>Ga0210394_10005011_pt1 | contig 15065 bp, 15 predicted proteins | sample IncBWC12MmetaG_FD_160121 | JGI IMG/M metagenome (GOLD analysis project Ga0210394, IMG submission 160121) | Forest soil microbial communities from Barre Woods Harvard Forest LTER site, Petersham, Massachusetts, United States - Inc-BW-C-12-M | ecosystem: Environmental > Terrestrial > Soil >... | reverse complement strand
CGCCGTATTAGTCTTCACTGTCAGTTTCACGTTGGGATCGCTCACGCGTACACGGCGATAGATGGGGTCTGTCGCTATCCGGTTTGGAAGAGCATCAATTTGCCTTTCTCGCCTGACTCCAGCATGCCGGATCACCCCCAGGCCGGAGCGGGGCTGTCGAGAGCTTCCTCCACGAACTCCCGGAGCGCGGGGGCAGGGGCAGACGGAGGACTCCGGCTGGGGTTAACTGCGCTGCGGCGACTGCCTAATTATGTGACGGGCCATCGCGAGGCTCCAGTACCGGCTAAGTATGGAGTGAACATGACGTTGTTAGTGCCACACTGGCGCCTGGTTGGTGCTTTCTGGTCACCCCTCTGCCGGGGCGAGGCTTGTCTACGTGAGGACTTATGCTGCGTTCAGCAGCCTCAGAAGCTCTTCCGTCGTCAACTGAGCGTCGCGTAAGATTTTGTGCAACAACCCTGGTCCAATCGTCTCGCCCGAATGGACCGATACCACGGTAGTCCGCCCGTCTCTGTGACGAAGAAAGTGGTGGCTGCCGCGGACGCGGATAACCTGAAAACCGCCCCTGGTCAACGCGGCAATCAACTCGGAGCCGCTGAACGCGAGGGCTGCGGCTCATGCCGCGATTGTGATGCGCTGAATGCCGATGAACTCAAGGCTCCGCTCGGGTGCACCTTCCACTTCGAGGCACAGCTCGATCGCTTCACGAATGCGTTGCGTTACCTCGTCGAGAGATCGAGCCTGGGTGTGGCATCCAGGGAGTTGAGGGACGGACGCGACATAACACCCTTCCTCATCGCGCTCAATTATGACATCGAACTGGTGTGGCAAACGACTGTCCTCGTTTATCATTCTACGTGATTCTGCTTGCACCGACCGGGATCGCTCGACCCGTCCCGTTCGGCCCTGGTCGCTCGTAGAGGCTGGTGCGTGACTGCTCTGCTAGAATGCCGGATAAATGAAGTATCGCGTTTATCTGGAACCAGACGAGGACGGGGTGTTTGTCGCAACTTGTCCGGCTCTGCCCGGATGCGTTTTCCAGGGCCGAACCCGGGTGGAAGCTATCGAGAACGTCCGCGAAGCAATCGAAGGCTACCTGAAAAGCCTCCGCAAGCATGGCGATCCGCTGCCTCCGTGCATTTTCGAGGAGGTCATTGAGGTTTCCGGCGGATGAGGCTGCCGGTGGTTTCGGGTTAGCGGCGCCTTTTTCCGCCCTTCACAAGGAAGGGATCCTCGGCATAGCGCATGGCCGCTATCCACGCCTACACAGAAAGGCTACACTGAACCATGCCCCTGACCCTTACTCTCGGTCCTCACGGCGAGGAGCTCGTGGCAGCGCACCTCCGGACCGGCCTTTACAACTCGCCCGAGGAGGTAGTCACGCGCGCTCTGGAGACGCTCGCCGAGAAGGAACCGCCCACTGTGCCCACTCGGACAATGACGCCCGCCGAAGCCGTGGCCGATATCCGCGAATTGCGGAGAGGCGTTACGCTCGGGGGTCTCCGCATCAAGGATCTCATTAACGAGGGGCGCAAGTACTGATGCCCGGTTTCGTTGCCGACGCGTCGGCGACCCTCCCTTGGTGCTTTGAAGACGAAGCCACGCCAGCGACCGAGGCTCTGCTTGAGCGTCTTCGCGAGGGCTCAGCCGCCGTTGTGCCCGCTCATTGGTCTACCGAGGTCATGAACGGCCTCGTAATGGCCGTGCGCCGAAGCCGTATCGATTTCGAACGGGTCGCCCGGTTTGCGCGCGATTTGGCGGCGCTGCCGATCCGCATCGAGCCACCTCACGCTCCGGCCGCCTGGGATGCCGTGATCCGGGTGGCCACGAAGCATCAACTGACCGTTTACGATGCTGCTTATCTGGAACTCGCCGAACGGACCCGCCTGCCCCTCGCCACACTCGATGGCGATTTGCGAAAAGCGGCGCTGGCCGCAAGCGTTGCTCTGGTGGAAACATGAGCGCCCGGCCGATGGCTTCTTTTCCCGAAATGGCGCCCTCGGCGTGAGCAGAGCCGCCTTCACTTCCAGTCGTTCACAGCGTGTCTTGTGTGTCGCAGGCCGGAACCGTCTAGCCAGTACTCATCTCCGAGCGGAAACCATCCATCGGGTAGCGGACTCGTCGCGCGCGGGTTGTGTACGACGGTGAACTCTGCGCCGGGCGTGCGCGGATGATGGACCCAGCAAGACGGACTATAGAGGACAGCGCTTACGTGTGCGTATTCGTCGTTCAGGAAGAGGTCGGTCTTCACGGAAGCCTCGCACGCTTTCCTCACTTCGCCGCGGTACTCAATGTATCGTCCCGCCGGATTCTTGGTCACGCGGTCTAACCTAAGCACGGTGTTGCCAACACCTAGCACGGCACGAACGATGAACGGAGTAAGCTCTTCACTATAGCGGTATGGCAGAATGGCTCCTGACACTGCAATCACTATTGCTTGTCCGGTTTTGATGTAGCCCCTCGCGATGTGTTTCTTGAGCTGCTCAGCCTTGTACTCGATGGCGGTGCGAAGCCGAAGGACAACCCGGTCGACAGGAATGTCCGTGACCTTTAGAGGCTCTGCCCACTCTAACCCATCAGGGCCGCAGCCCGGCGTCGCGGCGACCACTTCGATCCAAACATCGGGCGTTTCCGCCAGGAGGTCGGACCTTTGTGCTTCGGGGTCCGTCTACTTCGCGGAACCAACTTAATTCCATAGGTCTTGAGCGCATAAGCGAAGTACATCTCGCAGAACGAAGGAACGAGGCCAATCGCGGGCGCCCGCTCGGCGAGGTCGACGTCCAGGAACGGCGAGGAGTCCTTAGCTGATCTGCTCAATGAACACCCGACCGGCCGCCTCTACTGGCACGGCTCCGTCCCTTACACGCCGATAGATGGGGTCTGTCGCGATGCCGGTTTGGAAGAACATAAACTTGGCCCTTTTCTCGCCTGACTCCAGTATGCTGGATCACCCCCCAGCCGGGGCGAGGCCGTCGAGGGCTTCCTTCACGAACTCGAGGACGGCGGCGGGTTTTTCAGAGTGCGGGGGCAGGGGCAGGCGGAGGACTCCGGCTGGGGTGAATTGCGCTCCGGCGACGCCGGCTACCAGGGCCATGAGGCGTTCCGGGGCGATTTTCGAGGCGGGGTGGAACTTGATGGTGAGCGCGCCGCCGCGGCGGTCGACGGCTTCGACGCCGAGGTGCTGGGCCTTGGTCTTGAGCAGCGCGAAATGCACCAGAGTTTCGACGGCTTCGGGCGGAGGGCCGTAACGGTCGGCAAGCCCGGCATGGACGCGTTCCGACTCCGCGGCGTCGTTCACGCCGGCGATGCGTTTATAGGCTTGAAGGCGCTGCTGCTCATCGGCGATGTATTCGGGCGGAATGCGAATGTCGAGGCCGAGATTCAGAGCCGAGTGAACTTCCAAAGGACGCTCCTCGCCTTTGAGATCCTGAACCGTTTCCTCAAGCAGGCGCAGATAGGTATCGAAGCCCACGGAGGCGATGTGGCCGTGTTGTTCGCCTCCCAGCAGGTTGCCGGCTCCGCGCAGCTCCAGATCGAGCGCGGCGATCTTGAAGCCGGCGCCTAAATCCGAAAATTCGCGCAACGCGGCCAGGCGTTTGCGGGCGATGTCGCTCAGCTCGGTATCCATGGGGACCAGCAAGTAAGCGTAAGCTCTGCGATTGGATCGGCCCACGCGCCCGCGCAACTGGTACAGCTCCGAGAGGCCGTAGCGCTGGGCGTCCTCGATGACAATGGTGTTGGCAAGCGGGATGTCGAGCCCATTCTCGGCGATAGTGGTGCAGACCAGAACATCGTATTCGTGGTGCATGAAGGCAAGCAGAGTGCGCTCCAGTTCCTTTACATCCATCTGGCCGTGGCCCACGCCGATGCGGGCGGCGGGCACCAGATCCTGGAGCCAGGCGGCTCGCGTGAAAATGGAATCGACGCGGTTGTGGATGAAGTAGACTTGGCCTCCGCGTGAGAGCTCCTGCTCGACTGAGGAGCGGATCAGCTCCTGGTCGATGTGGGCCACCACGGTGTGGATGGCGAGGCGATCCTTGGGCGGCGTTTCGATCACACTCATGTCGCGGATGCCCAGCAGGGACATGTGCAGGGTGCGCGGGATGGGCGTGGCGCTCATGGACAGGACGTGGACGTTCTTGCGCATCTGCTTCAGTCGCTCCTTATGAGCGACGCCGAAGCGCTGTTCCTCATCGACGACGAGCAGGCCAAGATCGTGGAACTGGATGTCTTTCGAAAAGAGACGGTGGGTGCCGATGGCGAGGTCGATCTTACCGGAGGCGAGCTCTTCCACGGAGGTCTTCAATTCCTTGGAAGGGATGAGGCGGGAAAACATGGCGACGCGCACGGGAAAGGGTGCGAAGCGTCGCTTGAAGGTTTCAAAATGCTGAAGCGCGAGCACGGTGGTGGGCGCGAGCACGGCCACTTGCTTGCCGTCGCCCAGCGCCTTGAACGCGGCGCGCATGGCCACTTCGGTTTTGCCGAAGCCGACGTCGCCGCAGAGCAGGCGGTCCATGGGGTGCGGCGATTCCAGGTCGCGCTTGATTTCCTTGGTAGCGTTGATTTGATCCTTGGTCTCGGTGAATTCGAAGGAATCCTCAAATTCGCGCTGCCAGTTGGAATCGGGAGAGAAGGCGAAGCCTTCGGACATGCGGCGCTCGGCGTAGAGCTTCAGCAGCTCATCCGCCATGTCGCGCATTTTGGCTTTGACTCGGGACTTGCGGGCGGTCCAAGTGGAACCGCCGAGCCGGTCGAGGGGCGGCGCGCCTTCTCCGCCGCCGCGATACTTCTCGATCAGGTCCATGCGCGTGAGAGGCACGTAGAGCTTGGCTTCGGCGGCGTATTCGAGCAGCATGAAGTCGCCGCTTTGTTCGCCTTGTACAATCTCACGTAGACCGACAAATCGCCCGACTCCGTGGGTGGTGTGGACCACGTAGTCGCCAGGCTTAAGGTCGGCAAGGTCGGAGGCGAAAGCGGCGATCTGCTGCTTGGAACCGGCGGGCCGGGCGACCAGGTCGGAGGCATCGAACAAATCCTCGGAACCGATGAAGGCGACGGAGGAGTCCGGAAACACGACGCCTCGGCGCACCAGGCCCTTGATCAGATAGGTGCTGGCGACAGGGCCGGCGAGATAGGCTCGGTCGGCCAGATAGGGCGAGGCGGCTTCATTGGGCCCGAGACCGAGCTGGAACGGCACGGAGTATTCGCGCAGGATGTCGGCGAGACGTTCGAGGTCGCCGAGGGTAGGCGCGAAGAAAGCCACGCGATAGCCGCGCTCGACCATGGTGCGGGCTTCGGCGACCGCGACCTGCATGTTGCCGTGGAAGGCGAGCGAGGGGCGGGTGGCGATGTGGGGATGGGTGGGGTCGAGATCGAGCTCGCGGACTTGGAGGGGCGAGCGGGCGGCGGATGCAGTTTCGAATTGCTCCCACGCAAGGAAATTGGCGGCGGCGAGCGGGGATGGCTGTTGATCGAGACGCTTCCACAGGCGCTCCGAAGCGGCGCGAAGCTGTTCGGGTTCGTCTAAGACGACCAAGGAGCCGGGAGCGAGATTGAGCAGCGAATGCTCGCGCGGCTCGGCCAGAGGGGCGGCGAATTCCCAGCCGGGAAACGTATCGCCGGGGCTGGCCACGTTCTCGTAATCGAGCTTCTCGGCGATGGCGTGGAGGAGTTGGCGGGAGCGGGGCTGCTCCACCAGCGGCAGGACCTGCGCTTCGGAGATTTTCATCACCGAGCGCTGGCTTTCCACGTCGAAGCGGCGGATGGATTCGATCTCGTCGCCGAAAAATTCGACGCGGAGGGGGCGCGCGCTTTCCGCACCGAACACATCCAGGATGCCTCCGCGGATGGAGTATTCGCCGACCATTTCGACGGGATCGCGGCGGGAGTAGCCGATGGATTCGAGGTGCGTCGCGATGGCGTCGAGCGGCAATTCTTCTCCGGTGTGGAGGTCGAGGGTGAGACGGCGGTAATAAGCGGCGTCGTGAATGCGCAGGAGCGCGGAGGCCACCGGAACAACCGTTATGGGCGCGGCGGAGTTGGCGATGCGCCACAGACCGATGGCGCGCTGCTCGGCGATTTCGGTGTGGGGAGAGAGGCGCTGCGCAGGCATCACGTCCCAGGCGGGCAGGAGTTGGGGGCGGCCGGTTTCTGGGCGCGCGACAAGAAGATCGAAGAATGTCTCGGTGAGCTCGGTCAGGAGTTCGGCGCGCTGGTTACCGTCGGCCACAACCAGCAGGGGCCGTTCGGTGGCTTGCCAGATCAGAACCAGATACAGCGCCTTGGCGGCGGGCGTCAATCCGGACAGCGCCAACGTGCCAGACTCGCGGCGCACCAGCCTGGCGAGCACGTCCTGAAAGGCCTCATTGCGGCTGAGGGTGTGGAACAGATCGCGGACGGCGGGATGCGTCACGAACGGGCGCGGGCGTGGGGCTGCCGCGCCAGCAGCTCCTTCTCGATGTTGGTGGTGGAGAATCCAGGCTCGAGCGGCAGCAGTATGACCTTGCCGCCGGCCGCCTCCACTTCTTCGCGGCCGGCGACGAAATGCGCCCAATCCGCACCCTTGATCAAAATGTCGGGCAGGACGGCGGCGATAAGCTCGCGAGGAGTGTCTTCGTCGAAGAAGGCGACGGCGTCGACGGCGGCGAGTGCGCCAGCCATGAGCGCCCGTTCCTGCTCCGCGATCAAAGGCCGCGAGGGGCCTTTGAGACGGGCCACGCTGGCGTCGGTGTTGAGCGCGAGAATCAGGACGTCGCCGAGCGACCGCGCCCGCTCCAACAGCCGGACGTGGCCGGGATGAAGAAGGTCGTAACAACCATTGGTGAAGACCACGGTCTTGCCGGCGCTGCGCCAGCGGGCGCGCGCCTCGACCAATTCAGAACGAGTATAAAGGGCTCCCATGTGCGAATACCCTTATTATCGTACGCGGGGTTAGAATGGATCAGGATGTTTCAGCCGCACCAGAACCTGAGCGACCGAATCAACGGCAACATCATCCGCAGCGAAATCGAGGGCGGGGTGTACTTGCGGGACCTGCCGGATGAGGCCGAGATCGAAGTGGTGACGCAGAACCGCGGATACACGCTGGTGGTGCGGAGCGACGGCTCCGCCTGGATCTGCGGGCATCCGGAGTTCTGCCCGGAGCCGGTGCTGGTGCGCATCACCGGGTCCAACTGGGGCGGATCGATGTTGAAGGCCGCGTACTTGGGCCGGGGGATGCACATGGAGTTCCGGCATCCCGATTATCAGGGCCCGATCATCACCTCGCGAATTGTGGACATTCGCATGCGGGAGCAGGCGGCGTAGCCTGGTGGGGCAGGTCGGCGACCTGCCAATTTCGGGACCGAGGAAATTCTGCCGCAGGCCACCAAACACAGGTCGGAGACCTGCGCCACTCAGCGCCACTTTAATTATTAGCAGGGCCGACGGCGGTGGGCGGCAGAGCCTCGCCGGGACGCAGCAGTGTGGGCGCTTTCTTCTTTTGCTCGGCTTGCTTCTGGTCGGCAGCCTGCGCAGCGGCTTTCTCTTCCGGGGTCATGTTCGCGCGCTGCTCGGCTTTTTTCGCCTTTTCCTGCGCGGCGATCTCGGCGGCGCGCTCCTGCGATGGCTCGTGCGCTCCGTCCTGGTTGTCGGCGGTGGCGTCGATGGCTTCCTTGAGGGCGAAATCGTAGCGCGCGATATCCTTCGGCGCGGAGTCCTGAATCTTTTGCAGCTGCTCCAGCATGGCGCGGGTCTCGCGGGCGACGGCGACGTTGCCCTTGGCAAGGTCCCAATGGCGGCGCACCGCGTCGTCGGAGACGGTGGCGATGGCGTCCATGATCTTGGTGTACTCTTCCAGAAGGTCGTGGATCAGCGCGCTGCGCCCGGCCTTATCCTTGGCCAGAAGCTGGCTCACCTGGTCCATCCGCTGCCTGGCGAAGTGCAGGTACAGGGCCAGGCGGTCATTGGGCTCCTGCACGTTGCGCACCTGGTTGGCTTCGTCGCTGGTCAGAAAATCGCGGTTGGATTGGGCGGCGGCTTGGAATAGATCAGCCCCAAAAAAAGCCGCGCAAAAACTCAGGACACACGCACCTAGAATCGCCGTCCGCATTCTCATCCCTCACTTATTCTAAGAAAATCGCGCAAAACGGAGTGCGGCGCGATCGGTTCCTGCGCAGGCTTGGAGGTGCGCGCCGCGCCCTTTGCGTTTCTAAGGAGTTCGCCGGCCCTGCGCGGGCCTCGAAAACCTGGGACAGTCACCACATTTCGCCCCCAAAGGCGATCCGATTCGATGGGACTTCCTGGTGGACGAAATATGGCGACTGTCCCGGTTTTCGTCCTCACTTCTTCCTCTTGCTCATAATGCCGTTCAGCAGGTTGTCGTGGACTTCCGAGATCCGTTCGCGGACCTTGTCGAGCGTGCCGCGGTCCACCTGGCTCATCCCTTGCCCCACTCCCTCCAGCCGCCGGAGAAGCTCGCGCGTGCGAAGTTCGGCGCGCTTGAAGAACTTGGGGTCCTTGCGCGGGTCCTTCCCCGTATCGGAAAGGGACTGGTAGGCCAGCTCAACGGAATCGCGCACTTCCCGCAACTCGTTTTGCGATTTGTCGTAGTTGCCCGAGTTGTAGTCGTCGCGTGCTTCATCGAGCGCCAAGTTGGCATTGTCCAACGCACGCTCACTGCGCTTTTCGAGATTCGGCTCGGACTGGGCAGTGGTCAGATCGAACGCCAGCGTCAAAACCAAAATCAGGTGCGTCATCCGGTTACTTCCCTTTTACCTCTTGCCGGACTCCTTTTCAAGGGCCAGTACGCGCTGCCGGGCCTGGAACTCCTGATCCGGAAAGGCTCCTTTGCTGGCAGCCAGAAACCTATTGTAGTTGTCGAGCGCGTCCTTTGCTTGATGCAGGTGATCGTGGGCCAGGGCGCGGAAAAAAAGGTCCGTCGGAGTTTCGGCTCCCAAGGCGCGGACGCGGTCGAAAGCCGCCAGCGACTGCTGGAATTTCTCGGCGACCAGATACACGCCCGCCAGTTCATTCCACGCCTCGACGGATGCCGGTTGGCGCGCGGCGACTGCCTGAAATTGGGCCGCGGCTTCGGTGAACTTTCTTTGATCGCGCAGCAGGCGGCCATAGAACATGCGCAGGGCGTCATCCTCCGGCGCCTGGGCCAATGCCGCGGCGGCAAGCGGCTCGGCCTTGGCGAGCTGCTTTTCCTTGGCGTAGGCTTGGGCCAGCGCGAGGCGGTTGGCCGCGGTGGCGGATTTCGCGACCGCGAATTCGAGCGGCGGGATCGCTTCGGCCGAGTGGCCGGATTGGAGCAGCAATGCGCCCATACGCTCCTGCGCGGCAGGGTCGGCCGGGAACTCGCGGAAAATGGCGATCGCTTCGGCGGTCTGGCGATTGGCTTCGTACAGCGCCTCAAGCTCGAGAAGCGAGTTCGTATACGCAGGATCAAGCGCCGCGGCCTTGCGGTAATGCGGTTCGGCCTCGGCGCACTTGTTTTCCAGCGCCAGCGCGTGTCCCAGACCGGCTTCCGCCGCGGCCGAGTCCTGTTTGATCGATAGTGCCGCGCGGTAGGCTGTTTCAGCCTCCGCGAAACGGCTCAGGCGCAGCAGCGAGACGCCGAGATTCAATTGCGCCTCGAAGACGCCCGGATGAAGATCGAGAACGGTCTTGAATTCTTCGGCCGCTTCGGCATCCTGGCCGGCCATGGTGTAAGCGAAGCCGAGGTTGAAGTGGGCGGCGTAGTCCTTGGGATCGGCGGCGACGGCCTGGCGGAACGACGCGACGGCCTCAGCGTAGTTGCGCGCCTCCAGCGCTCTCTTTCCGGCGGCGTCGAAGTCGGCGGATTGAGCCAGCAGCACGGCCAGGAGCGGCAACCACATTGTATTTAGATTCTAGCGCGGCCTTCGCGGCATAAGGCGCTCGATCCCGCCTTCGCGACGATCCAAGCTCGGCTGCTAAGGAGTCCGGATGAAGCCGTGCTGATCATTCCAATAACCGGTGATCACGCCCGCGGCATTGATGCTCACCGGTGTGGTGCTCTGAGAGCCGGGAACATCGAAAGTCGTAGTCTTACCGGTGGTGTCCCCAAGGAAGCCATGTTCAGCGTTGGAGCGATCGATGAAGCGCCCTGTAACCTGGCTGCTTGCGTTGATGCTGTACGGCTGGGTTTTTTCACCGGCCACGAAGGTTTGGATGCCGGTCTGAGACTCCCACACAAAGCCCTGGTAAACAGGAAAGTAATCTAGCCCAATCGTAATCCTGGTAGCGACTTGACCCGTGACCATTCCGGCATCGTTGATCGCCGATATAAAGTCACTGCCGGCCCCGGGACTGCTAAACGTCGTGACGGAACCATCGCTGGCCATGACAAATCCCTCCCATGTCTCTTCCGTGGTGACATATGTTCCCGCGATTTCGCCACTGGTGTTGATGCTCACCGGTTGGGTGTAACCGCCGTAGCCGAGGTCGAACGTGGTGATGGTGCCGTCGCTGGTTCGCAGAAACCCATGTAAATAAGCTCCGTTGGTCGTCCAATATCCTGTAATTTCACCGGAAGCGTTGATGCTCAGAGGAGAGGTACCGTTCGGATCGGCTCCGGGAACGTTGAACGTGGCAATGGTGCCGTCGCTGGTTCGGACGAACCCTCCGAAGCTACACACCCCCGTTACATCGCCGTTTGCATTGATACTGGCGGGCTGCGTATAGACCGCTCCTGGTACGGCGAAGGTCGTGATGACGCCGGCGCTCGTACGCAAGAATCCTTGGTAACCCCCCACTCCCTGGATCGAGAAATCGCCAGTGACGGTGCCCGAATCGTTGATACTCGACGGAGCGGTGTGGTCGGAGCCCGGGATATCGAAGGTCGTGTAGGTCGCGCCGACGGCGCTTCCAGCCAGTCCCGACAGAAGAGCGAACCCGAGGAATTTCTTCAGGCGCGATTGAACTGAGATTTCCATTTCGATCCGAGGTTTCCGCCAAGTATACACCTGACGGCGTTCAAAGAAATCAGCCATGATAAGATGCGGAGGGATCTGGATGAATCGCATCTCGCGGATGTTGTGGGCGGTGGGAGGAACGGCGGCGCTGGTGAGCACGTTGTTCGCCTTCCAGATGCCTTTCCGCGAATATCCGGGCATCGAGTACAACGATTTCCCGCTGCCTGCCGATGCGGCAGACAAGGCCGAGTTCATGTTCGCGCGCCTGATGTATCCACAGCTTCCGGGGTCGCGCGGATTCAACGCGGGCGGCTTCCGCGGCGGCGGCGACTGGAAGCACGGCTATTCTATGTGGACCCAGGATTACCCGCGCGCCGACCGCCATTTCCTGCTGGCCCTGCGCCGGCTGACTCGCCTCAATGCGCGCAGCGTGGAACAGCCCGTGGATCTGGACGACGCCGACGACATCTACAATTGGCCGTGGCTCTACGCGGTGCAGCCGGGGACCTGGCTGCTGACCGACGCGCAAGCGGCCAAGCTGCGGGATTATCTGCTGCGCGGCGGATTCTTCATGGCCGACGACTTCTGGGGCGATTCAGGCTGGAACGTGTTCCTGAACAGCATCAAACGCGTATTTCCCGACCGCGAGATCGTGGACATCGCGAACCCCGACTCGATTTTCCATACGGTCTACGATCTCAACGACCGCTATCAGGTGCCGGGCGCCCAATACCGCTTTAGGGGAACGACCGAGAAGTGCAACAACTGCCCGCCGGCTTGGCGCGGCATCTATGACGACAAGGGACGCGTCATGGTGGCCATGACCTTCGATTCCGATCTGGGCGATTCCTGGGAGTGGGCCGACGATCCGAGCTATGACGAGAAGTTTTCCGCACTAGGAATACGCATCGGCGTGAACTACATCGTTTATGCCATGACCCACTAGCTTAGTCGGTCACTTCAGAAGTACACTAACGTATTCGGAGAAACCGCTCCCTACGGTCGCGGCTCGGAACGTAGCGCTCCACTCTGAGACCGCCCCTCGTGGTGAATGCCCGAAAATGGCAGGTCGGAGACCTGCCCCACCACTGCCGATCAATGATTTGCAGCCCTACTTCTACTTCGAGGCATCCCGATGCGGTCTCTTCCCGTTCAATCCGGCTCCGCCGGAGGTCCGGCTGAGCCGCGACCTGAGGGAGCGGTTCCCCCATCGCATACGTTAGCGAACTTCCGAACCGGAGCCTTAGTACCCGGTACTAAACCTCTCCAAGGTACTCTTCTTAAGGCATTTTCTAGGAGTTCTCGGGGCACCGCTATAAGACTTGCACCTGATTTTTCCGCGGCACGCATCAATGTAACCTTGCATGCAGCGGCGCTCCCAGTACCTTGGAGGTGGTTGGATATGGCAAGAATCCTGTTGATGATCTCTTTGGCCGCGGCTAGTTTGGCTGCGAAGGACCGGGCTTGGCAGACCGGACAACTGCTGGATAAAGACCTGAATCCCTATATCAGAACCACCGTTTCGGGCGGTGGGGGCGACCACGGCGGGTTCGCCTCCCCCTCCATCATGAACCCCAGTGTTGCGGTTTCGGTGAATGTGAGTCATTCCAACGGGGACGTGGCTTATGACGACTACGTTGTCGCATGCGACGACGCTGTATATCTGGTGGAGTTCACGCACTTGAAGACTTACAAGGCGCCGCACCTGTCCCTGTCCCTGCCGCTCAACTTCGCCGTGGAAAAAAACAAGCTTTGGATCAAGGACCTGGATGGGACGGAATACGGGACCCAGATCCTTAAGCAAGTCCAGAAGGATGGGTCCAAGAAAGGCGACATCGTCGCTGCCGTACAGGCGAAGCCTGCGCCGGCGGCGGCCACGGTGAAGCAGGACGCGGCTCCTGCCAAGGCCGAGACTGCGAAGGCCGTTCCAGAAAAGGCCGAGACTGCGAAGGCCGTTCCAAATAAGACCACGCCGAAACCGGACCCGTTCGCAACGGCGTCGGTTCAAACACCGGCTCAACAGACGCCCAGCCCGGCGGTGTCACAACCAGCTGCGCCGGCAACGCCGAAGCCGGCTCCGAAAGAAGTGGCGGTGTCAACTCCGGTGGCGCCCGCGGCAAAACCCACGCAGAAACCCGAACCCGCGGCCAAGCCTGAGAACGCTCCGGTGGCCCGGGCTTCCGCGAAGGACCGCGCCTGGCAGGGCGGACGGTTACTGAGCATCGTCGACAACCACTACTTCTTCAACGTCACCTATTCGAGCGACAGCGAAGGCTCGGGCTGGCCTTTCGTGCAGGGCAGCGACGGGCGCTACACGGTGAACGGCCAGATCGGCATCCCCACCAACAGCCCGTATACTTACGACAATTACGTGATCGAATCGCAGTTCTGCGTGTATCTGGTGCAAAGGATGCGGCCAAAAACATCGCCGCCGGTGCGCCTCCCCGGAGCCGCGGCTTTGAAGTTCGCGGTGGAGAAAGCCAAGCTCTGGGTGCTGGACGAAGAGAACATCGAGTATGAAACCAAGGTCGTCAAGCTGGTCCAGAAGGACGCGATTGTGGATCCTCTGACGCGGGCCGCGGCTCGGTAACGGCGCGGCGGGAACTACTGCGGGGCTTCCAGGTAGAGGGTGAATAATTCGGTTGAAGCCTCGCCGATCTGAAGCCAAAAACCGACGTTGTCGACACCCGATTCCACCTCGGTGGGCAAGAGGAAGTTGATTTGTGAAGCGCCGGCGACCATTCCAACAGCATCGCCGGCGTATACGACCTCGAGCGAAAGCGGTCCCTGCGAGAGGCCCGCATAGAGGCCCGCATATGAGAAGCCCCCATAATTCTCAAGCACGAGCACCGGCGAGGAGAACGCCACTACCGGAAGAGTGGGGACGCCTGCTTCGGCACTGCTGCGAATGGTCCCGTCCGGGACGGGAACGGTCGAGATTCCTGCTCCGCTGACCCACACGGACACGATGGACCCAAGGGCGGCGGGATTTGCAGCCGAGTTTACCGAGCCATCCTGATTCAACGCCGCGGCGGGCGGCGCCAACAAAGTCGAATTCGGGGCCGAGCTCAGGAGCACTCCAGGCTGTGAAGGACTCACGTTCATGGTCGGCCCGCTCAGCGCGCCCGCGGGCGTGACAACCTGGATCGTCGTGGTGTCTTGCCCGTAAATCTCGCTTGGCACGATCGCGTTGATTTGGTCCGGGCCCACGTAGAGCAATGGCGCTGGGGTTTGGTCGAACAGGACCTGTACGCCACCCAGAGAGTTGCCGGTGACGCCGTTAACCACCTGGGCGCTCATCGGCGGCTGGGGACCCAAGCCGAGGCCATAGAGCGAAATCAGTTCGTAAGGTGCGACGGCATTGGAGACCGTAGAGCCCGCGGAATTCGCAATTCCGACGAGCGACGGCCCCGCACCGGCGCTGGCCGTGAGCAACGCGCCGGTTCCGCCCAGGGAGGTGACGCCGCTTGGGCTCAGAATAATTCCCAGTCCGGCCATGCCGGACGGAGCGGTAAAGAGCGCAGACAGAGAAGAACCATCTGGGGATATGCCGGCAAGGTAGTCTTCACCAAGGAGAGTCTCTACATTCGTGACCGGCAACTCGCCCGGAGGCGATGCGCCGGTGACCCAGATGACGCCTTGAGAATCCACGGCCACGCCGTCTACTTCACCTTCCGCACCAAAATACGTAGAGAAGAGAAGCTCCTGGGCGCCGGAATTGAACTTCATGACGAAGCCCGCCCCGACTGGAACGACGGCGGCTCCCGGAAACGAGGTTTGCAATGCGCCGGCCGTCACATTCAGTCCATTTGGACTGGTTCCGGCCGCGTTCCCGCTCGCGTCGAATGTGATTGCCGCGATTAGAACGTCGACGAAATAAGGAGGCGCCGCGACTACCGGCACGTACGCCGCCCAAAGAAGCGTGGAGCCGTCCGAGGAGAACTTCGCGAAGAAACCCGCCTCGGCCATGCTTCCGCAATCTCCGCAGTTCGGCCCAAAGACTCCGGGGGTGACGTGAAGACTGTTGGCGGTGGTGCTTCCAGCGATAACAACGTTCCCTGCCGCATCCAAAGCGACGGCCGATCCGTTGGTGTTTGCAAACGACGCGCACGTGAATTGGCTGGGGGCACAAAACACTGCGCTGTCCCC
>Ga0210394_10005010_pt1 | contig 15065 bp, 18 predicted proteins | sample IncBWC12MmetaG_FD_160121 | JGI IMG/M metagenome (GOLD analysis project Ga0210394, IMG submission 160121) | Forest soil microbial communities from Barre Woods Harvard Forest LTER site, Petersham, Massachusetts, United States - Inc-BW-C-12-M | ecosystem: Environmental > Terrestrial > Soil >... | reverse complement strand
ACGCCGGCAACTATAATCCGGTCGGCGTCATTACGAACCAAGAACTGTACTACATCCAAAATGAATCGAGCGGCGTCACAGGCGCGGCCGTGGCGAATGGCGGTGTCGTCGTCGGCGCGGCGGTCATGGCGGGCGGCGCGAACTATTCACCGGCAACGACGGTGACATTCGCCGCCGGCCCGACGGGGAGCATTCAAGCGACCGGCGTGCCGGTGATCTCGAGCGGTGTCATTTCCGCTATCAATATGACGCGCTGGGGTAACGGCTATCTGCCGGCAGTGCGCGGCACGTCCACCTTCACCAATCTCCCGAGCGTGACGATCACGGACAGCGGAGGCGGCAGCGGCGCGACCGCGAACGCCGTGATGTTCAATAACGTCTTCAATGTGATTTCGATCTCGTACATTTGGGGCAATCAGCGCTATATGCTGGCGTGGCGCGGCTTCACGCTGTTCCAGGCGTACATGCGCTCGCAATTGTTTTTCACACAGCGGGGTTTGGTGACGACGATCCAACAAGAGCAGGGATTTGTTCTGATACAGCCGCCGCCCGATCAACCCTATCAAACAGAATGGGACACGGTCTGCACTCCGCAGCCGCTCACTCAAACGACAGATTACGAGACACAGATTTTGCCGCCCGCCAACGACGCGGTGCAGTATTACGCCGCGCATTATTGTTTGAACAAATTGCAGAACTTTAACCAAGCGGAATTTATGCTAAAACTTTATAGTGCCAGGGTGCCGAAGATCATCATCGGCAAAGGCGGTGTCCGCATTCCCAATCCGTACAACAAAACATTTCAGCGCCGGGTGTCGCGCTGATGGCCGAGCTTCCGCAGCCCGGCGGCGGCCAGCGGTCGCAAAGCAAGTTCATCGTCTTCGAGAATTTCGAGAAGATGAACACGCAATCCATCCGGCAGTCGTTGTCGGAAAAGGAATTGGCGTGGCTGGAAAACCTGCAACCGATCGCCGGCAATAATCTCACCGTCGTTCCGGCGCCGGCCGCAGCCGCGCTGGCGATGATCGGTGAGACAATCTCGACAATGTTTTACGCCGCGCTCATGGGCGTGGATTATTTTGTGGCATTCACGACGGCGGGCAGCGGCTATCTTATAAATATCGCCACCGGCAATGTGAACCACTTCGCGCCGGATGGGACTTACAGTTCTCAGCCCGACGTGACGACGTGGCAGGCATCGCGTTTGCTGATTGCTGATTCAAAAGCCGGCTACGGGACTTTTGATGGCAGCGTTCTTGTTGGTCAGGGCGGGGTGTCGCCAAACATCACCGTGACCAATGGTGGCAGCGGCTATTCATCCACATTGCCGCCCACCGTCACGATCACCGGCGGCTCCGGTACGGGGGCAACGGCAATTGCCGTAGTCACTGCGGGATCGGTTACGTCGGTCATTCTGACCAGTCCGGGCACCGGATATTTGGCAACCGATACTCTTAGTGTGGTGTTTGGCACTACTCCCGGAACGGGAGCGACTGCCACCGCGACGATGACCGGATTTAGCGTTGCCGGTATCGGGCTCGCGGTGGGCGGCGGATTTAATGCGCCTGGCGCCGGCCTTCACGCGCTGACATTCAGCGGCGGCGGCGGATCGGGAGCGGCCGGCGTTGCGACCGTCGTGGCGCAGAGCGGTCACTTCACCATTCAAAGCGTATTTTTGACCGCAGCGGGCAGCGGCTATACGTCGGCGCCCACGTGTACTCTTTCGATCACGCCGCTCCCTGGCGGGTTAACACCCGTTATAAATGTTTTCATCACGACCGAAAGCGTTGCGTCGGTAACAAAAACGGCTGGCGGGACCGGATATCTCGCGCCTCCTACCGCAACTGTGGTGCCACCTGACGGAATGGGTGCGGGGGCGGCTTTAGTCACGACAGAATCCGGTGGCGCGATGGCGACCATCGGCTTGGTGCCATCGCCGATTGTTGCGATCAATATTTTGACGCCCGGAAATTATACGGCCGTGCCGGGGACCTATCCGCTGATCTTCACAGGCGGTGGCGGCACGGGTGCGACCGGCACAGCGACGCTCGCCGTCGATCCGTCCGGGCTGACAAGCAATGTCGTTGTGGTTTCGGTCAACCTCACGTCGGGCGGCGGCAGCTATACGAGCTCGCCAACCGTTACAGTGAATGCATCGGTCACCTCGCAGGCAACTTTTCTTGCGCTCGCAGCTTCGATGGGATCGGGCTACGACACGCAAGCCAATGTTTTCATCGGCTCTGGATCGGGCGCGGCGGCGTCGGCGCATGTGTGGCCATTCATCAATTCCAGCATCGCTGCCTATGCCTTCACCACGGTTGCGGTATTTCAAGGTCGCGTATGGCTCGGCGGTGGACCATTGCTGACATGGACCGGCACGGGCGCGAGCTACGGCAATGTCGGTTACGATGATTTTCTATCCGCCGATGCGTCGGGATCGCTCATCATTTCCGACGCCGATTTGATCCACGCCATCACGGCGCTGCGCTCGCTCAATAATTATTTGTTCATCATGGGCGATCAGTCGGTAAAACAGATCGGCAATATCTCGCTCAACGCAGCCGGCGATGTGACGCTGTTCACTATTCTCACGCTGTCGTCCGACCAAGGCACGATCTATCCGAAGTCGTGCATCAGCTACAATCGTGTGTTCATGTTCGCCAACAGCAACGGAATTTACGGCGTGTTCGGATCGAGCGTGCAGAAATTGTCCGGCGACATGGACGGTATTTGGAAGCTGGTTGACTTTACTCAAGTGCCGCAGGGCGCGCTCGCCGACATCAACGCCATTCACAACGCGGTGTTTCTGGTCAGGTATAAAGACCCGCTGTCCAACACGCGCTCGATCATGCTCACGTTTGACGGCAAGCGATGGTTCGTCACGTCGCAGGGAAATTCTTTGACCGCGATTGCTACGTCGGCATCACTGCCGACTGGCGCGCTGTCTCTCTATGGCAGCTCCGGGCCGGATGTGACGCAATTGTTTGCGCGATCGGCGGCGATCAATTGGAAAATTCAGAGTTCTCTTACGCATCACGGCAATGCGTTGCAGGGAAAGCGGATTATGAGGGCTGGATTCACGGGCACTCTTGCCAGCGGCGGCCCGTATGATGTGGCACTTACTATTGACACCGATAATCTCACCTCCGGCCAGTACGTTTTTGCTGTGCAAAACGGGTTTAATGTCGTGGGCGGATCAAATGACGCCAATAACAATCCTGTCGGCCAGGCGGGAATTTATCTTGGCATGACGGTTGAATCGACGGGCGTGTTTCCTTTTACGATGACGAACATGCTTTTAGAGTACCAGGAATCTTCGCTATGGAAGGGCGCGTGATGCCACAGTTTTCACCTGACCAAGTGACATTCGACGATGTTCCCGGCCTCGGCATGTGGGATGACAACCATCATCGCGAGCATCAACAATTTGTTGAAGCGCTGGCCGGGCTAACGCCGGCCGTGCTCATTCCAAATTTCGACTTTCTGCAAATGCTCACTGCCGGTCCCGCGCGCGGCTCGATTGTCCAAACGCATAATCAGGCACATGCGCTGTTGCGGCAGATCACCGGGGTTAGCGGCGTCGATTACTCGCAATTTGATTTGTCGAAGGGGGACGACTTCTATAACTTCACCGGCTACCACGCCACTGAGCACGCGGCGATCCGGCAAGCATTGGGGATTTCGTGATGTTCGGCGATTTCCTACAGAACTTCGGCCTCAACGCCTTCCCTTGGGATAGCATCGATGCCCAAGGCGGCCTTTTCGGCCAAAATGCGCCCCAAACCCCGCTGATCGGTTCGCAGAATGCAGGTACAGCCCCGAACTCTGGGGGGGGCGGACCGGCGGCACCAGGGGGCAGCGGCAATAATATTCAACCGGTCGCCGGGCCACAGCCTCCCCCGGCTCCGGTTGCCCCCGCCACGCCCCAGCCGAGCCCGCTGACAAGCCCGTTCGCTCTGGGCGGCAGTACGGCACCCCCCGCCGCCGCACCAGCGCCCGCCGCTGGCGTCGGCAGCCCCTTTGGATCACCCCTCACATGAGCGACGTATCCTATACCGGCACCGGCAAGAGCGGCGGGACCGATTCGCCGTTCAGCCTTGGCTCGCTCGCGCCTGCGGCGGCGGCCGGCGGCGGCTTGGCCGCGCTGTTCCTGAGTGGTGGTGGTGGACCGGATATTCCGCCGCAGGTCGGACAGGTCGAAGGCAACGCCACGGGCCTCGAAAATGAAGCAACCTCACTTTGGGGATCGGGGAATGCGCTGATCGCGGGCGGCCAATCGGCGCTCGCGCCAGCGATGGCCGGCGTGCTGACACCGGAGCAACAAGCCACGCTCACAGTCGAGCGACAAAGCGCGAACAATGTCGCGAACCAAACATTCGCGAGCATGGGACGCAATATTAATCAGGACACGTCGGGTATCTCGACGCAAACCGACATCAACACAAAGCTCATGGCCGCAGCAAATAATTTCGTTAACACCAACATCGCGAGCGCGTTCAGCGAAATTCAGGCGGGCGCGTCTTTGACCGGGCAGGGTACGCAAGATATGAGTGCGGCCAACACCGCATTGTTGCAGGCGGCGCAACTGACGATGCAAGCGGACAAATCATACTCGGATTCCTTGACCAGCGCATTCAGCGCGATCGGCACACTGGTCGGCGGCATCGGTGGAGCTGTGGTCGGCGGCCCAGCCGGCGCCGTCGCGGGCGCGAGCATAGGCAAGGCGCTCTGATATGGATCAAACAAACACTCAGACATTTGCGCCGCCGCCCGGTGCGCCACCTCCCGGCCCCGAAGTGCAACCGGCACAGGACGTGACGCCGAACGATGGAATTGCCAAAGGGCAATCTCCGCTGGCGCCGCAATCGCCATTTGCTCAATCCGCCGTGCCGCAACCGTATCAGGATGAATCCGCGGCCTATGCCCGCAAGGCGGAAGCCGACAAAGCGGCATGGGAAAAACGGCAGGCCGCGTGGGCGCCGGTTGAAGAAAAACTCCGCAAGGAATTGCTGGCTGGCAATCCGCCGCCGCCCGAACAACAGCGCTTGCCCGCGCCGCCGTCGATGGACCCGCAACGCTATCAACAAAACGCGCTGGCGTTTGTTGGCGTCATGGCGGTTATGGGCGCGCTCGCGGGAAAGTTCACACGCAACGCCGGTAACGCTTCGCTCAACGCATTCGCCGGCGCTGTGAAGGGCTGGCAGACGGGCAACCTCGAAGCCTACGAGCAGAAAAGCAAAGAGTGGCAAGATACTACTCAGCAAATGCTCGCGAACAACAAGATGGTACTCGACAAGTACAAAGCGGTTCTGGAAAATAAATCGCTCAACATCGAACAGCAAATGATGGCGGCCAAATTGATCGCCGCCGAATATCAGGACAAGATCGCATTCGACGCGCTCGACGCCGGCAACTATACGATGTTTGCTCAGCTCCACGACAAGCAGACAGCGGCACAGGACAAAGCGGTTGAGTCGTTCCTGAAATTATCCGGCGATAAGTTTCATGAGACAGAGCAGAACCAAGCCAAGGCGAAGCAACTCGAAACGCCCGAAGGCCAAGCGTGGATGCAAGGGCTCGATCCCGCCAGTCGCATGAAACTCGAAGGCTTTCTGAAAGTGTACGGCACCGGCGCTCCGCCACTGTCGGCGGGATCGTCACCACAAGCCAACAGAGGCAATACGCCTGAAAATGTTGATGCCATCGCCAAAGGAATTGCGGACGGTACGCAACCGCCGCAACTGACGGGCCTTTATGGCATGTCCGGGCCGGTGCGCGCCAAACTGCAACAACAGGGCTTTGACTTGGCAAAGGCGCAAATCGAATGGACGCGAGCGCAGAAACAAATTCAGGCGTTGAACGGGCCGCAGATGACGCGGTTCGTTGGCCTCGCGCAGAGCGTCACAAATACGATTGATGAGGTTAGAAACCTCTCACACCAAATGCAGATGTCTGGCATTCCGGCGCTCAATAAATTGGAGCTGCAAAGCTACATTCAAACTCAGGGCAACTCCCCGAATGGACAATTGGCCACACGCTATATGGAAGCCGTTGGCGTTCTAAAGGAAGAATTTGCCAACTTGGCGTCGGGTGGGTACGCGCCGCATGAGTCGGCTTGGGATTTGGCCAGCCAACAAATCAACGGCAGTTATGGTGTGCAGCAACTTGATGCAGCGCTTGGAGAAGTGAAGCGGCTCATCAATTATCGAGTGCAGGGTATTCCCGGTTTAAGCGGCCTCGGTGCTGGCGCACCTAATCGTTATACCGGCGGTGGCGGTGGTGGCGCTAGTGAAACTCCCGCGCCGGCCGGCGACAATGAACAGACCGCGACGAATCCAAACACCGGGGAGACTGTTGTTCTCAGAAATGGAAAATGGGTGCCAAAATGACACAAGACGAAATCAAAGCGGAAATGGCGGCCATTGAAGCGCAGGCCGTTCAAGTCATGGACAACTTAAATCCGGCGGCTCAGGCTATCCTCGCCAAAGCATTTGATGGCGAAATGTCTTGGGATGATGCCGAGCGTTTGATGAAGGAAGCCGACCCGGATTTTGCGGCGTATAAAAACAGGAGTCGACAATGACAGAGCGCGCAGAAATGATGGCGCTAGCTGCTGTCAAGCTCAGATGTCGATTAGGAGTCGCGGAATCGCAAGCGATCTTGGGGCGATGGACGCCGGAGTTCTACGATCAAAAAACGAGGCAATACCGGCAAGAGTTTATGGATCTTTTGGAGAGAGAGTTATGAGCCTAGGGATAGCAAAGCATCATAAAGTGGTCTTGTGGGTATCTCCATGGCAATGGGGACTAGCCTTCGTCTACGCTTGGCCTCCTACTTTTCACTGGATCAGCCGCGACGGCGTGACGTGGCGGCCCAATCGGACATTTTCGTAATGTGGCGCAAGCTCCAAACAGTTCACTACGGAATTGGATGGTCCGGCGACTACGGACCCGGAATCGCCGCCATGTACTTTGTTTGGTTCAGAGGCTTTGTTATTTCGTTGCAGTATAGCCAGGGCATCAAATTGCGTTGGGGGCGGTGATGGCCGATCCCGCCCCGCCGCCCGGCTTTGTGCTCGACGGCGCCACCCCCCCACCGCCGCCGGGCTTTGTGGTGAATGATGCCCAGCCAAAGAGTTCATCTGTTGTTGGGGATGTTATCAAATCATTTCCGACCGGCATAGCGCGCACCGCCGCAGACTTGGCGCGTGGCGAGCAAATAGAATCCGAGCAGCGCGCCATGGCGTTCACTGATAAGCCCGACGCGGGGCCGGAAATTCCCACGGGCGATAAAGTGGCAACGACATTTGGCCTGCATCAACCCGAAGGCCGCGCCGGGAGATTTAGTCAAACGCTTGGCGAGTTCGCTGCTAATCCAGCGAGCTATTTAGGACCAGGATCGGCCGCACTTAAAGCCGGCGGTATGGTCGCGAGTGCGTTTGGTTCGGAAGCCGCCGGCCAACTGACAGAGGGCACCAAGGCAGAGCCTTTCGCGCGAATTGTTGGCGCCGCTATTGGCGGCGGCGGGGTCGGCGCTGCGGCTGCTGAACGACAAGCCGCCAAAATATCCGCTGCGCTACCGTCCACTGAGGCAATCAAACAATCGGCGCAAGATGCGGTTAAGGCAGTTGCGGACGCTCGGTTGCAAGCAAGCCCCGGAGCGGTTGAAGTTCTGACGGAAACCATAAAAAATGCCTTGAACAAGAAACTGATCGTGCCAGTTAGCGCACCCCGGACGTTTGCGGCTATCGAACAACTAAACACCGGCGACGTGGCGCAACTCCTAGGAGTACGACAGGCGCTCGGCGGTATCAAAGCTGCCGAAGGCACCGATTACGCTGCCGCAACCCAAGTGCGCCGCGCCATAGACGACTTTATCGAACATCTTGACCCGGCAGAGGTTGATGGTGATCCGAGATTCACTGCGGACATGCTACGTCGCTTCCGCACCGGGTGGCGAACTTATAAAGAATTAGAGTTGATAGAGCGGGCGGGCGAAGAGGCCGAGCATCGGGCGGCTTCACCCGGAGGCCCCAATATTATTAAAGCTATCCGAGGAAACATTCGAAAGATTTTAGACAGCGATACAAAGTCGCGCGGCTTTTCGGATGACGCCAAGGAACAAATGGAACGCATCGTGCTCGGCACATGGGCGACCAACAAAACGGCTTGGGCCGCTCAGTTTGCACCGACCGGGGTAATATCGGCAGGTCTTGGCATTCTCACTGGTGAAGCGGTGGGGCCTGGTGTCGGCACGGGGATTGCGGCGGGTGGCTTGATCGGCCGCTATCTCGGTGAGTACCTGACGAAACGGCAGTTGCGCGAGTTGGAGGATATCATTCGCGCCGAATCCCCGCTTGGACAGGACGCGGCGGTTGAGCCGACATCGGGGCTCATTCCCAGCGCAGTAGCGCGCGGTGCGGCGGGTGGCACCACGTCGGCACTCTCGCATCAATCCCCGCTTGCCCAAACCGGCCCGTAAGAATAGAATCATGGCCGCTTCGAAAGATCATAAAGCCGAGACAGACGCATTCCTTGACATTTTGGAAGAGGGGGTCAAGAGCGTGCTGAAAGACAAGAGCTGTGAGAATAGCGACCGCGTCGCTGCAATCAACGCCGGGGTCAAAGTCGCGATGATCCGGCATCGCATATCCGGCGGGGATGAGGATTCGTTTTTCAAATGACCGAACCAATCGTCCACAAAATGTTTCAAGATACCCAACCGGGGCCGAATGACAAAGATGTAGATCATGGCTTTGTCCAAATGGCCCGTTACGTCAGCAAAATCTGCGCAACGCGGATACTCTTGATGATCGCAGTGATTACCGGCTCCGCGATTTGGGGCTACACAATCTATGATCCCGCGCAAGCTCGGCTCTATGCCGCGATTGCGTTCTCTCTCGTCTTTGTGCTGCCGCAGGTAGCGCTCTACTGGAAACGAGGCTGACCAATGAGGAAATATCTGCAACTTGCATTCGGCGTCGTCGCGGGCGTGTTGCTCGCGGCCGTAATGGCGGCCGCCATCTTCACCGCCACGGCGCAGACCACCGCTAGCGGGCCGATCATGACCGTCACCACGATCACCGGCGCCGGGGCATCTGCGCAAATTGCGGCGTCCAATCCGTCGCGGCGGCTGATCCAGATTTGCATTACCGGCTCGGCAAACGGCGGCTGGATTGCGCCGGGTGTCTCAGCAGTGGCGAACGCTTCAATTCCGCTGTCGGCGCTCTCAACGCTGGTCGCGACGTGCTACACGTCGCCGCCCGCGCCGGGGATTGGAAGCCCGCCCGGTGGCAATGGCGCGGCTTGGTTCGGTATTCCGGCCGCGACGCCGGCTACGTTCACAGTTTTGGAATGGTGATTCGTGGCCGCATTGGGCTTCCTCGTTACAGCGGCTTACTGGCCATGGCTTTGGTCGCCGGCCATGGCGCCGAAGTGGGCGGCCCTTTCCATTCTCGCGCCTGCCCTGTTGTTGTACCGGCAACAGGAAATTCCATTCACGCGAGCGCACCTGTTCGGTTGTCTGCTTATGGCGTGGGCCGCGTGCAGCGTGTTGTGGTCATGGGTACCTGTTTACAGCCTTAACGGGCTGTGGCTGGCGGTGACGCTGCCGGCGATTTGTTTTTGTCTTGGGTCGCAAACGGCCAATCTGCGGCCCCTTTTTATTGGCGCCGGGCTGGGAATGGCAGTCTCGAGCGCGGTGGCGTTCGGGCAACTGACCGGCTGGATCGACTGGCCCACCATCAATATTCCGTCCGGTCTTTTCCTCAATAAGAACTTCATGGCGGAAGCGGCGGCGCTGGTCCTGATTTGGCTGATTGCCGAGCGAGTGTGGTGGCTCGTGGTGCTGGTCACGCCCGCGATTGCTCTTGCGGACGCCCGCGGCGCGCTGCTGGCGCTGGGGATTGGACTGGCCATCGAACTATGGCGCCGGCCGGCGTGGCTCGTTGGCGGGCTTCTGATAGCCGACATGGCCTTGTTTGGCATGGGCATGGCGACTCACTCTGCGGCGACCACGGCCGAGCGGCTGGATATTTGGCAGGAATCGGTGGACGACCTCGGATTTTTCGGGTCCGGCATCGGGTCTTACGGCTTCATGCCGCACCAAATTCTTGCCGACGGCCACCCGATGCACGCCCATAATGACGCGCTCGAAATCCTGTACGAGCTCGGCATGATTGGGTTAGGATTGGCGGCGCTGTTCGTTTGGGAATTGCGCGGCCCGCTCAATTCGGCCCGCCTGGTCCTGATCGTTTTTGCTGTGGAGGCTTGCTTTGCTTTCCCGCTTCATCTTCCGGTTACGATGGCCATCGCCGCCGTGGCTGCGGGCTATGCTGTTCGGAATCGGGCTGTGGTACGGGTGCAGCTTGATCGCCGCCGAAATTTCGGCAACGCGCGGCTGGCGGGAGCCGGATCATGAAAAGGGCATGGCCGCGCTTACTTTTGCTGTTCGGATTATGCCGTTGGAGTATCGTTACCGCCAATACGCTTGGCAGCGCTCGATAAAGGATGACCGACAATGACGCGCTACAACATGAATGATCGGCCGACGCCGGGTGGCTCCATGGAGCCGCGATTGGTGCCGGAATTTCGCCAGACTACATCGCATGGTTTGTCGCGACGCGGGCCGAAGATGAATCAGGGCAACGCCGGTAGCTTTGAGAAACGCGATCCGAACCGCGACGCGATCAACCTTCCGTCCCGCTTCGAGAAGAGTTAAGCCATGCGGCGCATTTGGACGGCATTCTTTATTCTTCTGGGGTTGGGATTGCCGGCGCTGGCTATTAGCGTCGGGCCTATCTTTCCGGCCGCTGTGCTGTCGCAAACATTGGGCGGCACTTGGCAGGTTCTATTTCCCGCCGGTCCAAACCGCACAACACTCTGGATAGAAAATTACTGCACCGCTACATCGCAGGCGATAACCACGCCCGAAAGTCTGTTCGTCTATTTCTTGCCGCCGGGCACCGCAGTGCCCACAACGGCATCAGGTCCCAGCCTTGGCGCGTTTGAACTCGCCGCTTGTGGCAGTCAAGTTTTTGCCGATCAGTACATGACCAAACAGGCGGTTTATGTCGATAGTGCTACGACCGGACATCAATTCACGGCATGGCAATCGCAATGAGAACGTGGCTGCTGGCTTTGTTTCTGATCGGAACAACAATGGCGTTGGCTCAGGACATAACCGGCGGTCTTAATAATTCAAATCAGGCCGTCATCAGCGGCACCGGGAGCGGAGGCGGCCTAAACAACCCGACCATTATCAGTAGCGGCAGCGGAGGTGGCGGCGGGTCTTGCGCTGGCGTGATTGATCTCACAACCGGCTGTCCGCAGCCAATGCTGGGGTTCTGACATGAGAACAATCCTTCGCGACATCGGACGCGGCGTTTATAATCTGTTCATCGCTATCACGATCGTCGCCTTTCTCGGCGGTACTCTGGCGCTGGCAAACTACGCAGTGACCCAGGGATCAGGAACCAATTTCGGTTCGGTCGTCATTAGCTCAGTTCATTACGCCCAGCAATTGCTTTGCGATCTGACGACACCGAGCCAATGTGCGGCGGTTGATAGCTCAGGCAATCTATCGGTCAAGAGTTCAACGCTTTCGACTGCGGCCAATCAATCGTTGCAGATAACGCAGGAAACCGCCACAGCGACTGGTGTTGGTGCGCCAGCGGATAGTGCTTGGACGAGCGGCTCCGGTTCGATCATCGCGCTTTTGAAGGCGGCGGTAAACGGAATCAATGGCGCTATCGCGGCCGGCGCCAATGTCATCGGCGGCGTATTCGGTTCGCCAAACGTAACTCAAACGGACTGCTCAATTGCACTGACGACAGGCGGAACAGCACAAAACATAATTACCGCCGGCGCAACCCTTCACGGCTTCCGCATCATGAATATCGACACCAGCGCCGGGTCAGGCGAGCCGGTATGGATGTCCTTCACCACAACAGCGGCGGCATCAACGATAGCGTCATACCCGCTCGCTGCGCCAACGGCCACGACGTTTGCGGGGGCGGGATCATATAGTGCGGAATTTGGATCAGGCACGAACGGCAACGTCTCGGTCGTCGCGGCCACGACCGGCCACAAAATTAGCTGCACAAAATGGTGACTGTCATGCGGCTTCGCTTCTTTCTCGCGTTATGGTTGGCATTTGCGCCAATAACAGCTTGGGCAGGCTTCTCAGGCGGCGGAACAGTCTCGCCGTGCAGCGGCGATCTCAATACGTCGTGTCAGGTCACTAATCTGCACACGGGCGTCAATCGCGTTCTCTGTTCGATCCGGGCTGCGAATTTCAATATCACGACAGATCAGTCTTGCGTAATTCCGGCGTCGGTTACGGCTTGGGTGCCGACCTCCATCATCGTCACAAATTGCTCTGGTACATTCACATTGGCCGCTGGCGGCGTTTATCCGGCAACGAGCAAGGGTGGAACAGCACTCGTCGCCGCCGCACAAGCGTATACGGCCCTGACGGGGGCGACTGTTGTTTTGGGGTTGACGTTGGCCGCTAACATCGCAACCACCCGACAAACGATCAACACGGTTTATCTTTCGCTGACGACAGGGACCGGAGGCGCCGCGACTTGTGATTTTTATGTCGTCGGGAACGACCTTACATGATGTGGCGCATCAGCCTTGCGGCTTTCCTGACGGCTGCGCTTTCTCTATTCGCGCTAAATGCGGCCCATGCTCAATTCAATGGCTGTTCTGCTGGGTTTTGTTCGCCGCCTGCGGCATCGGGTGGCACTACATATTCCGGCCCTGTTGATGCGGTAGCGTCTGCCACAGCTTGTTGGGCACTTCGCGCGTGCAGTTCGGCTGTGCGCGGCAATGCAGCGATCCAAGCCTGCGATGCAAGCGGCGCGAACTGTGCCGATGTCCTGACCGATGCGACGACGGGAAGTCTTCCCGCTTCAATCACACGCGGCGCCACGAATTGTTCCGGCGGAACGTGTACCGTCAAAATCGTCTACGACCAGACCGGATCGAATTGCAGCGGACCCTGCAATTTCTCGCAATCAACAACGGCTAACCAGGCGCTACTTACTCACAACTGCATCAACACGTCGCTATGGTGCTTGACGTTCACCGCTTCGAATTTTTCTCTTTATCCAGCATCCGGCACATTTGGAACGATCAATCAGCCTTACACAGAGTCCGTGGTCATCAAGAGAACATCGGCATTCACAACGCAAGGCTGCGTGCTGTGCGGCGGCAACAGCGGATTAGGTTATGAGAGTTCAGCTAATACAGCGTTTTTACTGGCCACTACACAGCCTGATTTTACCGTTACCGATAATGCGTGGCAATCTATTCAAGCCATTTTCAATGCCGGGAGTTCACTTGCCGATGTCAACGGAACAACGACGAGCCTGAATACAGGTACAGCGCTCTCTCTCACTAATCCTCTGTTCTTGGGGGTATTTTCTAACGGGTCCTCTATTCCATTCACGGGTACATTCGTTGAGGCCCTGATTTATCCAATAGGGTTTAATTCGACGCAGTACGCGGCGATGACGAGCAATCAGCGCACCTATTGGGGTTTCTAGTGCGGTTGCGAAGTGCATTGATCGTCCTTCTTTTTCTTTTGATGGCCCGCTTGAACAGCTCGGCTTTTGATCATGGCACCGTAACTCAAACTGGCTTTCTTCCTACTTGCAGTTCTGTTTTTGATTACAGTAATCTGCTCTTGCAATCGCAGACCTTCACAGTCTCGCCGTGGGTTAAGAGTGCAAGCGGAGTCGCCCAACCGACTCTAACGGCGAATGCGGCGGTTGCGCCGGACAGTACGACAACAGCCACGCAGGTTGTTCTCCCTGCTGTAAGCGGGAGCAATTATTCGTTCATTGCTCAAAACGCCTCCATAGCAAATCACGCCAATTTTCCCTACGTGAATGATCTCTACGTCAAAGGAGCTATCGGCGGCGAAACATTATGGCTGACTGAGTTAGCGGCCGACAACACGACCTACCAGCGCGTCAAGATAACAGCGACAACGTCTTGGCAGCGCGTTTCTCTTTCGTGGAAAGAAGTCTCGGTTACCGGCACTGGTGTCGGATCTACCACGGAAATTGGCGTCGATCTTCGCGATACATCGCAGTCGGCAATCTCTGCGGAGACGGTTTATATCTGGGGTGCGCAGCAAGTCCAGGATAATCTCGAATGGCCCTACGTGGCTACCACGACGGCAGCGACGACAGCGCAGCAAACATTGCAATGTCCGGCTGGCGTTAAGTTCAGGGATTTTTCGTCGCTTGCGCTCTACGGTGGCAATCCGATTGTTCCGGCCAATACAGCCGCCTGGAATGTTGGAGGCACTGACGGTGCCTATATGAACAATGGGTATGTTGTAGGGGGCTCAACTTATCTTGCGCTTGAGACCTCTGACAACACCGGGAGCTTCGATAATATCGGGATTTACAAGGCATCGACGCCGCTTTCAACTTGGGTGTCAGGCTCGAGCAGCAATCCGGTCCTCACCAACGCGCCCGGCACATGGAAGGATCATTATGTTTTACATCCATCTGTCGTTAAACTAACGAACGGTGCGCTCGGCAATGCTTATTATCTTTACTACAGCGGAACCAACACGTCAGGCAAAGGAAGCGTTGGCGTCGCTACTTCCTCGGACATGCAGACCTGGACAGATTACGGCAGCAATCCTCTCATCGCTGCCGGGACCCCAGCAGCGGCCCTCAACAGTCTCGGCCTTGTCAGCGTTATTCAGATCGGATCGACGCTGTTCATGTATGCTACCGGCATTGATACCGAGCAGCCGAACAACATCCAGACGATCTATTACTATACGTCGCCTGCAACAGACGGTCTCAATTGGACGTTCGGCGGCATCGCGTTCCGCATTTCGCAAAGCGATTGGGCATATAATTTCAATTCTTTCACCGGATACGAGGCGACGGCGGTTTTCAAAAATTCGCACGGCTATTATGAGATGTCGCCGACGGTTGTGTGGTTCATCGGCACCGATCTTGTGCAAAGTCTGGTATACGGCGTGTCGGCCGATGGCATCACTTGGTATACATATCAACCCGGTCCTATCGGATG
>Ga0210394_10005009_pt1 | contig 15072 bp, 11 predicted proteins | sample IncBWC12MmetaG_FD_160121 | JGI IMG/M metagenome (GOLD analysis project Ga0210394, IMG submission 160121) | Forest soil microbial communities from Barre Woods Harvard Forest LTER site, Petersham, Massachusetts, United States - Inc-BW-C-12-M | ecosystem: Environmental > Terrestrial > Soil >... | reverse complement strand
GCGGCAGCCGCCCTTGCGCTTTGCTAGCCCTTCGGTTCCATCAACCTGGGCAAAGGACTTTCACCTCCTAGCTATCGAACATGCTCGGCACACTCTGCTCCCGACGGGCGTCCTCGCCCGTCGGTGGTTTCCGTGGCATGCCCGTGACTCGCGCAGAAACCCCCGCCGGGGCGAGGACGCCCGACGGTGGCAGGCAGGATGCCCACTCTCCGCGCCTTCGCGTGATCGATGCTCGGCGTTCTTGCTACTCCCGAAGGGAACGCACCAAAAATGGTGGGGAACGGACTCCCCGAGGCGGTTAATTGCCTCCGAGAGGCTATTAATTGCCTCCGAAGGGCAGTTAATTGCCTCCGAGGGGCAGTTAATTGACTCCGAGGGGCAATTAATTGCCTCCGAGGGGCTATTAATTGCCTCCGAGAGGCTATTAATTGTCTCCGAGAGGCTATTAATTGTCTCAAAAGGCAATTAATTGCCTCCGGGGAGCCCGGTGAATGTACCGAAATTGGTGGATTGCGGCAGTTTCTGAGCCAAAGCGGGCCGGAACGCTGCCGTTCCGGCGGCCTGCCCAGCCGCGATATCGCCGCAAAATGCCTGTCATCCTGAGTCGCCGATACCCCGATAGGGGTTGAAGCCTGCCCTGAGCGCAGCCGAAGGGGACGGCTAAGGACCCCCAGCCACCTGCGGGTCGGGCGGTGGACGTCGTAGAGCGGCAGTCCCCCCTGCAACCGGCGGGCGTCCTCCGCCCGACGGTGGTTTCCGTGGCATACCCGTGACTCTCACCGAAACCCCCGCCAGGCGAGGACGCCCGGCGGTAACAGGCAGGATGCCCGCTCTCCGCGTACCAACGTTTTCTTCGCGTCTTCCGCCTTCGGGCCCGTAGCGCAGACGTCCTCGTCTGCAATCGGCGGGCGTCCTCGCCCGACGTTGGTTTCCGTGGCATACCGGTGACTCTCACCGAAACCCCCGCCAGGCGAGGACGCCCGCCGGCAGCAGGCGGGATGCCCGCTCTCCACCGGGACAATCTCTTTCTTCGCGCCTTCGCGCCTTCGCGTGACCTTCTTTTCTCCGCGCCTCCGCATGACATCTTTCTCTTCGCGTCTTCGCGTCTTCGCGTGACAATCCCACCCATGCTGAACCGACGCGATTTCGCCCGCCTCTCCCTCACCGCCGCAGCCGCCGCCGCTACGTCGCCTCGAATCAACGCTGCGCCAGCGACGACACCGCAAACCATCAAACCCAAACGCCTCACCCCCGGCGACACCGTCGGCCTCGTCCTCCCTGCCAGCGCCGCCTTCGAAGCGGACGAGATCCAGTTCGCGAAAGAGCAGATGGAAGCCATCGGCTTCAAAGTCGTCATCGGTCCGCACGCCTTCGACAAATGGGGCTACTTCGCCGGCCGCGACCGCGACCGGGCCGATGACATCAACCGCATGTTCGCCGACGACACCCTCAACGCCGTCGTCTGCTACACCGGCGGCTGGGGCTCCCCGCGCGTCCTCCCCTACCTCGACTACGACCTCATCGCCCGTAAACCGAAGGTCCTCATCGGCTACAGCGACATCACCGCCCTCATCAATGCTATTCACAAAAAGACAGGCCTCATCACCTTCCACGGCCCCGTAGGCGGATCGACCTTCGATCCCTTCACGTTAGAAAACTTCCGCCGCGTGGTCATGACTGCCGCGCCGGCCGGACTCCTCCCCACCCCGCCGAAGAAGCCCAACGAACTGATCGACCGCACCAACCGCATCCTGCACCTGACCAAAGGCAGCGCCACCGGCCCCCTCATCGGCGGCAACCTGACCATGATCGCCACCCTGATGGGCACCCCCTGGCAACCCGACACCGCCGGTGCGATCGTCTTCCTCGAAGACGTCCACGAAGAGCCCTACCGCATCGACCGCATGCTGACCACCCTGGCCCTGGGCGGCCTCTTCGACCACGCCGCCGGCATCATCTTCGGCCGCTGCAGCGACTGCGGCGTCAAAGGCCCCAGCTTCAGCCTCGAAGAAATCCTCCGCGACCGCTTCGGCTCGTTACCCATCCCCGCCATCTCCGGCCTCTCCTTCGGCCACATCGAACAAAAGCTGGTCCTCCCGATCGGCGCCCGAGCCACCCTCGACGCCGATGCCGGGACGGTGCGGGTGGAGGAGGGGGCGGTGGGGTAGGGGGATCGGTCGCGCAAGTTCCAGGAGGCTCATCTTCAGCAAGGCCTCGCGCGCAGGCAGAATGTACTAGCCGTACGATCCGTCGCTCGGCATGCAGATACCCACTTCGATCTTGCCGCCGGATCACGCCAAAAGCCGAAAACCTTGGGCAAAAAGGAAACTCGGCCGACATGTCTCTCTAAGTCACGAAAGCATCTACGAGTAGAAGGACGGAGGAATTGTGACCGACGATCAGAGACAGAAGTGCCATGTTATTATTCATACTGCTTCTACCGCCACCGCCGCTGTTGGCGCCGGCCTCGCGCAGCTACCATTAACTGATCACGCGGTGATTGTCCCCATCCAGGTGACCATGATTGTGTCTCTTGGTGCAGTGTTTGACGTTCACGTCACAGACTCCGTAGCCAAGGGTATCGCTCTAGGCATGGCGGCATTCTTCGTCGGCCGCGCAGCATCTCAGATCCTCCTAGGTTGGATACCAGTACTCGGCAACGCGATCAATGCAGCAACCGCTGCCGGAATCACCGAGGCGATGGGCTGGGCGGTCGCGAACAAATTCGCCAAAGGTGAGATTACTGGCAACTGAGTAACCCACGAGGTCCCCGTACACACAGTCCGCACTTCGTGCAGTGGACGTACTGATTCACGAACTCGATAGTCGACGACTCGACCCGCGGAAAGGCGGTGTGGGACTGCCGGACAACCCAAGCGAGCTTCACCTCTGTACCGGGTGAATCCAACAGCTCACGCGTTGATCGCAGGCCCATCTCCTCATAGAGGTTCAAGTGTGGAACCAGAGTTGCATTACTTAGGGGTGAGGCGCCGCACCAGCTTCGACTCGCCCGCAAGGAGGCGGTTTATTAGCACCGTTACGTTGTTGTCGAGAAGATCGTGTTCACACATCCACGCATCGTCAAAGATTGTGCTCAAATACTTCTCGCCTCCGTCGGCCGCGATCACAATAACGTTTGCCTCCTGCCGCTCTGCACAGGCTAGTGTTAGCGCGACATAAATTGAAGCACCGGACGACCCACCGAGTAGTAAACCCTTCGTGCGCGCAAGGGCGCGTGCCGTGTTGAATGCCTCGCGATCCGTAACTACAACGTGCTCGTCGATCAGACCGAAATCCACATTCGCCCCCACAGCGAATCCCGGAGGCGTGCCCGGACCGGACTGAAGATACGGGCCGCCATGCCCCCCAAAAGTGATTGAACCGTCCGGCTCGACGGCAATGACCCGCGTGCACTGACCTCTCCGGCGCAGTTCGCGTGAGGTGCCACACAAACTGCCGCCAGACCCAACTCCGCCGATCAAAACGTCAATCGTGCCGACTGCATCGATGACTTCATCCGCCAACGCTACAAACGCACCCGCGTTGTCTAGGTTATCTGCTTGATTCGCGAAAAACGCGCCTGGCGTACGGGCCAGAACTCGTTTCACTTCCTCCCGGCGCTCAGCGGCGGACACGATGCCCTCCGGAGCATTTCCTCCCACCAAAACAACCTCAGCACCATAGGCGCGCACTGTCTCCACTTTTTCTCGTGATGCGTGGTGGTCCATGACCGCGATACACTTATACCCGCGCGCTGCAGCGATCATCGCCAAGGCGGTTGCGGTGTTGCCTGATGAAGACTCGACAATCGTTCCTCCAGCGGTCAGCTCGCCTCGCATCTCCGCCCCCTTGATGATCGCAAGAGCCATCCGATCCTTCGCGCTGTGCGTCGGATTCGCTTTCTCCAGCTTAACAAAGACACTCCACGGGCCAACGCCAGCCAACCAGACAAGAGGCGTAGCCCCAATCGTTTCAGTGACGTCGTCAGCTACTGACCGGATCATCCAATACTCCGGCGCGCAGACATAGGGGCCACTTCCGCTCGAATGGCTACCACGCTGCTAGCTCGCGCGAATTTTACGCGGGCGACGACGCGTCCTCCTTTTCACCGAGAACCAGGCAAAATAGTGTACTAACGCCTACGATAAACAGCGAGGCGCCCACGATCCATGCAGGCTTGTCGATGATGTTGCCGTAGATAAACAACGGCACTCCGACAACGAAGGACGTCAGTACTCCCCAGAACACACCTTTCTCGCTAAGTCTGCTCCAATACAAGCTCAGAACTGTTGGCACCATCACACAAGCTGCAATCGTATTAAAAATCCACCACAGTTGCTGCAGCCCAAACCCCGGGATATACAATACGCCGAGTGCGACGCCCAAGCCGATAATTGTCAACACGATCATAGATGCGCGGGCGGAGCGTACAGCACCGTCGTCCGTCGTTGGCTTGGCGACGTCCGCTACCCAAAGCGAACTGGCCGCGACCAGTCCTGCGTCGAGCGCTGAGCTCAGGGCTGAAAGCAGCATAATCAGGAACAGCAAGACGGCCCAGTGTGGCAAGAGTTGAGCGATTGTCTGCACTCCAATCATGGAAACATCCACGCCTGCCGGCAACATTATCTTAAGCGCTGGATTAGCTGCAAGAAAACCCAACACCGACAGCGAGATCGGAACTACACCGAACAAAAGCGAACCAATTACAAAAGCGCGCACGACATCGTGTTTTCGGACAGCGAACGCCCTTTGCCAATTTGACTGATCAGAAATTGAACCTGCGATCAGGCCGATCGAAGTAACGATGCCGAATGACAATGCAACACCAGGATCGAACATATTCCCGATCCTAGCTAGACCACCCAGTCCGCCACTAACAGCCGGGAATCCGCCTCCTGCGCGCCAGGCGAGCGGCAGAGAATGATCGCGCCGACCACGAAAATCAGGCCGAGCTGCACAAAATCAGTCACGATCGAAGCCTCCAGGCCGGATATCAGAGTGTAGCAGAGCACGATAGCTGCGAGAGCCACCATCACAATTGGAATATGGATGCCGGTTAGTAATGACACAAGGCTGCTGCCCGCATAAAGCTGAACCACGACCGCCATGAGTTGATAGAAGAAAAATGGGAACAAGTACATCCGGTGTACGCGCTGACTCCGGAATCGGCTCTTTACATATTCGGGCAGTGTGTAACCGTCGGGCATGCGACTACGAATGCGTGGCGCAAGTAGCGCGAAGATCGTCAAAGAAAGGATGTTCGGGACTGTGAACCAGAAGAGCCCGGCGAGCCCCTTCTGATACGCTAGCTGTACCGACACGAAAAGCGCCGGCGCCCAAATCCATGAGGCTGCGATGCTAAAGCCTCCGAGGAGCCAGCCAACTTTGCGGCCAGCCACCAGAAAACCTTCCTTGGTTCGCCATTTATCCCATCTGGCAAAGACGTAAGTAATTAAAATCATTCCGGCACCGAAACACGCGAGCAACCAGTAACCATTGGACTGTGAGGTGAAATTCATTTCTCTCTTCTCCTACTCAGCGGTGATGATCACGGATTCGTGGGTTCGGAGTCGAGAGCGGCCAAGTAGCGCTCACGACTGGTCAATGCTGTTAGTTCGGCCGTCGATAACGTTCGCGCGATTCGAAAACCGACGTCGGGGTTAGTATTCTCAGGAAACAAGGTAGCGAAATAGCCAATGCGAAAGCTGGGCTTCGCCAGGTGTGCTGTCCCACCGCAAACGAGAGCTTTGGGCTTTGCCTGGCCTCGTTGGGCTAAGTCCGCAACCTGATCATTTACCCATTCCTTGACATTGCCGACGAGACCAATAGCACCGAAGGGTCCCACTTCGTCGTCATAGGCCACCTCAGCGCTGCGACGGTCGGTCGCCAGCAGCACTGACGATGTGGCCTTACGGTATTCGCCAAACCAAGTGCGGGCACGACCGCCAACGGTTACGAGATCGTCCTCGATGTCAGACGGCGCCGCTGGCCGATCGTAAGGCACAAGCTCCCAAGGAAAGGTCGCGCGATCTGATGGGCCCTGCGCTGCCCACCACCACTCATGCGCGGCAGCTAACCGATAGCCAGGAAATGCCTTAGGGGCTCTGGAGGAGCCGGGCACGGATTCCTCGCCGTTCCACGAAATCGGACTGCGCCCGTCCCTGACACTTAACCACGCGCAAAATGCTCGCGCAAGGAACCAACTCACATAGACAACGGGATGCCGAGATTCCCCTGCGGGTGAGCTAAACGGGCTGTTCCTTTCGCGTTGCTCCCAGAAATACAGGTGATATTCGTTCGTGTACGCTGCACATTTGGACGACGGCGCGCCGTCGCTTCCGGCTCGAGTGATTCTCTCGACGGTCCATTCATCTCCTTCAGGGCTTTGAATAAAGGCCTCGAACTGTTCGTTAGTTACCTCATGAACTCCCAGCAGAAATGGATCGCCACATTTGGTTACGCCGGTCTGGTCAGCCAGTTGATCAAGTTTCGCGGAGCGGGGCGAGGGAATGAGCGTGAATTCGCAGCTCCTGAGTGTCGGTGACCGTAGCAACAGCGCCCCGAGGTCATCTGCCGCCCAAGGGTCAGCGCTCACCCTTTCAGCGTTCGTCAGATAACCGAGCGCTTCTAGGTTCTGCATGAGAAATCTGAGTGACCGCGCGAATACTCGACAGCCACCTTCTTTCGCCAGCTCGATGACGTGTTGCTTCGCACGCCCCGCGAGCTCGCGAGCCATTTCCGAATTACCCTGTGCTGCGAGCATCTCTCGCAACAGGGCCGACGTGAGATGATCAAGCGCCACTCGGCCCAAGTATTGGAGGGTATCCTCAAACGTCACACCTGGAATGACATACGAGTCACGGAGTCGAGTAGCGATATGGGCCGCGAGGAAGTACGCCTCAGCGACGGAAGTTGTAGCGTCAGTTGCCCGTAACGACAAACCAAACCGGACCGAGGCCGACGCGGAGACCAGGCCGTCCCGCTTAGCAATCCCAGGTGAATCACCCGTTTCGAGCTCGAAAACAGTCTGCGACCGTATGTCATCCTCGAGGGCCCCACTGTCCACTCCGAACATTCGCGTAACGCGCGCCGGAATACGATCCAAGTCGATCGTGCGAATATTACGCTCCGCCATGAACCACGCAAGCTCTCCTAGAAACTCAGCGCGTGCTCGCGCGTCAAAAACCCGAAGCTTTCCAGTTGGATCGAGCAGCAGCGAGCGGGTGCGTTCCGCATCCAGATTGAATTGAAGTAGAGAGCCTTCTATCGCGGATTGGAGCAACTCTAGATCTGACACTTCGGGACGATCGGAAAGTTCCTCAACCATACGCACCAGCAACGCGGGCTGCTCGGCACATCTCCTCACCGCCAGTCGAAGTGAGTCAGAAGGGTCATCTCCGTTGGGCATCTCGAAACGCGCGCGCAGAGCTCCGTCCCCACTGACCGCCAGCGTATAGGCCGAAAGCTCGTCTGGTCCAAAGGGGGACAGTTCGAGTACACGGAAACTACCGCCAACGTCCACTCCTGGCCAGGTCTCCAGGCGATAAAGTTGGTCGAATGATGCAAAATGTGTGGTCCTGCACGCGACGATAAGACGTGACCCCATTGGCAGCATGCCGACTACGCGACGAAGATGGTCTCGCAGATGTTCACTCGTCGGCTGCACCTCGACTTCATCAAGACCATCAAAGGCAACGACGATCTGACCGCTTTCGAGTAGCGCCTGAAACATCGTCTGGTTCCATTTGATTGAAAACCAAGGATACTGTTCAATTAAGAGTCCATATAGGCCAAATGCCGACCTACTGCTGTCTGCCAGGTACGCTATCGCTCCCCTAAGACTGACGAAAACGGCGGGCGGGTGAAGCCACCGCGACGCCACACCGCCGTTTCCGCCATCCTGCGGTTCAAACCTGTCTTGGCAGAATCGCAGGAGTTGCCAAGTCTTACCCGAACCTCGGTCGCCGAGTAGCAGCAGTGGACTCTCGACATCGTCGGAATCGGCCCACCGCGCGAGTTCCGTGTCTAACGACGACACGTTTTCCCGTCTCGCGCCCTCTGGAATCACGCTAGGTGAATGGGCTCCCCGGCGCTGAAAAGCGTTCTGGAACGAAAGGCTACGCACGCCGAAATCCGCTGGCACCATTTGCGAGAACCGGGACGGCAATCTGACAAGGTGCTGAAATAGCTTCTCCGGGGAAAGAACGCGTACGGTGAAGTTCTTTTCCTCGTAGATCGTAAGATCCGCCGAGTTAGGTGTCACATGCCACACATTCCGGGTCTGGAAGTCGCTACAGAACCTCGATAAGGCATCGCGAAGACTATCGGAATGATTTGCGGCAGACCTTCCGACATTCACCGTCGCGATCTCCCGGTCGTCCAGCAGCAGAAGTTCATTTACTTGCGACTCTACGCCCTCGCAATGAGCGACATACACACGAATCTCTTCCCCTAGCACGCGACGCTCCGCAGCACTAAAGCCAGCGTCCACAAAGCGGCTTGCACCATATCGCAACGCCTGCGAATTGAGAACCCGCTCTAGGCGCCGCAGTTGCGGATCTCTCAAGCGGAATTCTCCGTCGTCAGGCCTGGCGTTAATAGGCCGATTACGTGGCTGAGCAGTTCGCCGCGGGGGCACGTTCTAATAATCGGATACTTCGCGAAGGCGCGCAAGGAATGAACATTTCGTTCAGGGCGGACCCAAATGAGACCCGACTCCAACCAATCGGGAAGATGTGACGTCGCATAGTTAGTGACTGGCGCCGATGACGCTTCGTTCAGCAGCCGGAGCGTATTACGATCAAGCCGTGCTGAGGCCGAAAGACGCTCCTGTAGGTCGCCCAAATACATTTCCCAAGTGACCTTTACTATTTGCAATGAGTTCCCTAGAGGCACGCCGGAATGGCCGCTCAAAATAGCCTTGGCCGTTGCAGCGGCAGTCGCCATTCGGAGCTTCGGCGTATCACCTGTAGCGCCTTCCGTGCAACTCAGTAGCAACTCCACAAACCACGGCGCTCCACCGGTTTGCGTCTGCAGGTCTCGAAGCATGTCGTCTGTGGGCACGTCGCCGAAATGCTGTGCCCAGAGCTGAGATAGTTCACTATCATCGTACGGTGGCATGACCAGCACGGAACTCTTGCAAAACCCCTCAGCTAATTCCGCAACAGCTAGCCGGTGAATCTCGACGACTATGCCGATCGAATCAGCAAAGTCATACATGAGCGATCCGCGTTTTGGCTCGCCAGCCCCGTCGTAATTCGCCAAATTAAATGACCGTAGCGCTTTCCAGAGAGATCGCTCGACGTCACTGGCTTTATCACGGGTCCGTCTTTCCCTCAGCCAGTCCGCGAAACCGGTAATCGACAGAATTACCGTCAACGTGTCCGCACGTCCAGCAGCCCTCATCATACCCGCAAGGAATCTAATGAACGCTTCAACTTGAGGGACCGAGTCAGCGGAAATTAGCGCAAGTTTCTGGACATACGCGACTACAAACTGCTCCTTGTAATCGTCCGCCCGGCGAGAGACGAAATCGGCGAGAGAATCTTGATTGGTCGTTTCGGAGCGAAGGAGTGCACCGTACGCGGCATACGCCAATGTGATGAACAAGCTCGTGATGTCAGGCTCGCAGTTCAAGCCTGTCAAGACTGGAGAATCCTTCAAAGATTCTGAAATATCAGAAAATATTGCACCGTTAAAATTGGCCGTCACATGAGTGCCATGTGTTTTATGCGTCGGGAGCACTGCTTTAAATTGGTCGAGGAAGGCCGATACTCCGCTCTTTCTGCCACCCAGAACAAAAACTAAACGGCGTTTTTCGATCGTCTCGATTAGTTCATTAAAGAGCTTGCCGTCGCGAAGAACTTCTCTTTTCGACCGATCGTGCCGAGCGAAGAGATCGTCTATAGTGATGGTCTTCAGCGTTTCACCCAACGGGGATTGTTGTAACGTCGCTAGGCTGGAGGCAAACCAGGCGACCAGTCGAATGGTTTGTGACTCTGCGTGGGCGCCATCAAGGAGCTCGTACGCCGTCCGTTCCCGGCCTATCGTCGGAAAAGCGATAGGTCGTTGTGTGAGCGATATGAAATCTTTAAAAGTCTCTAAAGATGCGAACTGGTGTTGTTCTAAGACGAAATATGTTAATTGTCCATCGGTTCTATCGGGATGCACATGACCAAGTTCGATGCGGTCCATACCGTTGTCGGCTTTGATCGCGACAAAGTCGTCATTGCCGACTTGTAAAGGCAGCCAGATCCAGCAGCGCCGTGTATTCCTATCGATGTAGATCACTTGAGCGGATTCGCTGGACCAGCGAACTTGTGTGCCGGCGTCCGGCGATTTCATACCTAGTGCGGCCTTCATTCGGCAGTTCCGTTCGTAATGGACATTCCTGGTATTATCGCTGGATCAAGTAGGCGTTCTGAAAGTGCGCATATAAGACTTATCGAGATCTCGCGAAGCCTTTCAGACTTCGTGGTGAGGTCAGTTAGCGCGGTGGTCTGCTCATCTGCTGTGGCCGCGCGGAGGATTCGGTATTCGAGGTACTCGAATGCCTGTGACCATGCAAGTTCGGCGATTCTGAACTCGTCGACACTAATTTGCAGCGGCGGATCGTCCGATCCAGGGGCGATCCCATCGCAGAGTGTTCTTACTCTGCTGAGGTGCCGGCCAAGCCACTGCAGCTGGTGAACGTCGATCGCTTGCCAACTCTGCGGTATTGCATTTCGCAGAAGCCCAACAAAGTTCCTCAGCGCGGCGAGGGCGGCGATTTCATTGTTTTGACGTAACGTTGCCGAGAGCCGGGCAGTTTGACGATTGAGCAGGACATCCACGATAAACACAGTCGCGCAAACGTCTACGAAAGTGACCGACAGCCCCTGCAGGTACGTGTCCCACCATGGCCGGGCGCTCGCCGAAACGATCGCAGTGGTTACCGCGATGGCGAGCGCAGAGATCGCCGCCACGCCGGCGAGGTTCTTGAATGGCCGCCGCCCCAAAACTTCCTGCGTTTTCATGGGTGTGGCGGGGAGCTTACAAGTTAGGGCGGATGTACGCAAGTAAAAAGTTGGCGTCTGCGGCTATCAGGGTAGAAATGGCAATAACTTACGTGCAGCGCAAATTGACGAACCCCGTGGTGTTCTTGTCGGCAGGTCTGGAGATGTCGGTTTCGAATTCTCGAGGTATTGGTACGCTACTTCCGATCCCCACTTGATCGAGGACGATCTGTACCCGATCGGCATGAGCAAGTTCGCGATGCCGCGTGTGACCTGAAACTTGGAGCAGCCCTTCACGCTCTCGTGAGGAGGAAGACCGTAGGTGCGTGCGATATGGTTCGGCGTCGCCGCCGCGCGACCGCTCGTACGAACGTGGACGCGCGACGTCAATTCTCCGTTCGAGCGTGCGCGGGGCATCGGTCTCTTCGCCTCGGGCGAACGATCCGAACAGCGCCAGCTCGGTCACCTGAAACTTGCGAAGCTCAGCCTCATTCGCGCGGATCGTGGCCAGAATGTCGTCGCGGGTCAAGCTCGGTTATGGTACCTCGGCGGGCTTGGCCTTCCGAGGGGTTGCCGGGCGCGCGGCGGGATGCGCGCCGAGCCGCCCGGACATTGCTGATTCCCAGCAGGACGAACAGAGCTGCCAGGACGGCGAAGAAGAGCCGAAAATCGAGCGGTGGCCTCCAGAGAGCGGCGATGCCGCTGAGCAGGCCGATGGCAATCAGTCCCAGACCGAAAGGGATGGACGTGCCCGCCGCACCCCATCGCCGGTAGAAAGGATGAACGCGGCCGAGCCAGTGACCGGGATCGTATCGGTGATCCTGCACCTCGTTCCATTCATGGAGCCAGTCGGCGTCTTCGCGCCGGTCATTCCGCACGGCGGTATTCTCCCATTTGCTCACGCGAAGACGCGAAGACGCGAAGAGGGGGGTATCAGGAGGAGACGTGGTCCGCCACCCTTAACCCGGCTAGATCGATCTGTCGCATGGCTCGTTTCCTCCGTAGAGGATTTTGTCACGCGGAGGCGCGGAGACGCGGAGAGGCAAAGCGCGGCGAAAGCCTGCGCTGAGCGCAGTCGAAGGGGACCCTCCGCGTGTTTGCATCGAGTGATGGCCGCCGCCCGACCCGGCAAGCGCATGGGGGTCCTTCGGCGTCCTACGCCGCGACGCTTGATTTGAGCAATCACCAACAGCATGGGCGCGGCTGCGGCAGCCTCAGGAAGACAGTGAATTGAGAGGCGCTTAACCTCCGCTTTCAATCTTGGCCCGACACCTGGTCCGACCGGGCGGGAGGTGGCGTTTCGGCAGCGCGGGTCGGACGGGAGAGTCCGACCTACGTCTCCCGCCCTGCACGTCATCTCCTCGCTCTTTTTCAGCCGGACGGCGGCTCGGAACGGCCACGGGAGCCAGACGATTGCTCCGCGCCATGAGGAACGCGCTTGCGGAGACCACGAAGAGTGTCTGAGGCAAGCAAAAGATGCTGTGAGTTGGCACGTTCGCCCTCCTTCAGAAGGAAAATCCGCTCTTGCAGAACACTTTTCCGTTGTGAAGGAAGAGAATCTGCTTCTGGCGTCGTGCAAACCGGCTGCTTTCGAGCGAAATCGCACTCAAAAAGAGCACATTTCGCTTCGAATGGAGCGCTAAGGTGCCTTTCGACAAGGCGTTTCTCCTCTCGCAGAAGCGATTTTCCTTTCGCTGTTACCAAAATTGCTTTATTGCCCTGGGTGGTGCCAAGCCAGGGATGCTGTCCGGCGGCCCGAAGGTGGAGGACTTTTTCACGCGGAGACGCGGAGGCGCGGAGAGGGGAAAGGGGGATATCAGAGGGAGACGTTTCTACCGGGCAATTTGTCATCCTGAGCCTGCCCTGAGCGAAGCCGAAGGGGACGGCGAAGGATCTCCAGGATGCGCTGCCTGGGGCAGAAGCGCGGAAGGGTTTTGTCGTTGATCTTCCTCACAAAAACCACGTTTCGCTCCTGCCCCAGGCGCTGCCACTGGAGATCCTTCGCCGTCCTCCGCCGCATTTCGCTCGCTGCGCGAGCTCAGCGGCTGCGGCAGTCTCAGGATGACAAATTGCCTGTGGAGGCGATTTTTTACAATCTCTCAGGATGACGCAGTGAATTGAGTGGCGTTTCGGCGGCGCGGGTCGGACTGAGAGTCCGACCTACGTCCACCACCCTTCACTCTATTTCTCCTCCGCGCCTCCGCGTCTCCGCGTGAACCGGGTAGTCCGGCGGTTCAGCCGGCGAGCTTCCCTTCCAACTCCGCCCATCTTGCATACAAGCGGTCCACCTCCGCCTGAGCGCCGGTGAGGGCGGCGAAGCGTTGCTGGAGGAGGGTGGCGTCGGCGGCGATCGACGGGTCGTGCGCGGCGATCGTAGCGAGGGATAGGCGGGCCTCGGCGGCGTGGACGGTGGACTCCATCGTGTCCCACTCGCGCTGTTCTTTGTACGAGAGGCGTTTGGTGCGGGGCTTGGCGGTGGGGCGGGCGTCACGGGTGGGGGCGGCGGGGCGGGGGCGGTTGGACTCCCATTGGGCGTAGTCGGCGAAGTATTCGGCGTTGCCCTGGCCGTCCAAAGCGAGGATCTGTGTTGAAACGCGGTCGATGAGGTAGCGGTCGTGGGTGACCAGGACCAGGGCGCCGGGGAAGTCGAGGAGGGAGTCTTCCAGGACTTCCAGCGTCGAGATGTCGAGGTCGTTCGTCGGCTCGTCGAGGACGAGGAGGTCGGCGGGTTGGAGCATGAGGCGGGCGAGAACGATGCGAGCTTTTTCGCCGCCGGAGAGCCGGGAGACGGAGGTTTCGAGCTGTTCGGGGCGGAAGAGGAATCTCTTCGCCCATGATGCGACGTGCAGGGTCCGGTCGCGATACACGACCTGGTCGCCCTCGGGGGCGAGGGCGCGCTTGAGGGTGAGGGACTGGTCGAGGCTCTCGCGGTTCTGCTCGAAGTAGACGATGCGCAGGCTGTCGGCTTTTTCGATGGTGCCTTTGTTGGGAGCGATCTCGCCGGTGATGATGCGCAGCAGCGTGGTCTTGCCGGAGCCGTTGGGACCGAGAACGCCGAGGCGGGCGCCGGGGGTGAGGAGGACGTCGAGATCGTCGACGAGCAGGCGATCGCCGAGTTGCTTGCGGAGGCCGCGGGCCAGCCAGAGGCGTTTGGTCCTGCGCGCCGAGGCGGTGAAGTCGATCCTGGCGGTGCCGGTAACGCTGCGCGATCGCGATTCGGCCAGCTCGTCGATGAGTCCCTCGGCGTTCTGGATGCGCGCCTTCGCTTTCGTCGTCCGCGCTTTCGGGCCGCGGCGGAGCCATTCCACTTCGCGGCGGACGAGGTTGGCCAGCGTCTCCTGATAGGCCGCCTCGTTGCGCAGCAGTTCGTCGCGGCGTTCGAGGAAGTCGGAGTAGTGGCCGTTGACCTGCAGCAGTCCGTCCGGGTAGACGCGGTTCAGCTCCAGCATGCGCCGGGCGGTGTTCTCGAGGAAGTAGCGGTCGTGGCTGACGACGACGAAGGCCTTCGGCTCAGACTTCAGAAGCCCTTCGAGCCAGAGGATGGCATCGACGTCGAGATGGTTGGTGGGCTCGTCGAGGAGCATGACGTGGGGCTGGCGGGCCAGCTCGCGGGCGATGGCCAGGCGCTTGCGCCAGCCGCCGGAGAGGGTGGCCGAGTCCTGCGAGCGGTCCATGAAGCCGGACTTGCCGAGGGCCAGGGCGATGCGGGACTGTTTGTCGTATTCGTCGAGATTGTGCTCATCGTCGAGCGCTTCGAGGAGGACATCCTCGATGGTCTTACCGGGAGTGAAGACGGGATCCTGGGGGACGTAGCCGACGCGGACGCCTTTGCGGAGGGCGCGTGTGCCGGAGTCGGGCTCCTCTCCGCCGGCGATGATCTTGAGGAGGGTGGACTTGCCGGCGCCGTTGGGGCCGACGAGGCCGACGTGATCGCCTTCGAAGAGGGCGAAGGAGAGGTCCTCGAAGAGCGGGCGGGAGGTGTAGGACTTGGTGAGGCGCTCGCAGGAGAGGAGGACGGGCGGGGGCATGGGGTGGGTCTTATAACAGACGTTGTCGGTTGTCGGTTTGGCGGGGGTCG
>Ga0210394_10005008_pt1 | contig 15073 bp, 10 predicted proteins | sample IncBWC12MmetaG_FD_160121 | JGI IMG/M metagenome (GOLD analysis project Ga0210394, IMG submission 160121) | Forest soil microbial communities from Barre Woods Harvard Forest LTER site, Petersham, Massachusetts, United States - Inc-BW-C-12-M | ecosystem: Environmental > Terrestrial > Soil >... | reverse complement strand
AGGCCCGTCATGAACCACCTTTTGGAAGCAATGAACGGTCTTGGCGCGGTGCTGCTTCCCGTCGTTGCAGCACTGCTCTTTGAAGAGTTCACATTCGGCGGACTGGTGCGGCTGCTCCTGGCTCGACAGCCGCATCCCAGCAAACCCACGGGCCACTCTCACCATCTTCGCGGAGACACGAAATGCTCGCAATGAAGTTGTTGCTCACCGTCGCGGGAGTGCTGTTAGTGGTTGCCGCATTGGCAATTCCGCTGTACACGCTCTTTCTGCGTATCCAAACCATGCGCAAAAAGACGCATGACCCCGAATCCATCGTTGAATCAGAGCCCATTCCGTGGCGCGGCCCGATTGCTCTGGCACTCGTCGCCTGTCTTCCGATTCTCATCGCGGACAGCATCGTGGTTGTGCCCAGCGGTATGGGCGGCGTGTGCATCAGCCAGATCAACGGCACGCTGCCAGGCACGCTGTACTCCGGCGTGCACTTCATAACCCCGATGGTTGACAATGTGCAGTTGTTCGACCTGCGCGATCATCTGTTTACCGCCGGTCTCGGACACGAGGGCGGCAAGCCCGCCGTGGATAAGGCCGGACTCGATGTGCAATCGCGCGAGGGCCTCAGCATCGGACTCGGCGTCACCGTCCGCTACCGATTCGACCCCAACAAACTCTCCAGCGTCGAATCTCATTTGCCGCAACCAGCCGACAGGGAGCTCGTCCCGCCGGTGGTTGCCAGCGCATGGCGCGAGTTGGCCCCGCAGTACACCGTCCGCGAAATCTTCTCGTCCAAGCGCGAGGAGGTGCGCGCCAAGGCCTCCGCGATCATCATCCGCAAGCTCGGAACCGACGGCATCATCGTCGAAGAGGTGATGCTCTCCGAGATTCACCTCCCTGACCAATACGCCAAGGGGCTCGAAGGCCTGCTGCTGAAGGAGCAGGAGGACGACCAGCTTGGGATCCAAACCGACATTCAGCAAAAGCAAGTGAGGATAGCGGAACTTCAGGCCGAAGCCGAGGCGAAGCGGAAGGTGAAGGGGGCCGAAGGCGATGCGCAATCGAAGGTGGTCGAAGCCAAGGGCGAAGCCGATGCCATGCAATACACGCTGCCACTCAAGCAGAAGCAGATTGAGCAAAGCAAGCTCGAAGCCGAGGCGCGCAAGGAAGCCACCATCCAGAATGCCGAGGCTGATGCCGAAGCCAAGGTCATCGACAGCAAGGCCGAACTTCAGCGCCGCAACCTGTTTGCCGACGCCGAAGCCAGCCGCATCAAGCTCCTTGCCGAGGCTAACTCCGAACGCATGAAGAGCGAAGCCGATGTGCTCAACCGCTCACCGTTACTCATCAACAAGATCATCGCCGAGCGCCTCTCCGACAAGATCCAGGTCGTGATGGTGCCCTCCGACGGCAAATTCTTCTTCGCCAATGATGTGTTCAAGAGCATAGCCGCCAACCCCGTCATCAAGCAGGAGATGGACAGCGAGTCGCAACCCGACTCCAAACCGGGCCATTGATTATTGCCTGCCTACATTCCCGCTGCGCCTCGATTTCAGGTTCACAATCACCGCGAGATCGAGGCGCTTGCAAAGGATGTGAAAAGTTCACCAGCTTCCAGAATTTGAAATTGTGCGACCCGCGAGGACTGCCAACAACACCATCGACACGACAAACGTTATAATCCGCCCAACGAAGCTTGCGCAGAAAGCACAGGGTCATGAGCCTCTTCCGGCTGTTCCTAACACTTGCGATAAAGCCGCGCTCTTCACCTCGATTGCTCGCGCTTGTCCTCGCAGTTCTTCTTGTGTCGGCCGCACACGGTTCGCCAGGCAGCACTCAATGGGATGATCCCGCAGCCGCTCTTGCGGATCAAATTGCCGCAATCCTCGGCCCCGGCCAGGCGCACCTCACGCTTCGCAATCTATCCACGATCTCGACCGATGAACTCGCCGTAATTCGTCGTCTCATTGAGCAGGATCTGCGTGCCCACGGAGTTACACCATCCAGTGAGGAAGCGGCCAACCTTCTTCGCGTCACTCTCAGCGAAAACACGCATGAGCGCCTTTGGGTCGCCGAAATCGTCGAAGGCAGCGAAACAAAACTCGTCATGGTCCACGTTGACCTCGTGCGTCAACCGCCAAGCCAAATGGCGAGTGGCATCACGCTTCACAAGCAATTGATTGTTACCTCGCACGAGCAAATTCTTTCCGTGTTAGAGACGCCAGCCAGCCTCATCATCCTTGAACCAGAGCAGATCAGCATCTACGCACACGCGGCATCCCTCTGGAACCGGCAAAGGTCCGTCGCGATCCGGCAAAAACGCCCCCTCACCCGCGATCCCCGGGGGATACTGTCCGCTTCAGCGGACGGCCAGGGCTTCGACGCCGACCTTCCTGGCACGCACTGCGAGGGCGCATACGCCGCAGCAATACCCACCGGCCAGTGGACGATCCATTGCCATGAAAGCGATGATCCCTGGCCGGTCGCACCGGCCTCATCCATGCAGCCCGGGAGTGCACCCGCCCCTTTGCTCAAGGCCTTCTACAATTCCACGCGCGATTATTTCACCGGCATCGTCGCGCCGAGCCCCGGCGTCGACCTGCCGGCGTTCTACGATGCAGCGTGGCTTCCCCGCGCCTCCGCAAACGCATTGCTCATTAACGGCGTCGATGGCAAGCTTCAGCTCATTGAAAGCGGGGCCATCAAGCCGATCGCCGGTGGTCGTGATTGGGGCAGCGACTTTGCCGCGCTCCAATCCGCCTGCGGATCGGGTACCCAGATCATCGCCTCGGGCTCCGGACCTGCCGCGCAGGACAGTCTCCGCGCCTACGAAATCCCGGCGCTTGAAGCGATCCCCGCCAGCACACCGCTTTCCCTGGAAGCCTCCGTTACAGCCGTGTGGACAGCACCAGGCGGCAAGAGCGTCTTCGCGGTCGCGCGCTCGTCACCGCAGCCAGGTCAGCCAGTTCAATACGAGGTGGACCGTGTTACGGCGACTTGCAACTAGCTGCCTTGTGGCCGTGCTCGGACTCGCGATCGACGTGCAGCCGGCAGTCGCGCGCACCCGCCCGCATTACGGCGGCACGCTGCGCGTCGAGACCACGGGCGATCCTTGGCAACGCCCCAATGGCCTTGCGCGGCGTCTCGTCTTCGACGGGCTCACAACCATCGATGCGGACGGCGCCGTCCGCCCCATCCTGGCCGACGAGTGGGAGTCGGAAAACGGCAGCCACCGCTGGCAGTTCCGCCTGCGAGCCGGCGTGCACTTTCACGACGGCACTCCTCTCACCGCCGATGCGGTCGTCGCGTCGCTCATGGTGTCCTGCCCCGCGAACTGCCCCTGGACTGCGGTTCGCGCAGCTGGCTCATCGGTCGTCTTCACGGGCGACGCGCCCATGCCCAACCTCCCGGCTCTTCTCGCAGCCGACGACTTCCTCATCCCCCTCACCGTCTCATCCGACGGCAAAACCCCAAACGGAGCCACGGGCACAGGCCCATTTCAGGTCAACGGATTCAACAACGGCGTGCTATCTCTGATCGCGAACGACACCTCCTGGCAAGGCCGCCCCTTCGTCGACGCGATCGAAATCCGCGCTCGCCGCTCCGTGCCCGATCAATGGCTCGACCTCAGTACGGGCCGGGCCGATGTCGTTGAAGTCCCCGCCGAAGAGTTGCGCCAAGCCCGCCAGCAGCACCTTTCCGTCGTCGTATCCCAGCCCCTCGAGCTCCTCGCGTTGGAGGTCTCCGATTCCGGCGCACTCGCAAATGCAAACCTGCGCGCCTCCATCGCCCAGGCCATCGATCGCGCTGCGCTCGCAAATGTCATCTTCCAAAAAGAAGGCCAAGTCACAGCGAGCCTTCTTCCGCAACCGCGTTCGGGCTACGCATTCCTCTTTTCCACAGAGCGCGATCTGAACAAAGCCCAGCAACTCCGTGGGGGAATCACGCCTCCACCGCTCTCGTTGCAGGTGGAAGGTGCCGGCGCCATGCAACTGGCCGCTCAGCGTATCGCGCTCAACTTGCGCGAGGCCGGCTTCAACGTCCAACTCAACGCACCCGCCTCCCAGCACGCCGACCTCGCTCTCATCACTCTTGCTCAGCAGGCCGCTGATCCCGCGGCCATGCTCGAGGGAATCCTCCGCAACCAGCATCAATTCTCAGCCTTCGATTCTGATCCCCTCTCGCAGTACAAGGCCGAGCGCGATTTCCTCGATCGCAAGACCCTGGTTCCCCTGCTCCATCTGCCCCTCGCTTACGCCATCAGCCCTCGTGTCCGCGATCTCCAGTTGCGCTCCAACGGCGCACCGGATCTGGTCAATGCATCGCTCGAGGCCTCGCCATGAGCCTCCGTCAGAAGCTTCTGCTACTGATGTCGTTCACTGTCGCCGCTGCCGTCGCTGCGGTTGCTTGGACGGTCCTCGTCCGCATCCGCCACGTCTTCGAGCAGCGCGATCAGGAAGAGACCGCGCTGTTCGTCGGCCAATTCCAGCGCGAATTTCAGCATCGCTCGGCTGAAGTTACGGCCGCGGTCGATCGTCTCGCCGCCAGCGAGCGTGCCCGCAGCATGGCATTTGAGATCGTCCAGTCCGGCGATGCGTGGCCCTACCTCAAGGAAGCGCAATCCATGGCCCAGCTCGCGCAACTCGACTTCCTGGAGATCGTTGGGCCCGATGGCAATGTCGTAAGCTCCGCGCAATGGCCCGCTCGTTTTGGATATCCAGAACCAGCCGCCACTGTCTCCAGTCGCGATTCATTCCTCAAGCGAGAAGAGCTCCCCGACGGCAGTGCCGCTCTCGGCCTTTTCGCTGTCCGTCCCATCAAGGGCGCTGAACCTGCTGTGCACCTCATCGGCGGAACACGCCTCGACCAGGGCTTCCTTGCGGATCTGCCCGCCGCGCCCGGCATGACCATCGGCTTGTATGCCGAAGACCCAAATATGGATCCTGCCACCGTTGCATTCAACCCCGCCAGCTACTACGAGGCCACCGGTGCTGTGCCCAGCGCCGCACGCTACACTGAAGTCATCGAAGCCGCTCGCAAGACCGGTCGGCAAACCAGTGGCATTCTCTATCTCACCAGCCGCCGCGAAGGCAGCGTAAACGTCACCGCCATCCCCCTCGAGAGCAGCTCCGGCGCGGTGCTTGCCGTCCTCACCGTCGCCATCTCGCGTGCCGGCATGGTCGCCGCGCAACAGCACATTCGCGCCATTGCCTACGCGGTCGCCAGCGGCGGCATCCTCCTCGCCATCGCATTCAGCCTCTGGATCACCGCACGCGTCTCCCATCCCATTGAAGAACTCGCCCGCGCTGCCGAAAAAGTCGCCGGCGGCAACTGGGATGTCCGCGTTCCCGAGCGAGGTCGCGATGAAGTCACCGTGCTCGCGCACAGCTTCAACCACATGACCAGCGAACTGACCTCCCAACGGGAACGTCTCGTCCAGAGCGAACGCGTCGCCGCCTGGCGCGAACTTGCACGCCGCCTTGCTCACGAGCTAAAGAACCCGCTCTTCCCCTTGCAACTCACCGTCGAGAATCTCATCCGCTCCCGTAAGCTCTCTTCAGCGGAATTCGACGAAGTATTCGACGAAAGCACGCGCACCCTTGGAATGGAGATCGCCAATCTCAAAACGATCATCGGTCGCTTCAGCGACTTCAGTAAGATGCCGAAGCCGCAGACAGAAATCATCGACGCACGCGCCATCGTCGAACGTGTCCGCTCGCTGTACGAAACCGCAGCGATCCCCGCTATAGAATTCGAGACTGAACTATCAAGCGAGCCTATGCCCCTCAACGCAGACCCTGAACTCCTTCATCGCGCAATCTCCAATCTTGTTCTCAACGCATTGGACGCCATGCCCAATGGCGGGAACCTCACCGTTTCCGCGCGCCCGCGTGACAACCAGGTCGAGATAAGCGTTTCCGACACCGGCGAGGGCATCACGCCAGAAGAGTGCGAGCGCCTCTTCACGCCTTACTACACCACCAAGCAACACGGCACCGGCCTGGGTTTGGCCATCGTGCAATCGGTCATCGCGGACCACGGCGGTACCATCGCCGTTGAAAGCCGCCCCGCCAGCGGTGCTACATTCATCATCACGCTGCCCAGGGCGCAAGCATGACGTCGAAAGCCAATATCCTCATCGTCGACGACGAGGCCAACACGCTGGCATCCCTCTCGCGCGCCTTCCGTCTTGCCGGTCACGAAGCCGTCGTGTGCGACAACGCCCCACGCGCCCTCGAGTTGGCTCGCTCGCAGCCATTCGATCTCATCCTCAGCGACGTGGTCATGCCCCGCCGTGACGGTCTCGCTCTTCTCGAAGATCTTAAGAGCGCTGGTGTCACCGCACCGGTAGTGATGATGAGCGGTCAGGCCCACATCGAAATGGCCGTGCACGCCACGCGGCTCGGCGCCCTCGACTTTCTGGAGAAGCCGCTCTCCACCGAGAAACTTCTCGTCACTCTCGAAAATGCGCTCAAGCTCACACGCCTTGAGTCGGAAAACCGCGAGCTGCGTTCCCGCGTGGGCAAGCACACACTGGTCTGGACCAGCGACCTAATGCGCCGCGTGATGGCGCAGATCGAGCGCGTCGCGGCCAGCGAAACACGCATCTGCATCTACGGCGAAACCGGCACCGGCAAAGAACTCGTCGCTCGCACGCTGCACGAAAAAAGTCCGCGCGCCGCCGGCCCCTTCGTCACCCTCAACTGCGCAGCCGTTCCCGCCGAGCTCATCGAGAGCGAGCTATTCGGCCACGAAAAAGGCTCGTTCACCGGCGCCGCGCAGCGCCACTCCGGCAAATTCGAACAGGCCCATCGCGGCACGTTGTTCCTCGACGAAATCGGCGACATGCCCACGGCCATGCAGGCCAAGCTGCTCCGTGTCCTCGAAGAGTCTGTCGTCGAACGGATCGGCTCTGACAAACCAACTCCAGTCGATGTGCGCGTGGTCGTGGCTACGCATCGCAATCTTGAATCGTTGGTCGCATCCGGCGAGTTCCGCCGCGACCTCTTCCACCGCGTAGTCGTCTTTCCCCTGGAGTTGCCGCCACTCCGCAACCGGACGGAAGACCTACCTGCGCTCGTCGAACATTTCGTCCGCGAGGTTTGCGCGCAGAACAACTGGAGGCCAATGCCCATCGCCGCCGACGCCGTTGAGCTGCTCAAGCAATATTCCTGGCCCGGCAACATCCGCGAACTGCGAAATGTCGTCGAGCGACTGCTATTGCTCTCCGATTCTCATGTCGATGCCGAGGCCGTAAAGCTGGCGCTACCCGCGCTCACCAGCGCCCCACCCACCGACCCCGCCACCACCAAAACAGCCGAGTCCTCCGGCCCGCTCTCGGATCGTGTCCTCGCCTTCGAACGCTCCGTCGTCCTCGCGGAACTGGATCGTCATGATCGCCACATCTCGCAGACCGCAAGAGCTCTGGGACTGGAGCGAAGTCACCTGTACAAGAAGTGCCAGCAGCTCGGAATCGATCTGCAGTCTCTACCCAGACGAGACTGAACCGCCAACTGCGGCCGCCGGGCGTCGCCTCAGCCATTCTGGATCCGCCGCCCTATCAACTCCACCGCATTCAAAAGCCCCTGCGGGCCCGCAAGCCCTTCCATCTCGAAATCGAACAACGATGGCGAATTCATGCTCGGTAGGGGAGGGCCGATGTGGAGCAGTGCGAGGCCTGGATTCAATCGATGCAAAATCTCCGCGATCCGAGCCGCGCGGCCAGAGTCAACTGACTGGCACAAGATTGCTATATCGAATGACCGGACCCAGTTATCCTCGAAAACTGCGCTGCTCGGGACCGACTCCACCTGGAACCCTTTGATCCGCAGCACCTGTTCGCGCGACGCGCGCAGTCCCTCATAATCGCTGATTGCCAGAATCCGGATCCGCTGCGCTTCCCTCTTCTTTCCGTCCGCAAACGCGGCATTAGGCGACCCATTACTAAATCGAAGCGCCGTGGCCGAAGAGGATTTCATGGCTGCAACCGCCTTCCTACCGGCTAGATTGCACGTTCGCAGGAAATATCGCCCTTCCGTAGCGAGAATCGCTGGGGAGCGATCATGACGACACCTTCAAAGGGGTGCAGCAAGAATGAAGGTGCCGTTCTGTGGAGGGCAGTCTAATCCCTGCAAGGTATTCGCTTGTAACTAGGATTTTCCCTAGGTCCTAGGGAGGCCTGTAATTTCCACAGAAAGTCGGACTCAGGTGACGCTTCCGTCGGGCGGCAGCTACTGATTGATGATCCCTCTTGAAAGCGCATACCGCGTCAATTCAGCCGTCGAGCGCACCCCCAGCTCGTCCATCAGGCTGTTCCTGTGAAATTCAACCGTCTTGGGCGAGATTTTCAGCGCCGCCGAAATCTCCTTGGTCGACTTGCCTTCGGCCACCAATTGCAGCACTTCGCGTTGACGCGGTGTCAGTTCGGCCCCAAACATTCCAGCTGGATTCGTGTTGCTGCCGAACCTCGGATCCTGCGCCACCAGCGGCGTCACGTAGTACTTGTCTTTGAGAGCCAGGCGGATCGCCTGCACCAGTTCATTGGCTGCAGACTGCTTAGCCACGTATCCCTTTGCCCCCGCGCTGAACGCTGCATGCAGATAGGCTGGATCGAGCTGCTGGGTAATGAATACCAGCTTAGCCGACGGCAAAATCTTGGCCAGCCGTCGTGCCGCCTCAATCCCGTTCAGTTCCGGCATCCCCACGTCCAGCACAATCACGTCCGGCCGCAGCCGTTCCGCCTGCGCCAGCAGCGCCCGGCCGTCGGTCGCTGTTCCCACTACGTCAAATTCGCTCTCCAGCAGCCGCACCAACCCCTCCAGCATCATCGCGTGGTCATCGGCCAGCAGCAGTCGCTTATTCATGGTGCTCCACCGGAACGTCAGCGATCACCGTCGTGCCCTGTCCAAGGGCCGACTGCACGGTCAGCGTGCCTCCCGCCATGCGCGCGCGCTCCTGCATCGAAATCATCCCCAAACCCGAGGTTGGCGTCTCAAGATCCTGGTCGAATCCTAGCCCGAAGTCCATCACCCGCAACTGCAGCCGTCCCCCATCACCCGCCAGGATCACCTTCACGTGGGTCTTGCCCGCATGCTTGGCCACGTTGCGCAACGCCTCCTGCGAAATGCGGTAGATCGCGGTCGCCGCATCGGATGACCAGCTATCCGGCAGCTCCTGCGTCAAATAAGTCACTGGCATGTTCTCCCGCTCACCAAACTCTTTCACCAGTGCCTTCAACGCCGCTGACAACCCAAGATCGTTCAAGATCGCCGGATGCAGCCGATGCGAAATCTGCCTCACGTCCGTATTCAGCGAATGTACTTGATCGCGCGCCGTCTCCAGCAGCTTCACGTCTTCGTGCGCCCACTCCGTGCCCTTGATCTCGTGCAACAGAATATCCAGCAGGCTCAGCCTCTGGCTGATGTCGTCATGCAGCTCCCGCGCCACTCGCTGCCGTTCTTCCTCTTGCGCCGTGAACAGATGCCCGGTCAGCCCACGAAGTTCTCCTTGCGTCCGCTTCAGGTTACGCTCCGCAAGCTCGATCTCGCCCTCCAGAGCCTCCTTCTGTCTCGATACCAGGCTCTCGGCCTCCCGCCGCAACGTGATGTCTTCAATCATCAGCAGCAGCACTCGGCTTCCGTCCGTCGACAGCGCCAGCGCCTTGATCAACAGCGTCTTCCGCTGCGAAGTGTTCGATTCGTGCTCGAACTCAATCGTTGCGGCGCCTGAGGATTCCAGCAGTCGATCGAGCTTCTCATTGATCCCCTCGATCCCCCATAGGTGGTTTGCCAGGTCCGGGAGCGAGCGGTTCTCCAACTCCTTGGCCTGCATTTGCGTCAATTGCCTGAACGCCGTATTCACCGTGCGAATCGCGCAGTCCTTACTCAGCACAACAATAGGGACTGGCACACTCTCCACCACCCCGCCCGCAAAGTCGCGCGCGTCCACCAGGTGCTGCTGGCTCCGCCGAAGCTGGTCGATGTCCACCAGCACCAATACCAGCCCTTCAATTTTGTTATCCGCCGTGCGATATGGACGCACCCGCAGCAGATGCCATCGGCCCTCCCGGTCCTGCACTTCGAGCTCCCGCGTCCCCAGCGTCTCCAGCACCTCGGTCAGTATCGGCTCAATGTCCTCGACGCTCAGCTGCAGCCGTATCTCGCTGATGGAGCGCCCCAAATCCGTCGCCCGCACATTCAACAGCTTCTGCATCGGCGGCGTGAACTGCCGGATGCGCAGATCGCTCGTCAGCATCAGCAGCGGGATGCTCACACTGTTCAGCAGGTTGCTCAGGTCGTTCCCTGTCTGTGTGAGTACATTGTTGCGCTGCTGCAGCTCGTCGTTCAAGGTCTGCAGTTCTTCGTTCGCGCTCTGCAACTCCTCCTTGGTCGTCTCGAGCTCTTCGTTGGTGCTTTGCAGTTCCTCGTTCGCCGACTGGATCTCCTCGTTCGCTGACACTAACTCCTGGTTTCTTGCGTCGCGCTCTTCCACCAGCGATTGCAAATGGAATCGTGTTGAGCTCAGGTCCTGACGCAACTGCGCAACCATCCGGTCCTTCTCATCCTGTGTCAGATGATTCTGCTCGGGAACCTGCATCAGGTCGTCGCCGGTGGCCGCTCTGGTCTGAAACAGAACCAGAAAACTTCGTGGCTTGGCCCCGCCGCTCATAATCGGCAGTACGTCGATCTGCACGCGCATTTCCCGGTCTTCCTCGTCCACCAGGCTGGCCGTCGCGGTCACCGGCACGTTTTCCTGGATCGAGCGCAGCGCAGCCGCCCGCGTCTCACTCACCAGGCCCTCGCGAAGCACTCGCCCCAGGCTCCAGCTCACCGCCCCAGGTGAAATGTTCATGAACAGCGAAGTCTGCCCCCGCGCCTGCAGCACGTTCAGGCGTTCGTCGATGACCAGGCCCGGCGGCCCAAAGCGCGCCAGCACAATCCGATCCGCCGCACGCTGCAGCTCCAGCTCCGGCCACGCGCCGCCCGTCTCCAACGCCGCAGCGCGGCCAACCCCGGGCATGTGCGTCATCGAGTAGCTGCGCGGTATATCGAACCGGATGGGCAGGCTCGCTCCCGTCTTCATGTAAATCTTGTGCTTGCGATCGACCGGGCTGAACACGTCGCCGTAGTCCCGCAAACCTTCTGACATCCCCAGCAGCATGTAGCCGCCCGGCTCCAGCGCGTAGTGGAACGTCAGCATCACCTGCCGCTGCAGCGGCTGGTTGAAATAGATCATCACGTTGCGGCAGCTCATGATGTCGATATGCGAGAAGGGCGGATCGTTGCTCAAGTTCTGCCGAGCAAAAATGCAATTGTCCCGCACCCGCTTCGACACCTGGTACCCGCGGTCAACCTTGATGAAATATCGCCGCAGGCGCTCCGGAGAAACTTCCGCCGCGATCGTCTCCGGATAACCCGCCAATCGCGCCGTCTCAATCGATTGCTCGCTCGCGTCGGTCCCAAAAATCTGCACCGGCGTGTCCAGCTTGTTCTCTGACAGGTATTCCAGAATCGTAATCGCCAGCGAATACGCTTCTTCTCCTGTTGAGCATCCCGCGCACCACACCCGGATCGGCTTTTGCGCAGCGCGGTCCTGCACCAGGACCGGCAGCACGTTCAACCGCAAAGATTCCCACATCCCGGTATCGCGGAAGAACCGGGTTACGTTGATGAGCACGTCTTCCTGCAGAGTGGTCAGTTCGTCACCGCGCGTCTGCACGACCCGCGCGTAGTTGGCAAGCGTATCCACGCGCAACAGCAGCATGCGCCGCGCAATCCGCCGCCGGATCGTCTCCGGCTTGTACTGCCTCAGGTCAAGGCCGGAGCTGGCCCGCAACAGCTGCAGAATTCTCTGAAATGCCTGCTCGCCCTCAGGGCTTCCCACGCCCACTTCGAGCGATCGCACCTCGGGTCGCGAAAACTGATGCCCCAGCCGTCCCAACTCGGCCGCAATCTCTGCGGGTGGAATCACCAGGTCAACGTGGTCGGCTGCAATTGAGCTCCTCGGCATCCAGCCATGAGCCGCCGAATCGGGCGTCTGCACAAGGGCAATGCCGCCTTCCCCCTTGATCGCTTTCAGGCCCAGCGCTCCGTCCGAGTCCGCACCGGACAACACAACCCCGACCGCGCGATTCTTCTGGTCCGATGCCAGAGAATAGAAGAATCGGTCGATGGTCCGCGGATGTCGGTCCGTAGCGGAGGGATGCTCCACGTGGAACAATCCGTCGCGCAGCGTCAACCATTGATTCGGCAGAAGAACGTAAAGATGGTTCGGGGCTGGGGACTGCCCATCTGTGATCTGCATCACGGGCATCCGCGTGTACCGCTCCACAATCTCCGCGAGAAAGCTCTTCTGGTCGGGCGCCATGTGCGTTACCAGCACAAACGCCATGCCAGTATCTGAATCGAGATTCTCCAAAATCTCCCGGAACGCTTGCAGCCCTCCCGCCGACGCACCGAATCCCACCACCGGAAACGCCAGCGCAGGTCCCGGCTGCAGCTCCGCTTCCGTTTCCAGTGTCAGGTTTGAACCCGGAAACGACTCGCTCGTCTCAAGGTACCGATCTTCCTCGTCGCCCGGCATAGCTGGAGCGCTTTCGACGCCCACCCCGGGAAGCGCGGAGTCCTCGTGGTTCGGCCGCGAACCTTCAGTCGCTCCTTTCGGATTCTCCATCGACGGATTGTTTTCGACTTGGTCTGCCATTGGGCCCCTGCTCAATCAGTGCAACCAGCATAGTCCTTTTTCCGGCGCCCGCTCCGTCACAAGGCGCACATCCGGAGTTCCTCCGGATCCACACGCGAACAGCGTAGCGCAAACGCGATCCGGACCAGCGCTCTGCAAATTCTGCGCCTTTGCTTCGATCCCATCAATAATCTGCATCCAACCCCAACAGGCCCCTGGCGGGCAAACCTGCCCGGAGCGCCTTCAATCGAAACAAGGAGATCGCGAATGCTCTGGACTATCTTTGTAATCCTGCTCATCCTGTGGCTTCTGGGCTTCAGTTTCCACGTCGCAGGCGGCCTGATTCACGTCCTGCTCGTCATCGCTGTAATCGTGCTGATCATCAGACTGATCAGCGGGCGCCGGGTGCTCTGACAGCCTGGCCAAATTGCCTACAGCGGAGACTCTAAGAAAAGCAACGCGGTAGACCAAGCGGCACACCATCGTGTCCCTCGACCCACCGCGACAAATTCTGCCTTCGTTTCCCGCCGGATTCGACTTCCGAGCTCAACCATTCCCACCGGCACCAATCACCCATGCCTAATCCACATCTTCGCTCTGCTCCACAGCCTGCGGCCTTGCTCTTAGGCTCGAGATTCCCTGCGGATCGCAACCGCATGATCGCCGGATCACCAGCTCTACCGGCATCACCACGCGGTGCCCCTTGGTCGGAAACTCGCCGCGCGAAATCCTCTGAAACAGCAGGTTGGCCGCCATTTCCCCGATCTGATACACGGGTTGACGCACCACAGTAAGCGCCGGCTGCAGCACATCGGCGATATCGAAGTCGTCGAAGCCTGCCAAAGCAATCTGCGCAGGAATTTCGATCTTCAAAACATTGCTCGCGTGAAGGATGTAGCGCATTGTCAGGTTGTTGGCGGCAAACAGCGCGGTGGGCGGCTTGGATTCTGTCAGCAGCGAATGCACCGTCGTCACCGTCTCTTCTTCCGACGTGCATTCGACGTAGCTCTCCGGCTGCAACCCAGACTTGGCCATCGCTTCCCTGTAACCGGCGTAGCGGGCCTGCATGGTGTAAAGGGCCTTGTTGAGCCCCAGGAAGGCTATCCGCTGGTGACCGTGCTCGATCAGGTGTGCGACGCCCGCGCGCGCTCCTCCGCGATTGTTCACCACCACGGAATCGAAGCGCGTGTCCGGAGCCGGACGGTCCAGCGTCACCACGTGCACTCGCGAGAATTCGCCGCCCCGCAGGTAGCCGTCCCCGTGCGGCGCCGGAATGATGATCATCCCGTCGATGCGCCGGCGCAGCATGAAGCTCGCCTGCTTTTGTTCCACATCTGCCTTCTCATCCGAGGTTGTGATGAGCACCGAATAGCCGTGCTGTGACGCGACCGTCGACACCGCGTGCGCGCAGGTAGCAAAGAACGGATCGTAAAGGTAGGGAAGGATGAGTGCGATGGTTTTCGAGTGAACCGAGCGCAGGCTCCGCGCCAGCTCGTTGGGCTGGTAATTCAGCATCCGGATCGCCCGATGGACCCGGTCTGCAGTGTCTTTCGAAACGTTCGCACTGCCACTGAGCAGGCGCGACACAGTCATCTTCCCCACGCCGGCGAGCTTGGCTACGTCGGCCATGGTGGTGTTGCGCCCAGCTTCTTCCTGACTACGTTTCGATGGCGGCATCGCGAAAGAACAACAAGAAATCTGCGCCCGGATTATCTTCCCCGGGCATCTTCATCGGGCCCTGCCCACTCGAGCGAATCGGGTCGGTTTATCATCCTGGCTCCGCCCGTCCTGCCTTTGGCGCCTGCATTCTACTCGACTAAAGGGTGCAGTTGACCCGTCTCAAACACCAATTTTGCCTTGCGGATTCGGCATACGAAGCTTACCACGCCAATGTGGTGCTCCGTTGTGGTGCTCCGTGGGTGCGCGTCGATTCTCGCCTGCAGCTCATTTACGTGCCCGCGAAATCGATAGGCCCTGAGGTTGGGGCTTTATCCTAAGCCCGTTTCTTGGCTTGTAAATTGAATGTATTCAACTCATTCTAAAATATTTGGGCTGCCGAATCAACGAGCAGAGCCAATCCGGTCCAAGCAAACATTTGTGGCGATTCTGCGTCTTACCTTTTCATGGTTGGACCGGGCCGCTGCACGGCGCGTTAGAATCTTCATTAACAGATCCATGGACTTCATACCTAATCAGCACGAGGCAGGGTCAGAGGCGAGTAACCGGCGGCTCATCCTCAAGAATGCGCGCTGCTTAGGCGGCGAATTTCAAGCCTCGCAGGAGGAAAACCTTTGTGAGCTCTTTTTGGCTGGGGGAAGTGGTTTCCACCCACATCGCCCTGCTCGTTGGTTATCCCTTCATTCGAAGTCTTCACCAAATCGATTGCAGCAGTACTGAACGC
>Ga0210394_10005006_pt1 | contig 15075 bp, 15 predicted proteins | sample IncBWC12MmetaG_FD_160121 | JGI IMG/M metagenome (GOLD analysis project Ga0210394, IMG submission 160121) | Forest soil microbial communities from Barre Woods Harvard Forest LTER site, Petersham, Massachusetts, United States - Inc-BW-C-12-M | ecosystem: Environmental > Terrestrial > Soil >... | reverse complement strand
GCCTGGGCCTGCGTCAGCTGGCTGCGCGCCGTGGCGAGTTGCTGCTCGAGCTGCTGCACCTGCAAGAGGAGCTGATTCACGGCGGCGATGTCGATCACCGCGAACTGCGCGTGGGCGGCCGGAGCGGACAGGAGCAGTGCGAGCGGCACCAGGAAAAGACGGGTCAGTCTCGTACGCATGGCGACTCCTTATTAATGGGTGGATCGAAGCTCACTCGGTGTGAACGGCATTCATGAAGGCGGGGAGCCAGCGCCCGGGATCGACGCCGTGTTGCTCCATCAGGCGGTGCAGCCGCTCGACGTGGCGCGCGCGCCCGGAGATCACGGCGAGTTCGGCGTCGAAGCCCTTGAGATCGAGGCGGCAGACGATGCTGTGGTGCCCCTGTTTCACCAGGAACGAGCGCGACCCCGGCTCGAGCTGCTCCTTGATCAGGCGAAACTCCCGCTCCGTCAGACCGAAGCCGCCGGTATATTCCTCGGCGCTGGCGTCAGCGTTCGGAAAGAACACCTTGGTCGCGGTCTGCTCGATGATCGTGCGGCTGATCGGGCTGTCGAGCACGTCGCTTGCGCTCTGGGTGGCGAGGCACATCACGCCGTTCAGCTTCCGCCAGGTCTTCGGTCCCTCGCGCGCGAAGCTCTCGAAGGCCGGATCGGCCAGCAGCCGCCAGAACTCGTCCATCCAGCACACCAGGCGCCGTCCATCGAGGAGCTGGCGCACCAGGTGAAACATGTAGTAGGTCACCGGCGCGCGCGTCAGCTCATGGTCGAGGAACTCACTCGCATCGAAACCCACGATCGGATGGCCCGTGAGGCGCTCGATCACCGAGTCCTGGGGGTTGTCGAACACCCAGGCGTAGTCGCCCCGCGCCGCCTCACACCAGCGGGAGAGTCGCGCGTGCAAGCCCTCCGCGTCCGTTGGGTCGAGAAATTCGAGCAGCCGCGAGAGCCGGCGCGCCGGCTGCGCGAGCGAGAGCGTCCCGCGCAGCGCCTGCTCGAGATCGGCATCCTCACGCGCCGTCAGCGCCCGGCCTCCGGCGGGACGCACCAGCATCTGCAGCCAGCTCTTGAGGAACTCCACCTGCGCGGGCGTCGGTGCAAGCTGCAGCGGATTGAAGCCGGTCGGGGCGCCATGCTTGAGGTCGAGGTACTCTCCCTTGAGGGCCCGCACCAGGATCTCGAGCCCCCGATCCTTGTCGAAAACGATCTGCGTCGCACCCTGGCGCTCGAGCATGGCCACGAGGAAGCCGATGAATACCGTCTTGCCCGAGCCCGTCGGCCCGCAGATGAAGGTATGCCCGGTGTCCTTGCGGCTGCCGCCGTCGGGATCCGCGGGATCGCTGGCGTGGAGCGAGAAATAATAGGGAGAACGCGCGCGGGTGGAGAGCAGCGTCAGCGCCTCGCCCCAGTGATTGCCGTCGCGCCGACCCAACGGGTAGTTGTGGAACGGCGCCATCGCGGCGAAATTGCGCGAGGTGATCGGCGCCTTGCGCGGACGCAGCGCGAAGTTACCGGGGAGCTGCGCCCAGAAGGCGGCCTCGAGCGCCAGGTCCTCGCGGGCGACCGTCATCCCGGTATCGGCGAGGAGACTGCGGGCCTGCGCCACGCAGTCGTTGAGCGAGCGCAGCCGCGTACCGTCCGATGCATCGCCGCGCGGCTCTTCCAGGTCCGCGAGCACCTGCAGCGTGAAATGGTGATCGCCCATGACGAACTCACCGCCACTCAGCTGGTCGAGCGCCTCCTTCAGCTGCGCTGCCTGGGAAATGGCGAAATCTCCGGCGTTGGCCATGCGGTGGAACTGGCGCTGCAGCAGCCCCTGCGCCGAGGCGCGGGTCAGGAAAGTGAACGAGTGCGTGATCACCAGCGCAAAGGGCGCGGACAGCAGCCGGTTGAACATGCCGGCCACGCTCGGGGTCGGGTATTCCTTGATGCCGAGCATCGCCCCGACTCGGGAGCCCGAGGGCATGCGGTATTCGAGCGCTTCGGTCCCGAACAGGAGCCGGCTCGTGGTGAGCGCGTGGTTGAGGGGACCCCTGGGCAGGGGCACACGGCGCGCTTCGCCGTTGACCAGCAGCGCCAGGTATTCGAGAAGCGAGGAACACCAGAGGTTACCGGCGCGGTAGACGCCGAGCGGCTCGGGGTCGTAGCGCACCAGCGCGGCCGCCAGCGTCTGCGCAACCTTCGCGCAGGCATCGAGCGCCTGCGCGAGCTCGGCGGACCGGTCATGGCGGCGACTGCGCGCGAAGGCGCGCGATACCAGGCCCGCGGCGAGGCCTGCGGCCGGCCGGTAGAGCACCGCGAGATAGAGCTCGTTCACCATGAGGGTCTCGCCGGCCAGCCGCGCGGCATAGCGTCCCGCGAGCGCGTGGGCAAAGCCCGGGTGCGCCGTCCCCGTCCGCAGCGTGGCGCGCTCACGGCGGCGGATCACGTGCGTCCAGAGCGACAAGTCGGGGCTCGCGAGATTGCGCCACAGAATGTTGAGGCGCTCGTGCCAGTTGTTGAGCTGCTCGTCGTCGGCGCTCTCGAAGCTCGCACCCCCGAGCCGGAACACCTGCAGATAGTCGCCCGCGATCGTGGAGACGACCCGCTCGGCGACGTGCGCCGCGTACGGCACGTGCTCCGCGGCGTTGCGCTCCCGCTGCAGCGCCACCGCGCGGCCGGCCTGCCTCACGCCGCCGCTCCGCGCCTGCCGCGCCGCCCGTCCCGGCGTGGCAGATCGAGCGTCAGGGGGCTATAGCTGCTCGCGTGCCAGCGTCGCAGATTCGCGAGCGCCGCGGGCATCCGGGTCCGGCCCCACAGCATGACCAGGTCGAAGAAACGCGCGTCACGCGCACACAGCAGGGCGCAAACGCCGTGAATCGGTGCACACAGGAGCAGCGTCAGAAGATTGCGGGTCAGGAGGAATGCCTCCATCGAGAACACGAGGTTGCAGAGCAGTGCCGAATAGGTGACGCCCCAGCGCATCGGCGGGCGGGTCGCCCCGACAAACAGGGGGTCGGCGACGAGTCCGGCATTGCGGCCCGGCGTGCTCATCTCAAACGCCAAACATGCCGCGCACCCAGGTGACGATCTGCGGGGCGCCGAAGGCGATCGCGATCCCGAGGATCGCCCCGATGCACCACCCCCATGACATCCGGTTCGCCATCGCCATGGCCCCGAGCGCCATGACGAGGATGATCGCGATCGGCGTGAGCCACGCCAGAATATTCGTCTGCAGCGCCGTGGCTCCGGTCATGAACGGCGAGGTGGCCTGCGCCAGCGCCAGAGCCGGCGCAGCCGCGAACAACACGGCACAGCCGCCGCGGGCCGCACGGGAAAGGAGCCTGGGACGTGACCTCATAGGAAGCCTCCGCTTGCGTGGGTGTCCGGTCAGCTCTCGTTGACCGCGTGTCCGGCGGCGTGCGTCTCGCCGCGGCGCGCATCGAGCTCGCCGCGCTTGATCTTGCCGGGCGCCCCGAAGCGGAAGCCCTGCACGATGAACGAGTGGTCGTACTGCTTCTCGCCCTGATCGTCGGTCCAGTTGCTCGAGCGCACGCGCGCATCGACGATCAGCTGATCGCCCTTGCGGCTGTTGCGCGCGATGGCCTCGCCCATGGCACCGAAGGCCACGAACCACAGACTCGTCGTGACTTCGCGCGCTGCGCCCTCCTCGTCCTTGCCCGCGTAGTCGTTACCGACGAGGCAGAAGCGCGCATGGCTCTTGTCCCCCTTGGTCACGAGCTCGGGGTTGCGCGCGAGATTGCCGACCGCGGTGAGTGTGAAACTGTTCATGGCGTGTGCTCCTCAACTCCGTGTTGGTTTGGTGGCGAGGGGCAACAGTCTAGTGAGCGGCCGGGCGTTTGGAATTGCGTTTACGCACCTGTTCGTGCAGAATGAGCGCGCCACATCGGAACGCACTGCGCGCCGCCCGATGAGTCGTGTATCGTCAACTGCGGGGTTGGCCCGGGAGAGCTCGCATGTCATTCGGCGACACCACACGCGTCGACGGGACGGTCGAAGAATGTCTCGATGAGCTGAGCGATTTTCTGGCTGGATTGCAGCGTTATCCGCCGACGGTGCTGGCGGTGGCCATGCGCGTGCAGCTCGAGGGACTGCTGCAAGCGCTGCTCGAAGGGAATTTGTGCACGCGCGAAGAAGTGCGCGACTTCGTTCGCGAGCTCGAGCGCGACGCTCTACAACACACGGCGGATTGAGCGAGAGTCAGGACGCGGCGTCGCCGGGCCCAAAGCGCGCGTATTTGCCCCCGCTCTAGCGCTCCACCCGGTCGTGTGAGTGGTCCGCCTTCGGGCTCGGCTCCTCATGCGAGTCCTTGTGTGAGCTCTGCGGCTTGGTCGTTGGCGATCCCTGGTGCGGTTGGGGCGCGGGCGCCGGCGCGCTCGGGGCTGCGCGCGGGGTGCGTGTGTCGGGCGCGGGCATGGGCGGTGGCGCGGGCTGGGGCGGCGGACTCGCCGGACGGGCGCGGCTCGGATCGCCCGCCGGGGACGCATGCGGCGCGGCCCATGGCGGCCGGTCGGTGCGCGCCGGCGTCGCCGCACCAGGAGATGCGCCGCTTGGCGGGGAGGGATCGTGGACGAAGGTGCGCGTGGTCGTGCTCGGCGGCAGCGCGGGGGTCTGCAGCGAGCGCGCCCGCGCGGCGAGACTCGGCTGCGGTGCGGCCGTGGCGGGTCCGAGTACGTGCAGCTCGGCCATCGGGGGCCCCGGCGGCAGCCGGGCGAGCTCGGCACGCGCCAGCGGCCGGCCGGCATTCGCCTGGATCGCCGCGAGCTGCGCGTCGAACGAAGCCGGCGCACGCGGCGGCGTGGCGCGCACCACCACCGCCCGGTTGGCGAGTGCGGGCGGCGGACGCGCGGCCCTGCGGCCCGGGGCGCCGAGCGCACTCTGGCGTGCGGGTGCAATCGCGGGCGCCGCCGCGGCGACCGTCATGCCGGCGAGCGTGTTCGCCGTCACCGGCAGCGTGCGACCGACGATGCGCTGCGAGGAGGTGAAGACATTCTGTGGCACCTGGGTGATCGCGCCCGCGGTGCCATTCCGGTAACGCAAGCCCACCACGCGGTTGTGATAGACGTCGCTGATGGTGGCGCTGTTCGCCACGGTGGTGTTGGCGAGGTTGACGTTGCGCAGGTAGCTCTCGCTGACCGGCTGGGCGGGTGCATAGACCTCGTGCGGCGCGAGGGGAAACCAGCCGACGTTCGCAGTGGGCGCACCCGGCGTCGCAAAACCCGGTCCATGCGTCCAGCCCACGAGCGCCGGCGCATACACGGGCCTCGCCGGCCGCGGCCCCGGCACCCAGCACCACGATCCGTTGAGGAACGCCCAGCGCCCGTAGTGGAAGGTCGCATAGCCCCACGGCGCATCGTCGACCCAGGTCCATCCCCAGGGTGCGATCCACACCCAGTGCCCGAAGCGGTACGGCACCCAGCCCGCAACCACCACCGCCGGCGTCCACACGTAGCCGTAATCCGGCGTGCTCTGCCAGCGGCCGTTGTCGTCGAGCTCATCGCTCCCCGGTACGGCGTCGGCGACGTATTGGCGCGAGGGCGACTCCTCCTCCTGGCGATCGCGCGTCGCTGACCACTCGTCGAGGTCGTCAGGCGGTCCGAGCGAGGCTGCGCTGTAGGACAGCGTCGTCGAGCCCGAGAACACCATGAGCTGCTGGGCCGGGATCGGGATCGACTCCCCGCTGCCGAGCGCGAGCGCCTGTCCTTCGGAGACCTTGACGAGAGTCGTGTTCCCGGGCTCATCGACCTCGATGCGGTAGACGCCGGGCTGCTGCAGCGAGAGCGCGAGATTCGGCGTGTCGATCTCGTAGCTCTGGCCGGCGGAGGTGTCCCATACCCGTACGATGAGCAGCCCCGCGCTCAGCTGGATCTGCGCGAATCGATCGTCGAGGTTGAGGAACGCAAAGCCCGTCATGCCGCCGAGGCGCAGCACCGCATCCCCGAGGTCGAGCTCGGCTATGGATTCCTGGTCGGTCCAGAGGCGGTCGCCGCTCGTCAGCGGCCGGTTGCGCTCGGCGGGCGCCCAATCCGGGAGGCCCGCGGGCTCGAGCGACACGGAGCCCTCGAGGTAGCTCAGCCGCGCAACGCGCCCCGGAGGATCGGCGTCGTCCGCGCGCGCCAGGCCGGGTACGGCGAGGGCGAGCGCGCCGAGGATCGCAAGCGCGCCGAGCGCGGCGTTGGCACGGGGGATTCTCATGCGGCGATCTTCCCTCCGAAGAGCGCTAGTCTAATGACTTCGACTCCCGAGAGCCGTACGCGGTTCACGGCGTTCCCCACGGGGCTGCGCCTGTTAACTTACAGCGTCGCCGGCAACCGCTCGGCCAGAAAATCGATGAACGCCCGCACCGCCGGCAGCATCCCGCGGCGCGTCGGGAACACCACGTGCACGATGCCCTGGGGGCTGCGCCATGCGGGCAGCGCGCGCACCAGGGCAGCGCTGCGCAAATCGCCGCGGACCACGCTCTCGGGCAGCCGTGCGACGCCGAGTCCGGCGAGCACGGCGGCGCGCAGTACCACGAAGTCATGGCAGACGATGCGCGGCGTGTGCTCGATCGCGAGAGTCTGGCCCGCCGGGCCGACGAGCTCCCAGGGGCGGCGCTCGAACTCGCCCGCGTAGTCGAGCGTCGTGTGGGCCTTGAGGTCGGCCGGCTCGGTGAGCGGCGCGGCGCCCCCGAGATACGCAGGGCTCGCCACCAGGAACTCATCCACTTCGCGAAAGGCGCGCATCACCAGGCCGTCCTCGCCCGAGGGCCGCGTCCGCACGCGCAGCGCCACGTCGAACCCTTCGGCGATCACGTCGACGCGGCGATTGCTCACGTGCAGCTCGAGGCGGATCGCGGGATAGGCGGCGAGGAAAGCCGGCAGCAGCGGGGCGAGCGAGGATTGGGCCAGGGCCACCGGACAGCTCGCGCGCAGCGTGCCGCAGGGCTTCGCGCGCGCGAACTCCACCACTTCGAGCGCCGCGTCCGCCTCGGCGAGCATCGCGGTCGCGTGCTGGTACACCTCGTGGCCGATATCCGTGACCACGAAGCGCCGCGTCGAGCGGTTCACGAGGCGCACGCTGAGCTGCGCCTCGAGCGAGGCGACGTGGCGGGAGAGGCGCGACTTCGGGATATCGAGGGCGCGGGCCGCCTTGGCGAAGCCCCCGTGATCGACCACCTGGGTGAAGTAGTAGAAGCCCTCGAGCGGCTGCATCCTTAGCCCCTATTGGAACCAAATATAGAACAATACGTTCCATTCTACCCGGATACTCAGCGTTCGTTCCATGGATTAACCTCTTCTCACGCCTCAAGGGGCAACCGGAGATCAGCCATGAGAATCCTGCACATCGATTCGAGCATCCTGGGTGAAGGATCGGCCAGCCGCGCACTGACCCGCGAGGTCGTGGCGCAGCTGCGCAGGTCCCACCCCGAGGCCGAGGTCGCCTACCTCGATCTCGCCGCCGAGGAGCTGCCGCACCTCTCGCACCGACACATTGCGCGCAGCGATGAGTCGGAGGCGGCCCGCAACGCCGCCGCGCTCGAGCAGTTCCTCGACGCCGACGTCCTGGTGATCGGGGCGCCGATCTACAACTTCTCGATCCCCTCGCAGCTCAAGGCGTGGATCGACCGCATCTCGGTCGCGGGCAAGACCTTCCGCTACACCGCGAACGGGCCCGAGGGCCTCGCCACCGGCAAGCAGGTCGTGATCGCCATGACCCGCGGCGGTGTGGCGGGACCGGACGCCCGCGGTGAGTTCGGCGAGTCGTACTTGAGATTCCTGTTCGGCTTCCTCGGCATCCGCGATGTGCGGGTGGTGCGCGCGGAGGGCCTCAACATCTCCCCGCAGCACCGCGAGGCAAGCCTGAGGGCGGCGCGCGCGGCGATCGCGGGAGCCGAGGCGCTCGCGGCCTGAACCTGCTAGGCGGCGCTTGAAACGAGCGCCGCGAGGCCTGATTGTTGGAACATCCCTTTTCGAGGAGAGCTCTTCATGGTGAACGCCGAAGCAGCCGCCGCACGCACTGTGCGCCGCGTGGTCAAGGGCATGCCGACCTCCGATGGCGCGGGCGTCAAGTTACGCCGCGTCATCGGACAGCCGCAGCTGCCCGATCTCGATCCCTTCCTGATGCTCGATGAGTTCGGCACCGACAAGGCCGAGGACTACATCGCGGGCTTCCCCGACCATCCGCACCGCGGCTTCGAGACGGTCACCTACATGCTCGACGGGCGCATGCGCCACCGTGATAACCACGGCAACGAGGGCGTGCTGGTGCCGGGAAGCGTGCAGTGGATGACCGCCGGCCGCGGCCTCGTGCACTCGGAGATGCCCGAACAGCAGGAAGGGCGCATGCGGGGATTTCAGCTGTGGCTGAACCTCCCGGCACGCGACAAGATGACCGAACCCAAGTACCAGGAATTCGGGCCGGAACGCATTCCGGTGGCGCAGCCTGCGCCGGGCGTCAGCGCCCGGGTGATCGCCGGGAACGTCGCGGGTATCGCAGGACCGATCCGCCAGCCGGCCACCGATCCGACCTATCTCGATCTGGCGATCGAGCCGGGGGCCAGGTTCAGCGCGCCGCTGCCCGCGGACTACGCGGCCTTCCTCTACGTGTTCGAGGGCGCGATGCGGGTCGGTGAGGGCCCCGAGGCGGACACCGTACGCACCCATGAGCTCGCGGTCCTCGGCGAAGGCGCGCAGATCGAGCTCACCGGCGTCAGCGCCGGTGCCGACGGCAAGAGTGCGCGCGCCATTCTGGTCGCGGGCCGCCCGCTGCGCGAGCCGGTGGCCAAGTACGGCCCGTTCGTCATGAACACGCGCGAGGAGCTGCAACAGGCGTTCACGGACTTCCAGAGCGGGAAGTTCTGATCCTCGAACGCCACGGCCCGGGTGCCCGCGCCGCAAGCCGCGTGAAATCCCAATCCGCGTGCAGTCACGTTTGCGCGCTGGAACCGAGGGATTGAGTCACATTTCGCCGCCACCGGGTGCCCCACCCGGCGCGGGCACGGCACAATGGCCGGATGCACAGGACGCAGCGCCCCGGCCGCGACAGACGACGGTACGCCGTGCCGCGGTACCTCAGCGCGGCGCCGCTCCTCGTACTGCTGCTGCTACCGGCGCTCGCACCCGCCGCGGAGGCGCCCGCGGCCGAGTCGTCCGCAGCCGAGTCGCTCTCGACGTCGAGGCCGCCGGCGGGGATTCCGCCCCCCGAGACGCCCGGCATTCCGTCGGATGCGGAGCTCGAGTCCTCCAAAGCCGTCATCGGTGAGATCCTGATCGACAACCAGAACATCTTCAACCTCGAGGATCCGAAGGACAACATCGCCCTGTTCCGCGTCGCCAACCGGCTGCATGGCAGGACGCGCGCCAGCGTGATCCGCAACCAGCTGCTCTTCAGAACCGGGGACCGCTATTCGCGCCGCCTGATTGATGAGACCGAGCGGATCCTGCGCGCCAACAGTTACTTCTATGACGCCTGGATCCGCCCCGTGAAGTATCACGACGGCCAGGTCGACGTGCGGGTCACCACGCGCGACGTGTGGACGCTCAACCCCGGCTTCAACTACTCGCGCAGCGGCGGCACCAACTCGACCGGGGTGCAGCTCGAGGAAATAAACCTCGCCGGTTCCGGCACCGACGCGCGCGTGAGCCATACCATCAACGTCGACCGCACCGAGTCGCTCCTGTCGGCTTCCAATACCCATGCCTTCGGCACCTGGACCGCCGTCGGCTTCGACTACGCCGAGAACAGCGACGGGCATCTGCACGATCTCATGGTGAATCACCCCTTCTACGCGCTCGACACGCGCTGGGCGGCGGGGGGCAATGTCAACGACGACGCGCAGACCGATTCTCTCTACGATCGCGGCAACATCGTCGATCAGTTCCACGACCAGCACAACAACCTCTCAGTCTACGGCGGGTGGTCGCCGGGGCTGCAGAACGGCTGGGTGCAGCGCCTGAGCACGGGCGTCACGTACGACGAACACGAGTTCTCCCCCGTCGACACCTGGACGGGAACGACCGTGCTGCCCGCGGACCGGCGTTTCCTCTATCCCTGGGTGGAGTACGACCTGGTCGCGGATGATTACGTGCGCCTCTGGAACCACGATCAGATCCTCAAGACCGAGGACTTCTATCTCGGCACGATCGCGACGTTACGCGTCGGTTATGCGGATGCGGCCTTCGGCTCGAGTGAGAGCGCGATGCTCATCCAGAGCACTGCCGGCAAGGGTTACCGCGCCAACGGCTCGACGCTGCTGCTCGCCGGAGACTTCTCGGGCCGTATCGAGAATGGCGCGCTCTACAATGGCCTAGCCGATGCCTCGATCCGCTACTACTACGAGCAGAGCTCGAGCTGGCTCTTCTTCACCACGCTGGTCGGCACCAAAGGCTGGCGGCTCGATCTCGACAACCAGATGCTGCTCGGCGGCGACAACGGCCTGCGCGGTTACCCGCTGCGCTATCAGGATGGCACGGCGCGCACGCTCTTCACCGTGGAGCAGCGCTACTTCACCGACTGGTTTCCTTTCCGGCTGTGGCGCGTAGGAGGCGCGATCTTCTTCGACGCGGGGCGCACCTGGGGTCAGCCCGACCTGGCGCAGCCCTCGCTCGGGCTCCTCAAGGATGCGGGCTTCGGGTTGCGACTCGGCAACGCACGCACCGGCATCGGCAACGTCATCCACGTGGACGTCGCCTTCCCGTTCGAGAACGCCGAGGGCTCGATCCACCGCGTGCAGTTCCTCGTGACGACCCAGCAGAGCTTTTGAGCCGCCCCGGCTAACGCTTCGGTGGCGGTGTCGGTCCGAGGGGACCCTTGGGCGTCGGCGCAGCGCCGGAGGGCGGCCGGGTGACGGTGGGGCCTCTGGCGACGGGGGCCGCGCCGGGCGCACTCGTGGCAGGCGGTTTCGCGGCAGGCGGCAACGGTGCGCGCGGCTCCGGCCCGCGGGGTGCGGGACCTGAGGGCGAGGGGACCACGGGCTTGTTCGGCACGACCACCGGCTGCGGCGTCATGACATCGACCGACAGGGCGAACGTGCGCTTCTCGGTGTTGCGCAGCGCGCCCACGTTGACCACGTGCCGCGTGACCTCTTCGCCGCGCTCGTTGCGCACGGCGATCACCACGAAATACTCCCACGGCTCCGCGGCGCCCGAGGGGTGGCTGATGACCCCCTCGACGCGCAGTGCGGACGCGGCCGCCACCTGGCGCTTCGCCGCCTCCTGATCGAAGCGCAGGTGGTGCAGGCACCCCGGGCAGATCGTCAGGCTCTCGAGGATCGTCGCCTTGCAGTGAGGACAGGTGCGCGTTTTGCCCGCGGTGTCGGGGCGCGCGGCCGCGCTCATGCGTTGCCGAAGCTCTTGCTCTCAGCTTTGGCGCGGCCCTCGCCCTCGTAGCCGAACTCGACCTGGCCGCGCATGCGCGAGCCCGCGGCCACGGTCAGCTGCCCGGCCTTCACGTCGCCATTGATGACGCCGGTCTCGAGGAGCTCGACGCGCTTGGCGTTCTCGATGTTGCCGATGAGCTCGCCGCCGACGGTCACCACGCTCGCCTTGACGTGGCCCTCGAGGCGCGCGCCGGCATCGAGGCTCACGTTACCGTCGACCTGCACGTCGCCCTTGAAGCGGCCGGCGATGCGCACGTGTCCGGAGCCGGTGATCTTGCCCTCGATGGTGAGATCGGAGGAGATGATCGATTCCTTCATCTCCTGGCGCGGCGCGGGCCGGCGCGGCACGTCGGGGCTGAGCGGCGCGACGTTGGTCTTCTCGGGCTCCCGTGCGTGGGGCTGCGCGCCCGCGAGGCCCGGAGCGGTCGGTGCGGAAGGAGCACCGGGATTCGAATCTTTCCAAAGCGCCATGAGGTCGCCCCCTGTAGGTGAGTTGAACGTTGAAAGTTACCCGCCCAATCGCGGGGCCACCAGTGTCTCCGTCTGCAGACACGGCCGGTCAAGGCAAAGTTCCCGCCATCCGAGGCAAGCAAGCGGCCTACAGAGTACTCCGATGTGCGTGTCACGCGTATGTCGGCGTGTTGCGTGGCGCGCCGGCGGGCTGCGTCACGAGATCCGCGCAAAAGGGTTGAGGCGCCCTAAATGACCATTTATTATAAAAAAATGGACATTTCAGTGACTGACTTCAAAGCACGCTGTCTTGATTTAATACGCCAGGTGGAAAAGAGCGGGCAGCCGATCACGATCAAGCGCCGCGGCAGGACGGTCGCACGCCTCGAGCCGGCGGCTCGCGCGGACGACGGTTTGAAGCCCTGGGAACAGCTGCGCGCGCTTGGCGGTAAGGTTCACGCAACGGCGGCTGAATCGGTTCTCAGGGTCGAGGACTTCGAGGCCGGGCGTTGAAGATCCTGCTCGATACCCACATCTGGCTATGGTGGCTTACGGGGAGCCCGGAGTTGAGCGCGTCGGAGCGGCGGGCGCTCGATCGCAGCGCCGAGGCGCAGCAGCTGTGTCTCCCGGTGATCAGCCTCTGGGAGGCGCAGATGCTTCATGGCAAGAAGCGGATCGAGCTGCCTCTGCCCTTCGCTGACTGGCTGCGCCGCGCATCGGCTCCGGGAGTGGTCAGGCTCGTGCCGCTCGATACCGAAGTGGTCATCGCGCTCGACCGCCTGCCCCGCGCTTTCCGCGGCGATCCCGCCGACCGCCTGATCGCGGCGACCGCACTGGCCTGTCGGCTACCGCTCGCCACCCGCGATGAGCATATCCGCAGGTCCCGCGCGGTCCGCATCTGGCGCGGAATCAGCCGTCGATGAGCTTGAGCACCTCGGCGGTCTTCTCGCGCATGAGCGGCTCGTTGGCCCGCGTCTCGACGTTGAGCCGCACGAGCGGCTCGGTATTCGAGCCGCGGAGATTAAAGCGCCAGTCCGCGAATTCCATCGACAAGCCGTCCGTCAGGTCTATCGAGGACGCCTTGTTCTCATACTGCGCGCGCACGCGCTCGAGGATCGAGGCCGCATCGGTCGCGAGACGGCGGTTGATCTCACCGCTCGCCGGGAAGAGTCGCATGCGCTCCCCCACCAGCGCCGAGAGCGGCTGACCGCGCTCGCTCATGACCGCGAGTACCAGCAGCCAGGGGATCATGCCGCTGTCGCAGTAGGCAAACTGGCGGAAGTAATGGTGCGCGCTCATCTCGCCGCCGTAAGCGGCATCTACCTCGCGCATCTTCGCCTTGATGAACGCGTGGCCGGACTTGCACAGCACCGGCGTGCCGCCGTATTCCTTGACGATATCGAGCGTGTTCCAGGTGAGCCGCGGGTCATGGACGATGCGCGCCCCCGGCTCTTTGCGCAGGAACACCTCGGCGAGCAGACCCACGAGGTAGTAGCCCTCGATGAACTGCCCGGTCTCATCGAAGAAGAAGCAGCGGTCGTAGTCTCCGTCCCAGGCGATGCCGACGTCGGCGCGCGAGCGGCGCACGAGGTCCGCGGTCGGCGCGCGGTTCTCCTCCAGCATCGGGTTCGGCACCCCGTTCGGAAAGGTGCCGTCGGGGTTGTTGTTGAGCTTCACGAACTCGAACGGCAGGCGCGGCTCGAGCTGATCGACCACGAGGCCCGCGCCGCCGTTGCCGGCGTTCACCACCACCTTGAGCTTGCGCAGCTTCCTCAAGTCGACGTAGCTCATGAGGTGATCGAGGTAGCGGGCGCGGATGTCGAGGGTGCGCTCGGTGCCGGGCTGCGCCGTCTTGCCGGGCAGCCGGCCGCTCTCGATGAGAGCCCGCATCTCCATGAGTCCGGTGTCGGCGCTGATCGGGCGCGCGCCTTCGCGCACGAACTTCATGCCGTTGTAGTCCGGCGGGTTGTGGCTCGCCGTCACCATGATGCCGCCGTCGAGCTTCTCGGCGAAGGTCGCGAAGTACGACCCTTCAGTCCCCCACAGGCCAATGTCGAGCACGTCGACGCCGCAGTCGGTGAGACCGCGCTTGAGCGCCCGGGCGAGGCTGAGCGAGGACAGGCGGATGTCGTAGCCGACCGCGACGCGCTTTGGCTTAACGAAGGCCGCATAGGCGCGGCCGACGTCGTAGGCGAGCGACTCGTTGATCTCATCGGGAATCCGCCCGCGGATGTCGTACGCCTTGAAGGAGTTGAGGTTGATCATGTGGGCCGCATTCCTTTCAGGTGTTCGTGCCTTTGCGGCCGTAACGGTCCTCGAAGCGTACGATGTCGTCCTCACCGAGGTACGAGCCCGACTGCACCTCGATGATCTCGAGCATGATGGTGCCCGGATTCTCGATACGGTGCTTCATCCCGATCGGAATGTAGGTCGACTGGTTCTCTTCCAGCAGGAACTCCTCCTCGCCGCGGGTGATGCGCGCGGTACCCGCCACGACGATCCAGTGCTCGGCGCGGTGATGGTGCAGCTGCAGCGACAGCTGCGCACCCGGCTTAATCTTCAGGCGCTTCACCTGGAAGCGCGACCCCGCCTCGATGCTGTCGTAGCTGCCCCAGGGGCGGAACACCTCGCGATGCAGCGAGTGCTCGTAGCGGCCGCGCTCCTTCAACTGCGCGACGAGCTTCTTCACGTCCTGTACGCGGTTCTTGGGTGCCACCAGCACTGCGTCCTTGGTCTCGACCACGACGTGGTCCCTGAGGCCCACCGCCGATACGAGACGGCTCTCCGAGTAGAGGTAGTTACCCGCCGAATCCTCGCTGATGACGTCACCATGCGTCACGTTGCCGTGCGCATCACCCTCAATCGCATCGTACAGCGCCGCCCACGAGCCGACGTCGCTCCAGCCGGCCGCGAGTGGGACGACCACCGCATCCGCGGTCTTCTCCATCACGGCGTAGTCGATCGAATCGGACGGGCAACTGGCAAAGGCCTCGGGAGCGATACGCGTGAACTCAAGATCAGCGCGTGCGGAGGCGAACGCCGCTTCGCAGACACGGGCGATCTCGGGCGCAAAGCGCGCAAGCTCACCGAGGTAACGCCGCGCGGCAAACATGAACATGCCGCTGTTCCAGTAGTACTCGCCGGAGGCGAGGAACTCGGCCGCGCGCGCCGGATCGGGCTTCTCGACGAAGCGCGCGATTGCGTGCAGCGACCCGCTCGCGGCGCCGCGCTGGATGTAGCCGTAGCCGGTCTCGGGCGCGGTCGGCACGA
>Ga0210394_10005005_pt1 | contig 15076 bp, 17 predicted proteins | sample IncBWC12MmetaG_FD_160121 | JGI IMG/M metagenome (GOLD analysis project Ga0210394, IMG submission 160121) | Forest soil microbial communities from Barre Woods Harvard Forest LTER site, Petersham, Massachusetts, United States - Inc-BW-C-12-M | ecosystem: Environmental > Terrestrial > Soil >... | reverse complement strand
CGCCGCAGGACTGTTCCAGCGTCCGGCAAACGTCGTCGGCTGTGGGTGGATTCGCAGCCGGGGGCTGCGGTTCAATGGGCACAGTCGGTTGACCGGCCTCGGGATGCACCGCCGCCGGAGGGGTGGCGCCCGCCTGCGCATTCGTTTGCCCGCTTACCAAGGCGAGAGCACAGGCCAACAGCGGTCCGACCGATCGAGCCATGTCGGTCTAACGTCCAAAGGGACATTCGGTGCCGCAGGGTACGCGCCGCTTGGCGAGTCAATCCTTATGCGCGCACCGGGTCCTGGTCGACCCAACCGCCGCTTCCCCGGCGATCTCAAAAAAGCGGCAACCGAAGAAAGGATAACGGGTTTTCCTCGAGACTAAGCCGCGTCCGAGGCTCACGGGTCCTCGGCCTTGACGCCCTTTCGTGCCCCCTTGTTTTGCAAAACGAACCCAATGTGCCCGGGAGACCGGCATGGAGTAGGGGTGAGAGTCTCATTGCGTGCACCTATCTTCATCCGCAACTAGGACGACAAGTCCTTCGCCTCGGCGGACGAAATAAACGCGGTAGCCACGAGCGTAGTCGATCCGCAACTTGGCGGCGTGGGAGTTCGTCTCGGCGCTGCTCGCCTCGCCGGGCCTCGCCCTACTCGTCCCGACCCAACGACATGCCTACGTCTCTGGAAAGGTCATTTCGGAATTGCCACATCTCGCCGGCAATCTGCTGCACGACGCACACACGGCTATTCTCATGCGTGAGCACGGGATCGCACGAATCTGCACTCGGGATACCGATTTCAATCAATTTCCGTTTTTAGAAGTGATTGATCCGCTTCGATCGTAGTTATGGTGAAATGTGCCGGCAATTCAGCACGCCAGGCGAGCTCGCTAAAATCCTTGTCGTGAAAAAGCGCATCTACGCTGCCTGATCTCACCGTATTGGGCAATTTTGATGCAGTCCTCGCGCTTGCGACGTGCCCGTTCAGGGGCAGCGAAACGAAGCCGCTCAGAAAGAATTTTATTTCTCACCCAGCATATTGGATTGATCAGAACCAAGGTGTACCAAAGGTCGACCCAGCAGACTGGGCGAAAGTTAACATTCCCCGGGCTGGCATACCCGGAGTTCTTGCCGACCATCGAGTAGAGCAATAGTAATCGGGCTTGACCTGTAATCGCCGACGCCGCCGCTTGTGATCAACTGACAGGACCGCTGCCTGGCACACCTGCTAGGCTTGCTCGCGCTGCCGGGGTCGGCCTGGCGACGCTTCAGCGGATCGAACAAAGCGAAGGCGTGGTGAAAGGAAACTTTGCCAAAGTGCTCAAGATTCAAAACGCTCCAGAACAGGCCGGCATTCACTTCACCGACGATGAAGCAGGCGAAATCGGCGTCTGTTTGAGCGCACCTTGATAATGACGTCGTCAATAACGCGGGGCCGCCGGCTGACCGCGCGCCGAGGGACGCTGCGCCGACTGCGGGAAGCTCCCGGTGGAGGGATGCGAGGCGAAGGTGAGCATCGGCTTGCCGCGCGCGATCAGACGCGCGAAGAGGTCCGGTAGATTAGTGATGATGTCGGGCTTAGGCTCGCCACTATTGAGCGGCTAGAACGAACTTGGCGAACTGCGCTCGGGATTCTGCAATGGGCGGGAGACAGCTTAACGGGCTCGGGCAACCTCCAATAAAGCTGATCTCGTAAACGCCTGGCTTGGACGTTGCGTTCTTGGTGATACTGACAACTAAGATCCGGCTATCTGCCGTAGATTGCACCGTCTTGATTTGCGAATCTGTTTTTGTCTGTATCTTCAGACCCGAATTTTCGGTCACCCACGTATTAGCCCTTGCCCATTTCGCATCGCAGTCCGGCCCTGCTTCGCACATGATTTGATGCGGCTTCGACAAATCGTACTCAGGGCCAACGCTTCCAGCGCAGCTGCAGATGCCAAAAAGGACACATGCCATCAAGGCATACAGGCGAAAATCGCATTGCAATCCCCGTCGCGACCCGAGCCCAAAGATGAGCTGATGGCGGCGTACGTAAGGGTTCGGCAGGACCGTATTTTCGATGCGTTCCGCAAACATGGTCGAGTCCCGCTCGTGCTCATTCACCCAGCGCAGAAGTAGTCTATTGGAGGTTAAATCACAATGCGTATCGAGCCCGACCGTTGTCATTCTGCGGGCATTGCCGAAATCACCGTTGCTGCAGCGGCGCGTCGGCTTGACCTAATGATCCTCTCGCGCAATGCGCCCTATTTCGCACCGATCGGATCTCCAACCACAGAGCGTGGGCAGTGTTAGTAGGCTGCTCGCCTTCTGCTCGCGAGGCAGGGCTAACGTTGTGAGTTTCGTTTCGAAGATGTCTTCGACCCACTTGGCATCTGCAGCAGGGCGTTCTTTGGCTCGCAGGCGACGCGGCTGTGAGCGGCGCCGATCCGCTTGAGACGCGCTCCGGTGTGCCCAATTTGCGGCATCATCGGTCGACCCGAGTTCGTTAATCTCGGCGAGTAACCTATCGCGCGTTCCTAGTGATCCCTCACCGAACCGCTCATTGTGGAAAGATCCTTGCTCTCCCCGTTTGGCCGATCCCTGCCCTCCCCTTTGATTTCTCCGCCCTGGACGCTGGACCCGGTTTCATTGGCGTGGCAAGATCGGACGCATCAAGATCATCCTCGCTGGCGATGCCGACTAGGGCGAAGAGCGTATACCGGCGCGCATAGGTCAGTACCGCTCCGTGACACATTTCAGTGTCCATTTGCTTTCTCCAGGGCGGAAAATGACGTTTGATGACTCCGCGAGCGCTGATCTGTCCCGGACCGCGTGATTGACCTGCGGCAGGTTCAGCACGCCGGCAACGAATTTGGCGAACAGGAGATTGTAGTCGAGCTGCTCCAGCAGTTGCCGTTCCGAGCACACCGTGTAGAACGCCTGCAGCAGCAGCGCCCGCAGCTTTTGCTCGGCGGGATCGATGGCCGGTCGTCGCGCGCGTACAGCTTGTCGAAGTCCCGCGACAAACCCGCCAGCGCCGCATCAGTCAGCTTGCGCGTCGCACGCAGCGGATGATCCGGCGGTATCCGCCTCTCCATTGGGATGTAGCTGAAAAAAGCTTCCGCTCGCTGATTCGCCGCGCATCGCCTTCCTCATTCCAAAGGAATCACGCACGTGCACAGGATCACGCCACAACCGACTCGCAAAACGACTTTTTTCAGCAGCCGCTAGTGTTTTGTCGCACCGCCTGTAGCTGGAGCCGGAGTTTCACTGGTACTCGCAGTTTGGATAAATGCGTTTAAGGTATCCTTGAGGGCAGCCAGATTTTGCAAGTTGAGGACAATCCGAGCACGCACAACCGCGTTCGGAACAAAGGTAGCGTTCGCAAATACCTGCGAGACACCTGGACGTATGTGCGTAAATGTAATCGTAGCCAAGGGGCCAAGGACAGAAATATTGAATGGGCCGTCACAAAGGGTCTCGGGAACACTATCGGGATCGATTACGGAGGGGAATTGAGGTTGATTCGCCATGATCGAACTCCGATGAGCTGATGTTAGTGATCGCTAAAAGGAGGCAAGTCGCTACGGATGCGCCCTATTAACGATAAACCGCAGGTAATAGGGTTGGCCCGCGAAGGCTTCTCCGAGCTCGGGAGCAAATGTCAAAGGCGTGCATCGGCTCACAGTATCCAGGATGGCGCGTCTGTAAGCCGTCTGCACCTGCTCCGGAGCACTCGGCGTTGCATAGGTGATATGCGGCTGGCCTAAGATTTCACCTTTCCGATTGAAGCTGAGGCGTAGCGTGATTCGCATGCCATGATAGGTGTTCTCGGCAGGGGGAGGGATGAAACACGCCCGCAACGCTTGATTGACGTCGCCAGGCGTGCGGAGTGTTGGCTTCGGCGAGCTATCTGATGCTGGCGATTGTGCCTGCGTCGATACGGAGAATGCGAATAGCAACAACAGCAGGGCCCGCATGATCGGCCCCGGGACGAACGTTCCTCCTGGACTGTTCATCGGCTCCCCCCAAAATGTGTGGCTCCGGCCTCCTGGCGAGGATAGCGAGGATTTGAACTTTTCGGAATAGCGCTTCGCCCGGTGGCATGCCCCGGGGGGATTACATGGTCAAGACCGCAAACGCCGTGGCCATGCGGTCGGATTGAGGACCCCGCGGGCTGCTCCGCTGGCGGCGCGGGAGCTGTGCTTGAAACTGTTTTGCGCCCTCTTAGCTTCGTAGTTGGCTTGGGAGGTGGCGAAAGCGGTTGCAGCGTCACTCCTACTAAATCGGGCGTGGAGAACGAGGAGCCCGAACAATCAACAAGTGCAGCGCCCATCACGGGCGCGAAAGCGGCAACAAGTCTGATGCACAACATGACACGCTCGGGCTTCAGGCTCAGCGAAGGCCAGGCGATCGCGCTCGTAAAGGACCGCAGTCCAACAGTGCAGTGCTGCGGCATGAAGACCGCAGGCTTTGGTGTAATCCGTCGCTCGCGGCTGTAACGCATAATCGCCGATCGCTTGACATCAAGACATCAGATTCTCTACGTCTTGATGATGAGAACCACGCGGACCCTCGACGATGATGTAGCTACCACGCTCGAACGATTGCGCCGCAGCCGTCGTGTCAGCCTGGAACACCTTGTCAATGAAGCGCTACGTCGTGGCCTCAAAGACTTGGCCAAGCGGCGTGGACCGCGCGAGCCCGTGCGCACCCGCGTCGTGGCGCTCGGTCGCCTGCGCGTTACTAACATTGACAACGGTGGCGAGGCGCTGGCCATTGCCGAAGGCGAAAGCTTCAATGCGTGCGATTGCCGTGACCGGGCGCATAGATCGTCTCCTGATCAATCAGAACAGTGTCGACCACCCGGCACATCTCGATCAGCTGCTGCCAATCTCGGCTGTTGCGAGCGAAACGCGAGACCTCGCGCGCGGCGACGGCGCCAACCTTGCCAAGACACACTTGCGCCACCATCCGCTCAAAGCCGGCGCGCTGGACCCCGCCCGCGGCAGAACGGCCAAGATCGTCGTCGATCACTTCGATCTCCGACCAGCCGAGCGCTATCAGGCGATCCCGCATGGCGTATTGCAGCGCACCGCTCTCGCGATTGTGCAAAACCTGATGAGCCGACGACTGCCGCGCGTAAAGGAGCGCCTTGCGCTCCAAATGATGAGGGCGGAGCTTGTCAGAGATCATGGCCGGCCTCCGTCATCGAGTCGGCATGATCCAAGTTCAACCGCGTCATCCGGTCGGCTCGATGAAATCGAGCCCTTTCTTTGGTACGTTGGCTGGCGAACTGCGGAAGCTCACAAGGCGCCGGAAACAAACGCCGTCGGAAGTTCTCCTTCGGCAAGGACGCGAGGAGCGGTGAACACTTTCGTCATTGATGCCAGCATTGCAGTCAAATGAGTGGTCGATGAGGATGGCACGCGGGAGGCGCTGACACTCCACCAAAAAGCCAAGGTGATCGCAGCGGAATTGCTAGTAGCCGAGTGCGCGAACAGCCTCTGGAACAAAGTCCAAAGGAACGAGCTCTTGAAAGAGAAGCGCTGCTCGCTGCCCGTCTTCTTCAGGGCGTCGAAATCGAACTACGGCCGATGCGGTCCTTGTTTGAAACAGAAACGCGAATATCAATCGAGATCAACCATCCCGCCTATGATTGTGTGTACCTTGCGCTGGCGGGCGTGAGCAAATGCCAGTTTGTTACAGCAGACCAACGCTTTCTGCACAAGCTTCATCAGGGCCGACATCGAACACTTCGCGGCAGAGCGATTTCGCTGATCGAGGCCGTGCAACTTTAGTATACAATGCCCGCGAGTGGTGCCGGGTTCGATGATTAGCCACTGATCTTCCTTACGAGGTGACCGCGTCCTCGCCGGGTAGCGAAAACTTGCCTGGTGCAATTGCCTCCCCGGGACTATCAATGGTGGCGCCCTCTCTGGACTATTGCCGGAAAATTCCACCAATTCGTGGCAATGTAGCGTTTCCGAACGCCTTTAACGCGATGCCGGGCGCGCAAGCATAACCCTTGCATTGGGGGACAGAAATTGTGGTAAATCTCAAACAACACGACAGAGTGCTTTCGCGTCGACAGGACGCTTGACTGCGGTTCGCGCAAGCTCCCGCGCTTGGGCTGCGTCATCGAAGACTCCTCCTGAAGGAGCCTGGTTATTGCGCGCGGCCAGCGCCAATACTCGCGATTAGGGTCACCCCTCGGTAAAGAGCTTAGGAAACAACACTTCCAGGGCGTCCGCCGGAAAGCGGAGTGAAACTGCGCCCTTGGGTGTTTGCGAAGCGAGCAAGCCCATGTCGACGACATCCTTCAAGACGCGCCGAGCGGTGCGCTCCGGCAGTCCGGTGATGCGGGCGATCTCGCCTCGCTCGAATTCGCCCCGAATCAGAGCTTCCTCGAGGAGCGGTGCCGCTTCGGGTTTGAGCGTATCGCTGCGCTCGACATAGCTGCGCAAGCGCTTGGCCAGCGCGTCGATCTCGAACAGCCCGGACGTGAACTTTACTTGGTCAAGGCAGACCCGGAGAAACCACAGCACAAACTCATTGAGCGCGTGCTGCGAAAGATTGCCCCGGCCATCGAGGTCGCCCTGGCGCGGCATGTCGGCGTGGTCCATCATCCGTTTGTATTCCGCGCGGTTTTCAAGGCCACGTGAGAGGCCACGTGAGATTGACCAAAGGCCGTGCGCTCCGATGCCGGAGGAGAACGCCATCGCATGACTCATCAGCCGACTCACGCGCCCATTCCCATCAGGAAATGGATGAATATAGTTGAACCGATGGTGTGCTGCTGCCATTGCCATTAAACGTCCGGCGGTGCCAAGCGGCGAAAGGCGATAGCGTTTGGCAAAGTACGCCATGAAGTCGGGAACGCGCACACTGGACGGCGGCTCGTGCCGGCCGACCGCAACATCATGCTCCGGACGCGAACGCCATTCGCCCGGCACCATTATAAAATCCCGGCCGGCACCGTGGACGCGCAATATGTCTTCCGTCGCGTCCTTGTAGAACTCGCGGTGGAGCCAACGCAGGAAGTCGGGCGCAGCCGGTTCGGGAAGCTTGTTCTCCCCAACCATGTGATCGATCTCGGCCTGAAGGCGCACATGCGCCGCAGCCTCGATTTGAAGATTGCGGCGCTCTTTGTCCTTGTACAAATCCCCCGCCAGCGCGCGTTCTATATCTTTGGGACGCGTGTTGTGGCCCTCAATGAGATTGCTGTAGTACGTGTTCGCGATCCGCACGAGGTCCGCCAAATTGGAGGCAGTGCGTGGATGAAACGCTTGATCAAGCTTCGTCGCGGCGGCGACGAGGTCGGCGATGACATCGGTCATCGCTCCGCTGACCTCCTCAATCCATGCCGGTTCAATCCGCTGGACGGCTTCGATCGTCATTTTGGCCGATTGCATGGAATCTCATGTATTTGAACACAAAGGAAAAATCTATGCCTAGCAAGGCAAGTTGGCCGACTTCTTGGCCGATCTTACGGTCTGAATTTTGGCATTATGACTTGTAAACGCCAAGGCGCGCTACCCGGGCGCACGAAAACCGTACCTCAACGGCGTCATCGACACTGAGGCGTTTTTGCAAAACGAACCCAATTTCCTCCGACGGTAGGCTATTCCAATCAAATGCCCGTTTCGTCAAGCAATGCCTCGATCGGCGCGCCCGGTTAATACTCGTCGCGTCCGTAGGCCGGCACCTCTTGCCGGCTGCTGACATGGAAGCGGCTCCTTCTATCCTGCGGTCCGGTCCAGGGCGTCGAGTGCAAACAGGATCTGGCCGGCTTGGCGCCAAAGGGTTGCTTCATACCGGCTGAGGCGATCGAGTGGCTAGACGCAAGAAGCAACGCGCGAGCTCCGCGGTCAGATCAACGGCAGATCCGACAGATTCCGACACAGAGCTGGGCACGACTTCCGTTCAATTTGCTATTCTGTGCAATTCCGGATCGCGGTCGAAACTGACCGAGTCAGCCCTCCCGAACAGCGCATAGACAACCTCTCGAGAGGCCGGGTGAATGGCCTGCTTGAACCCACTCAGATGCTCAGCCTGAATTTCGAGGAGGCCGGTTTCCATCGTCGTGGCGCGGCGCAGCCTCCACAACAGACTCGCTAATCGTAGCACCAGCTCACGCTCCACTGCGGATTGAGCGTCATAATCCGCAATGACCGCTGCTTCGAATGCTTTGTAATCTTCAGCGTCTTCCAGCGCGCCGATCACCGTCTCTGCCGTGAGGCCATGATAGATGGCATTGCAACGGGAGCGCTGTTTGCCTTCTTCTGTAGCCGGACCAGTGCTTTTGCGAGCATTGCGACGGTTGGCTTCGATCAGCCGAAGGAAGTCATTGGCGCCCAGCCGCGCTAATTCGCCTTGCTTTGTGCCGGCACCCAAGGTCAGGCGCACTGAAAGCTCAGGATCTACTAATTGCCCAGTGCGAGCATGATGATGCGCATTAGCACGAGGCCGGCGGCAACAAAAAGGTAAGCACGCAAAACGATCAGCCAAATGACATTAAGCTTTGCGAGCTGTGCCGGCGGGAGTTCATCGAGCGGCGGCATGCGCCAATCGACGCGATCCGCAACGACCGTCGGGCCCTGCGCCTTCGCGGCCGGCGTCGGCGGGCATGCCGGTATGGCAAGGCGGACCCGATCGCCGCGACGGCCGCAGCGATGCATCCGCCGATAAAGATTGCCAGCAGTTGGCTCTCGGTGATGCCGGTAAAGAGCACTGACAGCGTCAGGATCAGTGACAGCATAACGAGCGCTGCGACCACGACGCCGGTGAAGAGATTGAGGTTGCGCGATTGCGCCCAAGGCCCGAGCACTGCGCGGTCGTTGCAAAGCAGCAGCAGGAAGACCGACGCGCTCGGCAGCAGCACTCCGGCGAGCGTCTGCACCGCGTTGGTCAAGACCCCGAGCGAGTGCCCGGTGCGAGCACTAGCGCCGTGGCGACGACGATCAAGCCGAAGTAGACGCCATAGAATTCAGGCCGCCTGCCCACAGCGTGGGCAAGCGGCCGAATGGCAGGCGCGACACCAGGCTTTTCCGCAGGATGGACAGGGAGATTGCCCACTCGGGTCGGTGAGATGCAGATGATCGTCGCACACGAGGCGTGCCCGCCCGATCCCCAGTCCCGAATCGCTGGGCGGCGGCTCGATCATGCGTATCGCCGGATGCCAGTCGATGCGCATGGTCCGTTCGCCCTTGCGTCGTTTGATCAGCACGTCGTAGCGATGCACGGGGGCAAAGAGCATCAGTCCCTGCACCCAATCGACTGTCACCCGCAAATCGTAATTGTGGCGCAGATCGTTGAGCTTGGTGGCATATTCACGCTCGACGGCGGCGATCCGCAACGTCTCGCGCCTGCGATCGGCCTCCGCCTTTTCGCCGGACGCCGAACCGAGCGCGGCAACTTTCAGCTGCGCGGTCCGGCGCAGATCGTCATGATAGGCGTGAACCCGCCCGCGGTCGCGGTCGAGCCGGCGGCGCATGGCGTTGAGGAAAGGCTCCAGATCGAGCCGGACATGATGTTCGACCAGTCGCTCAACACGCGCCGTGACCGTTGCCGCAAGCCACGCCACGCCCGCGGCACGGCGGGTGTCCGGCTCGGGCACCTGCCAGTCCACGACGCTCGCCAAGTACGTGCGGAGGCGCCGCAGAAAGTCGTCGTCCATGATCGCGCCCGTACCCTGGTTGAAGCCGAGCCAGACCAATCCCTCGCGCTTTTCGTCGGAGATGGCGGTGTAGCGGAACGCAAGAAGGAGGCAGCGTGTCCACGTCGGTTTGGCGTCATGCAAGCGCCAGACTGCATTGGGTAGATCGAGCGCGCGGTCGAGCAGGCGCTGCGGATCGCTCGGCGCCGCGACATTGCCGGCAACGGCGAGCTGCCGCTCGGCGAGGCGGCCACGCTCGCCCAGAAGGGTACCGAAGCGGTCGAGCCAGTCGCCTTCGAGTCCGATCGGGATCGCCCCCGTCGGCCGCGTGGCGGCAAATCCGAGCCGCGCAAATTCCGGCCAGCCTAGCACGGCGCGCACGGACTCGGGTGCCAGCACTTCGAGCCCATCCGGTTCGACCGGCTCGATCGCCGCCCCTTCACTCTCCAGCATGTCGGCTACGAAATCGCGCAGCGCTCCCATTGGCAGTCCTCACGCCGTCTCGAAATCCTCACCGAACAGTTTTTCATCGAGCGCCTTGGCGTCCTCGTGCTGCTGGCGCGCCTGTTCGAGCCGCTGGCCCAGCGCTTCGAACGCCTGCAAGCGGGCCACCTCAGTCGCCCCCAACCATGCATCCAGCACCAAATCCGGAAACTCGCGCTCCTCCTCGAGGCCGCCGAGGATGGCGCCGACCTCCCCGACGACCAGCTCGAACATCGAGATCTTTTCATCGAGCAACGCCAATATTTGCTCCTCCAAGGTGCCGCGAGTGACGAGATTGAAGACGAACACTTCGCGACTCTGGCCAATGCGGTCGATGCGACCAATGCGTTGCTCGATCGCCATCGGATTCCAAGGCACGTCGAAATTTATCAAGGTATTGCAGAATTGAATGTTCCGTCCCTCGCCGCCCGACTGCGTACACAGAAGGACAGTCGCATAATCCCGAAACGCGGCGATCCCAGCGTCCTTCTCCGGCCCGCTGAGACTTCCGTCGAACCGCGCGAGCGAAATGCCGGACTGTTCGAGACGGGTGGCGAGGTGAGCGAGCGTCTCGCGCGAATGGACGAATACAAGCTTCTTCTCGGTCGGATTGCGCCGAACGAGGTCGACCAGCGCCGTCTCTTTGCCGCCGGATTCCATCGCCGCCCATCGTTCGGCGAGTTCCGACCAAATCGGATCGCCGACGTTTCGCGCCGCAATCCGAGCGACCGCCGTCGCAGCGGCGCGCGGCGATGAGCCTGCCGCGCTCAGGAGATGCTGGAGAGATAGCCGTTCGCCTTTGCCTCCGCCCTCCGTCACCAGGCGCCGCGCCGCCGCTGCGAGCGCGGCGTAGGCCTCGGCTTCGCCCGGGCCGCCATCGACCTTGATGGTGGTAGCGTGGCGCCGCTGCAGTTTGAGGGCGACGACAGCGCGGGTGTTGCGAATCATCGCGCCGCGCATCAGCCCGCGCAAGCGTTCGGAATTGAGCGGCTGGCGCGGCTTTCCTGGGGTCACGTAGGCAAGACGGAATTCTTTCAACGTCTTGAAAATGCCCGGCTTAAGCAACGTCAGGAGATTGTAGAGCTCAACCAAATCGTTCTGCACTGGCGTTGCCGACAGCAAGAGCAGGAAGCGTTTGTTGAGTGAATCGACGAGTTTCCAACTTTGACTAGATCGGTCGCGTAGATGGTGCGCCTCGTCGACGATGATGAGATCAAATTGGCGCTCGAGGAGTCGCTCGGCGTGCTCTCGCCGCCGTGCGGTGGCGATCGAAGCCACGATGCGATCCTGGGCCCAAAACGCCTGCGGCTCGTCGCGCAGGAGCGCGTCATAAGTGGTCGCGAATGTAAGACCGAATTTGGTCTCCAATTCTTCGCGCCATTGGCCGACGAGCGAAGCCGGCGTGAGGACCAAGCTGCGCTCAGCCATCCCGCGCAGCGCATATTCCTTGAGTACCATGCCCGCTTCGATCGTCTTGCCGAGCCCGACCTCATCGGCAAGCAGAACGCGACCACGGAACTGCTTGAGCACCTTTCGCACCGTTTCGATCTGATGCAACAGGGGTTCGACGCCGGTAAGATGCGGCAGGCACAGGAGCTCGTCGAAACCCTGCGCCAGACCGAGATGGGCGAACCGTTCGCGCAGGCCAAACCAGCGGCCACCCGGCTCCGCGTCGCGCGCCAAGGCCGACAGCAGCGGCGACACGTCGAACTCGATCGTGAATGGAATATCGATATTGACGCTCGGCAGGGGTGGCGGCGGCGGCGCGATCCCTACGGCCGCAGGCGTCGGCTCGTTGCGCGGGCGAGCCGCCATTTCGCCCTTGGTCGTGGCCCTTGGCTTGCCTGCGACGCGCGCCGTCAGCCTTCGCCCGGCGAGGGCCACTTTGCGGCCTACGATATTATCGAGTTGCTGGATCAACCACGGCAGCCGCTCGGACCCGCCCGGAAAAACCCTGACGGCAGACCACCGGCTGCTCAGGTCATTGCTCTCCAACAACGCTCTAGCTGCGGCCCGTTTGCCGAGTTGATTGAGCGCCAGCGCGTGCAAGAGATCTTCCGCCGGTGCGGAAGCACGTTTGGAAAATCGCTTCAGCATGACCAGCGCGCGCTTTGGCCGCTCATCGAACAGCGCCGCCATGGCGGCCAGCATGAGAATGATCGCATCGCCGGGGCACGCCTCGACCGCCTGCTCCGCAAGCGGCAGGAAACCTGAGTGGAGGGTCGCATCAGCGAAGGCCGCAAGCAGCCGTTCCGACCAGACGTCACGTTCGTGGGGCGCGTCTGCAAACAGATTGGACTGACGCAATGCTGAACGCAGCATGACCCTTCGTCGCAGACTGGATACGATCGGAGATACTCGCGCCAGATTCCAGCACGAATCGCCTCCTTGAATTAGGCCGTGACAATGCCCTCACGGCAATACCTTTTTGCGACAAGATCACAGAACTCACAACGTATGGTGTGGTGGTTGAGGACGCGGACGCTGGCTCCACGCCTCACGTGCTGCGTTGCACTAAAGTCTCGTCGCCAATTGTCGCTCTGCGCCAGGCGCGTCGCGATCTGCCGAAGCGGCGTGTCGCTGTACTTCCGGTTCGTCCCCGAAAGCGACTGTGTCAGAATGCAGTTTCGTCGCTGAGGCGAGTCGCCCGGAGGAATTTCACTCGCGGGCGCTCCCAGATCATTCATAACCTCTCGATTCACACGGCTCCCGATGTTCGGCCGTTTGCAACCACAGCTGCCAATGAGCGAACAGCATAGGACGAGCGCAGCGATTTCACCTGGCGCGCGGTCTTGATCTGCCAGTTCTTGATGCGCTGCGCCTCGTCGAGCACAACCATGTCGGAATGCAACATCTCGTTGATGTCCGGCGCGTCTCCGAGCACCTGCTCGTAGTTAACTATGGTGAAGAACGCGGGCTCGCGGTAGGCGGTAAGGTGCCCCGGCCGGGCCCCGAATACCGCGCGCGCCGGGCGGTCCCGTGAAGCGTGCAATCTCCTCTTCCCATTCCGCCTTAAGCGAGGCCGGGCAGAACACCAGCACGCGTTCGATGCCCTTGCGGCGGGGCCAAAAGCTCGCAGGCGGCGATTGCCTGGACGCTCTTGCCGAGGCCCATATCGTTGGCCAAAAAAGGCCTGTTCACCTTGCGAGATGCAGCATGCCGTCGCGGGATAGGGCAGCAGCGGCTGGTGCAGCAAATCGAAATTCACAGTGCCGTCCTTGACTTCCGCAAGGAATGCCGCGCGCCTCTTCGCGCAGACGCTTCCGGCGCAGACGGTCGAACCATGGCGTGAACTGGCGCGACACCCCAATCCGGCGGCGGATATCGGCGGACGAAATAGGCCACGCGGAAACGAGCGCCTCAACCTTGCCGGGGTCGCAAGCAAGAGTGCCATCCGTTTCAGTGAGCGCATCGAGCCAGCGGCTCACCGCGTTCGTATGGCGGCGGTCACCAGCCCGCCACAGCAATGCCGGCGTTCGCGGCGCCGCGACGATCCAGGAAGACGTCGACGCGCGGATTGCAGCGGGCAGCGGCCTCACGGAACACCCTTGGTCGGTCTTCAGTGACCCCTGAAGTCGTCAGTGGTACGCCACCCTTGCAGCGGCGGAGGTCGATCGAGCACAACGCGGCAGTGCAATGAGGTTACCGAAACCGCCGATCGGCCACGTATCCTGGCTCGGAAAGAACCGGTCGTCAGAACGAAACCCGATATCAGGTACCCGCTCCATAGTATCTGTGATGATGGAGAAGCCGAGGCGGCGCGCCGGGGACTGGCTCTTGGAAGAGAATCCAAACATGTGCCCCATTCCCGGCACGGGAACGCCCAGTGCACACGGGGCGCGCGAGAAGTCGCACGTTTTTACATAAGCCAATGCGTCGCGCCAATATTCCCGGTCAAAGTCCGCTACCAGCAGGCAGCATGTTCCATCCGGTAACATTGGATAGAAACCCATGACGAAGGGGGCTCCCGTTGATATTGTGCCCCGCATGATGAAAGCTTGATTCGGACACACTGAGCATTTGACACGAGGCTTTTCGCACAGACGGCATTGCCATTCGTTGTGACAGGCGGGCGCATAGCCGCTCTTGCCGGATTTTGCATTGTCCCACCGCATCGGAAAAACATCAGTACGTCCTCGAAACAGCTCACGAAACGGCGAAATTTTTGACGGACGTCCGCTTCACCCTTTGATGCGATAGCCTCGGATCAGGTAAACTGAGCGAACGACAGCTACCGAAACAGCGCGCGGGAAACAGCCTCCGCCGCTTCGGACGAAGGCATGAACAGTCTGAGCGGACGGTTCGGAAACGGCGCGAATCCAAAGTCGCGATAGAAGGCGGCCGCTTTTTCATCCGTCGCTTCGACCACAATGGCGAAAACTGCGAGTGAGCGAGAGGCCCCAATCACCCTCCGAACCGCGTCGGCGAGTAGAAGATCGCCGACGCCTTCACCGCGAACTTTCTCATCACGCGCGAGCCGCCCAGTAAGAGCAGCCGGAATAGCGTCATAGCGGGGCAGACGGCTTGCGTGTTCGGGCGGCAGATCGGCGATGGCGAGTGTGAAGGAACTCAAGCTGTAGAAACCGACGATCCCGCGTAGACCGTCGACGGCGACGAAAACACGCGCCACATTCCGTTTCTCATCCTGCCCAGCGCGAAAACGGAACCATTCACTTCTCGACGAGCATCAGCGCATGGTTCTATCGGGCGCGGATCGCGACGCCTTTCTTGCGGCGGTCGGCCGGAACCCTGAACCAACCCCGCGCCTTGTCGAGGCTTTGAAGCTTCATCGTCGTCAATTCGGCTGATCACGCATGATCAAGGCGATCGAACCGCTCGGCAAGCATGACCGCGCGGCGTTTTCGTGCGGTGTGGTTGCGCTCGATGGCCTGCTGGATCAGCCGGCGCGCACCTTCGTAGGCAAGATCACCGGCAGCAAGCCCCGTGACCGACATGCGGAAACGGCGCCTTC
>Ga0210394_10005004_pt1 | contig 15082 bp, 14 predicted proteins | sample IncBWC12MmetaG_FD_160121 | JGI IMG/M metagenome (GOLD analysis project Ga0210394, IMG submission 160121) | Forest soil microbial communities from Barre Woods Harvard Forest LTER site, Petersham, Massachusetts, United States - Inc-BW-C-12-M | ecosystem: Environmental > Terrestrial > Soil >... | reverse complement strand
GAGGCATGCCCGAGGAAATCGCCGCAGCAGTCGCGTTCCTCGCCTCCGATGAAAGTTCTTACATCACCGGTATAGATCTTCCGGTCGATGGAGGAATGGCGCAGGTCTGAGCGTGTCGCGGTTGCGCGACAGGCTTTCCAGCCCCGCCAGTGATGGAATCTCGCTTCTCAACCTTGATCGCGTGGCATGGGTTCGGTTCCAAATTGTCGAACGGAACGGCCAGATCTCCAGGGGACCAGCGATTTTGGCCAGTTTTCGTCCGGTCCCGCTAGGAGAACAGTATGTTAAGCACTGCATCCTCAGTGAAGGAAGTGGAAGGCAAAGTCGCTCTGGTGACCGGGGCTGCGAGTGGTATCGGTCGTGCGGTCGCAGAACTGCTACACGCGGCGCTAAGGTGATTGCCGAGGACATCGATCCCGCGGTCAGCGATTTGGAGCGGGATGGCTCCTCGCACGCCGCACGCTCGTCGAACGCCCAACCGTAAAGGAGATTCCGATGTACGGCCAAGCCAAGCTATCCGAGTTGATCCGGTTCGCACGAGTCGATGCGGGCTCCACCGTCATCGACGTTTACCCAGGCGACGGCGACTGGACCCGTCTCTTTTCCGACATCGTGGGACCCGAAGGACGGGTCTACAGCTTCGTGCCGGCCGAAGTCGCCCACTTCAAGAACGACCCAGTCGGCCGCATGCGGGCGCTTGCGAAGGAGCCGGGCCGAGAGAACGTCGAAGCCGTCTCGGCGGATCTCGTGGCGATGCCGGAGGCCACGCAACCAGCGGATGTCCTGTGGCTGCACCTGTTCTACCACGATCTCCACACCGCGCTCATCCAAGCCAGGGGCGCGACGGCGGCCCACTTCAATCGAACTGTCTACGAGCGGCTGAAGCCCGGTGGGTCCTACGTCATCGTAGACCACGCCGCCGCCCCAGGGGCGGGCACGAGCGACGCCCAGTCGCTGCATCGGATTGAACCTGCATTCGCTCGTGAGGAGGTGGAGGCGGCCGGTTTCGTACTGGACGCGGAAAGCACCATGCTCGCGAACAAGGACGATCCGCACTCGGTCAAGGTGTTCGATCCGTCGATCAAGGGCGAGACCGATCGCTTCGCCTATCGGTTCGTGAAGCCCTGACAGGTCCCGGCGCCGACTTCATGTCGAGCTCTCCAATGGGCCGTAACAAGCCCACGAGGCGACCGTGTTTGCGCCACGAAGTCGGCTTTGTTGGTGCGCTTGCGGAAGATCTCGGTTTCTCGCCGATCAAACTTGGCGGGCTTTCGGCTAGAAATGCCAGGCGCAAATTGGAAGGCCCCGCAAGGCAAACCAACGCCGGCGATGGCCGCCTTCCGGCAATCAATTCAAGTACCGCGACGACAGCTGTGGGTCGCGACCGCACCGCGCGCGTTGTTGGCGGTCCGGTCGTCCTGGGTCACCCCTCCGAGGTCGCATTTCCACGCGGCGGCAGGAGGACTAAGTCAGCCGCTTCCTCAGCATCTTTGAGGAGCGTCCTTCGCGGCGTGCCTATCTGCGCGCGCATGGTCAAGCCACGAGCAAAATCCGTTACTTGGACCGCGCGCGCGGCTACGGGAAAGTCGGGGGGGATGTCCCCCGCGGTGATCCCGTCCCGGAAACGACGCTCTACCAGCGCGGCGCCGCCCGCGACCGTGCTCTGCAGGAACCGCTGAACCTCAGCGTCGTTCACAAGCGGCGCGACGCACACCAGAAGGCAGCCCCGGGCGGACCCTTTCTGGGTCGCGCTTTCGACGGCGTACCTCAGAAAGCCCGCGATAGAGTCGCGAAGACTCTGTGGCGACAGGAGCGCCTTCGCGGCTAATGCGCCCTTCCGTTCTGCGTACGCCCTAAGGACGCGCAAGAATATCGCCCGCTTGTCCCCAAAGACGGCATACAGGCTCGGCCGTCCCACACCCATCCCGGCGACGAGATCGTCAATCGTCACTCCGTCGTAGCCTTTCGACCAGAACACCTGAGTCGCCTTTTCCAGCGCCCCCGTCTCGTCGAAGCTGCGCGGTCGCCCCACGGGCCTAGCGGTATTTTGAATCATGTAGTTCAAAACTCATTGACAATGGCCATCTCGCAATATATAACTGAATAGTTCGAAATTAGCAAGCTGGCTCTGGCCTCGCGGGGCCTCCGGCTTGGCCTTCACACTTCACCAGGAAGATGCCCATGGAACATTCGATCGCTCTCGTCACCGGCGCTACTTCCGGGCTCGGCCATGCGGCAGCTCACCTGCTCGCCAAAGAGGGCTGGCACGAGATCATCGTCACCGGGCGCAACCTGGCCGGAGCCCAGCAAGCAGCCGCTCAACTCGCGGCTGAGAGCAAAACAGTGATCTTCACGCCGCTGGCGCTGGATCTGGACAGGTCGTCCAGCGTTCAGTCCGCCCTTGCCGAGCTCGTCAAGCGAGGTCAGCCGATCGATTTCCTGCTGCTCAATGCAGGAATGGTCCCAGGTAAAAAGCGCGTGATCACTGCGGCGGGCGTCGAGGCTTCTCAGGCCCCGCTGATCGGCCATCATCAACTGACGGTCGGGTTGCTCCGCGCCAACCTGCTGGGCCCCAACGCGCGGATCGTTATCGCCGGCGCGGAACCTGCCCGAGGGGGCGTACCCCTGTTCAGCTATACCGACGTGCCAGCCTTTGCGGCCAAACACCACCAGGGTGACCGAACCGCCGCTGTTGAAGCCCTGCTGCGCAACGGTCCAAACGTGAAGTACGTGCCCAACAATGCGTATGCGGACGCGAAGCTCATCATCGCTTCGTGGACCGCGGCGCTTGCCCGCCGGCTACCCTCCGGCATGGCCGTGTACGCCGTCTCGCCCGGTGCAGCGACCGACACCAGGGTGGTGCGAAACGCCGGCCCGGCGTTGAAGTATCTGTTTATCCCAATCGTGAACCTCATTCCCGGCATGAATCAGACGCCGGAGACCGCGGCCCGTCGGTACCTCCAGGCATCGGAGTTCGGAACCGACGTCTCAGGGCAATTCTTCGCCTCGGCTCAAGGGAAGTTCACAGGCCCAATTGAGGCGCAGCGCCACCCACACCTCCACGATCGCGCGAACCAAGAAGCCGCCTGGCAGGCCGTCGTCAAGGTCTCCGGCGTCGACTTCGAGCCTGCCAAACTCGCGTCGCCGTCCGTTCCGCCGATAACAAAACGGCCCGTCGTGACATAGAAAAATTCGTCGTCTTCCGCAGCAACTTAAGTGCGGTGTCCCGAAGGAGCGCCCGATCGCGGCTGAACTGATCCCGGTAACCCGGATCAGCAGGCGATTGCGGAGCTACATGATCGTCCACGGGTCTTACCGTATTTTGAAATAAATAGTTCAAAACATTCTTGACCACGGTCATTGTGTCTAATATCACACCAAACAGTTCGAAATAGACAAATCAACCCTCACCTCGCGAGGAAAATGCACATGGAACGGTACCAAGGTAAAAAGGTGGTAATTATCGGCGGCACGAGCGGCATGGGGCTCGCGACGGCGAAGATGCTCATCGATGGGGGCGCGCGCGTACTGGTGACGGGTCTCTCGAAGGCCGGCCTGGAATCGGCGCAGAAAGAGCTCGGAAAAGGCGCCATCGTGGTTTCGAGCGACGCGCGGTCGTTGACGGACATCGACGCCCTCGCCTCTCGGGTGACGGCCGAGTTCGGCACCTTTGACCTGCTCTCCGTCAGCGCCGGGTTCAGCACCCGAGCGCCTCTCGGGAGCATCACCGAGGCTGTCTACGACGAGATGTTCAACCTGAACGCCAAAGGGCCGCTTTTCGCTTCCAGCGATGGTCAGAGCGGCCTGAATCGGGCACCATCCGATGAATCTGGGTTATCCACCGCCGGCCGGTTTCCGGTTCGTCGCAAGCGACCGAACCGGCCGGCCGTGGATAATCCGACAGCATCTCAACCGCAGAGAATCCACTTATCCAGCACCCTCGAGTTGTTCAAACGATCGGGGCCAGCTCTAAGTGCTTCAAGTACCGCGACGAATTCGACAAAGCGATTAAGAAATGTCGCGACCAGTGCTATCGCTCTGACTTAGATGAAATCAAGTTCGCCGATGAGTACGGTGGAGGTGGATCTCCAGAGGCTGCAATCTTCAACTGTGCCAAGAAGACGGTCCCTGGTGTCTGGCAAGGGTTAATTAAGGACTGCGGCGAAGCCGCAGTTGAAGATCCGTGGCCGAAGCCCAAGCCACCTAAGTGACATACCCGCGTATGAATACAAAGTGGAAGGTATCCGCCGCTCTCGTCATCGGGGTTGCGGTTGGGATTGTGTCGGGCTGGGTGTTGCACTCATACGTATCAACTCAACTTGCGGCGGCCGCTAGTTTGCTAGAGTCGGACCAAGCCGTTCAAGCTTTCGAGGCCTGCAACGTTGACCAGGCGATCGAATTTGCCGCACGTGCAGCGATCTTGAATCCGAAATCCTCGATCGCAGGACCGATGCTAGCGGACTTTAAGAAAAGGAAGGAGGCGAGATTGAAAGCGTGTATCAATCAAAAGTGACGACCAGCCCACTGTCACCCCGCTGCGCCGAAAGTAGGAAGAGCCGGAACACTACGACACCTTCTGAAGAAATCTGCGCTATGCCGGTACGCCGGCCGGTGAGGGAAATGTTCACTTACGACGGATTCGCGTCAGGTTGGAGCTATGTGCAGTCCGATTCCATAGAGATCGACAGTGAGCCAAGCGAGCGGGGAGGGCGAACGTTTGGTCCCGAGGAGAGCTGACTTATTGCACTGCCTCTCAGCGTTGGGGTACGGCGGAGGGAGCGTCCGTCGAATCCATCCGCGGCTGTGCAAAGCAACTCGCGGTCATAGGCAGGCGAAATACGATGGCCACCCCTCGAGACGTCGCGACGAGCGGTGGGTCGGAGTCCCAAGCAGAAGCCGTAGCACCAGACTCCGCATCCCCGGCCGGGCCGTAGTCATCGGGATCAGACCGTAGCTCAGCGGTTCCTTCTTACCAAGTCATTGTGATCGAGCGTTGCGCAATTCGGTTGCGAAGAGGGCAATGACGCATTCGCGGCAATGCTCTCACGGAAGGCTAGGCGGCTAACGAATCTCTGCTCTTGCCAGCGTCTTCTCGTAGACGTTCCGGAATTGTGTTCGCCTTGCCGATCCTTGCGGTTCGTTCTGGAAATTTGCGAGGCTGTCCGGTGCGGTCTTGGACAAAATCGCATCGCCGGGTATGCTGCCCACGCTCGCCCGCATCCATCTCCAGCGGCCACGAACAAACAGATCGAGGTGGAGAGGAATGGCAACGCTGCGCCTGCGCTCCGTTCCTCCAGTTTTGATGCGGCTATCGGTTACCGGGGCCCTCGTGCTTCGCCGCGGGATTGCGGATGCGGCGGATCCGTCCGATGAAAGCGCAACCCGAGCAGGTGCTTGTCACGGAGGGTCGGTACGCGCAATCGGCGACGAGGACTTTGGAGCCAATCCTCGACATCCCACGCAACGCGCACGTGGTCCCCCGCCAACTCGTCGAGGACCGTTACCATCAATGATCCGCAGGATGGGATTCAAAATGTGAGCGCCGTGATGCGCGGTGGCTCCATCTTCGGAGAAGGCGAGGCGTTTCGCGATTCGCGGCTTTCGCCAGCAGTAGCGCGCGGGTCCTGAGCTGTGGGAGGCTGCCTATGACCATCGACCGGATCTGCGCGGCGTTTTTAGCTTTTTTCCTGATCGGATTGCCGTCCTCCGCCTCGCCTCAGAGCGCAACGAGTACATCAGGCAATACGGAACAGGCGCCTGAGGGTGAACAAATCACCGTGACCGGTTCGAGGCTTCCGCAAGCGTCCGAGCAGGGTCCACAGGAGGTCCAGATCTACACGGAAGCAGACATCCGGCGCAGCGGCCAGACGATCGTCTCCGACTTTCTGAACACACTACCCAGCGTGTCATTGATTGTTGACCCGGGCGGCCTACAGACAGACAACGCCGTCACCAGTGTGCGGCTGCACGGCTTGCCACTGGGCACGACGCTGATCCTGATCGACGGCAAGCGCATGGAGACGACCTCAGCCGGCGGATTCAACGACGTCTTTGATCTAAATACCGTGCCGTTGGCGGCGGTCGAAAGGATCGAGGTGCTGCCCCAGGGTTCGTCGGCCGTCTATGGCTCCGATGCAATAGCGGGGGTGGTCAACATCATATTGAAGAAGGACTTTCAGGGATTCATCGGCTCCGCCAAGTTCGGAGCCGCCGACCATACGAGCGAATTCGACACGAGCCTTGCTTGGGGTGGACGTTGGAGCCATGGCACTTACTCGATCCTTGGAAGCTTTCTGACGCAGAGCGAATTACTCGGCGCGAACCGCCCGCTGACCGCCGATGCGAACTACACGCGATTTGGTGCCACGGACAGCCGCTTTACCGTCGGCAATCCGGGTAACGTTTTCTCGGTCAACGGCAGCAATCTGCCCGGCGTCGGGGCACCCTACGCAGCAGTACCACAGGGATTCACCGGGCCGCCGACGCAAGCGGTATTTGCTGCTACGGCAGGACGACTGAATAAGTCCAGCCTATACAGCGAAGTAGGCTTAATTCCTGAATCCAATCGCGCAGGTCTGTTGGTGAGCGGGACATACGATTTGCATCCAAACGCGCAGTTGTTCGCGCAGCTTCTTTATTCGCGGCTCCATCAGGACCAGTACGTAGGTCCGAACGGCTTCCTGTACGGCGCTCCGGGATTCCAAAGCTATACCGTCTCTGCTGCCAACCCTTTCAATCCGTTTGGCGAAACGGTCGGCATCGGCTACGTGTTTCCTGGTTTAACGACCAACACCTATAGGACCGACTATTTCCTGCCGACGCTCGGGATGCGGGGCCACTTCGCCGAAACCTGGAACTGGGAAGTCAGCGTGTTCGATTCGCTCGACCATACTGAGTTGACCATATCGGGCCAGCCTAACAGTTCGGCGTTGCAGGCCGCACTGAATTCACCGAACCAGGCCACGGCATTGAATCCATTCATCGCAGGAGCTCCCGGCTCCCCGCAGCTTGTGGATTCGGTCCTGTACACAGACGACCAGAGATACCACGGCAACACGCTCTCGACCAACGCATTGATCAAGGGCTCACCGATATCGATGCCGTCAGGCAATATCACGGTGGCACTGGGCTCCGAGTTCAGCCACCAAATTCTGCATGCGGACGATCCAGTCACAGGCGGCAGTCCCATCGAGCTCTCGTTTCCGACGGTGGGTCGGAAGAGCTATGCCGGGTACGCAGAGACGAGGATCCCACTCGTCGGCCCTCACGGCGGCCAGACAGAAAGCGTTTTTGCCCTGACGGGCGCACAGCGCTATGACCATTTCGAAGACTTCGGCGGCAAATGGACGAATCAGTTCGGTGGCGAGTTTCGGCCGCTGTCGGATCTATTGCTTCGCGCGGACTGGGGCCGGGCATTCAAGGCACCCAGCTTGTATCAGCTGTTCGCTCGGCAATCGAGCTTTCAGACCGGGGTCTTCGATCCTTTGACCGGCAAGACCACCGGCGTCACGCTCATCTCCGGAGGCAATCCGAACCTGAGGCCCGAGACCGGCCAATCTCATTCCTTCGGAATGGTCTACGCCAGCAATGTCGTCCGCGGCTTCGAAGCCAGCGTGACGAATTGGATCGTCGACGAGCACAACAGTATCCAGGCCTTGAACCAGCAGGTCATCATCAACAATGCGAATGACTTTCCCGGCGCGGTCATCAGGGCGCCGAATTGCGCGGGCGGGCCGCCCTGCCCTATTGTTTCGGTGAACCGCACGTTCACCAACTTCGGCGATATCGACGTGGCCGGTATCGACTATTCGGTCAGATACAAGTTCGTCGCCGGCGGCATTCAGTGGCGTCCATCGCTCAGCGCGACGCAAACTTATCGCTATTCGGTCGCCTTTCAGCCGGGGCAGCCGGCCGGCGGCCGCGTCAGTCAGGCGAATGACGACGGTAATTGGGCGCCGCGATGGAAAGGCATCGCAGCCGTTGGAATGGAACGTGGTCCATGGAGTTCGGTTCTCGCCGGCCGGTACGTCGGCTCCTATCGGGACTACGATCCGCTGGCAAACGGGCTCTACCCGCATATCGGGAGCATCTGGTATGCCGATGTAAACCTCCGCTATCAGCTGGAGAGTTTGAAACCCGCCTCGCCATGGCTGCGACATCTGTCGATCGAACTTGGCGGCGTCAATATCCTCGACCGCCAGCCACAGTTTTCGACGCGCTTTTCGGGTTTCGTAGGCTTCGACTACCTTCAGGCAGACATGCGGGGCCGTTTTCTCTATGCCCGGCTCGATAAGCAGTTGTGAACGGATTCGCTCGTCTTGATGGACTGTTGCGATCACGGCTCCTCGGCATCGCTTTGCTTTCGCTGTGGGCTGGTTCGCGTGCTTGGGCTTTGGATCCCGCCCTGGATGTGGGACAGTACGCGCACACGGCCTGGAAAGTTCGCGAGGGATTCGCTAGTGGCGGAATCATAGCGATTGCGCAAACTCCGGACGGCTATTTGTGGCTGGGCACGGAATTTGGCCTGTTCCGCTTCGATGGCGTCCGAAACGTCCCGTGGCGGCCGCCGGCGGGGATGTCTCTTCCTGACGACCGCATACGCGCTCTGCTCACTGCTCGTGACGGGACACTTTGGATCGGGACTTCGGGAGGACTCGCAAGCTGGAACGGCAGCCGGCTGATCCTGTATCCACCGTTCGACAGGCGCTTTGTCAATGCGCTGGTTGAAGATCGCGAAGGAACAATATGGGTGGGCGGTAGTTCCTTTGACCCTTCTACGGCATTTCTCTGTCCGATACGGGGTGGGAAGACAGACTGCCACGGCGATGACGCTAGCCTTGGCCCTGGAATAGGTTCGTTATATGAGGACAGTCACGGCGTTCTATGGGCAGCCGGCCGGAATCGCGTGTGGCGCTGGACGGCCGGAACTCCAATCTCATATTCCCTTAACGACGATTTCACCTCTTTGCAGGGCTTGAGCGAAAACTCGACGGGCGCGATCCTGATTCTCACGGTCCATGGAGTCTGGCAACTGATCGACCGCAAAATCGAGGAATTTCCGCTTCCGCCAATGACGCGGCGGGTTCAGCCGCACGCCCTCTTTAGCGATCGTGACGGTGCCATTTGGATCGGAACACGGGACGGAGGATTACTCCACGTTCACGAAGGACGCACAGACGCCTTTGGGCGCTCGGACGGCCTTTCCGGAGCCTGGGTCGACAGGCTGTTCGAAGACCGTGAAGGGAACGTATGGGTAGCGACCTTGGACGGCATCGATCGTTTTCGCGCGCTCGCCGCCACTACGTATTCGGTGGGGCAAGGTCTGTTGGGTTTTGGGAGCTCGGTTCTGCCGGACCGGGACGGAAGCGTTTGGTTCAGCACTTCGGTGGGCTTACATCGCTGGCACGACGGCCGCATGACCGTGTACCGCGGGCGACGCGAGCGTTCGTCCGCGGAGCCGTTCAAGACACCGGCGCAACTGACGAGGGTTGACGAGATTCTGGCAAGGGGACTACCCGACTTAGAGGGCGCCTCGCTGTTTCAGGATGGCCACGGCCGAATTTGGCTCGGATCGCACTCGAGGCTGGGCTACCTCGACAACGGGCGCTTCGTTTCCGTGAGCGGCATCCCCATCGGATACATCGATGGGATCGCCGAAGACAGCGAAGGAAATTTGTGGATCGCGCACCGTGATGCGGGTCTCTTGCGATTGGCGCCTGATCGTAAACTGCAGCAGGTTCCGTGGACGAAGATCGGCCAGGGCGGTCAGTCCCACTTGGCCGTCGATCCTGTACACGGCGGGCTTTGGCTCGGGTTCTTCTCGGGAGGTATTGTTCATTTCGTCGATGGCCAAGTTCGCGCGTCGTACTCAGCTCGCGAGGGCCTGGGCAAGGGCAGGGTGAATCATCTTCGGGTGGGAGCAGACGGAACGGTCTGGGCCGCAACCGACGGCGGCTTGAGCCGGCTGAAGGCTGGTCACATCGCCACGCTGAACAGCAAGAGCGGGCTACCCTGTGACGCTGTCGATTCGACGATCGACGATGACGACGCTTCGACCTGGCTTTATACCGCATGCGGCCTGGTCCGCATCGCACGGTCGGACCTCGACGCGTGGGCCGCTGCGGTTGACCAAGGCAAAGCTCCGCAAAGAATCCGAGCGACCGTTCTGGACAGTTCCGACGGTGTCCGCAGCGTTGCGGCTTTAGGCACCTTCACCCCGCACATTGCCAAGTCGCACGACGGGAAACTGTGGTTTGCGACGTACGAGGGTGTGACAGTGGTCGACCCGAGCCACCTTCCGTTCAACAAAGTCGCGCCGCCGGTGCATATCGAGAGAGTTATCGCCGACCACGAGACCTACACGCCCTCTGCGCATCTTCGTCTACCCCCGCTGATTCGCGATCTGACGATCGACTACACCGCTCTGAGCCTTGTTGCCCCCGAGAAAGTCCACTTCCGCTTCAAGCTGGAGGGGCAGGACCGGGACTGGCGGGAGGTCGTCAACAACCGCGAGGTGGAATATTCGAACCTCGCCCCGGGCGATTACACCTTCCGCGTCACCGCTTCCAACAACAGCGGGGTTTGGAACGAGCAGGGCGCGTCGCTCGATTTCTCCATCGCCCCGGTGTACTGGCAGACGCGCTGGTTCGTCGCGCTGTGCGTGGCGGCGCTCATGGCACTGCTGTGGGCGCTGTACCAGCTGCGGCTACGGCAACTGGCGCATCAGTTCAACATGACGCTGGATGCGCGCGTCGGCGAAAGGACCCGCATCGCACGCGACCTGCACGACACGCTGCTACAGAGCTTTCACGGACTGCTGCTGCGCCTCCAGACCGCCTCTGAACTACTTTCAACCCGCCCGGCCGAAGCCAGACAGACGCTGGATAGCGCGATCGATCAGGCCGCGCAAGCGATCACCGAGGGGCGCGATGCCGTGCAAGGGCTGCGCGCATCGGTGGTCGAGAGCAACGATCTTGCCGTGGCCGTCCGAACGTTCGGAGAAGAACTCGCGGCTGAACAAGCCGGCAATGGATCCGTTGTTCTGCACGTCGTGGTGGAGGGCACGCCGCGCGCCCTGCATCCGATCCAGCGCGACGAAATCTACCGGATCGCATGCGAAGCATTGCGCAATGCTTTCAAACATGCGAGCTCGACCCAGATCGAAGTCGAACTTCGTTATGACGAGCGGCAGCTCCGGCTGCGGGTCCGGGATGATGGAAGAGGCATCGACCCGCAGTTCCTGACTGAAGGGGGGCGCGCGGGACACTACGGCTTGCATGGCATGCGCGAACGCGCCAGGCTGATGGGCGGTAAGCTCACCGTCTGGAGCGGACCGGACTCGGGTGCGGAAGTCGAGCTGATCATTCCCGCCGCCCGCGCTTACGCGGCTTCTGCCTCAACGTGGCGTTCCTGGTTTGCCAAGATTTTCTCCCGGGAAAGCGTGCAGAGCGAGCCATGAGCAGCAACGCCGGTCCGATCCGGATTCTGTCGGTCGATGATCATCCGCTCGTCCGCCAGGGAATCGCCGGGCTCGTCGCGATCCAATCCGACATGACTCTGGTCGGGGAAGCAGCGAACGGACGGGAGGCCATCCATCAGTTCCGTGTTCACCGTCCGGATGTCACGCTGATAGATTTACAGATGCCCGAGATGAGCGGGCTGGATGCGATCATCGCGATCCGAGGCGAGTTTGCCGAGGCGCGCATCGTCGTGCTGACCACCTATGCCGGAGACGTGCAAGTTTTGCGTGCGCTCAAGGCGGGCGCCCGCGCGTACCTGTTGAAAAACACCATGCACAAGGAGCTCGTGGAAACCATTCGTGCCGTCCACGCCGGTAAGAAGTCACTCTCTCCCGAAGTCTCGTTCCAACTTGCCGAGCATGCCACCGACGAAGCGCTGAGCCCGGCGGAGATCCGCGTCTTGCGGCTGATCGCCGAGGGCAATGCCAACAAGGAAATTGCTGCGCAGCTTTCTGTCAGCGAAGAAACCATCAAGGGGCAAGTCCGCAACATCCTGTCCAAACTGGGGGCAAAGGACCGGACCCATGCCGCCATGATCGGGTTGAAGCGCGGGATCATCGAGTTCTAATACGCTCGAAAGAGCTTCCGAAGTTGCCCTTTTGAGGCTTGTCGTCGCCAGCGGCAAGGCCTTAGCGTCGACGAGCTATGCGTCGACTATTCTCCACTTTCGCTGACGGTTCGCCCGGCGCCGGACTTTTGCTGATGCGCTTGGCGGCCGGTATCGATCTCGCTCTCCATGCAGTCATGGCGCTGCTCGATGGACCGTCGATGGGACCCGCGCTGTTGCACGCGTCGGCGGCCGGCCTTGGAATACTGCTGCTCGCAGGTCTATGGACGCCGATTGCCGGAGCGCTCGCGGCGTTCTACGCGCTGTGGCATGTCTTCTCGTTCGGACATCCGTGGCATTGGATCATGATGGCAACCCTGAGTGCCGCCCTGGCACTGATCGGACCGGGCGCCTGGTCGCTCGATGCCCGCCTTTTCGGGTGGAAGCGCGTCGAGATTCCGGATCGAAAGAGGCAAACGCCACCCCCCTTGTGAGGCCGTCCTTTTGCCCTCAAAGGGGGTACCAGCAGGCTCTGAAGAGTTCGCCGGTCGTTTCGAAATGGCCGGTACACGACACCGTTCGGGGCTTTCGGCTTTTCGCCGACTGGTTCCATAGTCGGACACGTTCGACCGAGCTAGGACGAGGACCTTCTGGGAGTGATCATGAAGCGCGACAGAGGTGCTTTGGTTTGGGATGGCGCCAGAACGAGCTCGGTACGGTTTCTCGAGTTCCGGCTCGATCCCGCCAACCAGTGCCTATGGCGTAGGGCGGATTCCGAGGAGGAGGCGTGCGTCGCGCTGACACCGAAGGCGTTCGACGTGCTGCGATACCTTGGGGAGCATGCCGGGCAGCTGGTGACGCAGGACGAGCTGCTCGATGCACTGTGGCCCGGGGCCTACGTTCAGCCGGAAGTGCTGAAACACCAGGTGCTGAAGCTGCGCAAGGCCCTCGACGATGATCCCAGGTGTCCGCGTTGCATCGAGACGGTGCCGCGCCGCGGCTATCGGTTCATCGCATCGACCGGTGGCGAGGCCGAGGAGGCACCGCGTGCCGGGATGGGGTCGGCAGAGATCTACCTTGTGGGAAGGGACGAAGCGTTCAGCGAACTGCACGACAGTCTGACGAGAGCGTCTCAGGGTCAACGCCAGATCGTGTTCGTGACTGGAGAGCCCGGCATCGGCAAGACGGCGCTGCTGGACGAATTCCACCGCCGGGCCGTTGCCGAAGTGCCCGGCCTTCGATTCGCGCGCGGACAGTGCGTGGAGGGATACGCAGGCCAGGAAGCCTACTTCCCGCTGCTGGAGGCGCTCGGTCAGCTGTGCCGTGGTCCGGCGGGCGACGAAGTCGTCAAGATCCTTGCGGCCCAGGCGCCCACTTGGCTCGTCCAGTTTCCGGCGCTGCTGAAAGGCGAGTTGCGCCAGGCCTTGGAGCGGGAGATCCGGGGAAGCACGCGCGAGCGCATGCTGCGCGAAATAGCCGAGGCCCTTGAATCGATCACAGCGCAGCGCGCGCTTCTGATCGTCCTCGAAGACCTGCAGTGGGTCGACCACGCGACGGTCGATGTGCTGTCGGTGCTGGCGCGGCGCCGTTCGGCTGCGCGTCTGATGCTCGGCGGCTCCTCCACTTGCGATTCGGCGCGGGTCAACCATCCGTTGATGGCGCTCAAGAGCGACCTGCTGGTCCATCGCCTGTGCCGCGAGGTTGTGCTGGGCCCCATCTCCGAGACGGACGTCGCCCGGTTTGTCGGACTCGGCGCGACTGGCGGGAATCCCTCGTCGGAGCTTGCCAAGCTGATTCACCGGCATTGCGGAGGCAACCCCCTGTTCATGGTGGCCACGCTCGAGCACATGAGCAGTCGCGGACTCGTCTCGCGGGAGGCCGGAGGATGGCGGCTGGCCGCGCCGCCCGATCGGATCGAGTTGGGAGTGCCCGACGATTTGCGCAGGCTGATCGAGGCGCGCATCGAGCGGTTGAGCGCGGACGAACGCAAGGTGCTCGAAGCGGCAAGCGTGGCCGGCGCCGCGTTTGTCGCAAGGATTACCGCTGCTGCGGCGAACCTGGATCCGGAGTATTTCGAGGATCTGTGCGATGGGCTGTCGCGCCGGAAACAAATCGTCCGCCTCACGGGAGTGCATCGGTTCCCCGACGGCAGCGTTTCGGCACGCTACGAGTTCCTGCATCCCATTTACCGCGACGTTCTGTACGGTTGCCAGCTGTCCGGCCGCCGGGCCAGGCTCCATGCGCGCATCGGCCACCTTCTGGAGGATCTGTACGGCGCGAATTCTGGCGAAATTGCGGGCGAACTGACTCGACTTTCAGGGGGACGGCGGGGACACGGCTTCGAGTCTCTGCTCGGCCAGATCAGCCTCGATGTCGCGCGCTTGGAACAGTTCCCTTCTGGAATGGCTCCAACATAACGCGCGGGTCAGTCTTACCTTGACCGCGTACTCGCGGCGAGCGCGACTCGAATGGCAACGCCTAGCTCCTTCACGAAGGCAAGCAGATCTGGATAGATCACGTCCGGGTGGGTCGTGCACATGCCGTGCGGCAGTCCCGGATACACCTTCAAAGTCGCTTTCTTGACGAGTTTCGCCGAAAGCGGCGCTGAGTCGGCGATCGGCACGATTTGATCGTCGTCCCCGTGCATGATCAACACCGGTACATGGATGGCTTTGAGGTCATTGGTGAAGTCCGTCTCCGAGAATGCCTTGATGCAGTCGTAGTGCGCCGGTCGTCCGCGACGACACCTCGATCGTTGCACGAATGAAGTGCTCATCTTTCGGATTCGTGCGTTGAGTTACGAGCTCGTGCGCTTGGCCTGATCGGTGAACCCTCGCCGTCCGCTTCGAGGCGGTGCACGGCATGCGTTGCAAGGGCTCGACCCATTCACCCGGCGCTTCTTGGGTGAAAGGACCTGAATCATATTGACGTCCGCCTGCACGTCACAGTGGCCTGACCGTCAGCGACTTGCAGCGGAAAACCTGGAAACGGGCGGCGCCGACAGGCAGATCTTCGC
>Ga0210394_10005003_pt1 | contig 15084 bp, 15 predicted proteins | sample IncBWC12MmetaG_FD_160121 | JGI IMG/M metagenome (GOLD analysis project Ga0210394, IMG submission 160121) | Forest soil microbial communities from Barre Woods Harvard Forest LTER site, Petersham, Massachusetts, United States - Inc-BW-C-12-M | ecosystem: Environmental > Terrestrial > Soil >... | reverse complement strand
GAGGTAGCTCGGTCCAGCAGCATCTCAACTGAGCCAGAACGGCTAGTCGACGTGCGTGAGCGTACGAACGTGAAGTTCGAGCGCTTGATTGTATTGGCGTTCGATCTGCAATTCGGTCTGAAGCTTCTTGATGAGCAACTGCAAATGAGCGATCTCAGCCTTGAGCTTCTGGACGTCGGAGGCGGAGGCCGGTGCACGGTGCAGCGCGGCGACATTCACGGGTCCTGGCGCGTTGACCGATGGTCCGGAAGGACTTGCGGGTGCCTGTGGCGGTTGGAATCCATCGGCGAGGGCGCGAGACCAAACCGCTTCGTTCGCGGGAGCGGCCGAGGGCGTGGAAGGCACATTTGCAACCGGGACAGGACGGTTTGCTGGATTTGGCGAAGGCGGTCCGAAAAGGCTGCTTAATCCGAGCGGGGCAGCGGGACGTTCCGATGAAGTTGCAGGCGTTGTTCCCAACGGAGACGGCGCGCCGCCGAGAAGATTCTTCACTCGGCTGATTAGTTCCTGCGGCTGAAATGGCTTGCGAACGAGTTCGTCGGCTTTAACGGCCACGGCGCGATCCGCAACACTCTTGTTTACGACACCGGACATCAAAATCACTGGCGTTTTCGAATAGAGGTCGCTCTGCTTGATCTGACTGCAGACCGAATAGCCATCCTGATCCGGCATGATTACGTCGGTGATGACTACGTCGGGCGGATGTTCCTGAAATTGTCCCAGCGCTGCGGCGGCATCGGCACACGTAATTACGTTAATATTCTCGCGGCGGAAGGCGATTTTGATGACTTCGCGCATGGTGGCGCTGTCATCTATGAAATAGACCGTGGGGGTTTTCTTGAGCTCGGGTTCACCGAGCGGCGGCATGGTGATTACTTCGCTCATGGGACCTCCTCGTTGGAAGTGGAACGGTCGGCCAGTTCGGTCGTAGCCAGTACTTCGTTGGCCGGTTCGTTATGAGGCAGCGGGTCATCGCTGTCTCGAACTTGTTCGTCGTACTCGCGCATGGCGTCGAGCATCAGGTCGGTGGCGGAGCGCAGCACGGTGCGCTGCGCGGAAGCCAAGCCATAGACAAATTTGTAAACGCCCGCACCGACTTTGACACAATTTTTCAGGACGTAGAGAACCGCTTCGTCTCCAAAGAGCGAGCCGCATTCGGCGTGGACTATTTCGCCGGCGTCGAAAAATAGCACTGCGTCCGTTTCTCCTGCGTTAATAGTGAGCGCGCCGGTTTGACGGGCCTGGGCGAGCATTTGCATCACGCCGGTCAAGTCGTGGTGTGTAAGGTTGCCGCTGAGGCTGGTGTCCGCCTGACCAAGCATTTGTGTGGGCTGGAAACCGTCTATCTTGCTGATGAGGATATTTTTTACGTGGCCGGCAATCACCGCGGGAGGGAGATGGCGGTCAATATAGTCATCGCAGCCGGCTTGAAATGCTTCCATCAAGGCGCGTTGGCTGCCATCGCCGATAGCGATGATCGGCAGGGAACTGTTTTTGGTATCGGCTCGAACGATTTTCGCCAGCTCCAGCGCGCCCATTTCTCGCATGTTGGTTGCGCAAACGATGGCGGCCGGTGCGTCGTATTCGAGAGCGGTGAGGGCAAATGAGGCTTGGGTCGTAGCGGTGATTTCGAAACCTTCGCGCTTCAAGGCATCGCCCAGGCGCTTGGCGAAGAGCACGTTGCTGTCGATCAGCAGAATTTTCGCGGCTCGTCCGGGGAGCATCATATGCGCGCCTCCGGCATGGCCGTTTCCGGAGCGTGATGTCCAACAAGCAGGTTGGCCGGGGTGAGCGCGTTGAGATTCAGCACTTCGATGACTTCGCCATTGTGAGAGAGCCACGCGGCCACATGCGGGGAATCATCGGCACTCGCCGGAGTCAGGTCCGCGTGTATCAATTCACAGTCGCCAGTAACCGGCACCGCTATGGAATCTCCAGGAACGCCGGTGGGCCGAGAAGAAATCAGATAGAAACGTCGCGAGCCCATGCGCTTGCCGGTGAGTCGCTCGGAAATGTCGCAGACGGGAACAACGCGGCCGCGCCGTAGAATCACACCGTCCAGTTCGGAGGTGCGATGCGGGAATCGAAACACGCGACTCGGCGCGACAAGTTCGATAACTTGATCGGCGATGAGCGCGAAACGGCGATCGCCCAGGCGCAGCAGAACGCACGAGCGCGCGTCGAGTTGTTCGAAGGGGCTCACAGGCCCAACCCCGATTCATTGGCTAACGCCAAAGTGTCTGGCGCAACTGGATTGGCGATGGCATCCAGCTCGGCCAGTTCTTCGTTAGTCAGGAATCCCAACGGGTTCACGACTGGAATCACGTTTTGATCCAGAACGGTCAATCCGCGGTACCAGAGGCGCTCTTCGTTGCAGAAAGCCGGGGTCAAGGACTGCAGTCGCGTCATCGTGGTCATTTTCTCGATGCCATCAACCAGAAGAGCTGCACGCGATTTGCGTAGAAGAAAAATCAGCGCCGCGGGTGACGGGCGCAAACCAAAATGCAACGCGGAATTCACGACGTACAAGGTGCGATCCGTTCGCCGGAGCACATGGCGAACCTTTTTTACAGTAGAGTCGCTGAGTTCGGCGGCCGAACCGGCGAGGCTATCCACGCTGCGCACTTCCTGGACGGAACCCGACGAGATAGCAAAAATCTGGTTGCTGCTGCGAAACAGAATGATCTGTTCGGTGCGTAGGGAAACGACCCGGGGAGGCGTTGTAGCGGTCATCAACGCACTCCGACAGGCAGCGCGCGGGCCAGCGCCAAAACACGCTTTTCGATGGCGGGATAGATGTCGTCAATATTCAGGACTTGCTCTACCGCGCCGGTTTTTATGGCTTCCGCAGGCATCCCAAAAATAACGGAGCTGGCTTCGTCCTGAGCGATCACGAATCCACTCGCGCTCTTGATGGCTTTTGCGCCTTTTGCGCCGTCGCTGCCCATGCCAGTCAGAACCACGCCGATGCTGAGCGGCCCGGCGAAGGCCGCGACCGATTCCATGGTGACGTCAATGTTCGGCAAGTAGCCGTCGATGCGCCCGGTCACGCTGTCTAGCTGAACTCTTCCCGTGGGCGTAACGCGTAAATGCTGGCCACCAGGGCAGATGTACAGCGTCGCCGGCTGGACGGATTCGCCGGCTTCCGCTTCCTTCACGCGTATGCCGGTGAATTCAGCCAATTGCAGCGCGTATTGCGTTGTGAATGCCGCCGGCATGTGCTGCACGAGAAAGACAGCGGCGGGAAAATCGCGGGTGAATCCTGGCGCCAGGCGCATTACCGTTGCCGGGCCGCCGGTGGACGCAGCCAATACGACGACGGGAAAACGAAGATCGCTTGGAACTTGCGTGGCCGATGGAGCTAAGGGAGCTAAGGGTGCGGGCCTGTGAATAATTGTCGGAGAAAGTGCCTGCGAACCTGCCGACTGCACCTGCTTCGCGAGCGTGGACGCGGTACGCACCACGCGGACCTTGGCGGCCATGCGTACTTTACGCACCAGGTCGTCCCGCACGCTCTGCATATCCAGATCGATTCCAGAGGAGGGCTTGGTGACGAATTCAATGGCGCCGAGTTCCAAGGCCTTCAGCGTGCTGTCCGCCCCTTCCTTGCTTTCGGAGCTGACAATTACGACTGGCCGCGGATTGCTGGTCATGATCTGCGCGGTGGCTTGCAAGCCATCCATGTGCGGCATGTTCAGATCCATGGTGATGACGTCGGGCTTCAGGGATTCCGCGAGGGCGACGGCTTCGCGGCCGTCTTTGGCGTGCCCGACAACCTGGAGCTGCGGATCGGCATTGAAGATTCCTTCGAGCACCTTGCGCATGAACGCGGAGTCGTCCACGACGAGCACGCGAAACTTTTTTTGGGGAGCGTTCGACATGGTGGACTATCCGACCGGGACCGGCCGATGCGCCTCCTTCCCCATAAATTGTTCGACTGCCGCGAGTAACTGATCTTCCTGCACCGGCTTGGTGAGGAACGCGGAGGCGCCTTCCTTCAGTGCACGATCGCGATGTTTGGCGCCGGCGCGGGAAGTGACGACCATGACAGGGATGCGTCGCGTCGCGGCACCTTGGCGCAATTGGGCCATCAATTCGTATCCGGTCATGCGCGGCATTTCCAGGTCGGTGATGACCAGGTGGCACCCTTGTTGGGTGATGAGTTCGGCGGCTTCCAGGCCGTCGGCGGCAAGCTTCACGCGGTAGCCATTCTTCTCCAACATGCGACCGACGAATTTGCGCACGCTGATGGAATCGTCGACGACGACGATGACGCGTTCTTGCTCGACGCGATCGATGGCGTCGCTGGGAATGGTGCCCCGTGCCACGGCAGTCGAACCAGGAGCGAACACGCGCGCGGCACTGGCGCTGGCCTGGATGGCGCGGCGTTCGCTGGGTTCGGTGGCGACCATGCGGTTCAAATCGATCAGCAGGATCAAGCTGCCGTCCGGCGCGATAGTGGTGCCAGGGAAAAGTTTGACACGGCGGAGATATTCGCCGAGATTCTTGATGACGATTTCGTCTTTGCCCAGGACTTCCTCGACGACCAGACCGATTTGGCGGTTGCCTGCGTTGGCAACGACCATGCGGAAGTACCCGTTGATAGGTTCGAGCGGCGCCAGGCCGAGATAGGAATCGAGCCGCACCACTTCGGTAACGACGTCGCGCACCTTGGTAAGAAGTTTCCCGCCGATATCCTCGATTTCATCGGAACGGATACGGCGAATTTCTTCGACTACGGCAAGTGGAAGCGCGAAGTGGGTGTTTCCGCAACGCACGAACAGCGCTGGCGAAATGATCAGGGTAAGAGGAACCTTCAAAGTGAATTTTGTGCCAGCGTTCGCTGTGCTCTGGATGTCAATTTCGCCGTTGAGCGCGTTCAAGTTCGAACGCACCACGTCCAAGCCGACGCCACGTCCCGCAAGTTCTGTCTTGACCGACGCGGTCGAGAAGCCCGGGTGGAAGAGCATCTCGCGAAGGTCGCGCTCCGTCAGGCGTTCAGCGGTCTCAGAGGAAACCAGGCCACTTTCCATGGCGCTTTGCTTTACGCGTTCGTAGTCAATACCGTGGCCATCGTCTTCGACTTCGATATAAATGTGATTGCCGCGATGATACGCGCGCAGCGAGACCTTGCCCTGTTCGGATTTTCCGGCGGCGGCGCGATCAATGGGCTTTTCGACGCCGTGAGCCACGGAGTTTCGAACCAGGTGGACCAGCGGGTCGGAGATTTGTTGGATGATGTTGCTGTCGAGTTCGGTGTCGCTGCCCGAAAAATCCAGTTCGACCTGCTTACCCGCGGACTTTGCTGCGTCGCGGACGGCTCGGGAGAGCAACGAATATAGCGTGCCAATGGGCAGCATGCGCGCGGCGGTAATTTCGTCCTGCAAGTGGTGGGCGAGTTTACTGAATTCGTCGATGTCGCCTTCCACGCGATTGATGAAGCCCGCGAGTTGCGACAGCACTTCATTCACGTCGGCGGAGATTTCCGTCATGGAACGCGAAAGGATGTTGAAGTCGTCGTAGCGATCCATTTCGAGTTCGCTGAACTCGTCGAGGAAATTCGCTTCGCCCGCAGCGGCACTGGTGAGCATGCGCTGGGTCTGCTGGCTGCCCCAGGGAAGATTCATCGGCGAGCTGCGCAGGCGGTTGAATTCGTATTTTTCCTGGAACTCGCTGACCTTTCCTTGCAGACGCTCTTTCGAGAAGCTTAAAGTCTCGATGAGCTTCTCCAGTTCGTCCACGCGTCCAACCATCTTGGTGCGGTTGATGACCAGTTCGCCGACGGTGTTCATCATGCGATCCAGGCGGCTAAGCGCGATGCGAACGGACTTTGCGTTTGCGGCCTGTTTCGCAGTCTGCGTTTTTGCCGGCTTGCTGGCCTTTGCGACTTGTGGCGGGGACGACGTCAGCTCCTGCGTCTCGGCGAGCACACTGTTGCCCGACCCCTCTTCGACTTCCTGCGGCGCGTATTCTGCGATGCGCCCAAGCAGAGAATCGACACGATTACGCGTTTCTGCTTCGTCGGTCCAGTCGCGATGCAACGTCTTGCGGAGAACGTCCACGGACTCGAGGCACAAATCAACTACGGAAGGCGACGGATCTATCTCGCCGTCACGCAAGCGGCCAATTAGATCTTCGACACGATGCGCGATGGCACCAAGCCGCCGCAGGCCCACTTGCGCAGCGGAACCTTTGACGGTGTGGATGGCACGGAACAGCCGATTGATCTCTTCGGGATTGTTATTGCCTTCCAGAGACAGCAAACAATCGCTCACGATTTGCAGATGTTCTTCCGCCTCAGGCTGGAAAAACTCCAGGATTTCGTCGCCCACTTCATCGTCGGATGGCAACGCATCGTAGTAAGAGCCGGTAAGGCCAGTGGCTGTGGTTTCGACGGGAGTAGCAAATTCTTGGGCGGAGGACGGCGATTCGGCTGGCCTCATGCTGAGGTTGAGAGGAGGCGGCTCAACCGGGAAGGCAAAGCGGTAGCGCTCTTTGAACGCCGCGGCATCTTCCACGTTTTCCTGGCCGGTGTCGCTGATCTCAAGCAGACTGGTTTCCAGCAGTGAAATTCCATCGCTGAGAAATTCCGTCAGCGGTCCGTGCAAGTCCTCGCCCAGCGATGCGTTCAGCGCGTACTGAAAAACATGCGCGAGCTTGGATGCCACTTCCGAGAATCTTGGGAAACCGTAGCTCGCGGAAGTACCGCTCAGCGTGTGGGCCGCAATGTACAGCCGCTCCATGTCTTCCGGCCGCGGCGAAATATCCTGAAGCACGCCGACGTACTCCCGCAGATACTGCAGGTGCTCGGCGGCTTCCTGGAGGAATAGTTCCACGCCATCACGATCGGGGGTGCTCACGCGTGTCCCTCCGTAATGAGTTCGGGTTTCTGCAACTCTTCCACGGTTGGTTTCCGGTACAAGATGCAATCGCCAAGCACAATAGCTTGAAATTTCACCGGCATTTTCGAAATGGATTCGGAGTGGCCAAGGAACAGGTAGCCACCGGGTTCCAGGGCATCGTAGAAACGCTGGATCATCGCGCGCCGGCGCTCTTCCGTGAAGTAGATCAGCACATTCATGCAGAAAATCAGATCCATCCTGCCCATATACACGGGCGAAGCGAGATTTACCTGCGCGAAAGTGACCATCTTGCGCAGACGCAGCTTCACCTGGTGACCGTTCTTCACCGGAAAGAAGTGCGTGGCAAGTTGCTTTTCATTTACGCTCGCAATGCTTCTTCCCGAATAAATGGCGTTCTCCGCGTTTTTCAGCGCCGCGCGCCCCACATCCGTAGCCAGGATTTCGACATTCCACGCATCGGCGAAGGAAAGCGAATCGACGATGGTGATGGCGATGGAATACGGCTCTTCGCCCGTTGAACACCCCGCGCTCCAGACCCGCAAGGTGCGCGGGTTGGTCCAGAATTTCTTGGTGTGCAGTTCTGGTAGTACGCGTTTCTCGAATGCCTCATATACCGCCGGATATCGGAAGAACGAAGTTTCCTGAGTTAGCAAACGCTCCAGCAGCGCTTCGTATTCCACGTTGGATTTGCGAACCGCCCGCAGCAACTCTCCCGCGCGTGAGAATTCCCGCGCCTGGATGTGCTCCTTCACGCGCGTGGAGAAGAAACGCTCCCGCGACAAGTCGAAATGAATACCCGTCCGCTCTTCGATTAGCATGCGGATCTCGCTCAACTCGTGCTCGCTCAGTTCGTGTGCCGCCCCGTGGGGTTCGCTCATTGATCGTTCCGCTCGCTCCCCGGGCTACTTCCGGAGAAAATTCACTGCACTATCGGACCGCTCCGGCTGGAACTGGGCGATGATCGTGTTCTTCGGTGGCGTTGGTGGCCTGCTTCGATTGGGCGCGGAACTGCGCCAGGGCTTCATTCAGTTGATCGGAGAGCTTCACCAACTGGCTGACGGTTGCGACGGTTCCGCGGGTACCCTGCGAAGTCTGCCGCGTAATGTTGGAAATGATCTGCATGGCGTGCGCAACGCCTTCCGTACCGCGCACCTGTTGCTTGGAAGCGAGAGAGATTTCCTGGACGAGTTCGGCGGACTGACGGACAACGCTGGAAATCGCATCGAGTGCGCGGCCTGCCTGATCGGCCAAGGTGGCGCCGGATTCCACTTCCTTGGTGCCTTCTTCCATGACCACGACGGCTTCGTTTGTCTCGGCCTGGATGGCTTTGATGAGTGCCGCGATGTCCTTCGTGGCGCTGCGGGAGTGTTCCGCCAACTTGCGAACTTCGTCGGCAACGACCGCGAATCCGCGGCCAGCTTCACCGGCGCGGGCTGCTTCGATGGCTGCGTTCAACGCCAAGAGGTTGGTCTGTTCGGTGATGTCGTTAATCACGTTGATGATTTCAGAGATTTCCAACGAACGATCACCAAGCGATTTGATTTTCTTGGCGGTGGCTTGCACGGAAGCGCGGATACGCTGCATGCCGTCGAGCGTGTCGCGAACGGCGCGGTTGCCTTGTTCCGCCGCATCCAGTGCGCGGCGAGCGGCCTCGGCGCTGGCTTCGGCGTTGTTAGACACTTGTTTCATGGACACCGTGAGTTCTTCCACGGCGCTGGAGGTGTTGGTGATTTCCTGATCCTGTTGCGTCGCGCCGGCCTGCATTTCGTCAGCGGCGACCAGAATGTTGTTGGAGCATGCGGTGACTTCCATGGCGGCCTTGCGCACGCGCTCGAGAACCTTGGTGAAGTTGTCGAGCATGTAGTTGATAGAGTCGGACACGTTGCCCAGCGCATCGTTGGTGACCTTGCCGCGCAGGGACAGATCGCCGCGCGCTACTTGGTTGATGACCGCGAGCAAATCCGTGATGCTGCGCTGCAATGCGTCGTTGGCTTCCTGGTTGGTGTTCGCGCGAGAAACCTTGGCGACAGCGCGGTTCAGATTGTCGGCAATGTAGCCGAACTCGTCGTTGGTGCCAACGTCGGCGCGCGCCTTGGCATCGCCCGCGGCGAGCCGCTCGGAGAATTCTGATAGCTCCCGGATCGGGTTGAGCAACGCGCCACCCAATCGCCACGCTAGAATGACGGTGATGCCGACGGCCAACAATATGGCGAACAGCAGGCCGCCGCTTGCGCCGCTGGGCATGGCGCCAATATCAAACATGGACGCCCCGTTGGCAGAGCGGCCGGCGCTAAACGCCAGGCCAACCACAACCAGAATGACCGCGGCGTTTAAAATCACCAGGGTCCAGATGGTGCTGCTCAGTCGCGATTTCATACTTCCTCCAAACTCGTCCTGAAACTAATGAACAAAAACTATTTACTAAAAACTTTTCTAAATGGCCGGCCCCGGAAAAACTTCCAGCAAACGGCGTAAATCGATCACCAAAGCCAAACGGTCGTCGTGACGCAGCATACCAATGCAATGCGGCACGTTTTCCGGCGCTTGTTGCAAAAGGTCGTCCGCGCCAGTAACGGAGTAGGTGCCGATCACTTCGTCGGAAGCGATGCCAAGGCGAATGTCCTCGTGCTGCCCGTCGCTTCGCAGCGAGGCCACCACTACGTGTTTTGGCAGCAGACCGGTTTTGCGGCCCTCGGTCAGAGCGATATCGATGAGCGGAATGATGGCGCCGCGGAGATTGAAAATTCCCAGCATGTAAGCGGGGGCCAGCGGCAGCCTGGTCAACAGCGGCCACTCCACGACCTCTTCGACATCCAGCACCGGCAGGCAGAAACGTTCGCGGCCACTGCGAAAAACGCAATACTGCGCCTCCGGCGGGCGCTCCAATGAAGTGCCAACGGCTTCCAGCAGTTCGCCCAGTTCGGCGTCCCCGGTCGTGGCCTCGAGTTGGAATTCGTCGTTCATGCGAAATTGTTCGTGCTCGTTCATGCAAACCGCCGGACCGCGCGCAATAATTCCTCGCGCGTAAAAGGCTTGGTTACGTATCCGTCGGCACCCTGCTGTTCGCCCCAGTAGCGATCGCTGGCGGTATCTTTCGAAGTCACCAGGATCACCGGAATGGTGCTGAATTCCGCGCTGCTTTTAAGTTCCCGGCACACCTGGAAGCCATTGCGCCCCGGCATGACGACGTCCAGCAAAATCAGGCTCGGACGTTCCGAGCAGATAAGTTCCTCGATGCGCTTGGGATCGTTCAAGCCCACTGGCCAATAGCCTTCGGGCTCCAGCAGACTCTTGATGAGCTGCACTTGCGACGGCGAATCATCGACAATGAGTACTTTTTTCTGCACGAGCTTCAACTCCACGCAGTATTCCAAGGTAGAAAATTGCACGTCGGCGGCCAGGTTTGCGCTGTTTGAACGAAATGTGTCTTATTTTGTAAGCAACTGATAATAGGGGTGTTACCGTCGTGATGAGCGCCTCTAGCGGCGGCGGCTGGGTGACGGATCGGCTTCCACAGTCTCATGCTGAGATGCCGTCTCATCGGACTTCATTTCCGTGGCGAGGTGTGAGAATCGCTGCATGATCTCGTTGATGCGCAGTGCCATGGTGTGAATGGTCTTCAGTTGCGCCAGAGATTGCGCGGAGAGCTCTCCCGGCTCCAGCAGCAAGAGTTCCGCATTGCCGAGCAGCGAGGTCAGTGCATTGTTCACGCTATGCTTCATGTCCATCATGTAACGAGCCAGCGTGGCCTGGTTGGCATTTTGCGCGGCGTGTTGCTCCGCCTGCTTCACTAAACGCAGGGCTTCCGTGCGGCGCAAAGATTCCCCGGCAACCAGCAATACCACCTGGGTCCAATCTTCTCGCAGCGGCACGTGTAACAGGCGAGGATAGCGTTTGCGAAGACCGGCAAGTTCCCGCGGCTCCGCCGGAGCACAGAGAATTACAGCCATGCCTGGTTGGGTGCGGCGAAGCACGTCAGTGAGCTTGCCATCTTTCAGTGGTCCAATAACGATGAGGTCAGACTCAACGTGCCCTTCGGCGAGCAAATCGCTGGTGAGCACGGAAAGATCCGGCAATTGACGTTCGGTCCGCCAGCAACCGGTGAGCAGGCGGGCAAATTCGCTGTCGTCGGTCAGAATGAGTGCATTGGTAGTTCGCAAAGGAAATCAGCTCCCCGACTGTTGTTCCGGCTTTCCCCAACTGCCCAGTAGGGAATTAAACTTTTTCGGCTTCATCCAGCGCCGAAAGCAGGCGTTTGGTGCTGATACCCAAGTTCACGGCCGCTTCTGTGTCTTTTGCCTGCTTGGCTACTTCCACACGTTCCTGAAGCCGGGAAATTTCAACCCGCGCGATGGATAGAACCGCTTCGATCGCGTCGTGCGAGCCAGAATCCTTGACCTCTTGCGTCGCCGAGGTTACCAGCGCTCTTGCGGCTACCGCGCGCCGAAGATCTTCCGCAGCCGGGCCGTCCTCGCTAACGAACGCAGTGACTTCCCAGGAAGACATCAGCAAGCGAACTCCGCCGATTTTTACGGTGGTCATGGAACGCCCGCGCGAGGGTGGGACTGCGATTAACTGTTCCCAGATCTGTTCCATGCAGCTTTCGAAATCCAAAGCAGGCTCAGCATTGTCCGGTTTGCGCTTGAGAGAAGGTTCGCCCGAAGTAGGCGCAATCGAAGCATCCGCAGTTCCGGGTGTCGATGCCGGCCTTTTTGAATTGGCGGCACTGGTTTCAAATGTTTTTCCTAATACTTTTTCCAGGGTACTTGCAACCTCCGAACGTAGCGCCAGCAGCTTGTCAAAAGCCTGGCTGACGGTGCGTTCCGTGTATTCCTTCTGGAACGGTTGCTTCCAGTCGTCGGCGAGCTGACGGACCTTGTCAAGGGGTTCAGCCGCGCTTAGGTCAACGACGGTGCAGCACAGAGTTTTTATGCCCGCCGCCTCGAGATGACCGAGACCCGTACGGATGTAGATGAGGTCGGCATGCATCAGCTCGATGAGCGTGCGGCGGAGAAGAAAATTAAACCGGATGAAGGCCAGAAGCGCCGAGGGATCGTAAAACATTCCGCCTGCGGATTCTTTTACTTTGCGGCCTTGCTCGATGAAGCTGGTTTTTAGGATGTCCCGGAGACTTTTGAAGCCGCGCAGTTGGGTGATCATCTTCTCCAGCGGCTCGCACCAGGAAAGCGGGGTCGAATCGGCGTCGCCGAGGACCGGCTTCATGACTTGGGCGACATCCTGGAGTTCGATCTGCTTGTGGTAGATCTTTGCCGGTGCGCACAATGCAAAGTACTGCACCAGCAGGAAGTCGATTTTGTCGCGGTCGGTGATGGATTTGGTGTTCTTGCGCAAGTGCCGCATGATCAGTGCGCGCAAGCCGCTTTCGCTTGCGTTCAAGGTAGTCATCTGAAGAAGGTGGCGCAATTGATGGACGAGTACCTGCTGATCCATGGAGTCCAGCCAGGTCTGCGCCTGCGAAAAAAGTTCCAGATCCGCCATGACCGGCAGAACTCTTTTGTTCTGCGGAAAGGGAATTTCCACCTGGAGATGCTTGGCAAGCGCAAGATAGATCGGAAAGACCGAGCGGATCTCATCCCATGCGGCCTGCCGCGAGGTTTCGGATTTTGTCGGAGCGGGCAAATTCAATGTGTTAAAAAGTTTGTTCACGGCTGCCTCATCCAGTCACACGCGCCATTTAGAAACCGCACTGCCACCGCTTTTCGCCCCTCGTGATATTGCAAGGCAATGACGGCTGCTTCCACGGACCGCTTCCCGTCTTGCTGCGATACCCGGACGCGGTCATCAAACTCGATCGGCAGGTTCGACAAGAAGATGGCTATTTCCCCGGCGCCAAAATCCAACACCGCCGATTCCTGCAGTTTCGTTTGCCCGGCCCGTAGCGACGACACACGCACCGGAATGTGAATGGCGGAAAGCTTTGGGAAGAACTTTGCGAGCTGTTCCGCGCATCCCGTTTCATCCGCGATAATTGCCATGTATCCGCGCTACTCCCATCGAGACCAAGACTGGGATCGCGACGAATCTGACTCCAGTGAATAGAGATACAGACCGGGCGCAATGTCCCAGAGAGGGAATTGCACGCCGAACGCCACAGTTAAAGGGCTGGAGCCGTTTTAGATGTTACAGAAAAGGAAAGGCTTAGGATTTCCCAGGGGACTTGGAGAATCCGCGGTGTCTCACCGTGGAACGCATTCGTCTCAACCTAAGCGATTCTAATCGGCTGCGGCGAGACGGGTTCGACCGGGCTTCTCAACGTCCTGCTGCTGCGGCTTCGGTCTCCGTGCCACTTTCGGTGGCCGCCGCTTGACCGCGAAGCGGGATGTTATACCGCTTCAGTTTTCGATAAAGCGTGGCGCGGCTGATGCCCAGCATTTTTCCAGCGAGGGCTTTGTCGCCGTTGGCTTGTTCGAAAACCCGCAAGATGGTCATGCGCTCCATCTCCGCGAGAGCTGTCGTGGAGAGTGCGGAGGCCTCTTGAATGGCCGGGTCACCGGTCGGGGGCTGCTCGGTGCGAATCGCAGGGGGCAGGTCTTGCACGTCGATGATCTGCTGGTCGCCCAGAGTGACCGCGCGCGCGACACAATTTTCGAGCTCGCGAACGTTTCCAGGCCAATCGTATTGCAGAAGGCTTTTCATCGCTCCCGCGGTGACTTGAAGCGGAGCTCCCGGTGCGTAGCGGTTCAGAAAGTGGTGAACCAGCATGGGAATATCGGAGCGCCGCTCGCGTAGCGGCGGCAGGTGCACGGTGACTACGTTCAGACGGAAGTACAAATCCTTGCGAAAAGTTCCATTGCGATAGGCAGCTTCCAGGTCCCGGTTCGTAGCTGCGATTACGCGGACATCCACGTTGAATTTTTCGTTGCTACCCACGGGCCGGACTTCTTTTTCTTGCAGAACACGGAGAAGCTTCGCCTGCATTTCCAGGGGTAGTTCGCCGATCTCATCCAGGAAAATGGAGCCGCCGTTGGCAGCCTGGAAGAGTCCAGCCTTGGTTTTCATTGCGCCGGTGAAGGCGCCTTTCTCATAGCCGAAGAGTTCGCTCTCCATGAGCGTGGGAACCAGGGCTCCGCAGTCCACAGCGATGAAGGCGGTCTTGGCCATGGTGCCGCGGAAATGGATTGCGCGGGCAACCAGTTCTTTGCCGGTGCCGCTTTCGCCCGAAATCAGGACCGGGGTGTGCGTGTCTTTCAGGCGCGAAATCATGCGCATCACGTCGTGCATACCGGAGGAGGCTCCGATGATTCCGCTGAGATCATCGTCGGCGTGGACACGCTCGCGCAAAAATGCATTTTCATTGACGAGCCGGACCTTTTCGGCCATGCGCTGCAACAGCAGGCGCATTTTTTCCACGCGGAAAGGTTTCTCGATGTAATCGTACGCCCCTAGCTTCATCGCATCCACGGCGGATTCCACGGAGCCGTGGCCAGTCATGATGGCGACCTCAGCCCTGGGAATCAGTGCCTTGATGCGCTTTAGAAGCTCGACGCCGGAAAGGTTGGGCAACTTCAGATCCGTGAGGATCAGGTCGGGTGGCTCGGTCTCCAGTTGCGTGACGGCCGATTCGGTGCTCTCGGCCTCCTGGCAGGTGAATCCCAGCGAGCTGCCAATGGTCATGCACAGCCGTCGGATGCTTTGTTCATCGTCCACTACTAACAGTTTGATTTTAGGATCGTCGCTCATGGTTTTCCGAATGTTTTCTCCACAACTGAAATCAGTTCCTGAACTCGAAATGGTTTCTCGATGCACGGCGTGGACTGTTCTCTCAAGAGCCACTGCGTTTCGCTGTTGGCGGTGTCCCCGCTGATCAGAATGATGCGCGCCTGCAGTTCCGGCCGGTTACTGCGAATCCAGTGATGCACGTCCGCGCCGTTCATTTCACCGGGCATGCGAATGTCGGAAATGACGCCGGCGTAGGTGCCGTCCTTAAGCCGGCGTAAGCCTTCTTCGCCAGACGCGGCGGACACGATCGAATAGCCGCGGCGCTCCAGTGCGGCACGAACGAATGCGCTGACCGAGGGTTCGTCCTCAATCAGAAGGATGGGAGCCATTGCGGGCGTAGAGGCTTCGGTTTTCATCGCGCCGTCTCGTTGGTAGCAGCTGCGAATGTTTTTTCCGCCGCCAGCGGCAGTCGCACCACGAACGTGCTGCCTTGTTCCTCTTCGTTGTTCCAGCACAAGATTTCACCGCCATGCGCGCGCAC
>Ga0210394_10005002_pt1 | contig 15085 bp, 8 predicted proteins | sample IncBWC12MmetaG_FD_160121 | JGI IMG/M metagenome (GOLD analysis project Ga0210394, IMG submission 160121) | Forest soil microbial communities from Barre Woods Harvard Forest LTER site, Petersham, Massachusetts, United States - Inc-BW-C-12-M | ecosystem: Environmental > Terrestrial > Soil >... | reverse complement strand
GAATCGGGTGTTGCCCGCCTTGACCATGATCGCGTCGCCGGATTCGTAGTACGGGCCGGCGAATGCGACCTGCTCGGCGCGGGCCGGCGTCATCGTGTAAGTGGCGAAGACGGCGTCGACGGTGCCGTTTCGTAGCAGCGATTCGCGCGTATCGACGGTGACGTCGGTCTGTTGGGTGAGCGAGTTCAGGTCGGTGCCGCCGGTGATGTAGTGCGCGAGCATCTGCGACAGGCCGGTGTCGAATCCGGTCGTCCGGCCGGTGAGTGGGTTCTTGTAGGAGAACAGCGGCGATGTCTGCGTCCCGCCGACTCGCAGGTAGCCGCGCTTGCGGATCTTGTCCATCCAGGAGCCGGCCGGAATGTCCGCGGCGGATGCGACCGGGCCGCTCTGCACGGCCAGCGTGTACGCGTCGTCGGCCTTGCTCGGGGCGGCGCCCGACCCGCAGCCGGTCAGGAGCGTGGCGGCGGCGATGACGGTGAGGCTGAGGACGGCGCTACGCCAGCGGCGGCGGGGAGTTCGCACGGGTGATCCTTCTGGTTCGGTTGACATGATCAATGGGCGAGGATCTTGGAGAGGAAGTCCCGACCGCGTTGGGTGCGCGGGCCGGCGAAGAACGCCGCCGGCCCGCTGATCTCGGCGATCTGGCCGGCGTCCATGAAGACGACCCGATCCGCGGCCTGGCGGGCGAAGCCCATCTCGTGGGTGACCACGAGCATGGTCATCCCGTCGGCGGCGAGCTCGGTCATCACGTCGAGGACCTCCCGGATCATCTCCGGGTCCAGGGCGGAGGTCGGCTCGTCGAAGAGCAGCAGTTTCGGGTGCATCGCGAGGGACCGGGCGATGGCGACCCGCTGCTGCTGGCCACCGGAGAGTTCGGCCGGATAGGCGGATTCCTTCTCGGCCACGCCGACGCGGGCCAGTAGCTGCCGGGCCTCGTCCACGGCGGCGCGGCGATCCGTTCGGCGCACCAGGGTCGGGCCCAGGACGACGTTCTCCAGCGCCGTCTTGTGCGCGAACAGGTTGAACGACTGGAAGACCATGCCGACCTCGGCGCGCAACCTCGCCAGGGCCCGCCCTTCGGCCGGGAGTGTGACTCCGTCGATCGCGATCGAGCCGCTGTCGATCGTCTCCAGCCGGTTCACGCACCGGCACAGCGTGGACTTGCCCGACCCGGAGGACCCGAGGACGACGACGACCTCGCCGCGGGTCACCTCCAGGCTGACACCGCGGAGCGCGGCGACCGGGCCGAAGCTCTTGCTGACGTCGCTGATCCGCAGTAGCGGCGGCTGCGGGGGGCCGGCTGCGGGGGCGTCGGACATGCAGGCGACGGTAGCGGTCTGCCCCTAATTGCCGCAAATAAACGAAGAAGTTTAGTCCTGCCGATATCAGCAGTTGATCAGGTTTCCAGCTTTGACGCGTTGAGCTGCCGCCCATGGTCATTTCAGCGGGTTTGCCAGCATCGGCCCGCCCGAGCACGCTGGGGACGTTGGCGGCCCGCTGTCGTCCACGGTGTCCTGGTCTGGTCCGCCACCCGGGTGGGCTTCCTGGTGGTGGGCGGCGTCGTAAGCGCCGCGAGCTCCGTCGTGGCGGCCCGGAACCGCGGGCTGCCACTGGTGGCCTGGCCGTTCACGCTCTACAACACGTGGGACGGGGGCCATTTCCTGCGCATCGCCCGCTACGGCTACTACCCGCCCCCTGGGCACCAGCTCCAGCTGGTCAGCGCCGCGTTCCTGCCCGGCTACCCGTTGCCGGTCGTTTCATCGGTGACCTGCTGGGCCTTGGCCACACCACGCTCGCCGACACCTACGCCGGGCTCGCGATTCTGGCGTGGGTCAGCGCACTCGCTGCCGCGATGCTGCTGTGGCGGCTCGCCGCCGATATGCGGCGAGGCGCCCCGCGTCCATGCCGAGCCCACCCGGGGTCGTTACGTTCCGCAGCTCTGGTAACCACTTCTTCGACGGATCCGTCGGAAACGGGTCCGTCGGGCGTGGGCCTGGCTGAGGTGGACCAGCGTTCGACAGCGCGCGATCAACTGCGGATTTTGGTCGAATATCAGCCAAAACTCGCAGTTGATCACGGTGCTAGCGCTTGATCACACAGACGGCGGCCGATCATGACACCGCGTGATGCTGCTGCGGCGGGAAAACTCTGCGACCCCGACCGGACTTGAACCGGCGACTTCCTCCGTGACAGGGAGGCACTCTAACCAGCTGAGCTACGGGGCCTGGTTGCCGCAAGGATCTGCGGCACGAGCGTTACTGCAAGCTAGCGAACATCAAAACTAGCGAACACCGAACCTTACTACGTACCCCCAACGGGATTCGAACCCGTGCTACCGCCTTGAAAGGGCGGCGTCCTGGGCCTCTAGACGATGAGGGCGGGCGAGCCCGTCAATGCTAGCCCCGCGTTGATACCTGCTGAGCATAGGGGACGGCCGGCCGTGCTCCAAAAGCGCCCCGGTCGCAAGGATCACTCGGCGGACGCGACCGGTTCGCCTGCCTCCCGCTGCGCGACCAGTTCGTAGCGGGGGTTGGCGAGGGCGAGGTGGCCCTTGTACTCGCCGACGGTGCCGGTCGCGCGGACGATCGCGCCGGGGACGATGCCGGGAATCCTGGACCGGCCGAAGAACAGCAGCCGGACGCCGCCCGTGTCGTCGAACAGCTGGACCTCGAGTGACTTGCCGCCGGTGGTGCCGACCTGCACGATCTTGATCCGGCCCTCGACGGTGACCCGCTGGCGCCAGGTGACGCCGCCGATCGGGGCGATCCCGCCGACTTCGGGATGGTGGGGTGCCAGGCCCTTGTCGTCGTCGTCGGAGTTCAGCTGCACCCGGGTGGTGGTCAGCGCGGGCTCGCGTGCGGCCTCCAGCTGACGGGTCTCCAGTCGCTGCTCGGCTTCGGGTGGCAGCGTCGTGTCGAACGGGACGATGGTCGCCGAGACGTGCGGGATGCGCCCCACCGCCTCGGCGATCCGATCCGCGGTGCGGTCGTGCAGCAGCCGCTGCGACACCCGGCGGAACGTTCGCCGCGGTAGGAGCACTGTCACCTCGGCCCGGTCCTGCACGACGGTCGCCAGCGCGAGTTCGGCGGCGCTGCGGACCAGGCGGCGGTCCGGGCATTCGACGATCTCGAGCGGAACACGATCGCCGAGGCCGCGATCGATCCAGGCACGTTCGAGATCCTGTGCCTCCTCGCTGTCGATCATGAGGTGCACCGCGCGGATCTCGGTCGGACGCAGGCTGCCCGCATACCGCAGCCCGCGCAGCACGGCCAGATCCAGCCGGTCGATCAACACCAGCACCACGTGCCGGGCGTAGTGCGGCATCTGTGCCTCACCGTTGTCCCGGGCCGCGGTGACCAGGTCGAGCGAGCGGGCCTCGCGCCGGTACTGACGGTTGAGCCGCATCAGCAGCAGCCAGCCCAACGGGAAGAGGATCACGACCAGCCAGGCGCCTTCGGTGAACTTGACCACTGCGAAGATCAGGACGACGAGGGCCGATACCGCGCCGCCACTGAAGTTGATGATCAGCTTCCGTCGCCAGCCGGCCTCTCGCATCGTCCGGTGATACTTGGCCATGCCCAGGCCGGCCATGGTGAATCCGGTGAAGACTCCGATCGCGTAGAACGGCACCAGGCTGTTCACGTTGGCGCCGACCGCGGCCAGCAACGCGAGCGCGGCGACGGTGAGCACGATGATGCCGTTGCTGAAGGCCAGTCGGTGCCCGCGCCGGGTCAGTTGCCGGGGCAGGAAGGAGTCCTCGGCGATGAAGCTGGCAAGGTAGGGGAATCCGGTGAACGGGGTGTTCGCGCCGGTAAAAAGGATCATCGCGGTGGCTACCTGGACCATCACCCAGCCGACATTGCCGTACCAGGCATGACCGAAGGCGGCCTGGGCGACCTGGCTGATCACCGTCGGTGTGCCGTTGATGTACGGGGTCGCGTGGGTGCGCCACGCCAGGAACGAGATGCCGAGCACCAGCGAGCCGAGCAGGACGCTCATGATCGATAGCGTCTTGCGCGCGTTGGCCCCTTCAGGTCGGTGGAAGGCGCTGACGCCGTTCGAGATCGCCTCGAGCCCGGTCAGCGACGAACCACCGTTCGCGAACGCCTTCAGCAGCACGAAGATCGCGGCCCCGCTGAAGATCGCGTTGTGCTTGTCTACGACGTCGATCATGCCGGTTTTGTGCGCGTACAGCGGCAGGTCACCGAAAATCTCGCGGATCACGCCGACCACGATCACCAGCCCGCCCATCAGGACGAAGAAGTACGTCGGGAGGGCGAACGCCCGGCCTGCTTCGCGCAGTCCACGCAGATTGCCGTAGGCGAGGATCAGCACGACGCCCGCGGTGATTGCCAGGGCGGTGTTCTTGTCTTGCAGCGCGGGTACCGCGGACGTGATCGCGGCCGTCCCCGCGGCCGCCTGGACCGCTACGGTGACGATGTAGTCGATCATGAGGGCAACCGAGGCGATCTGGGCCACCTTGGGGCCGAAGTTCTCCCTCGCGACCACGTAGGAACCGCCGGCCTTGGTGTAGACCATGACCACTTCGCGGTACGAGAGGGTCATCAGCCCCAGGACGCCGAGCACGACGGCGGTGAGCGGCATCAGGATGTGGAACCCGGTCAGGCCGAACAGCGCCAGCAACGCGATCAGCATCTCCTCCGTGCCGTAGGCGGAGGAGGAGATGCAGTCGCTCGAGAGGACGCCCAGTGCGAGCGTCTTGCTCAGTTTTTCCTCGCTCAACGAGGCTGAGACGAGCGGCCGGCCGAGCAGCTTTCGTTTGATCTTGTAGCTGATCCGTTCCGGGATGTCGACCGTCGCACTCAGGGCATCGCCAGTACTGATCGGCCCGACGCCGACGCCGTCGCTCGTCATGGCCGCAGAGGCTACAGGCTCCGCAGCGGTAGGGACTTACGTCACAGTCCCATCGGTCGTGAAGTGAGTGTCCGGCCGGTGCGGGAACTAGCCTCGGGGGCGCATGCCGAGCAGTCGTACGCCGCCGTTCGCATCCGGCAGAACCGCGGTAACCCATCCGCCGCCGCGACCGTGAGCCCGCAGCAGGTCGGGTTCCAAGGTCAGCTCGACGGGCTCGAAGGAGCGGCCTTCCCAGTCCATCCGGGCGCTGAAGCCGGCGTTGGCCAGTCCGATGACCGAGCCTTGACCGGCCAGCAGATCGCGGGTGGCGGTCAGCCGATCCACCACCTCGGTGAGCGCATCGACGAGGGCCGGGTTGCCGTCGCACCAGGTGGCCACCAGATCGGGCCGGGTACGAGCGACCCGCGAGCCGGACATGTAGGAACCAGCGGCCAGCGACAGCCCGAGTGCTCCACCGCTGAGCCCGCTGAGCGCCAGCGCCTCGGCGAGCACGTGCGGCAGGCCGATCACCCTGGCCACCGCTTCGTCCTGCTCGGAAGCTGTGGTCGGCACCGGCTTCGCGCCGAGGTCACAGACCAGGCTGGCGAGGGCGAGCCACGCCTCGATGTCGGTATCCGCCTCGATCGGCAGTGCCCACGGCGCGTCCCGGAACAGCAGCGGGTCGGCCGCGGCCCATCCGTTCTGCTCGGTACCGGCCAGTGGGTGACCGCCGACGAAGCGGGCATGCGGCGCGTGTTCGCGAACCAGTGACAGCACCGGGCGCTTGAGCGTGCCGACGTCGGTCAGCACCGCGTCGGCTCGCAGGTATGGCGCCAGGGATCGGACGGCGCCGGCGACTTGGGGCAGCGGCATGGCGAGGAAGACCAGGTCGGCACCGCGTACGGCGTCGGCATCCGAACGGGCGATCACGAAGCCGGCGCCCTCCGCGGCGGCCAGGGTCCGCGCGTCGGTATCGAAGCCGATCGCCTGCAATCCGGCGTGCTGGATTGCCTGTAACAGCGACCCGCCGATCAGGCCAAGTCCCAGGACGGCCACCCGGCCGAAGGTCGCGCTCACCGCGGCAACCTATCGCGTGACGTCGTGCGACTTTCGCGGGTGAGGCATTCGGACTTTCCCAGGCGAGGCAAGACGTGTCAGGATCGAGTCAGCCGGAACAGCAGCTATACGGAGATCAGGTGGGCTAAATGGCGCAGCGCGGATATGCGATCGCGGGTTACCGCGATAGCGGTCAGTGGCGGTGCGCGCCGCTGCCCCCTGCCGTCCTTGCCGACCTGGGGGTGCTGCTGTCGGCGCTGCGGTCCCAGCCGCCGGAGGGCGGGCCGTTCGTGGTTGCCAATGTCGACGACGAGTTCTTCCTGGTGGCCCGGCTGGACGGCGTCCGCACCACGCTGCTGCTGTCGGATCTCACGGCGGCCGTCGAGTATCCGCTGGCTGCTCAGGTGCTGGCCCGGCTCGGCGAGGAACCCCCGGAAGACGACGAGCTGGACGAGGTCTGGCCGATCGGCGACCTCGATCTGTTCGCTGACCTCGGCTTGGCGGAGGACGAGATGGAGCAACTTCTGGATGATATCGACGCATATCCCGATGAAATGCTAGATGCAATCGTCGACCGGATCGGGGTGGCCGACACCTTTGCGCAGGCAACCGAGTTTGCGCGGGCCGGTCGGTGAGTCACTTCGCCGCCGTGCTGGCGCGGACGGGCGGCTCCTGGCGGGCAACTGAGGTGTCGCTGGCCGGCTGCGAGAGCATCGACGAGATCGCCGACATCGCTCGCGACGTAACCGGTGACCTGAGGCTGCTGTTCGTCGAGCAGGACGACGAGTATGCCGTGGTGGCCCGGGTGGACGGGGACGACGACATCCGGGTCTTCCTCTCCGACGGGCATGCCGCGGATGGCTACGAACTCGCCGCCGTGATCGCCGATGAGCTGACCGCGATCCTCGATCAGGACGACGACGGGGCCGACGACGAGCTGGAATCCGGCCCGGCGGGACACGAAAGCGTCCCGTTCGGCGATCCGACCGTGGTTGAGGATCTAGGCACCCCGGCAGCGGATCTGCTCGAGCTCTGCGCACACGAGGGCACCCTGCCGATCGACCTGATCCTCACCGTCTGCGAGCGGGCGGGCTGTACCGATGCGTTCGAGGCCGTCCGCGCGTGAGTGGCCGTTCGCCCACCCTGGATCCGTGATCGTCGGGTCGGTGATCACCAAATGATCGACAGGGCGATGTCGGCGGCGCTCGTGATCGCTGAGCAGGCCGCGGCGGCGGGCGAGGTGCCGGTCGGTGCGGTCGTACTGGATGCCGGTGGCTCGACCATCGCCGTGGCGCACAACGAGCGGGAGCGCAGGCATGATCCGACCGCGCACGCCGAGATCGTGGCGCTGCGGCTGGCCGGCGCGACGCTCGGCGGCTGGCAGCTCAGCGGTTGCACGCTAGTCGTCACCCTGGAGCCCTGCACGATGTGCGCAGGTGCGATCGTGCTGTCGCGGCTGGCCCGGGTCGTCTTCGGTGCCTGGGATCCGAAGGCGGGTGCCGTCGGATCGCTCTGGGACGTCGTCCGGGACCGGCGGCTGAACCACCGTCCTGAGGTTCTCGGGGGGGTGCGGGAGGCCGAATGCGCTGCCCTGCTGGAAGGATTCTTCGCGCAACGCCGGTGATAGGCTGTCCGGCGGTGGCGTGTCCGAGCGGCCAAAGGAGCACGCCTCGAAAGCGTGTGAGGGTAAAACCTCCGTGGGTTCAAATCCCACCGCCACCGCCACTCTCTCCGGGTGTTTTACCACCTCTCGACGGCGCGGGATCTCCGGCTGCAGCCGCCGTTCACCAGCGCCGCGCGCACTGTCCGGTTTCCGGCGCCTCTGTTGTGTTCCCATCGGTCGAAGTGTGCGCTGAGCGAATGCGGACCCGGGTGACTGCGGCTACTATGGCGCGATGCGTCCGGATTTGATCAGCCGATATGCGGTGATACACCCTAGATCTAGTATGTGTTGGCCACGGCAGGATCCTGCCAGAATGAGCACATAAGTGACTGCCGGTTCGGTTGAAGGTGTGATCATTCTTTCGATCCCTGCCCGCCACGGCTCGGCGAGCGGACGCTCGTGATGGGAGTGGACTGGGTGATCGGAGTGCCACGCCTGCCGGAGCGGACGATCGAACGATCGCGCCTGTATCAACGACTCGATGACGCCTGCATGGCGCCGCTGACCGTCCTGTGCGGGCCGGCGGGCTCTGGAAAGACCGTACTGCTCAGTTCGTGGCTGGCGACCACCGAACTTCCGGGTCCGGTTGCCTGGCTCCAGTGCGAGAACCTCGCCGGTGGGGACGGATTCTGGGCCACGGTGCTTGTCGCGGTGCGCCGCACCGGTGCCTTCGCCGACGATCACCCGTTGATGAGTATCGATCTCGGTGCGCAGCGGCACGCGTTGCGAGATGAGCTCTTGCGTGCCTTCGGATCGCTGGCCGCTCCGTTGTTCATCGTCCTCGATGACGTCCACCTGGTGGTTGAGCCGGACGCGATGGCCGACGTTCGCGCACTTTCCCACCACTGCGCGAATCTGCGGTTCATCGTCGCCAGCCGTCGCCGGTTGCCGTTGGCGTCGCCGCGGGACGTGATCTCCGGCGACGCGGTCGAGATCGGTGCCGCCGAACTCGCGTTCACCCGGGACGAGGCGACCGAGCTGCTGACTTCTTTCGACTCGGGAGCCACCGCCGAAATACTGGGTGAACTCCTTACGATAACCGGCGGATGGCCGGCGGCGGTGTCACTGACAATACGAAACCTGCTGGTGTCCAATCAGGCTCAGCAGCCGGACGTCGGCGGGTTCGCCGAGTTCACGGTGGCGGCGACCGACGCTTTCTGCGGCTACATCGCTGAGGAGATCCTCGCGAATTTGAGTGAGGAGAAACTGAACTTCCTCCTTCGCCTCTCGATTGTCGACGAGGTGACGCCGGCACTTGCCGCCGAGTTGTCGGGTGAGTCGGACTGTCTGAGCAGACTGCAGGATCTCGCCGCCGGCGACGTGCTCATGGCGGAGTCGCAGGCGTCGTCGGGGCGAATGTTTCGCTGCCACCGCCTGCTTCTCAATTCTCTGCGCGAGGAGCATTCCGCCCGGTTCCCAGCGGAAATACCGAAGCTTCATGCAATTGCCGCGGCGTGGTACCGCGACGACGGTCAGTCAATGCTGGCTGTCCGGCACGCATACCGTGCCTCGGACTGGCAGCTGCTGATCGACCTGCTGCGTTCGGCCGCGGTTTTCCTGCTGGCTGATCATCCGATTGAAATCCGAGAAGCGATCTTCGCGATGCCGGAGGTTCTGTGGCGCACCGACCCGGAGTTGCTCGTATACCTCGGTTCGACGTACAGGTCGGGCCAGGTCGATCCGCTCGCGGGAGGCATGTGGGTGCGCCTGGCCGACGAGGCGCGGCAGGCGGCGGGCTGCACGACGAGCCTGAGCGCCGACCTGCTCATTGACGCCGGGTTGCTTGCCGTCGAGCAGTTCAACGGCGACACGGAGCGGGCTCGGCGGCTGGGCGAGGCGACTATGGAACGACTTCGGACCACGACACGTGGCGAGGCGATGTCGGTCGGCGCCGCGGCAGCCATATTTTATGCCGCCTATGCGGTGGGCCAGCTATTCGACGGCGAGCTCACGGTGGCGGGGGAGGTCTTTCGCGCGGCCGAGAGCAGCGCCCAGGTGACCGGTCACGACGGCGCGCGGTTCGAGTGCCTGGCAAACCTGACATTGATCGAGGCCCTGCTCGGTTCAGGCGAGCAGGCCGGTGCCTACCTGGCCAAGGGCAGCGACCTGGCCAGCTCTCGAGGGTGGCTGACCGTGCCCGCTGCTCAACCGCTGCACCTCGGCGCCGCGCTGCTTGCGATCGACCGCGGTGATCACGAGGAAGCCTTCCATCGGCTGGCGTGCTGCCGTGAGGCGGACGGGTATGCCGACTACCTGCCGTTCGCCGTCTACACGGAGGCGCTTGCCTACTTGCTCGCCGGGCACGGGGCAATGGCGGACGCGGCACTTGCCCGAATGCGCGCCGGTCCGGGGGAACGACGGTTCACGGCATTTATTCGTGACCTGGGGGCGAGTGCGCGGGCGCTGATTCAGCTGCGTGGCGGTGACAGCAAGGCGGGTTTGGCAACCTTGAACGGGATCACAAGTGATCCGGCCCATGTCATCTGCGTGCCGGCGTTGCGCGCGCTTGCGCACCTCTACGCAGGTGAGGCCGAGCAGGCACGTGTGGTTGCCGGGACGTGCCTGGGTCAGGCCGAGCATCTGCTCGAGGAGCTCGCGCCACGCGTGGCCGAGTGCGGTCCTGATCAGCATGCCCGCCGGACGCTGCTGGACCTGTTGGCAATTGATGCCAGCGCGGGGCTGGCGACGAGCGATCCCGATGGGGCACTCCGCCGGTTCCAGTGGGCGCTGGCGGTAGCGCTCACGACAGGCGCACGTAGACAACTGCAGTGGATGTCGAGGTCGGCGCTGCTAACGCTGCTCGCTCGGGCTCGCGCAGTCGACACGAGTGACCTACTCGAGGAGCTGGCGACCGATCTGCAGGCGCTGGCCGGCTCGTCCCGGCGGGCGAACATGAAGCTGACCCCGCGTGAGCAGCTGATCATGTCGTATCTGTCGACGGACGCCACCCAGTCCGAGATCGCCAAGCTTCTCTATGTCTCACCGAATACGCTGAAGTCACACGTGCGCAGTATCTATCGCAAGCTCGGTGCCGCGTCTCGGGCCGACGCCGTCCAGCGGATGGGCTGAATCACCTGCCTCACCCTGTGCCGCTCACCCCGATTTCTCACCCAGGGCGACGCAATCATCACCCTGGCTTCGAATCGTCACCTGGTCGCTCTCATCCGACCTGCACCAGAAATCATCCTTACCCGCTTGCCCTTCCGCATGATCTCGTTAACCGACAGGTGACGTCTGTTTACGAGAGATATACGCCCGTTCGCAGTCTTGAGACCAATACTCCCCACTAACCCAGCAAGCGTCGACCCGTCTCTTACGCTATGGTCTGCACGCTGCGACTGCTTTGCCTGAATAACCGACGTGCTTCACAGGAGGAACCATGGCGCGAGCCCGATTCGATGCCGTTCGCATCCCGCGACGACTGACCGCAATTTTCTGCGCGATTCTTGCCGCGCTCGGGCTCATGTTGGTGACGTCGGTGGTGACTGCAACGTCGGCCTCGGCCCTTGGCGTGAGCGGCACCGTAACGGGACGCGTGTACATCGACTACGACTCGAATGGCACGTATGACACAGGCAATACAACTAACGGACTGGCGAACGACGTCGGCTTCGCCGGCGTGACCATTACCGCTTACGACTCGACGAACGCCGCTGTCGGCACCGCGACCAGTGGCGCGGACGGGACGTACGCACTCGCGGTGAACGGGGCCGCGACGAACCAGTTGCGCGTCGAGTTCACCGGGATACCCGCCGGCTACAACCCGACCCAGGCTGGACCGGACAACGGCACCCCGGTCCAGTTCGTCAATGTCGGTGCGACCGATGTCAGTCTCGGCATCCTGCAAGCGACTGACTACTCGCAGGACAATCCGACCGTTGCTGAACCGAACATGGTCTACGGCGACCCGATCGACGGTGCGAACAAGGCCCTCCCCGCCATCGTCGGTGCGCCCTATACCTCGGGCAACGGAACGAACATGTACGGCGCTGACCCGTCGACCTGCTCGGCGTCGACCTGCTACGCGAGCGCGGCGCAGGTCGGCACCGTATGGGGTATGGCCGCGCCAACCGTCACACCCGGCTCCGATCAGATCCTCTACTCCAGTGCCTACTACCGTCGCTATGCCGGCAGCGGGCCGAGCGGAACCGGCGCCATCTACCGCACCGACGCGACTACCAAGACCACGACGACGCTGGTAGACCTGAACGCCCTCTTCGGACCGGGCACCGCCGGCGTGGACACGCGCAACAGCGATTTCGCCGTCAACACGGGATCGAGTGGTTCAGCGTTGGGTGGCTGGATCAATGACAACAGTTATGACAGTGTCGGCCGGATCGCGCTCGGCGGGCTCGATGTTGATTCGACTGGCCAGAACCTGTTCACCGTCGATCTGGCGGACAAAAAGCTCTACACCGTCCCGATCGCGAATCCGTCCGCGACGACCCGGTCCGTCATTCCGCTGGCCACCGGCGCGGCACAGGGCTGTGTCGCCTCCGACGTGATCCCGTTCGCCGTCCAGTACCACAACGGGCTGGTCTACGTCGGCGAGACCTGCGATGCCCAGTCGACCCAGCTCGCCTCGGACCTGCGCGCCTACGTCTACACGTACAACCCCGCGACGAGCGCATGGTCGAGCGCTCCAGTCTTCGAGATGCCGCTCAACTACACCCGTACCGGAGGCATCGTCGCGAGCGGGTTCGCCAACGATGCGAGCTGGCGCCCGTGGGCACCGGCCGGTGCCGACCCGCAGAACACCGCCCCCACCGACACTGAGCCCGCCGGCGACTTCGGCTGCACCTTCGGCAACTGCCTGCAGCAGTACCCGCAGCCGTTGCTGACCGGAATCACCTTCGACGGTACGAACCTGATCCTCGGGCTCCGGGATCGCTACGACGACCAGTCGCTGGGTACCAACTACAACAACGGCACCCGCATCGTCGGTGCCGGCGCGCCCGATGGCGACCTGCTTCGTGCCTGCTCGACCACGGGAACGGCCGGGAGCTGGGTGCTGGAGGCAAACGGCATCTGTGGCGGCGTTACGGGCGCCCAGACAGTGGTCAACGGTGGCCCCGGTGGCAACATGTACTACGACCAGCAGGTCTTCCCGCCTTTTGGCCTTCACGACTACGCAACCGCAGGCGCGGTGCTGCAAATACCCGGCCGGGCCGAGGTGGTGTCCAGCGCGGGTGACCCGTACTGGGTCGCATACTCGGGCGGTATTCACTTCAACCTCAACAGCAACGGCTCCTTCACCCGTGCCTGGGAATCTCATCCGGACAACCACAATGCCTTTGCGAACTTCGGTAAAGCCAACGGCATCGGCGACCTCGCGGCGCTGATCAACAGCGCGCCGCTCGAGATCGGCAACCGGGTCTGGAAGGACCTGAACAACAACGGCATCCAGGACGCCGGCGAGCCGGGAATCGCGAACGTGACGGTGCAACTGCTCGACCACAACGGCACCGTGGTGGCAACGACGACTACTGACGCGAACGGCAACTATTACTTCAACAACTCGAATGTGCCCGGCGGCCTGCTTGCCGCGAGTCACTACACGGTCACGCTGGACAATGCGCCGGACTTCGCCGCTGGTGGCCCGCTGGCCGGGTTGGCGCTGACGAAGGTGAACGTCGGTACCGATGTAATGATCAACTCTAAGGGCGTGCCGGGGCCGGCCCCGGGGAACTCCCCGCAGATCGCACTGACGACCGGAAGCGCGGGACAGGACAACTTCAACTACGACTTCGGATTCTCGGTGCCGACCTGTGCCGTCGGTCAGACGACCTTCATCGATGAGAACGGCAACGGAACGCAGGACGCGGGTGAGCCGGTTCTACCTGGTGTAACGGTTGCCCTGTTCAACCCGAACGGGACGCCGGCCACCGATGCCGCTGGCACGCTGGTTACGCCGGTGACGACAGGTGCGAACGGCAAGTACGTCTTCGACGACCTCGCCTGTGGTCAGTACTACGAGACCTTCACGCCGCCCGCCGGCTATACGCCGACGACGCAGGTGCCCGGCTCGCTGACTGCGGTCAACTCGACGCCGGACGCGACCGGAAAGACGCCGGTCTTCACGCTCGGTTCCGGTCAGCCGGACAACCGGGCGCCCCAGTCCGGCGACGGCGTCTCGGTAGCGACCAGCATCAACCCGACGGTCGATGCTGGCTACCTTCCGGTGCTGACGTTCGCGCAGGACAAGACGGTGGATCTGGCTTCGGCCGCGCCGGGTGCGACCTTGACGTACACGATTACCGCGAAGAACACGTCGGTCGGACCGGCCACCGGCGTGACCGGCACGGACACGTTGCCGTCGCAGGTGACGTTCGTGTCGGCAAATACGCACGGTGTAGGGACCTACGATTCGGCGACCGGTATCTGGACGATCGGTGCGATGGCTGCTGGGGTTACCGACACGCTGACGGTCACCGCGACGGTCAATGCGGGAGTCGCGCCCGGTACTACGTTCGTCAACCGATTCCAGCTCACCCCGCCGACCGTGCCAGGGGCCACGCCACCAGTGGTCGTGCCAGGGCACGTATGTGCCGACAACGCGGCGCAGTCCTGTGCGCCGACTACCACCCCGACGCCGCCGCCGCCCGCGCTGACGTTCGCGCAGGACAAGACGGTGGATCTGGCTTCGGCCGCGCCGGGTGCGACGTTGACGTACACGATTACGGCGACCAACACGTCGACGACTGACGTGGCGGGTGTGACCGGTACGGACACGTTGCCGTCGCAGGTGACGTACGTGTCGGCGGATACGCACGGTGTCGGATCGTACGATCCGGCGACCGGTATCTGGACGATCGGTGCGATGGCTGCCGGGGTAACCGACACGCTGACGGTGAAGGCGACGATCAACGCCAACGTCCCGCCGAGTACTACGTTCGTGAACCGGTTCCAGTTGACGCCGCCGACGCCACCCGGTGGTACGCCGCCGGTGGTCGTGCCGGGGCATGTGTGCTCGGACAATGCGGCCCAGTCGTGCGCTCCGACGACGACGCCGGCCCCGCCGGTGCTGACGTTCGCGCAGGACAAGACGGTGGATCTGGCTTCGGCCGCGCCGGGTGCGACGTTGACGTACACGATTACGGCGACCAACACGTCGGCCACTGACGCGGCGGGTGTGACCGGTACGGACACGTTGCCGTCGCAGGTGACGTACGTGTCGGCGGATACGCACGGTGTCGGATCGTACGATCCGGCGACCGGTATCTGGACGATCGGTGCGATGGCTGCCGGGGTAACCGACACGCTGACGGTCAAGGCCACCATCAACGCCAATGTCCCAGAGGGAACCACGTTCGTGAACCGGTTCCAGTTGACGCCGCCGACGCCACCCGGTGGTACGCCACCGGTGGTCGTTCCCGGGCATGTCTGCTCGGACAACGCGGCCCAGTCGTGCGCTCCGACGACGACACCGACGCCGGTCCTGACATTCTCGCAGGACAAGACGGTGGATCTGGCCTCTGCGTCACCGGGTGCGACGTTGACCTACACGATCAC
>Ga0210394_10005001_pt1 | contig 15086 bp, 14 predicted proteins | sample IncBWC12MmetaG_FD_160121 | JGI IMG/M metagenome (GOLD analysis project Ga0210394, IMG submission 160121) | Forest soil microbial communities from Barre Woods Harvard Forest LTER site, Petersham, Massachusetts, United States - Inc-BW-C-12-M | ecosystem: Environmental > Terrestrial > Soil >... | reverse complement strand
AACAAAAGCTCCGTGTCCCACTCCGTCGTATGCGGCCGAAACAGCGGCGTGACCCCAGCCTCAAGCTCCAGCCAATTCTCGATTGGCGTCACTTCAACCGCGAAGGAGGGACCAAAGCTCGATCCGCCGTCTTTGACATTCCAGCTGCCTGCGGCCCCGAGTTCGATGATCGCTGCAGGGTCCTTCTCATCCGACTGCGCGAAAGCCGCCCCGGAGCACAAAATCAGAGCCGACAGCAGCACGAAACTCGTCATGCGGATGACCACCTCGGTCGCATCATCGGGGCAGCTCGGAGTTGCGGCTAGTTGAACAGGTCCTTCATCTTGTCCATCAGGGTGGGCGAGGTGGGCCGATTGTCCACGTTCATCAATTCGGCCAGTTTGTTCACCAGTTCGCGCTGGGCGCGGGTGAGCTTGCGCGGCACCTGCACCAGCACTTTGATGACAAGGTCGCCGCGGCCCTTCTCGTTCAGGATGGGAACGCCTTTGCCGCGCGCGCGGATTTCCTTGCCGCTCTGCGTGCCTTCTGGAATCTTGATGGCGACGGGGCCGTCGATGCCCGGGATTTCAATCTCGGCGCCCAGCGCGGCCTGCGGAAAGCTGACTGGAATCATGCAGCGCAGATCGTGGCCGTCGCGCTCGAAGAAGTCGTGCGGTTGGATGGACAGCACCACGTAGAGATCGCCCTTGGGTCCGCCGGCGCGTCCGGCGTCGCCCTCGCCGGAGTAGCGTATGCGTGTGCCGTCTTCCACGCCCGGAGGCACCTTCACGTTCAGCTTGAGTTCTTTGCTGACACGGGTTTCGCCGCGGCAGGTCGCGCAGGGGTCGCCGATAATGGAGCCGGTGCCACCGCAAGCGCCGCAAGTGCGCGCTACGGAGAAGAAGCCCTGCTGGTAACGAATCTGGCCGCGCCCATGGCACTGTGCGCAAGCGGTGGGGCCGCGGCCCGATGCGCTGCCGCGGCCTTCGCACGACGGGCACATTTCTAGCCGGCGAATCTTCACTTCCGTCTCGGTGCCGAAAACCGCGTCCTCAAATCCAATGGAGAGATCAAAGCGCAGATCGTCGCCGCGCTGTTGGCGGCTGGCTCTTGGCGATCCGCCCACGTTGAACATCTCGCCGAACAAGTCGCCAAAGATGTCGCCGATGTCCACATTGCCCGTGAAGGGGCCGCCGAAGCCGCCCGCACCGGGCGCGCCCACTCCAGCGTGGCCAAAGCGATCGTAGGCCGCGCGCTTGTCAGGGTCGCACAGCACCTGGTAGGCCTCGCTGGCCTGCTTGAATCTTTCCTCGGCTGCATGGTCGCCCGGATTGCGGTCAGGGTGAAACTTGAGCGCCAACTTGCGGTAGGCACTCTTCAACTCCTGATCGCTGGCGTCGCGGGAGACACCCAGCACCTCGTAGTAATCTGCTCTGCTCACAGTCAAAGTTATTCTACCGTCTGTTTTGGATTAGAAACGACGCGGACCATCGAGGGACGCAAGAGCCGCTCGCGAATCTTGTAACCACGGCGGATTTCTTCAGCTATGTGTTGATCGGGGAGATCGACGCGCTCGACGGAGCCGAGAGCCTCGTGAAGGCGCGGATCGAACGCTTCTCCCACCGCGGGGATAGCTGTCACGTGCATCTGGCGAAGGACCTCTTCCATCTGTTTCACGATCAGCTCGACGCCGGAGCGCAGTTGCTCTGTAGATCCTGTCGACTTCAGCGCCAACTCGAAATTATCGAGGACGGGGAGAAACTGTTCTACCACGCTGGCCGCCGCATAGTCACGATATTCCTGACGTTCGCGTTCGGCGCGCTTGCGGGCATTCTCAAACTCTGCCTGCAGCCGGGCGAGACGATCCACAAGCTGGTCGCGCTCGCCTTTCAACTGCTCGTAATCGGTGCGGCTGACGACGTCTTCCGCGGATTGCGATCCTGCCCCAGGCTGTGGTCCAGTTGCGGTTTTCGATCCAGCAGCAGCCCGCGGTCCGGCCCCGGGTCGATTGGCATCCTCGGCGTCGGATACATCTGGCGCTATGGGATCAAATCCGTCGCTTGCGCTGTTTGGATCGGCTGCGTCATCCATGGTTTCAACTTCGTTGTTCTGCAATTCCTGTTTCGGCATACTTCTATGCAATCTCCGAAGGATGGATCTTAGATGTTTCAATCATAAATTCCGGTGCAGGCAGCCGGCCTCTCGTGGAATGGAAGTGATTGATTATGCCCTATTTTGCCCGTCCTAGTCAGGATTCACATCTAGAAGGCGTCCTGAAAGTTGGGCTATGTAGCGGACGGCGTGAATCATTTCCTGGTATTGGATACGGGTGGGTGCAATCAGCGCGACCGTGCCCAGGTTGGACTTGCCGAGGCGCGCGGGGGAGCCGATCAAGACGAAGTCCTGCATGGCCGGCGAGGCCTCCTCGAGGCCCACTACCACACGCACCTCCTGCTGGCGGCCGTCAACGTACGCGGTCAGCAGTTCCACCAGCCGTTGCTTGGCCTCCAGCGCAACCAGCATCTCCCTGAGCCGCGCGCGGTCCATTTCCGCGGCAATCAGGTTCGACATGCCATCGACGAACAGCGTGGGATCGTCCTCGGTGGCCAAAGCACCCTTGCGGCAAAGCTCTTCGACCGATGCCAGCATCTGGTGATAGGCTTCGCGTTCCGCGTCCACGCGGCGCGCCACGTCGGCGCGGATGCGGTCGATGGGCCAGCCGCGGAAGTTCTCATTCAAATAGCGGGCAGCCGTGTCCAGTTCCACATGCGACAGGTCGCGGTCCAGGGTCAGCACCCGATCCTGCACAGCCCCGGCCTGGGTCACCAGCACCGCCAGCACACGTCCTGTAGCGAGCCGCGAAAAGTGAATGTGCTCAAGCACCTGCGTAGCAGTGGCGCTGGCCAAGGCCACGCCCAGCCCACTCGACAGCAGCGCCAGCACCTGCGATGTGCGTTCCAGGTACTCGTTGGTGCTGGCCACGCCATTGAAGCAGTCCTCGATCTGTCCGCGCTGTTGATCGGTGATCTGGTTCCAGCCCTGCTGCGTGGGGATCGCCATTCCTGCGGCCGTCCGGCCGGATTGCGTCAGCTGTTCCACGTAGTAGCGGAAGGCAGCGGCGGTCGGGACGCGTCCCGCCGAGGTGTGGGGCTGATCCAGAAGTCCTGACTCGCCAAGCGTGGCCATCACGTTGCGGATGGTGGCGGAGCTGAGGCCTTCTCGGTTCTCAAAATAGCGCGCTATGGCCTGCGAGGCCACCGGTTCTCCGGTTGCTATGTAGACTTCGATGATGGCCGTGAGCACCAGCCGCTCTCGCGGGCTGACGCGCGTTTCCGACATCGTAACGGCGCTCCCGATTCCGTCCCCCGCAATTCAACCTGCTCTTCAAGGTGCAGCGTTCAGACCATGTTGCCTGGCAAAATTCGACGGAATTCTCCTTATTAAGTGTAGGGATGCAATTCTTGCACGTCAAGCAACCCAAACCACCCAAACCGGTGCCCTTGATCGTCTTGAGTGAATCGTTGAACTGTTCCTCAATGCCCTAGACGCCGCTGGCGGTATCGCGGGCGCGAACCTCGCCTGTGGCCTCGTCGAGCAGCGCGGCCAGTGCGTTGCCGTCTTTTGTGGGCGCGGGCTGCATATGTAGGCCCTGGCTCCGAAAAGATGAAGATCGAAGTCGGCATGGCCAGCTTGCCGTCGTTCTGGCGCAGGAATTTCTCCAGCTGCAGCCGTTGCAATGTGATCGTCTGGTAGGGCAGATTCACCGCGTCGAGAACAACAATCACCTCAGGCGGGTCGATGCGAGTGCCCGCGAAGGCATCGGTGTGGCCAAAACCGAGCACCTTGCGCGGCTGATCGTTGTCAAAGATGCCGAAGTCCGGAGGCTCAAGTGCGCTGACGGGCTTGCCCGCTCCATCGGTCACCAGCACATCGATGTTGATGCGAGCCGCGGGGGACCGCAGGAGCAACAGCGGCAACAGCGGTGTGGGCATCCTTTGTCAGCGATGTCAGCTGCTGAGCGAACGAGGGCAGGATCGAGAGCGCGAAGCACGCCGAAAGCATGCCGGGTTTCGGCACGGTGGCACCATGGGCAGATGGAATTAGAATTGCGTACCAAGTCTACATCTGCTTCACCGGAGCTCAGGCGCCGGAACGCGGCCAGGATAGATCTGTTGTAGATCCCCGGAGGGTGATTTGCGAATCGAGTGGTTCTCCGCGGCATTGTTGCTTTCGCTGCCGATGTTTCCCGTAGCCGCAGCGGCACAGGTGGCTAGGGGCCCGAACTCAGCCCAGCAGGCGGGCGGACCCGCAGCGGCGTGGATGCAGAAGATCGAAGGCTGGCGCACCCAGCGCGAGAAGGAGATTGCCGCGCCCGACGGATGGCTCACACTCGTCGCACTCGACTGGCTCAAGCCCGGCGTCAACTCCTTCGGATCGGCGGCCGACAACCAGGTCCGCATCAACGCCAAGGCGCCAGATCATTTCGGCCTTTTCACGGTAGCCGGCGGCACCGTCCAACTGCTGTCACGCGCCGGCGGCTTCCCCCCCGACCTCCTGCTCGACGGCAAGCCGGCCCGCGAAGGCCCGCTCAGCGCCGACGACGCCAAGCCATCCACGCTCACGTGGCACGGCCTCACCATGATCGTCCTGCCGCGCGGCGGCCGCTACGCACTGCGCGTCAAAGATGCCGACTCCCCGGCGCGCGCCGAGTTTCACGGCCTGCACTGGTACCCGCCCGACTTGCGCTTTACAGTGGAGGCGCGCTGGATCCCACACACCCCGCCGCACACGCTGAAGATTCCCACCGTCATCGGCACCACGCTCGACCTGCCCGCTCCCGGCGTCGTCGAGTTCACTCTCAAGGGAAAAACCATGCGCCTGGAGCCGGTGCTGGAGAGCCCGCACGACAGCACGCTTTTCTTCATCCTGCGCGACACCACCAGCCAGTCCACCACCTACCAGGCCGGGCGATTCCTGCGCACGTCGTTCCCCGACCACGGTCTCGCCGCTCCCGGCACGCTGGTGATCGATTTCAATCAGCTTTACAACCCTCCTTGCGCGTATACGCCGTACGCCACCTGCCCCCTCCCGCCGGATCAGAACCGCCTTCCCGTCGCGCTCGAAGCGGGCGAGCAGCGCTACGCGGCACATTAGCGTCCCCGACTGAACTCGCGGCGTCAAAATCTTCAGAGGCCGCACCAGTCTTCAGATGGTGCGCCAGGAGCGCGGATGAGTCGTCCCCGTTGGCCTGCGGTATCTACCCTTCTGCTTCTGCTGGCTTTGGGGGCGGGCTTTGTGCGCGCGCAGGCAGGGCCGCCCTTCCAAACCGACGACCCCACTCCCGTTGATTACGGCCACTACGAGTTCTACGTCTTCGGCACGGTGGACGCAACGCCCGACGAGCTTGACCCCACCGGCCCAGCGCTCGAATTCAACTGGGGCGCGGTCCCCGACGTCCAGTTGCACGCCATTCTCCCCTGGGGCGCGGCGATCCCGTCTAACAATCCCATCTATGCGCCGGGCGGGACGGGTCCCACGAACTTCGGTCTCACCGACATGGAACTGGGCCTAAAATACGGTTTCATCCACCAGACTCCGCACCGCCCTCAGATCGGCAGTTTCACCATGTTAGAGCTGCCCACCGGCAACTCCAACAAAGGTTTGGGCGTAGGCCGAGTCTGGTACAAACTACCCCTTTGGGCGGAGAAGGAAGTCGGCCCCTGGAGCCTGGTGGGCGGAGCGGGTTACGTGCTGATCCACCAGACCGGCTACCAAAGCTATCCTTACGGCGGATTCCTGGTGAAACGCGTGCTGAATGAGCGACTTGAGCTTTCTATCGAGTCGTTCTCGCACGCCCGCGAGGGCTTTGCCGCCGCGCAAACGCAGGCCTCCAGCATGATCGACGCCGGCGGTTACTATCACTTCAAATCGCCCGGCCTGCAGCTGCTGTTTGCCTACGGCCACTCCATCGCCGGCCAAACCGAGAACTACGGCTACCTGGGCCTCTACAAAACCTGGGGCAAGGACAAGGGCAAAAAAACCGATTCCGCGGACCCGCAAACCCGATGAGTTGCAAGTGAGAACCGCGCTCCTCGAGATTGCGTGGTTCCGGGCTGGTAGATTTTAGGTAAGAACACTCGATTTCTACGGCGATTGCGCCACGGCCTTCACGGCGCAGAGCAGACCGGCAAAAGAAGGAAAATGTTCCAAACCACAGAAGACATTCGCATCCAATGGACGAAAGTTGTCCTTCCGCCCGTATTTCTCGAGGAAGAGCGGCCGCTCAGCGAGATGGCCTCGGAAACCATCTTCGGCGCGCGCGCGGAGATCATCGACATCCTCAACAAGCGCGACCAGCGTCTGCTGGTGATGGCCGGCCCCTGCTCCATCCATGACACCAAGGCCGCCCGCGAGTACGGCGCTCTGCTCTCGACGGCTCTCGCAGAGTTCTCCGCCGACCTCCGTATCGTCATGCGCGTGTACTTCGAGAAGCCTCGCACCACCATCGGGTGGAAGGGCCTCATCAACGATCCCTACCTCGACCAGTCGTACAAGATAAACGACGGCCTGCGCCTCGCCCGCAATCTCCTCTTGGACCTAGCGGAGATGGGCGTCCCCTCCGGCACCGAGTTCCTCGACATGATCTCGCCGCAGTACATCGCCGGCCTCGTGGCGTGGGGCGCCATCGGCGCGCGCACCACCGAGAGCCAGGTTCACCGCCAGCTCATCTCCGGCGTCTCCTGCCCGGTGGGATTCAAGAATGGCACTTCCGGTAACGTCGACATCGGCATCGACGCGTTGCTTTCGGCGGCCAACTCGCATACGTTTCTTGGCCACACCAAGCACGGCCAGTCAGCCATCTTTGTCACCCGCGGCAACCCCGATACCCACATCATCCTGCGCGGCGGCCGCGGCCTGGTGAACTACACCGCTGAAGCCGTGGCCCACACCACCGAAAAGATGCGCAAAGCCGGGCTCGATCCGCGCATCATGATCGACTGCAGCCACGCCAACAGCAACAAGGATTACAAGCGCCAGGGCCTGGTGTGTCGCGACGTCGCCGGCCAAATCGCCGCCGGTAACTGCGACATCATGGGCGTCATGCTGGAGAGCAACCTGGTCGCCGGCGCGCAGAATCTCGAGCCCGGCACGCCCCTCGTCTACGGCCAGAGCATCACCGACGCCTGCATCGATTGGCCGGAAACTCATACGCTGCTGAAGGATCTTGCCTCCGCAGTGCAAGAGCGTCGAAATTCAACCACGCCGGCCTGAATCAATCCATGGGCTTGGATGCCTCAGCGGGCTTTGCTGCCTTAACAGCATCGCCCGAAGCAGGCTCGCCGTTCACCTTGAGCGAACTCCGCAAGAAGTCCAGCACCTTCGGGATCGCATCGAGCGTCGAGGCCGCGTTGCCTTCCGCAGTCCCGCCATAGTCAACCGGAGTCCCAGCAACCGGATGCGTCGCCCCTTTCGTCCACACCGGCATGATCTCGGGCAGTCCTGCTCGATGCCCCGCATGGTCGTAATCCAGCACCACAACCGGCTGGGTAAAGTGCGCGCTGCGCAGGCGTGAGGCCGCCTCCACCACCATCTCTGACGAGGGCCACACCCCGTCGGAACGCCCCGCGATCATCAGCACCGGCCCCTGAATATGTTCCACCGGGATGGTGGCATGCATCCGCATCGGGGGATCATTCTTGGTGCGCGGTCCCGCATATGTGAGCGGCTGGCCCTGCCACGTCCATGATGGCAACGGCAACCCGCCGCAACACGACGGATACCGGATGTTCGCCGGCACATACGCCACCACCACCTTGATCGCCGGAAACATCGACCCCAACTGCAGCGCGAGTTCACCGCCCCGCGAAACCCCCATCACCGCCAGCTCATTCGCGTTGACCTCCTCGCGGTGCGAAAGCCACCCCAGCGCCTGCCCAAAATACTCCAGCGGAATCCTCTCCAAATCCGGCGGCCGCCCTTCACAGTGGAAGTAACACAGCGCCAGCGCCGCATACCCGTGCGAAGCAAGCCATGCCGCACGCCGCACCGGCATCCCGCCTTCCGATCCGCCAAGAACCAGCACCCCCGCATGCTTATCCACGCCCGCCGGCAGAAACAGCCGCCCTACCAGCGCTCCCTCCAACTTCACCTCGCGGACACCCTCGCCCAGAGCGTTCTGCTGCAGCTGCGCCCTGGAGATTTCCTTTCCGTCCTCGAGCAGGTGAAACGTAATCGTCTGCGGAGCCAGCAGCGCCGGCGGCCGGTAAATCGGCACCCCTTTCTCGCCGGGCGCCATCGACCAGACCAGCCCCATCGCCGATACCGATTTGTATGACCCCTTCACCGGTGCCTGAGTCGCCAAATCCACCGTTCCGGAGGCGTCAGCGACAAACTCCGCCTGCGAATTCCACGGGTGTCCTTCGCCATCCACCAACTCCGCGCGGATAACCACGTGAGCGCCCGCCGCCAGCCCCGTCGCACGAACATCCGCAACCTGGTCTGTCATCACCTGCGCCGGTTGCACCAGCAGCGCCTGCGCCCCGCAAGAGAGCGGCAACAAGGCAATCACGCACGAAGCAGGGAACCAGCGCGTCTTCATTTCAATCACCCCTGAATGCGGCAACCATTCGATTGGCAGTGTTTCACACTCTTTGACGCAAGTCCGTCCCCGCGGTTGCCCGTTTGCGCCACGCCGTTGCCCATTGGTGCCACGCTGTTGCCCTTTTGCGTTCTGATAAGATTCCTCACCATGAACAACAGCCTGGTTCCGCGTGCATGGAAACGGCCCGACCGTTTGTGGTCGACAGTCATTTCACTCGCTGCTGGATTCGGGTTCTTTGCGCCCTCCGCCAATGCCCAGGCCGCCCCCGCACAAAATCAAATACAGGTCCCCGACTGGGCCCAGCCCGGATCAGCCATGCACCAGCAGGTTCCGCCTCCCGCCGATTTCCATCGCCCCACCGTCACCTTCGACAAGCCCATCGGCATCTTCAGCGGCCAGTCCGACATCGGCGGCCCGCTCGTCCCGGGCGGAGCCGACTTCGACCCCGCTTCCGGCGCCTACACCATCCACTCCGCCGGCTACAACATCTGGTATCAGCGCGATGAGTTCCGCTACCTGTGGAAGAAGATGTCCGGCGACGTCTCGCTGGCCGCCGACGTGACCTTCCTCGACGCCACGGGCTACGGCGATCGCAAAGCCGTTCTCGTCATTCGCCAGAGCCTCGAAGACGACTCTCAGGAAGCTATGATCGGCGATCACGGCGTAGGCATGACCCACCTCGCCTGGCGCTCCGAACGCGGCGCGCAAATGAAGGACATGTCGTATCGCTTCGGCGGCACCCTCACCGGCGTCCACCCCAAGCGCATCGGCGTTGAAAAACACGGCGACTCCATCGCCATCTTCATCAGCGTCACCGGCGAGCCCATGCACCAGTTCGGCCCACCCATCAACTTGCACTTCGAAGCGCCCTTCTACGTCGGCATCGGCTTCTGCTCCCACCTGCCCGCCACCGTTGACACCGGCGTTGTCACCAACGTGTCTCTTGAAAACGCAGCCGGCCAGGTGCGCTAGTAATCTCCGCTTTGGCTAGCCGAAAATCGGTCCTATTTTGTTGATCCTGAATAAGCTGCGGGCCCGGGACACCTATGTGACAATTTCCATCTCCCGCCCGGCTTAGTATGAAAACCAGGCCAGGTTCCCCATGGCCGCGGCGCCGTGAACGACATCCAAGCCGCCAGCACGTCGAATCAAATGCGCCGCATAGAGTTCGTCGAATTCCGAGTACCCCACCCCCAGCGAGGAGGGCAATGACCACCGCGCACATCAATCGCATCGCCACGGCCGTGCCGCCCCACGATGTTCACCGTCCCTTCGTCGAGTTCGCCGAGACTCTCCTGCCCGCCGGCACAACCCGCAGCCTCTTTCGCCGCATGTCCAGGATGTCCGGCATCGAGCACCGCTTCTCGTTCGTCCAGCCCATGGCGTCTGACGACGGCCACTGGCGCGATGCTGAAGACCTCTACGTCGTGGGCAACTTTCCCTCCACCGCCCGGCGTATGCAGGCCTTTGAGCGCTACGCCCCGCGCCTGGCCCAGGGCGCGCTCAACCGCCTCGCCCTCACCGCCGCCGAACGCGAATCCATCACCCACGTCGTCATCACCACATGCACCGGCCTCTACGCTCCCGGCCTGGACTTCGACGTGGTGCGCCACCTTGGCCTGGATCCCTCGGTCGAGCGCACCATGATCGGCTTCATGGGCTGTTACGCCGCCATCAACGCCATCAAGTCCGCAAACCACATCGTCCGCTCCGCACCGGAGTCGCGCGTCCTCATCGTCAACCTCGAACTTTGTTCCCTGCATATGCAGGAGACCCAGGACCTCGAGCAGATCCTTTCCTTCCTCCTTTTCGCCGATGGCTGCAGCGCCTCTCTTGTCTCCGCTGACCCGCAAGGCCTCGCCCTCGACAGCTTCCTCGCCGTCGGCATTCCTGAAACCTGCCATCTCATCACCTGGAAGATCGGCGATGGTGGCTTCGATATGCATTTGTCCGGCCAGGTCCCCGCCGAACTCCGCCGCGCCATGAAAGAATCCGGCACGCAGTTCACGCGCGGCCGCGATCCGCTGTCGTTCGATCTCTGGGCGGTGCACCCCGGCGGCCGCACCATCCTCGATGCCGTCGAAAACGGCCTCGAACTGCCGCCGGAAGCCATGCGTTTCTCCCGCGACATCCTCGCCCGCTACGGCAACATGTCCTCTGCCACCGTCATGTTCGTCCTAGAGCAGGTTCTCGCCAATGCCCAATCCGGCCAGCAGGGCTGCGCCATGTCCTTTGGCCCCGGCGTCACCGCAGAAACCATGCTCTTTCACGCCGCATGAGCATCAAAACCCTTGGGGCCGGCACGATCCTGCCCTTTCCTATGGGTTGTTTTCCTGAGCGAAGCAGCTCGCGCTTTTTGCGAGCGGCGGGGCCGGGGTGATCGGTCGAAGGACCTGCGGATGCACTTGCCGTCGCCTTTAAGGAGTACCCTCTTGGGAAGGATTGTCATCCTCAGCGAAGCGTTTTTCAGCGGAGCCGAAGGACCCGCTTTTCAGCAAGCAAACTGACTACGACACTGACCCAGACCGTTTAACCGTTTCACTTCCCGAGGCATCGCTTGGCCGTCTACCCGATCATCCCATCCATCCCGCGACGCGGAATTCCCCTTGATCTTTCAAGCCGCGCCCAGCCGGCCGACCTTACTGAATTAATGGACCAGCCCTGCACCCGCGCAGATCTCAAAACCTGCCTTCGAGACATTGGCTGGGTCAACCGGACCCTTTTCGGCTATCGCCCCACCTTGAGGTGGATCGAGAGTCTGAACCTGGGACAATTCCCACACATCATCCGCATCCTCGACGTTGGCTGCGGCTACGGCGACACCCTCCGGCAAATTGAACAATGGGCGCACCGCAGAGGAACCGCCGTGCAACTCACCGGCCTCGACCTCAATCCGGATGCCACCGCCATTGCTTCCGAAGCAAGCCCGGTCGCGAGCCGCATTCGCTGGGTCACCGGCAACGTCTTCACGTACACGCCGCCACAGCCCCCGCATCTCATCGTGAGTTCGCTCTTCACCCACCATCTCTCCGACGCCGACGTCATTCGCTTCATCCAATGGATGGAGAGCAACGCCGTCACCGGATGGTTCATCAACGATCTCTCCCGCAACATCATTCCGTATCGCCTCTTCTACCTGTTCTCCCGCATCATGCGTCTCCACCCCTTCGTCCAGCACGACGGCCCCGTCTCCATCGCCCGTGCCTTCGTGAAGCAAGACTGGCAAGGCCTCTGCGTCTCCGCCGGCCTGCCTGCCGGCCACGCAGTCATTCAGAGCTTCACCCCCGCCCGCCTCTGCGTCTCGCGTAGAAAGACCCGGGGGGTGCCCCGTCCTAGCTCTGCCAGGGCGGGGGGCCAGGCCTGCACCGGCGCCGTTCCCCACCACCAGCACGAATGACTCACTCATCTACCCCCGACTGTCTTGTTCTCGGCGGCGGTCTCGCCGGTGCCATGGCCGCTCTCCGCCTCGCCGCCTCCGGCCGCATCACAGTCCTCGTCGAAAAAGAGAAAGCCGCCCACCACAAAGTTTGCGGCGAATTCCTCAGCCCCGAAGCCGTCAGCTACCTCCACCAGTCCGGCGTCGATCCCATCGAACTCGGCGCTGCACCCATCCAGACCCTTCGTCTCTCCGCAGGCGATCGCATCGTGGAGACAAAACTCCCGTTTACAGCCCTCTCGCTCTCCCGCCACATCCTCGATGAAGCCCTCTTGTCCCGGGCAGAGGAAGAAGGCTGCATTGTCCGCCGCGGCATCGCCATCGACAAACTGGCCAACTCAGGCCAGAACTCGGGGCAGTACTGGATCTCCCAGCTCTCGACGGGCGAATCCATCTCCGCGCCGGCCGTCTTCCTCGCTACCGGCAAGCACGATCTCCGCGGCTGGTCCCGCCCCCGGGGTGTCCAGTCTGATCTGGTCGGCTTCAAACTCCATTGGCGCCTCGCGCCCTCGCAAACTGCGGCGCTTGGCAATGCCATGGACCTGTTTCTCTTCCGCGGCGGCTACGGCGGCCTCTCTCTGGTCGAAAACCAAATCGCGAACCTCTGTCTCGTAGTCCGCAAACCGGTACTGCGCAAGCTCGGCGGATGGCCCACATTGCTCTCCGCGATCCTTGCCGAGAACCGCCGCGTGCGCCACTTCCTCGGCGACGCGCAGCCCCTCTGGCACCGCCCGCTCGCCGTCTCGACAATCCCTTACGGCCACCTCGGTTCTCAATTCAGTTCTCCAACCCTCTGGCCCCTCGGTGACCAGATCGCCGTCATCCCCTCCTTCACCGGCGACGGCATGTCCATCGCCCTCCACTCCGCCGCCCTCGCCACCGCCGCGCATCTCGCCAGCGCCTCCGCGCCCGACTACCAGCGTCAGCTCGTCAGCCAGCTCCGCAGCGGCATGAGCCTCGCCACCGCTCTCTCCCGCGCCATCGTCCACCCCATCCCCCGCCAAGCAATCCCGTTCGCCCTGTCCGTGTTCCCCCAGTTGATGAGCTGGATCGCCTCCGCCACCCGCATCCAGACGCCGAGTTAAGGCCAGCTTCGCTCGCCGCGCTCTGCATCCCCGCCCTGAAGGACGGGGTTTTCCGCGCGATAAGGATAAAGCCCCTCCCGGATCGCGATTCCGGAGGGGCTTTTCATTGGTACCTGTTTCGTCTGTCATCTGTCGTCTGTTTTCTGTCTTCGGATGTCGGCTTCATCTCTTCGTGCGATTTAAATCACGGTGAGCAAAATTCCCCCCTCCCTCGGTGTCTAATCGTATGAATGTGAAGGAGATGACCGGGTTTTTTATTTGCGCATACCACCCTACAGGGAAATCCAGCAGGCCATGTGGAGAAGCGAACGCAAAGACAATTGTGGAGTGGCGGGGGAGGATTGGGGAAGGGATTTTGGTGGAGCTGAGCGGGATCGAACCGCTGGCCTCCTCGTTGCGAACGAGGCGCTCTCCCAGCTGAGCTACAGCCCCACAAGGACTTCCCTATCTTAGCAGCGGAAACCGATTACGCAAAGGCGCGGGAAGCGGCGCATTGCGCATCGGGCAAGTTCCAACAACACCAGGATTCAGGAGAAAGAAATGGCACTATCGGCACCGCAGACATTCAAAGGCATCACGCCTGACCAGTACGCTCGCCTCACGGAAAAAGCCAGGGGCGCAGGCATCGAAATGGATGGCAACAGCGGCTCCGCCACAAAGTTTGGAGTGGAGATGCAGTGGAACTATTCTCCCGAAACACAGGAGCTGACCCTGCAGTGCCTCAAGCACCCGTTCTTCGTGACCGCCGCGGATGTGGACGCAAAGATGCGCGACCTGGTGCATCAAACCCTGGCGTAGCTCGAAGCCGCCAATGCCTGACTCCGCCCGAGTGAAATGCGCCCACGGGCGTCTCCTACAATCGAAGTAGTGGCAACCCTTCTCGCCAATACGTTCAAGCGTTCCGAGTCTCAGGAACAGGCAAGGTTCGGGCGGCTGCTTGCCGCGCTGCGCCACTGGCATCTGGCCAGCCTTGACGCTCCTACGGTGGCTGTCGTCTGGGGATGGGCCTTCGCCTGGGTGGCACACGTAAGATTGGCGATCTGGCCGTTGGCGCTTTTGGGGTTGGTGGTTTGGGCGGTCTACATCGGAGACCGCCTGCTCGACGCCCGCGCCGGGCTCCACAACCCGCCGCGGCACGACTTGCGCGAACGGCACCACTTTCACTGGCGCCACCGGCGTGTACTGGGGCCACTGGCCGTGGTTGCGGGAGCAGCGGCGGCCTGGATCGTGCACTCGCGGGTTCCGGTAATCGCGCTGCCGCAGGATTCAGCGGTGGCCGTGGCCACGCTGGCCTACTTCTCCAGCGTACATACCCGCCTAAGGTTGCCGGCACCGGTAGGGCAGATGCTGGCAGTGTTCGGGTCGAGGGAGTGGCTGGTGGGGGCGCTGTTTGCTGCCGGGTGCGTCCTTCCAGCCTGGTCGATGGACCCGGTATGGAACAGCCCAGCCTCGCCCGCGCGGCTGCTGGCCCTGCCGGCCGCTTACTTTTCGGCGTTGGCTTGGCTTAATGTTCGCGCCATCTCGCACTGGGAGTCGGTGGCATCGAAGCCGTGCGGCCCTGGTCTGGGGAGGGTTGCGTGGGGGTTGGCGATGGCGGGCCTGGCGCTTGCGGTGTGGCTGCTGCCATCGCAACCGCGGGCGGCGGGGCTGATTGTGGCAGGAGCGGCCAGCGCGCTCCTGATCGGCTGGCTCGACTGGCGGCGGGAGCACTTAAGTCCGCTGACACTGCGGATCGCCGTTGACCTGGTGCTGCTGACGCCGCTGCTGCTGGTGGCGCCGCCGCTGGGGCGATGACTGCGCTGCTGAGGTCCGAAAAGGGCGAGTTGAGGACGGCAGAGCCGGCTCCGAATTTCGATCGGCTCGCGGGGATCTATCAGTGGGTGGAGGCTTTGAGTTTCGGGCCATGGCTTTGGCGTTGCCGGTGGGCCTTCCCTGGAGAGATGAGGGACCGCAAAAGGGCGCGTGTGCTGGGCGATGGAGACGG
>Ga0210394_10005000_pt1 | contig 15092 bp, 9 predicted proteins | sample IncBWC12MmetaG_FD_160121 | JGI IMG/M metagenome (GOLD analysis project Ga0210394, IMG submission 160121) | Forest soil microbial communities from Barre Woods Harvard Forest LTER site, Petersham, Massachusetts, United States - Inc-BW-C-12-M | ecosystem: Environmental > Terrestrial > Soil >... | reverse complement strand
TGCCTGTTCTTCCCCGTCGTCGCTAAGGGCTACCCCCCGTAGCACTCCTTCTTCGCGAAAGGTTCCGTCATGGTTGTTCATAAACAGCAGACTGGGAGTTGAATCGCAGGCGACATAGATATCGGGCCAGCCGTCTTCGTCCAGGTCTGCCGTCACCACGGTCATGCCGTACGTTTGTGTAGCCTTCGCGATTCCAGATTCCTGACTGACATCGGTAAACGTTCCGTCACCATTGTTTCGGTACAGCAGGTGGCGTGCTGTGGGAAGCCCACGAGGTCCGCATTCAACCGGAATGCCTTTCCAGTTGCAATTTGTGTTTTCTCCCGGTACCGGTGCCTGCTCAAGGGAGAACCGCACGTAGTTCGAAACAAACAAATCCAAGTGTCCATCGCGGTTGTAATCCAGGAAGCTGCATCCCGCACCCCATCGCGGCTGATCGTTCAATAGCCCCGCGGCTTTCGTCACATCCGTAAACGTACCGTCGCCATTGTTGCGGTAAAGAATATTTTGTCCGAAGTAAGTACAGAAGATATCGTCGAACCCATCGTTGTTGAAGTCTCCGACGCACACACCGCATGCCCAGCCAACGGCATGGAGGCCCGCTTCTTCCGTGACGTCGGTAAACGTGCCGTCACGATTGTTCTTATACAGTCGGTTCGTCGTGCCGGCCGGTGGGCCCTCAAGGCGAGTGCCGGAAAGCAAGAAAATATCCATCCAGCCATCGTTGTCGTAATCCAGGAAAGCGCAGCCGCAGCCGGTGGATTCCAGGATATATTTCTTGCTCTCCACACCTCCATATATCGTCGGTTCGCGGAGTCCCGCCGCCGCAGCAACGTCGACGAAATGCGCGTCAAATGGGCGGCCAGAGGGAGCTTGGCGCGCCAAGGGTTTTGATTTATGGGAGGCGACACCTTGCGCAAAAATTCGCTCAGCGATCAGCGAAATCGTCGAGGCTACGGAGAATCGCATGAACTTTCGGCGCGTCCAGGTCATTCCGGGAAATGTTCCTTTCTTAGTGATGTTAATGTCAGCCGCCTATTGCCGGGCCAGACCGGTATTTGCGGGCATTTTTGTGTCCTGCCGACGGTTCGGCCAAGTAAGCGCAATTGCTACGGTTGTGAAGCTTGGCTTTCCGCCTTGCCCTCAACAAAAAGCTTATAGCGGTACCGATCCCTCTCCTCGTTCGTAGCTTGTTCCCGAAGCTGCGCAAGACGCGCGAGAAGTTCCGGAATCTCTTGCTTCTGTCCGGTTTTTCGCAGCGCCTGAATCAATCGATAAACCGCAGTTTGATCTTTTGGATCGCTTACCAGCGCTTTCCGGCACTGATCAATCGCACGCTGGTATTGCCCGGTTTGCATGTACAGTTTAGCCAGAACCGCACGAGCTGCGGCAAGTCCTGGCCGCAATGTGACCGCCCTTTTCGCCGACTGCATTGCGAGCTGAAACTCTGGCGTCCCCGGATCAGCACCCTTCTGTGACAGGACATCCGCTTGTAGGTAGAGCAGGAGCGGGTCGTTCGGTTTTCGTGCCAGCTTCGTTTGTATTGACACCAGCGCGCGATCGAGATCGTTTGCCTGCACAGCGGCCAGACCTTGAGCAGCGGTACTCATAGATTGGTTCGGATTCAGTTTGTAAGCTTTCTCAAAATCAGCCTCCGCTTTATCGTACTGCGCTAGCTGTACATAAAGGACTCCACGGGCCACATAGAGATCGTCTGCATTTTCTTGCAGTGACAACCCCTCGGTAATGACGTCAACCCCCACCTGAAACGATTCGTGCGCAAAGCAGATATTGGCAAAATCCAGATACAAACTGGTATTTTTTGGCTCCGTCAAAATAGCCTGGCGGAGTGTGCTGACCGCTTGCGGAGTGTCGCCGATATCCTCATAGCCTCTCGAAGCAAGCTGCAGCGTGTTCGCGTCCACATTCTTGTTCCCCATGAGCGGCTGCAGGGTAGCAAGCGCGTCATTGGGCTTGTGAGCCATCAACTGAATGGACGCCAGGAGTTGCCGCTCCTGCGGATCCTCCGGCCGAACTGCTACAGCCCTCTGGAATGTCACAACTGCATCGTCGAGCCTCCTGAGCCGCACGAGGCAAGTGGCGTACGCATGTATTGCATCGAGCTGCGAATCGAGCAGCTGGCCGGCCTTCTCGAAATGGGGTACTGCTGCGGCGCAGTTTCCTTTGCGGTACTCCAAAATCGCCAGCATGGCGTGCGCGGTGGGATCTTCCGGACGCAATTGCAACAAGTGATTCAACAACGGCACTGCACCCTGGCTTCCCGTCTGGTATTCGATCTGAGCCGCTCCTGCAAGCGCCGCAATATTGTTTGGAGAAATCTTCAGGGCTTGTTGAAACGCGGCCAAAGCTTGCTTATTGTCGCCTTTGCTGGCAAAGGCGATGCCTTGGAGAGTCCACAATTGTGGATTGTTCGGGGCTTGTTGCAGAGCTGCGCGGCTCAACTCTATCGCCGCGTCGAAATCTCTGGCCCGCAGCGCGTCGCTAATCGGCCCGATCGTGCTTGCGGGTGTCTGCGAAAAGGCCAAGGAATGGCAAGCCAACAAGGCAATCGAGAGGCAAAGTTTCCGAAATCGAATCATCACGGATATTGGCAAACCTGAAATCCCTACGGAAACAGGATACTGCATTCGGGTAATCGATTACAGCTAGCGTTTGACGCCGAGCTTGAGTCGCGCTATACATAGTTTGTTTGAGCAAACGCTTGCTGGGATTCCGGTGCTTCGTGGTTCATCCGCCGGATTGTCTAGTCCTGGAAGTAGTATCGATAAGCAAGCAGAGGAGTCCGGCATGAAGCGCAAATCCAGAAGGCAATTTATCGGTACAACGGCAGCCTCGGCCGCCAGCTTAGTGGCCATGCGTTCTCTTCCCGTCTGGGCACAGAAAACAGCGACAACCCAGATCACACCACCACTTTCGGTGCTGGGCTACTCGCAAGTCCAACTCCTGGAAGGACCGTTCCGGCGGCAGTTCGAGCAGAATCATGAACTATTCCTCAATCTCAACGAAGACGGGTTGCTTAAACCGTTTCGGCAACGTGAGGGAATGCCTGCTCCCGGACCTGACATGGGCGGCTGGTACGACAATGCTGATGATTTCAACGAGAAAGACAATTTTCACGCGTTCATAGCCGGACATTCCTTTGGTCAGTACCTGTCTGGATTGGCTCGCGCCTACGCGGTGACCGGGTCAAAGCCAACGCAGGAAAAAGTTCAGCGACTTGTACGCGGATTTGGGGAAACTGTGGAGCCCTCTGGCAAATTCTATGTTGAATATCGCTTGCCAGGCTACACCTTCGACAAAACGTGCTGCGGACTGATCGATGCTCATGAATTCGCAGCGGATCCAAACGCTCTTGCAGTGCTGAAGCGGGCCACGGACGCGGTGTTACCACATTTACCCGAGAAGGCCCTCAGCCGAGCCGAACAAGAGTCTCGGCCACACAAAACCATCGCCTATACCTGGGACGAGACTTATACCTTGCCGGAGAATTTTTTCCTCGCTTACCAGCGTAGCGGAGACAAGCGCTACAAAGAGCTAGGCGAACGATTTATCTATCACGAGTATTACAACGCCCTCGCGGACAATCAGAATGCACTTCCAGGAAAGCACGCGTACAGCCACGTCAATACATTTAGCTCGGCCATGCAGGCGTATTTGGTCCTAGGTGATGAAAAATATCTCCGTGCGGCCACCAATGGGCTGCGTATGGTTCAAGAACAAAGCTATGCCACTGGAGGTTGGGGGCCAGACGAAGCGTTCGTGGTGCCTGGGAAGGGATTGCTCGCCGCTAGTCTGGGCAAAACCCGCTCCAGCTTCGAAACCCCGTGTGGCGCCTACGGACAATTCAAGATCACCCGGTATTTATTGCGAGTAACCCGTGATTCGCGTTATGGCGACAGCATGGAACAGGTGCTGTACAACACCGCCGCCGGTGCCAAACCGATTCTTCCGGACGGCACCAGCTTCTATTATTCCGACTACAACAATGACGCGGCCAAGAAGGTCTACTACAAAGATAAATGGCCGTGCTGCTCTGGAACTTTTCCGCAACTGACCGCTGACTACGGTATCAGCTCCTACTACCCGGCCAAGGAAGGGGTGTACGTCAACCTGTTCATCCCTTCGAAAGTCACCTGGATGCAAGGCAGCTCACGCTGCACGCTGACGCAACAAACCAACTATCCTTCGTCCGGCGCAACGCAGTTCCAACTGGAGATGCCTCGCCCGGAGGAGTTCATAGTCTATCTGCGGGTTCCAGCCTGGGCGGACACGAATACACGAGTTTCCGTCAACGGGAAGCGAGTGGAAGGTGAACTTGTTGCTGGGAAATTCTTTGCCGTGTCGCGAACCTGGAAGAATGGCGACCGCATTGAGTATGAGATTGGGATGCCGCTTCGCTTTCAGGCAGTGGATCCGCAGAATCCGCAGATAGTGGCGCTGCTCCGAGGTCCCGTTGCAATGTTCGGAGTCGGTAATTTGCCTGCAAAGTTTTCTCGAGCGCAACTGCTTGCTGCTTCGCAAGTATCACCTTCCTCTGGAGATCTCGTCGTACAGGGCGACGCCGGAAAGGTTACGTTTCGCTCCTTTGCTGCAATCGAGGATTCTCCTTACCGTCTGTACCAAACGGTTGAAGGCTAACGTACTATCCCCAGGGACTCTAACGGTGGGCGCTGCTATCTCCATTCGCCCGTCGAAGCTATGACTGTCTGTTAAATGCCGAACAACACGTCGAATGGAAATTTCGGCTACGCTCGCCGACGCTCTTACCTCCCAACCCTAGGCCCCTTTCTGTCTCTAGCCTTTCTGTGCTGTGTTTGTTCAGTATGGGCGCAGTCTGTCGGCAAGGCGGCACCGAACCGTGAGGCACAGTCTCTAGCTAAGCAGCAACAAAGCAATCCTACAGGGGCGGATCGCTGCGCGGTTTGTCATCCTTCCGAGGTCGAAGGATACGCGAACTCTTCAATGGCGCATTCCCTTCGGCTCGCTGACCAGGAACCAGACGGCACCGTTACCGCCAACGGCTCAAAGATTACGATTCACTCATCCCCTGCTGGTCTTTGGCAGGATTGGGAGAACGCAAGTGACAAGAGCCGTTATCACATTGGCTTTGTGATTGGATCCGGAAGTCACGCCAGCGGGTATTTGGTTGATGTCGGTGGACACCTTTTCCAATCTCCAGTGGCTTATTACAAGAGTCGCCAATCGTACGACCTCGCGCCAGGCTATGAGAATGTACCTGATCCGGATTTTACACGCCCCGTCAGCGAGGAATGTGTTCTCTGCCACTCAGGCACCGCGCTACATGTGCCGGGAACTCTAAATGAGTATCGGTCGCCGGTATTTTCTGCCCAAGGAATTAGTTGCGAACGCTGTCATGGCCCAGTTGAAATGCATCTGGCCGATCCGCGCAAGGGCACGATTGTAAATCCCGCGAAACTCGAACCCGCTGCTCGCGATAGCGTCTGCGAGCAGTGCCATTTGTTTGGGGCTTCGCGTGTTCCCAATCCCGGGAAAAAACTCAGCGATTTTATGCCTGGGCAACGCTTGGAGGACGTCTACACGACCTATCACGACGCCGCGCCAGCGGGTTCGTCTGCTGGAAATTTCAAAGTCATCAGCCACGTCGAACAATTGGCTCTGAGTGCCTGTTCCCGCAACAGCAGCGGCACACTGTGGTGCGGAACTTGCCACAATCCTCACGAGCCACTTCAATCTGTCCAGTACTATCGATCGCGGTGTCTGTCCTGCCATACGGCCAACTTCCCCGCTTCTCATCCCGCCAAGGATACGGACTGCTTGGGTTGTCACATGCCGCGGCGCGTCGCCAAAGACGGCGGCCACACCGTATTCACCGATCACAGAATTCAGCGCCGCCCTGAGTCACAACTCGATCTACCAGCCAACACAGCTATCGTCCCCTGGCGGGAGCCTTCGCCTGATCTGCAAAAGCGGAATCTGGGAATCGCCTACATAGATGTGGGCATGCAACGCCATTCATCGCCTTTCATAATTCAGGGTTATCGGACTCTAACCGAAGTCCAAAAGGAATTTGCAAATGATAGTGAGTTCTTCAAATGGATTGGCGAAGCTCTGCTCCTGGGAAGGCACCCGGCGGATGCTCAAATTGCTTTCGATCGCGCCCTGCAGCTTGATCCCGAATCTGCGCTCAACGAGGCGAATGCGGCTGCACCCTACATCCAGGAAGGGAACCTCGATAAGGCCATCGTGCATCTGCAAAGGGCCGTTACCCTGGATTCCTTGAATCTGGCGGCAGCTAGCACTTTGATCGACTTGTATCAAAAGCAAGGCAAAACAGAACAGGCTGCTGATCTATCGGCCCGAATGAAAGCGGCATTCACGCAAACCGCGAGTGCGAATCCGGTCTCGCAGCAGGCTGCGGCAATCTCCTCTTCAAGAAAGACGGAAGAAGTCTTTAAGAACATTCTGGTGCTCAAAGGGATTCCCTCCGGCCAGTTGATTCCCGCCATGCAATTCGTATCGTCAGCCCTGGGCGTGGAATGCAACTTTTGTCATGTGGAAGGCCACTTCGAGAAGGACGACAAGAAACCTAAGCAAACCGCACGCGACATGATGCAAATGGCGTTTGCCATTAACAAGAATAACTTTGACGGACTCCGCGAGGTAACTTGCTTCTCCTGCCATCACGGCTCGACAAAGCCACTAGCTTCGCCAGCCGTTGAGGATCGAACACAACTTAATCGTGGTATGAACAACTCCGAGGCGCAAAAACTGCCGGCCAATCTTCCTACTACCGCTCAGCTGATCGACACCTACCAAAGAGCCATGGGTGGAACCGTGGGCATCGAAAAAATCAGATCCCGGATCGAAAAAGGAACAGTAAATCTCCAGGGGCAATTGGCAAGTATCGAAATTTTGAGTCGCGCTCCCGAACAACAGACGTTGCTTCGCCACTTGCCAACGGGAGAAAGTTTTGTTGTTTTTGACGGTAAAACAGGGTGGATTGGCACGCGGGGACACCCAGCGCGTGAGATGGACGGTACGGAAATTGAAATCGCACGCATGGACGCTGACTTGAGTTTTCCGCTCCACATTCGCCAGATGTTTCCCGAACTGCGCGTCGAATATCCGGAGACAATCGACGGTCGAGAAGCCCACGTTCTCGTTGGCATCCAGGACAAGCTATCGGTCAGACTATATTTCGATAAAGAAACCGGTCTGCTTATACGCAGTGTGCGTTACGAGGAATCTCCGCTCGGCGTCAATCCATCACAAGTTGACTACGGCGATTATCGCGACGTGGACGGGGTGCAAGTCCCGTTTCAACTCACGCTTTCCGAACCTAAAGGCATTTCGACCGTAAGGTTTGAAGAGGTACATCAGAACGTGCCCATCGATGCTGTAGTATTTGCCAAACCGGGTGCGGAGAGCACTTCGGGCGTCCCCACTCCGAATTAATCCGAACTAATCCGAATTAAGGCACAAGGTCCCCGTTGTGACGATCATGATTGACGCAATCGGAAAGAAAATCAAAACAGCGAGCGGAGAAAATGGCGAGACAAAATATCGGCTCTCTGGCCGAGTGCTTTTTTCGATGTCTATTCTCTTACGCTTGGATTTTCGGTGTCGCTAGTGCTGTCGGCTGGTTTTGCAAGTCAGCGCCGATGACTGCGGACTGGTGCGCGATCAGTACTGGGAACTCCTATTTAGAATCACCAGTTTGCGGTCTGACGCGTACTCTTGCGACCTAACACGCACAACAGGAGCGGCTTTGAAGCCCGGGGAGGTCACCGGACCCCTTTCGCCTCTACCATGAAAACAAACGTCAGGCGCGCGCGGCTTCAAATTCCGCGGTTTGCGTTCTCTTCAACGCGGAAACAATTTCGTAAATTACCGGATTGGTGCACACCTCGTAATAGCGGTGCTCGGAAAATCCACCGATCTTCCCGTCCGATAAAAGCTGCCGCGCTTTTCCTTCCCGCAGCACCAGCAATTCCACCGATTCGCCCATCGGCACTTCACCAAAATGCAGCGTCACTTGCTCTTTTCCCCAGGGCATCTCCAGCGTCGGCATCGCGCTTTCCATCGAAATCTCTTCCTTCAGCTTTTCAAACCCTTCGTCGTTCAGCTCAATCCCATTCAGATTGAATCTCACCAAGAATTCGTCCAGCTCTTCCGCCGAAGCCCCTTCCATCGCGGTCAGAAAATGGAACACGGAAAAGTGGCTCTTGTGCCCTGCAAGCATACGTTTCGCCAATTTCGCGCATCCGGAAAGCCGGTCAGACAGATTCAACGCCTTCGAAATCATGATGCGCGATTCTCCGTCCGTCCAATACGTGGGCGCCGATCCCTGAAACGCGACGCCAACTCCAATTTCCAGCGGCGGCAATTCGTTCGTGGTCGCCCGGTCGTTGTAAGAGTTGCACACCGCCAATATCTGCCGCGAAAGTACGCAGGCCTTCGACACCGCGCGGGCATCCGCCTGCGTCCCTTCCGTCTCAAAAATCGCCAGGACGATCGCGTCGCCCTCGATAAATACTTTCTTCGCCGAATACCGCTCCAGCAGCCGTTTCACCGGCTCGTGCAGGTTCAAACTGAAGTGCGAAGCCGGGCTCAGCCCGCGAGAAAGCAAATCCTGCGTCATTCGCGTCGACCCGCGCACGTCCGCCTTGATGATCACGTGCGACACCACCTGATCGTGCTCCTGCTTCGCTTCTTCCCGCAGCAGGCATTCATACAACCGGTTGTTCATCAGCGAAAGTTCGCGCACCTTTTCCGCGGTAATCAGATTGATGCGCTCCATGCACGCCGCCACATGCTCCGCGTCCCGCAGGTCCCGATGCAGCCGCAGAAAATCCTGCGCAAATCGCAATACTTGCATTTGCGTCTCGTCTCGTGAATACCGCCGGATCTTCTTCGAAATTTCCTCAACCGGCTTCATGGTCAAGCGTTTCGCCGGCACCTGCCGCAGTATTTCCTCCACGCGTTTGGCTTCTTCTTTCGAAACCACCGCCTTCCTCAACTGTTGCAAATGCACTGGCGGACAAAATTGATCCACAATGGCTCGAATCTCGTAACTCGCCAGCACCGGCAGCAGCACGTCTCGCGCTTCCAGTTTGCTGACCAGTTGTCCCAGCATCCGTGCCCGTAGCGAACTGCTACTGGCATCTCCAACGCCCGGCTCAAACATGCGCTTCGCGTTTTCCGGGTCATTCAAGTAATCCGCCAGCGGCGCATGCGTGCTCTTGTCTTCAAAATCCGCTTGCTGTTTGGCCTGTTCGATCTGCGGGCCCAGGTCGTCGAGTTGTTGCTGCAACTTCTTGCCGCGCTCTTCCACATCCGTTAGTGTCGCGCGCAACTCAACTGGATCTCCACCGCTCAGCAGTTTGTTCAATAATCCGTCGCCGCGCTCCAGCTTTTTCTTCAGGCTCTCTCGTTGCTCTTCCAGCAAGCCAATCTCCTGTTTCAGCCGATTAGCTTCCGCAAGCAGCGCGTCATACCCAGTCAATGCCGGCGACGGCGCTCGCTGCAGTTCGACCCCCGCGCCTGCTTCCGCGAGCAGCTCTCCGAACACTTCGGCCATCGCTTCAAACCGGTCCGGGTCTCTCGCGTAATTCCCCAAAAGCACATAGTGCTCCAGGAAATAAAAATCGTCTTTACCGCCGTCCAAAAAAATCAGCCGGTTCTTCAGCAGCTCATAATATGGACTGAAATCCTCTCCAAACAGCGCCCGCCGCGATTTCGCAATGACGTTCTCTTCCACATCCACCAATATCTGCGCCACAATCTGGCCAATCAGCCGCACCACATCCCGGCGCGCGGACTGCATCCCGCTCAGCTTCGCTTTCATGGCATGCGCCTGGGCGCTGCGTTCGAAGAAATCTCCGCGCTTGCGGATGAATTCCTTGCACTCCAGAATCACGTTGGCAAATTGATTCAGAATTTCCGTGGAAAAGAACTTTAGCAGCGCCAACCGAAACAGCAGGTCGATCTCAATATTTTTCTGATGCTTCGCTTTGGTCAACGAACTCTGCAGCATCTCCGCCAGCAATCTTCGAAATGCCGTGGAGTCCACCGACTTCGTGCTTCGCAGCTCGATTCCTGACAGATACGTGCCGCTGGTATTTTGTCGCACCAGGTCGAACAGATAATCCCGCGCCACCTGCGTGAATTTTGGGCTTAGGTACACGTCATGGTGAATGTTGTCGACGCCAATGGACAAACTTCCCATGGGCAGCGTAACTCCATAGGGCTTGATTCCAAGCCGGTTCGTCTCGGTTGTGGTCTTGTTCGCTAGCTCATTCGCCATGCGGGCCGCCGGGCAGAGTCCTTCTGTACCGTAGCAACGCGCGCCGCCCGCCGCAATAAACCGCTAGTACAGGCGTAGCCAGAAAGTAAGCCAGGCCACCTTAAAACTGTCTTATGCATACTTTGGACCAGTTGCAACGAGGTTAGCTTGTTCGTCGTTAGGGCAACTAGGGTCGGAGCTTTAGCTCCGACAATAGTAACCACCAAGACTGGGGCTTTAGCCTCTGAGGAAATGCTCTTCTTGGGTTTGGGTGCCGCACCCTGCGGTTTTCAGGGTGCGGGTTTTCTTACGCCTACGCCTGCCCGCTCACTTCTTCGAACCCATTACAACACCCGCATCCGCCGCCTATCCCCCCCTGCATGCTCTAACCGTACCCTCACCACCGGCCATTCCACATGCAGAGGAAACTTCTCCGGCCATTCCAAAATCACAATCCCCGGCCGAGCAAACACATCTTCCATTCCCAATGTCTCAAAATCATGAAAATTCTCCACCCGGTAAAGGTCCCCGTGAAACACTTTCCGCCCGCTCCCATACTCATGCAGCAACGTAAACGTCGGACTCGTCACTTCGTTTTCCGACCCCGCGTGCAACCCAGAAACGATCCCTTTGGTCAGCGTCGTCTTCCCGCTGCCCAGTTCCCCCGACAGCAGCACCAACACCGGCTCTTTTAATCTCCGCGCGAATTCCCTGCCCCACTCGATCGTCTCTTCCGCCGAATGCGTAATGCTCTCTTCAGCCACGCTCTTGCAGCTCCTGCAAAAGTTTCCGCCGCGCAAATGGCACCGCGTCCGCCACTTCACTCGCCAACATTCCCGACGCGTCCGAATTCTGCGCCAGCAACTCCGCCGCCGCTCCGTGCAGGTACGCACCCAGCGCCATCACCCGCAGCAAATCCTCCGTACCGAATTGCGCGATCAACGCCGTCAGCAACCCCGTCAGCACATCGCCACTTCCACCCTTGGCGAGTCCTGGATTCCCCGTCAAGTTCACGAAAACTCTTCCATCCGGCGCCGCCATCACAGTATTGAAGCCCTTCAGCAACACGTACGCATTCCAACTCTCCGCTGCCTCCATCGCCGTGCTCACCCGGTCGCGTTGTACCTCCGCAATGGTTTTCCCGCTCAGCCGTGCCATCTCTCCCGGATGCGGTGTCAGCACCAAGTGGTCGGTCTTCTTCTTGCGAAACAGATCGCCTTTCCCCGCAAACGCATTCAATCCGTCCGCATCCAGAACCATCGGCAGGTTCGTCTTCATCACCACGCCACGCACGAACTCCTGCGTCTTTGCGCTTGTTCCCACACCCGGTCCCACGCCAAGCACCGTCTTCCCCCTCAAAACTGCCGCGAATTTAGCCGCGATCTTCGCGCCTGCAACAAAACTTCCTTCGCGTGATGCGGGAAGCCCTTCGGTCATCAACTCCGGCCGCGAAGCCGCTATCACCGCCAGCGCGGGCTCCGGCACCGCCACCGTCACCAACCCCGCTCCTCCACGCAGCGCTGAATGCCCCGCCATCACCGCCGCGCCTGTTTTGCCCACTGCTCCAGCAACCAGCAAAACGTGCCCATACATTCCCTTGTTCGAATCCGTCGCCCGCACCAGCGGCAGCGCAGCAAACTCTTCCGGCCCCGCCCATCGCAATTTCCCTTTCCCAACTTCCTCCACCAACGCTTCCGGCGAGCCAATCGCTTGCACTTCCAACTTTCCGCAAGCCGCCGCATCCCGCGGAATCAACTGTCCCACCTTCGGCGCGGTAAACGTCACCGTCAGGTGCGCCCGAATCACCGGCCCTTCCGCCGCTTCTCCATCCGAAGGCAGTCCCGACGGTATATCCACCGCAACCACCCAAGCCGGTTTTGCCGCGGCGCCGTTCCGCGACAACCGGTTCACATCCTCAATCACTTCAGCCAACAATCCCTTCACTGGTCCGCGAATTCCCGTTCCTAACAACGCATCAAAAATAATTTCCGCTCCAGCGATTGAACCCCACGCCTTTTCCCACTCCGCAACGCCGCTAACCACCGTGACGCTCCCACCTCCTTCGCGCCATCGCTCATAATTTCGCGCCGCATCCCCGCGCAACTCCTCTGGCTTGCCAAACAAATACACCTCAACCTGCTCCGCTTCCTCCAGTAAATAGCGCGCCACAACAAATCCATCACCGCCGTTGTTGCCCTTCCCGCACAACACGCACACACGTCCCGGCGGCTTCCCACGACTATGCCCGTAATGTTCCAGAAAAACTTCCGTGCAACCTTTCCCGGCCGCCTCCATCAATTGCAGCCCAGGAATTCCAAAGCGTTCCGTCGTAAGACGGTCCACTTCCCGCATCTCCGCCGCTGTAAGTGCTTTCATCTCGTAGTAGCACAGACTTCAGTCTGTGTTCTTGGGTTCTTGGATTCTTCGTACTCCGAAACTTGAGGCTATCCTACCCTTTGCGCCTTAGTTTTATGCAAAGGGTGGGCCCTTACAAGCCGACGACTACCAACCTCCGCTCTTCCCTTTTGCGGTTCGACACTCAACAAAAGCCCACCCACCTACATCATCCATCCACCGCTCACATTCACCACCTGACCGGTCACATACTCCGCCTCTTCCGAGGCAAAAAACGCCACCGCCGCCGCCACATCTTCCACCGTAGGCGGCCGTCCAATCGGAAACCGCGCGTCCCGCATTTTCCGCGCCTCTTCTCGAGTCAAATCCTTCTCGTCAATACTCGACGGATTCACCACATTCACGGTGATCCCGTTCTTTGCCTCTTCCAGGGCCAGCGAACGCGACATCGCCACCACCGCAGCCTTCGCCGCCGCATATGCCGAAATTTTCGCCTGTCCAAAAGCCCGCTCCGCCCCGACCGCGCCCAAATTAATGATCCGCCCCCAGCGCCCTTTACGCATCTGCGGCAAGGCCGCCCGGCACATGTACAGCACCGTCATCACATTCGAATCGAAAATCGCCTGCCAATCCTCCAGCGAAGATTCCGCCAGCATCCCCCAGCGAAAATCCCCCACATTATTCACAACTACATCGATCCGCCCATACCGGTCCGCAATCGTCTTAATTAACTGTTCCGCGCGCGCCGGCTGGCTGATATCCGTCTCCACCGCCAGGCAATCCGCGCCCGCCGCCTGCAATTGCCGCAACGCCTGCTGCGCGGCTGTCTTATTTGTGCGATAGGCAATGGCGATCCGCGCCCCATCCTGCGCCAGCCGCAGCGCAATGCCCTTCCCAATCCCTCGGCTCCCTCCCGTAACCACCACCACTCGATTCCGTAGCGACATTCTTCTCCTCACGAAAGCGAGTCAGTATAGCCCACTCCCCGTTGCCCTCACCACAGTTCCCATTCACCTGCCCTTTGCGTCTCGCTGATGGGACCGTCCCGCAGACAGTCCACAACTGTGATAGAACCTTTTCTTGGCAAAGGAGACCATGGGCAAACGAAAATTCCGAATCGGAGACAAGGTAAAAGTTGCGGTAATTCCGAAGATAAAATTTGCACGAGGCATCAAAGACGAGTTGGGCACGAGAAAAATCTTCAAGAGGATGTTGGGACGGATCTATACCGTTAAGGGATTCGACCCATATGGATGGGTGGAGCTCCACCCTAGTCGAATGACCGCCGTATGGATTGAGCCGGAATTCCTCAAGCTTCGTGCAAGAAGACCAACAACCTAAGTCTACCCGCTACTTCTTCGGTTGCGCCGTCGGTGGCAAGAGTCCATTCAGGCGCAAATATATCGCCGCCGCTCCATAGTGGTCCGACCAGCCACCTGCCAGGTAAAACACCGCCATGGCTCGCGGACCCTGCGTTCTCCCCAGGTCGACAACGTCGCCCAACTTACTGTCGTCCACATTCGCGAGAGCTCCGTTGCAGAAATCGAACGAGGCGCGCACCGCCGCAACCAGTTTATCTTTGGAATCCGTTTCCTTAAGTTCTTCCACCTTCGGCTCGGGAACGTCGGCAATCTTCGCGCACATGGCATTGTTCGATTCCGCGATGTGCACCACTAGATGCGCAAAACTCATCTGGTCAGGAGTCGGCTTGTAGTTGTACTTGTCCGTGGGCATCGCATCCACAGCGGCAACGATATTTTTCTGCCGGCTCGGCAGAATCGTCCTCAGCACGGTCGTCACCGGATTCTTCACCGGCGAGGAACTCTGCGAACTCTTCGCCGCGCTAGCGGGCGAAGAAGGTGTCGTCGTCTGCGCCAGTCCAGCACCGCCAAATACGCCCATGACGAGAAATGCAATAAAAGTGCGCTTCATTGAGAATCTCCTAACCCAGTGGGACTCGGGTGTGCAACTCCAACTTGGTCGAAATCTGTCTCGTTCGAAAAGCGAAGCCTATCATACACCGTCCATCGCGAACGGAGGCGCTCGCCTCGTTGCTAGATAAAACGCGCATGATCGCCTTTGGTCACGCCTTTCCAAACCCTTATTTATAAGGCAGATAGGCCACCAACGGCGGCAATTCGGTGGGAAGATCAAAAAAACCTTGACATTTGTTATAGTGTTGTAGTTAAGTACATCACTAGTTGAAGAGTCTTTCTGAAATCCATCATGGATCGCGAGTGGAACGATAGCCAGCCGATTTACCGCCAGATCCGCGATCGCGTCGTCGCCATGATACTCGACGGCGTGCTCAAAGAAGGCGATCCCCTGCCTTCCGTCCGCAATGTCGCAGCCGAATATCGCGTCAATCCCCTCACCGTTCTGAAGGGCTATCAACAGTTGGTCGACGAGCAGCTTGTTGAGAGCAAGCGAGGTCTCGGAATGTTCATCA
>Ga0210394_10004998_pt1 | contig 15093 bp, 15 predicted proteins | sample IncBWC12MmetaG_FD_160121 | JGI IMG/M metagenome (GOLD analysis project Ga0210394, IMG submission 160121) | Forest soil microbial communities from Barre Woods Harvard Forest LTER site, Petersham, Massachusetts, United States - Inc-BW-C-12-M | ecosystem: Environmental > Terrestrial > Soil >... | reverse complement strand
CATCGCCCTTCTTGAGATGAACAGTCTTGGCGTCATCAAGCTCCAGCCACATCTCACCGTCGAACACTATCGCGTAGTCCACGGTGTTCGTCCTGTGCATTGCCGGGTCTTCCTTTTCAAAGTGATCGGCTAACCCCCTGAGGCGAATCAGGGCCTCTCTGCGCGCAGCTTCGCCATCAAACGAAGGGTCCGCAAAAACTGAGCTTGGCGGAAACGTCACCAAGTGAAGACTTGTGCCACCGGGTCCAGGAACAACTGACTCGGGATAGCGATCAAATCTTTGCTCCTTGCCGAGATCCGGCATCGCCGGATTGACCCAGATGAGCGTGTGCTCGTAGCCGGGAACAGTCTTGAATTCATAAGCCGGCAACGGTTCGTCGCTTTGAACGACGGACTTGCCGCTTACATTCCCCGTGACGATACGACGGTAAGCACTCTGTTTCTTACCACGCTTGGAGAACCCTGTTTTCTTAGAAACCGTTCCCTTCATGACTGGATCTCCGCATCGGCAATTTTCAGGAGGTGGTTCCCGAAATTCTCAGGCAGGCGCAACCGGTGTCACCTAGGGCGGTGAGCCTAAGCGGTGACAGCCTTGCCGTGATATGCAGGTGCAAAGACGTCCTGCACAAATTCTTCAAACGAAGTCGGTGTGGTGTTCTCCCGCGAACGCGGCTCCTGCGCAGCGAGGACACCTGCGTTGATCGCCTTGAACATCTCGATGTACACCGCGGCTTTCTTCGGCGGCATACCCATTTGCTCTAACACCTGCTGCACCTGGTCGTAGGGAAACTGCTCGTAACGCAGATCCGGTTTGCCAATGCCGCGCGCAATTATCGTGGTGGCTTCCGCCATCGACAGATCGCGCTCGCCAAGCAGCTCGCGGGTTTGTTTGCCGGAAAAATCCAGGTCCAGGAGGCGCTGCGCGGCGTAGTCGCCGACGTCGCGCGTCGCGATCATGGGCATCTTCAGCTCCGGTAGCAGCGCATGTCCCAAGATTCCCATCCCCTGAATCATGCTGATCGCCGCCAGATTGTTCTCCATGAAATACGCGGCGCGCAGGTGCAGAACGTTCAAACCGCCGATAGCATTGAGTTTTTGCTCCGAAGAATGCAGCCCTGCGACTGGCCCAGTGCCTTCCGGGACTTGCGCGCCGTAGCTGCTCAAATACACCGCGTAGCGCAGGCCGGACTCCTTCACGGCTTTTGCGATCGCATCGCTCTCTCGCTCCTGGTCCTCCCGGGAGGTGATCGGCGGCAACAACAAGTATGCTGCGCGCGCACCCCTGAAGGCTTTGGCGAGCGCAACCGCATCGCTCACGTCGCCCGTGAACGCCTCCGCGCCTTTACGCACAAAGCGCTGCAGTCGCCCTGCGTCGCGCCCCATAACACGCACCTTCTCGCCCCTCGATAGCAGGAAGTTGGCAATGATCGAGCCGGTGTTCCCGCTCGCCCCCAAAATCACGTACATGGCATCCGTTACGCCAGCCGCCTTCTCTTTAAGGCTGTTCATATTCGTTTCTCCCCTTTTTAGGTACACCGTTTGGCACTGAAACAAGAGCCGCATTCCCTAAGCCGCCTGAATGTGCTTTCTTATCAGCGTCGTCTTGCGTGTGGCGCGTTCTGCAAAAGTCCAACCGTCCCGTTTTGGAATCGTTGGCCATCGGTCTCGCCTCATGTATTCGCTTGCCGTACGGTTCACTTCGTGAACACATCGCCGAACATCGGGAGGCCGCTCTTTGATTGTTCGCGCGAAGCCTCATCTTCGATCACGTCCCAATGCTCGACTAGAACGCCATCCTTGATGCGAACGATGTCCGCCGCAATCCAGTTCACCGGCAGGCCGATGCCCGAAAAGCGCCCATGCACGATCACAAAATCTTTTTCGGCGACAATCTCTCTCGATTCGTACTTAAACATTGGCGGCATGCTCTTGATGAGCTTGAATAAGCCTTCGCGACCAGGTTCGATATGGGCGCTGTGCTGAATGTAGTTGGGCGACCAAAAGCGCTCGGCCGCTACATAGTTCCGCTGATTAAACAGCGTGTCGAAGGCCTTAAGGACAAGCTCTTTATTCTTCTCTTCAATGGTCTGATTCATTTTTATTCTCCGTCCAGAAAGGTTGCGCCACGCCAGGGTAGAGCTAACGGGCCGTTTTACCCCCGTCAACGAGGTACGACGCGCCCGTGATGAAAGAGGCTTTGTCGGAGGAAACAAAAAGGATAGCTTGAGCAATCTCTTCGGGCTTCCCTACGCGTTTGAGCGGTATCGTCGATGCTACTCCGGCCCTTCTTTCGGCAGTTCCGGTGAATCGATCTAGCATTGCTGTTTCGATTGGTCCGGGGGCAATGACATTCACTCGCACGCCCGTCCCGGCCGCTTCCAGCGCCGCTGATTTCGTAAGCCCCTCCACCGCATGCTTGCTGGCGGAATAGACAGAAGCCCCTGGCGCGCCGGTGTGCCCATATGTGGAGGATATGTTCACGATGCTGCCGTTTTTTTGTGGCAGCATCACGCGAAGTTCGTGCTTCATGCTCAACAACGTGCCGAGCACGTTGGTATCGAACGTCGCCACGTAGTTGTCCGCAGTTTGCTCTGTTATGGGGCCGGGTACGCCCTCCGTACCAGCAGCGTTTACAGCGACATCCAGACGGCCAAATCGTTCCACCGTCTTGTCGATCAAGTTGCGTACGTCTTCTTCGTGGCGCACATCGGCGCGGATGAACTCCGCTTCCGCACCTGCCTTGCGGATTTCACTGACGAGCTTTTGGCCTTCTTCGTCGCGCCGGCCGGCAACAACAACCTGAGCGCCTTCCTTGGCAAACGCGAGCGCCGTCGCTCGCCCGATGCCGGTCAGTCCTCCTGTAACCAAAACAACTCGGCTATTCATTGAATTTCTCCTTGAAGAATTAAGGCGGTTTCTTTGCCATGTATCCGCCGACTCGGGTTAGCGATTCACTGCACCAGCCGCCGCGTCGGATACCAGCGCTAGGGCTGCTCGCGCGCAATCGACGTCGTTCTGCACAGTGGGCGCCCCGCTCACCCCGATCGCCCCGACAATTTCTCCGTCCACCTTAATGGGAAACCCTCCACCCCACGCCGCCACACGCGCAAGCGTGGGGAGGCCGGCCAAAAGCGACGGGTCGCCCTGGATAAAATTGAAAAAGTCCTGCGTGGAGACGCCGAACAGAGCTGTGTATGCCTTATTCTGCGCAATCTCAATGGTGGGGATCGAGGCTCCGTCCATCCGGCTGAATGCCTTGAGATTGCCGCCGTCATCGAGAATCGCTACGTTCTCGGTAACGCCAAGTTCTCTGGCTTTCGCCATCGCTCTATCCACCATTTTCTGTGCGAGCTCAGAAGAGATGCTGTATTTCTTCACCACATTAGCCATTGGACTCCTTCCTCCACTTGATATGTATTGCGTGTTGATCATCCCCGCGCTTCGCGATATCGCTAGAGTGCATTCAACTTGGTCATGATCGTGGCTCCAGCCAACTTGCCTTCCAATGCTGTAAACAGCCGCTTCATGTAGTCCTGTTCAAGGTGAAACTTATGTGCCGCCGAAGAGGAGAAGATCTCAAAGGAGACCAGCTTATGCGGGTCGCCCTCCCGTGACGTTTCGAACATTCCTTCACAACCGGCCTCTTGAAGCGTAGGAATGAGCGCTTGCTTGAGCGCGCCTTTGACGTCATCCAGGAATTCGGGTAGAACGGTAGATTCTGCCAGCAGGTAAATTTTTGGACTGTCCATCGGCGATTCTTCTTTTGTTTCGGAGCATCGGAGGAAATGCCTATGATGCCGCCTTGTGTTTTGGGCTGGAACCAACTCCCAGGTTGATTAGCCACTCATTGACAGTAGCGCCGATGACCTCAGCATTGTCCTCCTGCAAGTAGTGAATGCCAGAGCTAAGCTGCACCACTCGGCAGTTCTTAAGCCCCTTCGCAAACCTCTCAGCGAAGGTCGGCGATACCAAAGCGCCTGGATTTCCCGCGAAAAGGAGCTTCGGGTAAGACGACTGCGCTAGAGCACGATGTGCTTTCTCCAAAGTTGAATCCACATCCGCGGGTTCTCTAGCGATCGGCAATTCATTCGGGAAACGCCAAGTGGGTCGCCGCGACTCGGGAGTAGGAAACGGCGCTCTGTAGACCGACATTTCCTCATCCGTCAGCTTTCGTACGATCGCCGAGGGAAGAACTCCCTCCACGAATGCATTGCCTTCGAGAATCATCTTTTCGCCCACTCCGGGCGTCCTGACCTTCTGGAAGGTTTCGCGTGCAATCGCAGGAAAATCCTCCCAGGTAGGCAATGGCCGGAGGAACTCCATAAAAGCAAGCCCGCAGATAAACTCCGGCCTGCGGGCTGCCAGGTGAAATGCCAGCGCGGTTCCCCAGTCGTGGGCTATGACGAATGCTGACGAGATTCCAGCGTTAGTGAGAAACGCATCGAGGTACCGAACATGATCGGCAAACCGATATTCGATGTCTGGTTTCCCCGATTGGCCGAACCCGATGAGATCCGGTGCGATGCAATGCGCTGTCGGTGCAACCAAGGGAATAACATTCCGCCATAGGTACGACGAGGTCGGGTTCCCGTGCAGAAAAAGCGCGACCGGTGCGTCGGGGTTTCCCGCTTCCCGGTAGGCCATGGTGGAACCCAGAACACTCAGTTGGGGCAGTACAACATCATAAGGGACTTTCATTCTTGCTCTCCTTGAATACCTACAGGCGCTGGACAAACTCAATTACAGCCTGGTTGACCTCCTGGGCTCGCTCCTGCTGGGTCCAATGACCGCAGCCTGGAAACAGCAGTTTTCTCCGGAGCTGCGGTACAAACTTCGCCAGGTTGGCGACGACTTGGTCCATCCCACGAAAGGCCAAAACGAGATCGCGGTCCCCGGCGATGTACAGCGCTGGGACTGTCACCTGCACTCCAGACACAGGCGCTAAGAGTTCCCAATTTCGGTCCATGTTGCGGTACCAGTTCAGCCCCCCACGAAATCCCGTGCGCGCAAATTCGCTTACGTAGAAATCCACGTCCGCTTCGGTGAGCCAATGAGGCAACGATGCCGGATTCGTCAAGCGCGAGAGGAAGCCACCTCGGCGCGGAACCATATCGACTTCGCGGCCGTCCCTTGCGGCGTCATCCTGGCCTTCCCCTGAAGCCGAGTAGAGGATGCTCCGAATGCTCACACGGGCATCGCGCTCGAGCTCCGCCTCGGCTATGCCTGGGGATTGGAAGTACAGCTGAAAGAACTGCGCGTCCTCGGTCTGGGGCATAGTGCTGGTAGGACGAAGGGGTGGTCGCGGTATGAACGGCACGCTCAAACCGATCACGCCGCGAAAGCGATCAGGCCGCAAAAGCGCGGCGTACCACGCAACCGGGGCGCCCCAATCGTGTCCGACGATCACCGCTGTCTCTGTGCCTAAAGCATCGAGCAGGCCGACCACGTCGCCAACATGATGGAGCAGCGTGTACCGATCGATTTGTTCTGGGCGATCCGTCTGCCCGTAGCCTCGCATATCTGGCGCGATCGCATGGAATCCAGCTTCTGCGAGCGCATGCAACTGATGGCGCCACGAATACCATGATTCGGGAAAACCGTGACACAGCACCACCAGGGGCCCTGCTCCGCTCTCGGCGATGTGCATATGGATTCCGTTCGTTTCCACCGTGCGATGTTTTATTTCGCTCACTGTACTTGCTCGATGGTCACTTTAGGCGTCGGTTCAGGCGTTCATTCCGCCATCCACAGTAAGGTTCGCCCCGGTGATGTAAGAAGAATCTGGACCGGCGACGAACGCGACCAACGCTGCGACCTCATCAACGCGCCCATAGCGGTCGAGTGCTGTGGCGGCTTTCTGAGGCACTGCCCATTCGCCCGCGGCGGGATTCAACTCCGTGTCGATCGGACCCGGCTGCACGTTGTTGACCGTGATGCCCCGGCTCCCGACCTCTCTGGACAGACTCTGACTAAATATCTTCACGGCGCCCTTCGTGGCCGAGTAAGGCACAAGCCCGGGCACCAGGACACGCTCACCGACGGACGAGCCGATCATGATGATGCGACCACCATCATGCATGTGCTTCAGGGCCGCCTGCGTCGCGACGAACACCCCGCGGACGTTGATGTTAAGCACGCGATCCATCTCTTCCAGCGTCGTCTCCTCGAACGTTTTCGGAATGGCCGTGCCGGCATTGTTCACCAGCACATCAAGTTGGCCGAAGGTTGCCACGGTCTTTTCGACGGCTGCTTCGACGGCTTTGGCATCCGTGGCGTCCGCCTGGATTGCGATCGCCTTTCGTCCGGAGCGTTCAATCTCCTTGACGACAGACGCGGCCGCGTCTGCACCTTTCGTGTAGGTGATGGCCACGTTCGCTCCGTCCGCCGCCAGACGCTTGGCGATTGCGGCACCAATTCCGCGCGACCCTCCCGTAACGAGTGCAATCTTTCCTTCCAGTTTCTTAGGCATCGTTTTCTCCTATTCCTTTAATCCCGTTCTTTGGCGATCCAGTCCCGTATATAGGCCGAGCAGTTGAGCAGCGTGACCCCTTGTTTTTCGCACATCCCCAGGAAGCGAACTGCCTCAACGTCGACCAAGTTAAGTTCCTCCAAGTCCAGCACGATCTTCGATTCGCTGTCCCTAATCTGCTTCTCCAACTCGGGTAGGTGTTCCGCCCGCATCCGGCCTATCAGTCGAATAGTCGTGCTGTACCGATCAGCGTACTTCTCAATCTTCAAGGTCACGTTCGATCTGTCGGACGACTCACGCCTTAAATAATGGCAATCTCAGCGCCACTCGCAATCAGCTGATATATCTGTGTTTAGCTTTCGCAGTTATGCCGCAATTCCAGCGTTTGCTGAAAATTCAGCATCGACTTCGGGCTGGGTCGCGCCAAATCCCGTCGTGTCGGGCTTATCCAACAGGCCCGCTACGCGGGATTGAGAGAGAAGTTTGGAAACGAGGCTATAATCGAAAGGAGGCCTGAAGACCAGACGGGGATCACGGCGTCGAAAATCGATTTTTAGAATTCGTCACATGTGCGGAAAAACTTTTGCTGCATTTCTAGCGTTTGCGACTATCAGCGCTCAGGCTGAGGACCTATAATCCGTTGCCGGACCTGAGCATCTTGCCGTTCATTGGCCTCTTCATCCATCCTGGTGTAACGAAGTTCATAACTCGATTCAACCTGCCCGGAATAACTTCCATTTCATTCGCGTTCAACGCCTGGAGACCTTCGCGCACACTCTGCTGAACGGATAGTGGCTTCGATAGCCCACGGTCCAAATTCCTTCTTATCCACCTTAGGCTACTTTTTCAGCATTTTTGCCTCCATCTTTTGAGCTACCGACGGAGGAACGAGGCGATTCATGATTCGATTGAGTAGGCCTGGAATGTGTACAGCGCGATTGGCTCGCAGCGCTTCGAGCCCCTCTGTCACGCATCTTTCGGCAGACATCGGCTTCATCGGGAGCGCTCCAGGGTCTTCGAGGAGCTTGGGAATCACGGGGGTATCTACAAAGCCGGGAGTTAGGACCGTCACATGAACTCCCTGGTCTTTCAATTCGAAGTGAAGAGCTTGGCCTAACGCCGAAACATACGCCTTAGCCGCACCGCTGTTCGCCATATAGGGAACCCCGTGGCTCGCTCCCATCGCTCCAACGAGAAGAATCCCGCCGTGTCCTCGCTTCACGAGGAAAGGCGCGAAGTGGTGACACAGCTCCAGGTGGGCCGTCACACTGAGTCTCACATCTATCAGTAAATCATCTCGATTCTTTTTGATAAAAGATCCGGGATTTCCGGTGCCGGCATTTGAGACGACAAGACCGATATCGAGATCCTGCGTAGCTTCTTTGATCGTACCGATAAAATTTTCATCGCTCAGATCCACTCGAACCGCTCGGTACTGTACGCCAAACTGTTTCTCGAGATTCTGTCCCAGCTCCTTAAGCAGTTCGAGCCTTCTGGCGACTAACACGATGTTTAAGCCGTTCGCGGCGAGTTGCCTTGAAAACTCTTTTCCGATCCCTGAAGAGGCTCCCGTCACAATAGCCCAGGGTCCGAATTTAACCTTGTCGATCCGTTCTACACTTTGATTCATGTGAGGTTGAGAAAAGCAACCTCAGTGCCACTCGCAATCAGTTGAGATATTTGTCTTTAGCTTTTGCAGTTATGCCGCAATTTCAGCGGTTGCTGAAAATCCAGCATCGCGTTTGGGGCTGGGTCAAATCCCGTCGGGCCGGCGTATCGAAAGGGGCGCTACGTTAGATTGAGAGAGAAGTCTGGAACCGCCTTCTAATCGAAATGACGCCTAGAAGCCGAGACGGGGACTACGACGTTCTGAAGCGATGCCGGTTAATTCCGAGTTTCCTGATCTTGGATTCAAGCGTCTGTCTGGGTATACCTAGTCTCGCTGCAGCGCCGGTGGGACCCGAGATCAGGCCTTCAGCCTCGCGCAGTGCACTTTCGATCATAGCCTTCTGCCGTTCGGCAAGGTCTGCGACCAATGGAGTGGTCTGCGCAATCGAATTTCGGGACGTCGGACTCGGCGTCAGCCAGCTTGGATCGACACAAAATATCTCCCCTTCGCAAAGCACCACGGCGCGTTCGACGACGTTCTGCAATTCCCGAATGTTACCGGGCCAATCATAACCTTGGAACAAATCCAGCGTGTTCTTGCTCACACTTCGAATTCGCTTACCGGCCTTCTTGGCGTAGCGGTCCAACAGGTATTCCACTAACAACGGGATGTCGTCAACTCGATCACGAAGTGCCGGCACTTGAAGTGGGAAAACGTTTAGGCGGTAGAACAAATCCTGGCGGAACGTACCGTCAGCTACGGCCGCGCGCAGATCGTTGTTTGTCGCCGCGAGCACTCGCACATCAACCGGAACCGTTTGGTTCCCACCTACTCGTTCAAATTCGTGCTCCTGAAGAACTCGTAGCAAAGCAACCTGCGTCTCTGGCGGTATTTCACCAACCTCATCCAGAAAAATCGTTCCGCCGTCGGCCGATTCAAAGCGTCCGAGACGCCGCTGATGTGCGCCCGTGAAGGAACCCCTTTCATGTCCGAACAGTTCCGAGGCAATGAGTGAAGGCGAAATAGCCGCGCAATTTACTCGAATGAAGGCTCGCGTCGAGCGATTGGACCGGCTATGTATGGCGCGAGCGATCAGCTCTTTTCCCGTTCCAGTTTCTCCCGAAATCAGGACGGTCGAATCGGTAGGCGCAACTTTCGCCACCTGCCCCAGCACTCGCCGCAGAGCTTCGGAGGAGCCAACGATCTCCTCAAACATCGAAGAGTGTTCGATCTCCTCGCGCAACGCGACGTTCTCATTTCGTAGGCGATTTTCAGCCTGTTTATGATCTTCAATGTCCGTTCCCGTTCCGAACCACCGGACAACGTCTCCGTTCTCATTGAGCAGCGGGTTACAGCGAATCAGGAACCATCGATACCGCCCATCTTTTCCGCGCAGCCGCTTCTCCATCTCGAAGGGCCCTCGCTTCGAGAGGCCTGCGCTTAGTTGCTTTTCAAACCTCTCCAGATCATCTGGATGAACGTCCCTCCTGATCCGCTCGTCGATTCCCGAGGCTTTCATTTGTTCCAAAGTAAAGCCCAAGTAGTCAAGCAGCCTCTTGTTGGCCAGAAGCAAGGTGCCGTCCTTGTCCATGACAAGAACATGCTGAGGAAGACAATCTATCAGTTGCCTAAGCTCTGCTTCGTCTTGACGAAGCTTTGCCTCAGCGCGCTTCAGGTCTTCAATGTCAGTATCCGTTCCGTACCAGTTGACAATGTTGCCCGATTCGTCGCGCAATGGCTCAGCCCGAAACAAGAACCATCGATACACTCCGTCAAACCGGCGCAGCCTTCCCTCGACTTCGCCCGGCTGGCCAGCGGCCAGAAATCCGAGCCATTTATCTGTTATTTCCTTCAAGTCCTCCGGGTGAATGGCATCCTGCCATCCCCAGCCGCGAGCCGCTTCAAGCGGTAAGCCCGTATATTCGTGCCATCGCCGGTTCCAAAATATTCCCGTACCATCCGGCAAGCTACACCAAGCGAGCGTCGGGATCGTGTCGATGATCTTGCGGAGTTTCGCTTCCGAGTTCCGGATCTCCTCAAAGGCGCTTCTCAATGCTTCCTGCGATCGCTCTCCCTCGATCGCAATTACGGCTATATAAGCCGCGCCTTCGATTAGTCGCAGATCAGTCTCGCTGGGGGTGCGGGCCTCCGGATAGTACATTCCGAAGGTGCCGAGCACGTCTTGGTGCTTGGAGAGGAGCGGCTGAGACCACGCGGCGCGCAACCCGTAACTTAAAGCAGCGTCTCGAAAATCAGCCCATAAGGGGTCTCTTGCAATGTCGGAAACGATCACCCGCTGCTTCAGAAATGCCGCAGAGCCGCACGAACCTATACAAGGGCCAATCTTTAGTGGAGTGATGGCCTCAACCCAGCCCTTGGGAAGTCGAGGACCGGCTGCGTGCCGAAGGTGCCTGCCGTCGGCGTCCAACAGCATTACTGCCGACTTGATGTTACTTGCCTGAGCATCAATGGTTTCGCACAGCCTTTCCAGGATATCTGCCAGGCAAGCGCCGCTGGCGATCATTTCCAAGGTCCGTTTTTCGGCGGCTAATAGTGCCTCGGCGCGCTTACGATCCTCGATATCGGTATTCGCGCCATACCATTTGAAGATGTTGCCGTGATTGTCGCGCACGGGCTCCGCACGGAACAGGAACCACCGATATTCTCCGTCGTACCGGCGTAGGCGTGCTTCAATCTCACCGGCCTCGCCAGAATCCAGTAGATGTCGCCAAAAATCCATGAGCCTGTCGCGGTCTTCTGTGTGAAGAGCCGCAGCCCAGCCCCAATCCGATGCCTCTTCCGCAGAGAGGCCGGTGTAATCCAGCCAGCGCCGATTGAGGAATTCAGCCGAGCCGTCGGGACGAGCGGACCATGCGAGCGTAGGAATCGCGTCAATGTCTTGCGCCTGCCGAGCCTGCCCGGCACTTTGCCCTGCGGATGTCATTCCCGAATTATAGTCCCATCGGCGCAATTCAAAACTCTTCAACATCTTTCGCAGGCTCGACCGAATTTGCGCATCATGTTCGGACGATTGCGAGTGAATCACGGGCTACTCGGACACAACCGAATTGTTTCCGGGGTTGCCGACAATACGGCAAAGTGATCCGGCTAATGACCCCGGGCCTTTGTGCAGCGGGAATTGGAAACGCTTGGCTCGCAAGTCAATGCCCGCGTCGTGAAGTTTTCGAAGGACGGAAAACGGATCAGCGCCCGGGGAATTCAACGCTCCTCACGCTCTGGCTTTTGATTCCAAAGGGCGCCTGTTCGTCGGCGACCGTTCGAACAACCGCATTCAAATCTTCGACCAGAACGGCAAATTTATCGCGGCGTGGAAGCAGTTCGGCCGCCCGAGCGAAATTTTCATCGACAAGGAGGACACCATGTACGTGGCTGACTCAGAGTCCACTGATAAACCCGCCGATCCTGTTATGCAGTCAGGCTACGGCTATAACCCCGGGCTGCATGCGCGGCATCCGGATCGGTAGCGCCAAGGATGGCAGGGTGAAAGCCTTTATTCCAGACCGGATCCCAAAGGCGGCTCGAGCGCGGCGGAAGCGTTGCCGTTGACCACGCAGGCAATGTCTATGGCGCTGAGGTCGGCCCCATGGATTTAAAAAAATACGTCAAGAAGTAGAGCCTTTCACGAAACAGATCCTGCCGACCGAATCATCAAATCCCCGACGGAGCGCAGTCTGCAACTTGACGAGGAGTGGACAGGACCTCGGCACGGTGTTCACCTGGTTCCTTAGCGAATAACGTTTGCCGTTCTAACGGGCGAGCCCGCTATTTTGGCGTCGCACATGACCGGAGGGCGACCTGTCCGGTCGCCCCTACATATCGCCGGCTTCTACCGGCGTGTGCGTCGTGCCGCCGTCATCGCCTACGGTGAGTTGGACCAGGACTGGTCTCACCGTTCCTGTCAGAGGTGCGCTGCCGCTGCCACTAAACGCATACCTCTGAACGCCCAACGAGGAAATGGTCATCCGGAATGTGCCGGCGCTGTTCACATACGTAAACGTGCTGGCCCCGGTGAACGAGGCGCCCGGGATCACGATGGAAAAGGTGCCAAAGCGGAACTCTACGGCGTTGGCGCTCACAATGCCTCCGTCGGGGTCCGTACCGAGCGTAAAGGTGCCGACCACACTAAAGGAGGTCGCATTAAGAACGGTATAGTCGTTGTTGATGTAAAAGGATTTGAACAAAGTACCCGGTTCGTAGGCGCCAATGCTGCACGTGGCGGGCTGGCCGAGGATGATGGCCAACTGAGACGCGAACGGGCGCGGGAAGCCGCGCTGGTCGCTGGTCGGACAATTGGCTTCCACAGCCTTGCCAATGGCTGGGCTACCGGCGCCAAGAGCCAGCGTTTGTGAGGGGCCGCCATTATTCTGCAACGGCCCAAGTTGAGGATCAGGGGACGCCGGAATCGTGTCGCAAGCGGAAGTAGCGTCGGGTGCGCCAGGAACGCCCATCACCAGGTTCCCGCCGCCGTCGGTCACTGTGCCAGCGCAGTTTCCGCCAGAGGAGGTATTAGCGATAATCGTGTTGTTGAGCGTGGCGGAGCCAGCGTTGTAGATACCGCCACCGGACCCAGCGCTATTGCCAGATAACGTGCTGTTGGTGATCGTCAGCGTGCCTGCTGAATTCTCGATGGCGCCGCCGTTGCCAGGGGCGCTATTTCCGGAGAACGTGCTGTTAGTCACCGTCAGCGTTCCATCGTTTCGGATGCCGCCGCCACCACCGCCGCCGCTGGCATTGCTGGAGAACGTGCTGTTAGTCAGGGTTAGCGTTCCGCCGTTGTAGATACCGCCGCCGCCACCACCGCCGACGCGATTTCCGGAGAACGTGCTGTTGGTCACCGTCAGCGTTCCCACGTTGAAGATGCCGCCGCCGGCGAAGCCGCCATTTCCGGAGAACGTGCTGTTGGTCACGGTTAGCGTCCCGAAGTTAGCGATGGCTGTGACGCCATTGCCGGGGAATGTGCTGTTGGTCACCGTCAGCGTTCCCTCGTTCCCGATGCCGCTGGCACAGATTCCGCGGGCCAAGCGGCAGTCATTGCCGGAGAACGTGCTGTTGGTCACGGTCAGCGTTCCCTCGTTCGAAATGCCGCCGTCGTCCACCAATGAGAAGCCGTTGGCGATGGTGAGTTTGAGCAAGTGGACCTTGACTCCGATGGGGACATCGAAAATTTTCACGGCATTGCCGCCGCTGATGGTGACGTTCTCCTCGCTTCCATCAATGGTTGTATTCGCAGAAATGGTAATGGTGGCCGCCAGCGTTATCGTCCCGCTGCAATCGAACGTGACCAGGCCGCCGCCGGCAAGTGCGGCCCGGAAGGTCGCTTCATCGCATACGCTCACCGCGCCGCCAGCGCGAGCCGACGGCGCGCATGAGAGCGCAAGTCCTAGAACAACTAAAGCGATCCCGCAACTGCTCTTGAAGGTTTTGAAAAACGTCTTCACGAAGCTGCACACAGGTTTCATGACGCCCTCCCTCAGACGCTGAGACCAAAGTTTGTGACGCACACGCGTGCGTTCGATTCCCATCTGTTGAGGCAGCTGCACCGGGCACGAGGGTGTCGCGACACACTCCTCGTCTTCCTGCAACGAAAAGAGCAGCAACAAACGCTCAAGTTTTTAAAAGTTGGGAACCCAGGACCGACTCAGACTAGCTTGGCCTCAGCGCGGGGAGGGCGAGGTGTTAGACCGAGTGGGGCGCAGTCTACATGTAGAAGTGGAATTGTCAAGGAAAAAATAGGGGGACAAAAATACGAAGACCTGACAAAACAAAGCGGCCAGCCCCTGTCCTTCGCCATAATTCTGTGCGCCTGTGATTTCAACTATATAAGCCGTTGCGATTCACAGCCGATCTGCGATACCAACCGTGCATGCTTCTCATCGGGCGACTTCTCTTTGGCGGCATTCTCCGAGCTTTTTGCTCTCCGGCAGCAACTCGCCGTGCTCAAGCGCAAGCATCCTCGACCACAGATTGCTGTGGTCGATAGACATTGTTAAATTATTACCACAATTCTAAGTACCCGAACCGTTACCAAAAGAGCGGAGCGGAAAAACTACTTCCAGGACCGTGCGGTTCTGATTCGAGTGGAGCGCAAGATGACCTCCAAATTGCTCTACGCGCTCCTGCATGCTGCGCATTCCGACTCCGTTTCTCCCCAGTTTTACAGCATCGTTTTTTAGATGCGGAGTTCCGGTTGCTACATTCTCGACGCTTATCCTGAGTCCCGCTGGATCGACGCTCAGGCCGATTTTCGCCCACGGGCTAGCGGAATGGCGCTGCGCGTTTGTCAGGCCTTCCTGGATCACGTGAAACACCGCCGTTTCCAACTCCCTCGGAAGTTGGGGGTAAGATTTCGGCAATTCCGTCTGTACCTGCATGCCACTTCGCTTAGAAAAACCCTCAGCGTAAATGCGCAGTGCCGGGAGCAGGCCCAGCTCATCGAGCATGGGCGGGTGAAGCTGGTACGAGAGCGTGCGCAATTCACGCATACTCTGTTGCGCGAGAGAGACACAGTCGGAAAGAGCCGTACGCGCGTTCGGGGCCAGCGCTCCTGCGCTCTGGTTGATCACGCCAAGGTCCATTATCATCATGGCCACGTTTTGCGCGGTTGTGTCGTGAAGCTCCTTGGCCAGCCGCCGCCGCTCCTCATCCTGCGCTCGAAGCAGTTTCGCCGATAGTCTCCTCGCATTATTTTCTGTGGCCTTGAGCTCGATGATGTAGCCCATCTTCGCAGCTAGGTCGCTCATTATCTCTAGGAACAACTCGCCCGCCCTGATTAGCTTCCGAGAGAAGAACTCCAGCGCCCCGATTACTTGCCGGTGCAGCAGAATCGGCGCGACCAACACGGATCTAAGGCCCAAATCCCGAGCGGCGCATTTTCCGCTGCGATCGGATTCTGTCTCTAGATCGATGACGAAACTGCGTCCTGTGATCGCCGTCCGCGAATGCCAAGCTCTCGAAGCGGCGGTCAGCTTAGAAACAGTAGATTCGTCGCGAGACT
>Ga0210394_10004997_pt1 | contig 15094 bp, 20 predicted proteins | sample IncBWC12MmetaG_FD_160121 | JGI IMG/M metagenome (GOLD analysis project Ga0210394, IMG submission 160121) | Forest soil microbial communities from Barre Woods Harvard Forest LTER site, Petersham, Massachusetts, United States - Inc-BW-C-12-M | ecosystem: Environmental > Terrestrial > Soil >... | reverse complement strand
CTTCGCGGACCCAGCGGGCCAAGAAAGCTTCGGCAGTTACTTCGATCCACTGCTCAAGCAACGCGGCGATTTCTTTGCGCAGATTGGCGGCGTGGTTCAGACGAGAGAGCTCGAAGCTTTCGAGCGAGGTGTCGGACGCTTCGTGCAAGTAATGCCAAGGTGGAGTCACCCGCTGGGTAGCCATGGCTAGAACCCCCCTAAGTGGGATGACTATTAACATAAGGCACAATAGCTGGCCAGCTAATTTGTAAGTCATTTACGTTAGGGTTGTGGAAATCCCTACGGTAAAGACTGTAGGCGCGACAGGAGGTCTGGCAATGTGCAGCGGCTGTTCGGGCGATTACGCCGGCGACTTTGAGGGATTAGGCGACTCCGTGAGCGAATCAAGCTCCAGCACTGGGCCAGTGTGTTGGGGTCGGCCGAAAGGCGACGGAAATCGGCTTAGCGACGAAAGCGTTGGCGGCTTCGAAGACAGTGTGAACACTCAGTGGATTTCCTCGCGCACAAGTGTGCCGGGTTTTCGAGCTGAAAATGGGGCAGAGACTTGCGAAATATTCGTCAATGAGACGCACATCGTGGAAATTAGGGTATTCGCAGTTGACTCCGAAAGAATGAGGGAATTCCTGGAAGACGGAAACGGAAATGTCTGTGTCCCGTAAACACTCGATGGGGCCGAGTGCCAAATATTATCAGACACGTGCGCGGATGGAGCGAGTACATGGGTAAGGCCTGGGGGAACACGACGGTAGTTTCTGAGTGAGCCAAGAGATTTGGGAGGGGAGATGGAAGCGCAGGAAGTGGAAGTTCCGCGGGCCCAAACGCAGCAAGGCGAAATGCTCGAACCAGAAAATCGTGACGTTGATGCGCGGCATGTTGAACCGCCGGAGTCAATAGCGGCCGAAATCGAAGCACTGGAAGCCGAAGAGAATGGAACGCCGGCGGCGGAAGCATGCGCCGGTGACGCAGACGCAGATGCGGAACAAGTGCTCGCTTTGGAGGCGCCGACGGATGAGGTCTGCCTCGAGGAAGACGAGACGCAGCTTGCTGCGATCCGCGAGCTGATGACGCGCGCCCGTGCGCGCGGCATTTGGCTCACGCTGGCCGAAATCGCGGAAGCGACGGAATTTGCGGAAGCGTCGATCTCGGCGCAGTTGCGGCATCTGCGCAAGGCGCATCACGGCGGATACCACGTCGAGAAGCGCCGCAGGCAATCCGTGCGCGGGGCCGCGACGATGCGGAAAATTCCCGATGCGCGAAGGGGTCCGATGATCTGGGAGTACCGCGTGCTGCCGCCGGCATAGGAGGCGAAATGCCAAAACGAGTGCTTGACTTCGATGCCCTCTGGGCGAGCGACAAGCTGGCTGCTTGCGCCGAGTGGGCGCAGAGCGAGTATGCCTGGCTTTACGGCTTGGCCGACGCGAGCGGCAGCTTCGAAATAACCAACATGCGCGTGATTTGGGGACGCGTCGCCGCCATTCGCAAGAATCTCACTCTCGAACGTCTCCAGGAAATCTTCGACGAGTTCATCGCGCGCGGGCTTTTGTTTACGTGGGAGGAAAACGGGAAGCGCTACGGCCATTGGACGGGCAGCGACGTTCCCGGAAGGCTGCCGCGGCGTTCGTGGCGCATGCGTTTGGAGAAACTCGCGCCGCCCGTGCCGTGCGACACGCTTGCGGTCTATAGCGCGCGTTTCGGCGGAAGCAAAGAAAGCATGGTTGCCAGGGCGAGCGCGGCCTCGCAATCGGGTGAAGTTGCCGATGCGCGGCCGAGGGAAATCAGCCCGGAATTCCAAGAGCGTCAAGCACGGGGCACGCATGAGCGTGAGCAGGCTCACGCACAGGATTTGGGTTTGGATTTGGATGGGGATTTGGATTGGGAAAAAGAAAGAGAAAAACAGGTGTGTCCCGCTCCGCCAATTTCTGTGCGAATTCCCGATGCAGCAGATTCGCGAATACGGCATCAGCAATTCGAGCGCAGATCGGCCCAAGAGACTCCGCGCGAGTATGACTCCTCCGAAGGTACGCCCGAAGAGCTGCTTGAAATCTACGAGGCCGAGCGCGGGGAACTCCCGCCGGCGGGCGCGGTGACTGCCGAACGCCTCAGGCGATGCGCGGTTTGGCTCGCGCACGGGTTCACGCCACAGGAATTCCGCGCGGCAGTGCGCTGCGCGGCGGCTACTCCATTTCTGACCGGCGACGGCAGTCGCGGCTGGCAAGCGAGTTTCGATTGGCTGATCGCCAATCGCAGCAACGTGCGGAAGGTGCTCGAAGGCGAATACGCGCCGCAAGGACGAGCGCGGGCGCGAAAATCGCGCGCACGCGACGAGAGGCTCGGGCCGGCTGATCTCTATACCGGCGCCGGGCCGAGACCCGTTGATTGCGGCGTTCGCGTGAATCCAGCGGCACTCGCGCGCATTCGAGCGCGCGAGGCGCAGCGGGCGGGCAATTGTGGGCGCACTGGGGTGCGCGGCGGCGTCGCGCCGCAGGCCCGTGAGTTCACCGCCGTTCGTGCTCCCGATTTGGCTCCCGACTTGGCGCCCGATCTGGCGCCCAAACCAGTGGCCTTCGATTCGCAACCGCGCGCAGCGCCGGTCGCGCGTTAACAAGAAATCCTAGCCGTTCACTAGCCACCAATAGAGCCGGCCAGAGTGCCGGAAACACGACGGGAACGTGTGTGTCGTTCCGAAAGGAGACGTGTATGCGGAGGCCTTGTCTAGCAAGCTCGCCGAAACGAAGTCGGAATCGGGCGTTGAAGAACGCTTCGAGGAAGCAGACCTGTGGGCGACCGCGCCGAAGGCTATCGCCGAGGCTTCCAATAGGACTGCCGCAAGCCGCGCTTAGCGCGCCGCAGATTTCCGCGGCAACGGAAGCTCCCAACAGCGCAGCCGCGGAGGTCGCCGCCTGTGAGCCCATGCGCTGCGGATTTGGCGCGGTGCGCGTGGGCGCATTGCTCGGGCGCTTGCGATTGCATTTGCAGACCGAGCGCTTCCTAGCCGTGCATCGGGGCGACACGATGTGGGAACGAGGCTGCCTTGGGGCGGCGCTCGCGCTGGCCGTCATGGTCGCGGGAATGCAGGAGGCGGAGCTGGACGCGGCGCTGTCACCCCGGCGTGCGCAAGACCGGCGAGCGTTGGAGACGTCAGCTAGGTTGTTACCTCGAGATGAGGTACTCCGATGTAGCGCCGGGCTTCAGCCTGGCAGACAGCCAGGAAATACCGATGCCGCCCTAAAGGGCGGCGCTACATTGATGCAACCACGGCGCGATGCAGCGGCAGCACAAAATCCCCAGGGCCGCCACAAATCGGCGCGCCCTGGGCTACAAAGGCCCATCCGCCCTTCGGAATACGCCTCTCGCGAGGGCAGGGCCGAGCAAGTCTCAGACGTTTGTGACGCGGGCCATGCGCGGGGCGCGCGATGAAGAAAGGCGCCGTTTTCAACGACGCCTTTCTGGTGTGCCACGAGATCTACGTCGCAGCGCGGGAGTTGGTAAATTCGCGCGTCCCGACGACGCAACTGCAGTCGGCGTCGAAGTTCCTGTGGCGGCCGGACCTGCGTCCGCGGCTGGTGGAATATGTCGCCGACTTTGCGCGGGCCGGGGAGCGGGCTTTAGGAGAAAGAGAGAAAATCCGCACCCTTAGAAACGAAGGGTGCGGCACCCACGCCGGAATGTCCCCTTACCGGGGACGTTCCGGCGCTCGACAACAACAGACGCCTCCAGGGCTTCGCGATCGGTTTGCGGCGCCCGACAACACCAGACACGCGGGGCAGAGAGGATCACGACAGTTCCCGCGCGCTTCGCGGCTGATTCTTTTCCGCATGTATTACCTCGGCGGCGCGGAGTACGAAGCGGCGCGGCACCTGCTTGGCTTATCCGAGCGCACCTGGTCCGATTGGGCCGAGGAGATTCGCCAGCGCGTGGGCGCCGAGCTGATCCGCGCGCGCATCTTTCCACCGGCGCGCTATTTCCGCCAGGCGACTCCAGCGGCGGCGCAGCCGGCGTCGACAGCGTCGACAAACGATGCGTCCGAAGCGAAAATGGCTGCGGTGCCGTGTGAGCCAGATTTCGACTGAAGACGCTTACCTCATTTTCGACAAATGGCGCGATGAGCAATCGGCGCTGCAACTGGTAATGAAGCGGCCGCCGGGCTTGCGCGCCGTGAATTCAGCGTTTATCAAAAGCGTGCTGCCGCATTCGCATCAAGTGCTGATCGCGGCGCTGGTGGATAGCGACTACGTGAGCGTGGCGGTGAATCTCGAAGGCGCCGAATACGAATATGAAGACGCAAGCGCGGTGCTGCCAGATTTTGCGGGAGGGAAGTGGGTGTGCTTTCTGGCCGCCAATTTCCCGAACGGCAATCGGTACGTCTTCGGCGAACGGGCGGCGGCGAAGGCCTAGGTTGTGTTGTGGCGACCCTTAGGCCGGAATGCCTGCGAATTCGATGCGTGCCAGTCGACGGCCCGCCTGAAGGCACTTCGGAGTTCCCTCGAAACTCGGGACAAGTCAGTGCAAGCAGCCGCCACAAGGCCGGGGATTCGCGGGCCTAGCTCTGGGTTGGGTGGTGAGGAGGGATGGGGTCGCGGGCGTGCAGCAGCTTCACGCCGACGCCGTAAGCCATCTTGGGCTTGGGCTCGACGCGCACGACTTCGGCGACGAATTCCAGATTCAGCGAACCAAATGACGGAATGACGTTCAGGTGCATGCCGACGAAATAGCAGTGCAGGCTGGAGACGAAATAAAATCCGCCGCGGCTGTAATCGCGCATGAGCTGAATTTCCTCGATGACCTTGCCATTTGCGTCGGTGGCTTGGATCCACACCTGGCGCGGTCCTTTTTGGCGGCGCTCGCGACGCCGTTCGGGGCGGGCAGCGGGCGCATAGTTGCGGGCCTCTTTGTGCTGCGAATCGGTCCGGGCGTCCTGCTGGGTTTCTACGGGGGTTTGCACGTCCAGCTCAGGCATAGGCGGCTCCTTTGCCGTGCACAAATTTGCGCACGGATATTTGTGCACAATGGGGCCCTGGTCGAATCGGGCGAGCGCTGAGTCTAATTGGGCCGGGCCGGCGCGACTCTACGTGTCGCCAGTGGCTGCAGATTAGCGGCGCACCCCGAGAGAGTCGATAGAACGTGCGTACCAAGGCGCTGGTCCTTTTGGTGAGGCTTAGTCGGCCCATCCGCTCAGGCTGCTTGTAGGAGTGTACCTCTAGGTGTACACTTACGCGTACACGAGGCATACTTTTATGACCGCAATCAAAGTCGGCGTGCGCGAGTTTCGCGACCGAATTGCCAGCTTTCTGGAATCGGATACTCCGGTAGCCGTCACACGCCGCGGCGAAACTTTGGGGATCTACGTTCCTACGCGCCGAAAGCGACCCCGAACGGCGGATATCTCCGAACTCAAGGCGGCGGCGGACCGCCTTGCGGCCGCGCTTGCGGATGTGGATGAGGAAGAGCTGGTAGCTGAGTTCAAACAACTGCGTCGAAAAGGGAAGAGCACGACGCGTTAAGATGATTGTTCTCGACGCGAACATCCTCATCCGCGCAATCTTAGGCCGTCGTGTTTGGCAACTAGTCGAAATGTATGCAGAACGGGGTGTACGCTTTTATGCACCAGACGTGGCATTCGAGGACGCGGAGAGATACTTGCCGCTCCTGCTCGTGCTCGAGGGCAAGCGCCTGACAGTGCCAAGGCCCCGCCTGACTCCAGTGCGGATCTGCCGCCGTGATTCCTATAGTCCACAGAATTCCCCCTCAGAGACTCGCTCGGAACATCATGAGTGGGCTCGATCATGCCACTAACATAGGTATATATACCTATGTTAGTTACTAATCTGGACCGAACCGCACCTTACGCTCCACACTCCACAGGGGTTAGCTGTGCCATGACGCCATTATGTATAGGTATATATACCTATACATAACAGCGCAATTGCGCAATTGACCGAGGAAGCCTCTTAGGTATATATACGCTAAGAGGCTTCCGTGATGCCCCTACGGCCGCAAGCGGCAAAGAAGGCGATCTTAGATGCCTTTGACACCTCCTCTCAAAAGGTTTATCGAGAATCCGAACTCAAGACGATCTTCAGGGAAAGTCGGTCTGATTGGGGCCTTACAACGAGGACGAGTTATGGGGATTTTACAAATTTCCTTGTCGAAGAAGGTAAGCTCCGAAACATCACACTCAAAGCGGAACCCTATGCGACTCTGACTCGCTACGCCTGGGGCGAGGTCTCGCCCTACCACCTCGGACTTTCAGTACGGAAGGGTGCGTATCTTTCTCACGCAAGTGCCGTATTTCTACATGGCCTCACAGATCAGATTCCAAAGACGATTTACGTTAACTACGAACAGAGTGAAAAAGTGGGGGGTGGGAACCTAACGCAAGAGGCGATTGATCGCGCTTTTTCGCACCCGCAGAGAAGATCCAAGTACATCTTCCTCTATGAAGACTGGCAGATCGTTCTACTAAGTGGGAAACACACAGGTAGGCTCGGCGTGTTGCCAATGCCCAGTACGCTTGCAGAACCTCTTTCGGTGACGGGACTTGAAAGAACGCTCATCGATATTGTGGTCAGACCTGATTACGCTGGCGGCGTGTACCAAGTGCTGCAAACATTCAAATCCGCAAAGGAACGCAACTCCACAAACGTTATGCTCGCCACTTTAAAAAAGCTTAGCTATGTCTACCCATATCATCAGGCAATTGGTTTCTATCTTCAGCGAGCGGGTTATGAGGCTGACAGGTGGGAAAGGTTAAGAAAATTGCCGCAGGATTTCAATTTCTATTTGGCCCACGGTATTCGCGATAAGGATTATGACCAATCTTGGCGTTTATTCGTTCCAAAGGGATTCTAAGAGCCTAGTCTGATCAATGACAAAGCCAAAGTAGAAGTCAAAATCCCTTAGCTTATCGGAAACGGTGAGCTCAACCGCTGGCCAATCCTGTTTATGAAACTCTTGATAACGCGGAATCTGTGGTATTAAACCCAAAGGAACCTCCTTGGCAGCAAATATGTCCCGCGTCAACTGAAGATTTTCGGGTGCTCCCAAGTTCATTCCGATTGCTGTCACTATGGCGTGAATATCATAAAAATCTCTTGCTCGCGCGGTTCGATGACCACGGAGAGGATATTCAGACATCTGCTGACAGATAGCTCTCAACTTTTCAATGGCGAGCATTTCAGGGGTATACACGCGAATCGTATAGTCGTCGAGTTCCATATCGCGCTTTCCGGCACAATATTCATACTTGCTGATTTGCACTCGAAATGTTCTTTGTTGAAGGGGACCCACCACTTCGGACTCTCGCCTTCGGCGGTCCAAATCGTCTTTCAGAGCGCCATATTTCACACTCTCCATTACCTTGAATTGGACCTCGTATCCGCCGAACTTTTCGTCACCGGTTGAAAGTGGGGCCGCTGGGCGCGTTAGTAATACTTCGTCGAAGACAGTCAGTCCGGCTTCTCTAAAACGATCTTTTAACGCCCGAAAAATTCTGTCGCGAGCTTCGTCGACGTCTGGGAAATCTTGCTCAAGCGAAAAATCTACGTCTACGGATACGCGAGAGCCCAAACGGTACACAAGATTCAGAGCGTTGCCTCCCTTGAGTGCAAGCTGGCTAAAGAGGACGTCGTCTGAAAACATAGCAATGATTACTAAACACCTGATTCCCGCGAGATCCATGCGGCAATATCTTACGCGATTTGCTAGAGAGGCGTCGCTTGGCGACGAAGCTGAATCTAATCGCCTTTGCAGTTGATGATTTGGCGCAGCGTATGGTCGATGCGCACCAGATCGCGCGCATTCTCCATGACGTGATCGATGTCCTTGTAGGCGCCGGGGATTTCGTCGAGCAGCACTTTGGACCTGCGGAATTCGATGCCGGCCATGGCGGTTTCCAGATCCTTCATGGCAAAGGCGGCGCGCGCCTTTGTGCGGGACATACGGCGCCCGGCGCCGTGCGGAGCCGACTGGAACGACTGCGGATTGCCGAGGCCGGTGACGATATAGCTACGCGTGCCCATCGAGCCGGGAATCATGCCGCGCATTCCTTCGCGGGCTTCGATGGCGCCTTTGCGCGTGACCCAGACGTCGTGGCCAAAGTGGTGCTCGACCTGCGTGAAATTATGATGGCAATTGATGCGTTCGACTTCGAGTTCGCGGCCCTTCTTAAATTCGGCGCCGGCTTCGCCATAGACGTGATGGCTCAACTCGCGCAGCATGCGGTCCATCATCTCTTCGCGATTCAGCAACGCGAACTGCTGCGCCCACCTCAGGTCGCGCAGGTAATTGTCGAACTCTTCGGTGCCCTCGGCTAAGTAAGCCAAATCGCGATCGGGCAGGGCGACGTTGCGCTTCTTGCAGAACTCCTGCGCGCGGCGGATGTAGTGATTGCCGATGCGATTGCCCACGCCGCGCGAGCCGGAATGCAGCGTCAGCCAGATTTTGCCGTTCTCGTCGAGGCAGACCTCGGCAAAATGATTGCCGCCGCCGAGCGTCCCCAGTGCGGCTTCCCAGTCTTTATCGAAATTGCTGTAGCGCCCGCCGGTGGCGGATTCGAGCTTTTTGAGCTCGGCGATGCGCGGCTTGGCCGTATCGGCGATTTTGGAGTTATTCCTACCGGCGGACATGGGGATGCGCCGCTCGATGCCTTCGCGCAGGCGGTGCAACTCCTTCAGGTTGCCGCGCTCGAGCGGAGTCTGGAGCGCGATCATGCCGCAGCCGATGTCCACCCCTACAGCCGCAGGCACGACGGCATCCTTGGTCGCGATCACCGTGCCCACCGTGGCGCCCTTGCCGTAGTGGCAATCGGGCATCACCGCCACCCATTTGAAGATAAACGGCAGCTCCGCGGTGTTCAGGATCTGCTTCTGCGCTTCGGACTCGATTTCCGGCCAGGGCAGAAACGTAGTGATTTTTTCGCTGACTCGACCCATACCGTCCGCTCTGGATCGCCTCCCTCCCAATTCTAAAACGAGTGCTCGGCTGAAAGGAGGATTGGTGGTACTTTCCTCGTCACTTTCTGGGCCAGCATTGCATCTGATCTCCGATACCGGGGGAAAGAGTGGGAAGACGAGCAGCCGTCATCGTGTTTGCGCTTGCCTTGGCTGGGACAACGGCGCGCGGGCAAACCGTTGCCGAACCGACTCCCCAGAAGGGCAGCACTGAGTTTCAGGTCTGGACCGGCGGGGGGCACTCCATCGCCAATGGAGTAGGGAACACGGGCGTATGGAATGTGGGCGTGCGCTACGGCTGGGTTTTGACCGACGCGGTCGGTCCCCGTTTTCTCCGAGGACGCTTCGAATGTGCGGTGGATGCCGTCCCCGGGTACGTCATCTCTCAACCCAGGGGCGCGGTGTACGGCGTGGGCATCAACCCTCTCGGCCTGAAATGGAATTTCGACACCGGGCGCCGCGTGGCGCCTTATTTCGATATGGACGGCGGCTTTCTTTTGACGTCCAGCAACGTTCCGTCGGGCATTTCGCGCGTCAATTTTGCATCGGGGCCCGGAGTTGGCGCTAACTTCGGCCACGGCAAGGCGCATTGGAGCCTGGAGGTGCGCTGGCTGCACATCTCCGACGCCGGCCTCACACCCGACAACCCCGGCATAAACATCCTTGAAGCGCGCGTTGGCTTAGGCTGGTTCCACCACAAAGAATGAGGAGCGCGAAGCTCGCTTTACCGGCGGGCTGCGCCGCTAGGAGCTGGCTTTGGCGGCGATGCGCTTGCCTGCTACGCGGACGATCCAGGGCGCGAATCGCTCAAGCGCGACCAGAATCTTGCCGTGGCCGGTGATGATCACCTCGCGCTGGCCTCGCGCAATAGCGCGTAACATCTGGCGCGCCGCCTTGCCCGTATCCATTACCAGCCACTCCGGAACGGGATCGTTCGCGCGGGGATGGAAATGTCCTCGATTATCGATGCGGCGGATATTGCTGGCCACGAAGCCGGGGCTGATCAACGTCACTTTCACTCCGGACCTCTGCAGCTCCGGCGTGATGCAATTCGCCAGCGCGCGCAGTGCGAATTTGCTCATCGCATAAGGCGAAGTCCCCGGAGCCGCTCCCCATCCCGAAATGCTTCCCATGATCGTGATGTTGCCCTTGGTCTTTTCGATTTCCGGAAGCGCCGCATAGATCGTGCGCAGCACGCCGAACACGTTGGTCTCAAACTGGCGGCGGTAGTCCTCCAGCGACAATTTCCTGAGCGGTCCCACTACGCCAAAACCCGCATTGGCAATGGCCACGTCGAGCTTTCCCCAGTGGCGCACGCTTTCGGCGACGGCGCGCTCGAGGTCGCCGTCTCGCGTAACGTCGCAGGCGATGGCGAGAGGCTTCGCGCTCTCCGACGCCGCGATCTTCTGTACCAAAGACTCCAGCAGGTCCGTGCGGCGCGCTGCCAGCGTCAACTTCGCGCCGGCCCGGCCGAGCTGCAGCGCGAGTTCCTCGCCGATGCCCGAGGAAGCGCCGGTGACGAGGACGACCTTGTTGCGAAAAAATCGTTCGATCGTGGACATGAAAGGCGGAAGCGCCAGCTCACCGCCAGCTCTCTGGACGCGGCCCTCCGCTACCCAAGGCTGAAAGGCCAGGGCCGGAAAATCATCAGCGTCATCAGCAAAAATCCGATCATGGCGATATTCTTGCCGAAGTGCACCTGCTCATTCATGCGCGCCTGCGGATCGGAAATCGTCCAGAAGTTATGAATTTTGAAGGTGACGCCCAGCAGAAAAACGATCAGAAGACCGGTGCCAATGGTGGGATGGTAGCCGAGCAGAATACTTGCGCCGCCGAGCACCAGCAGGACGCCCGTGCCCAATATCGCCAGTTTCGCCGACGGAGTGCCTTTGGCTTTTGCGTATCCCGCCATCATGTCCGCGTTCTTGAAGTGACTGAAGCCAGCCATCAGAAAATATCCGCCCACGATGATGCGCCCGATCAGGAAGAGGATCTGCAGAATCTGGAGCAAGTCCATCGCACGACCTCCTTGTCGTAGTGGCAGAGTTGAGAAGCTTCCGGTTTGATGCTGTTCCCACTGGCCTGTTACGGCGCCCCTATGTTACTCCGCGCGGCGCCGGATTAACTAACCCATGAACCGGATGCCTGGGAAGGTTGGCTAATTCGGCCAAATGACATTTCTTCAAGGAATCCAAATGGGGCAGGTAGAGAAATTACGCCGGTGTCTACCAGACACTTCACGATTTCTTTGATTTGGCGGATCGCACTCCCTCAAATGCATCCAAAATTTCGTCGGGCAGGGGGCCGTCGAAGTCATCGGCAATTTTAATGGTGTCGCCGTACGCTCCGAGGCTGCGCTTGCGATCACCCACGCGCACGGGCACGAGCCGAGCCACCGGCACGCCGCGCTTCGTGATAGAGATTTCTTCGCCTGCGGCAACCCGGCGGAGCAGCTTGGATAGCTGCGCTTTCGCTTCGTGGATGTTGACCTGTTTCATGCTTAGCACCTAGTTTAGTCGCTGTCCCTGCCTGAACATAGCATTTGGGATTGGGCAAAACGGATTACCACGGGTACGATGCCTTCAAACAATATCAATCGTGCATCGCGGGCGGAAATTAAATGGCCAAGGGAACTCAGCGTAAAGACTTTCTATGGTATCTGGTAATAGCTGCTGTCGCCTTTCCTTTAGTGCCGCTGTTCGATCATCTTGGGAGACCTGAGCTCGAACGTCCAGCTTACTTCGAGTTGATGCTAATCTTGCTCGCCATTAAGGTGTGCCGGGATTTGCGCGGTCGTCTGTGGTTTTGGATCACGATCACTGCGATCGCGGCGCTCCACGTGCCTCTCCTTATGCTCACCGCCCACCGACTAGTCGGGGCGCCTCTCGCAGAGATCTTTGTATTCGGCATTTTGGACATTACTGTAATTTTCTCTATCGTTCGGGTGATTGAACGGGTGATTGGCGGTAAAGACCCATCCGTTTCCGCAGTTTCCGAGAATCCCAAGTCTCAATTCTGAAATTGGACAAGCAATCTTCAGATGCGGGCGGCGTCGGCAACGGGAAGCCGGCGGCGATAGTCGAAAGGCGGCAGGGCGGTCTGCACCAGGCGGCCGAAGTCTTCCACTCGATGGCTCAGCACGCGTTTGGGCACGATGCGATACAGCCGGGGATTAAGATACAGCAGATAAACGTGCTGGTCTTCCAGATAGCCAACGAGCTCATTCCAGCGTCGGCGGCTTTGCGATCCCGGATCCACCACGTGAAATCCTTCCTCGCTGAAGTACATGCGCAATGGCCCGTAGTAATGCTGGCGCAGCCGCACGATTTTCGACAGAAAGAAAACGAACGCGCCCAAAACCACGGGCACGAGCCAGGCCGGCAGCTCTCCCGCGCGCGCTTTGGCGATAGACATGATGATCGCCAAGACGAATGCTGCGGTGGCGACAGCGATCTTCAGCACGCGCCGCCATCCTCCTCCTCTGCGCACGTGGAGCAATTTGGCATGCCAGAAGTCCGCAGGCGTGTGCGCGAATTCGACGGGAGTGGCGGTGAAGGGCCGGTCCGTGTGCAGCTTATCGAGGATCAGGCCGCGAAATTCGGTGAGCTCGCCTTCACTGGCAAAAGCCGATTTGGGAATAGGGAAGGACTCATTGCGCGTGAGCGGAATCAGGAAAGACGGCGTTTCCGTGAAGCCGGTCAGCTCGGTCCAGGGACGTGCCACCAACCCGCATTTGCAATTCAGCGCCAGCGATTCGGCGGTGGCCTCTAAGGTCCTGGAATCGCGGCAGTGAATTCTGGCGTAGGCGGCAAGCAGCGCTTGTTCGTGCCGCGTGCGCCAGAGCCGGAGGGAGCGCTGGTCAAGGAAATAAGCGCCGACGCCGGCTGCGAAGCCGAACCCAATCGAAGCCAGGGCTGCGGCGGGAGGCGGCTGTTGCTGGCTGGCCTGCTGCATAACCACGCCTGCGCCGGGAAGAATCAGGGAGAGGCATACCAGCGCCGCGATCAGCCAAAAAGCCGTCCGGCCCGGATTATGGCGCGGAGGTGGCTGCAGCGTGCGGAATTCGGGAAGGGAAATTCCGTACGTGATTTTCACTGGGGCTATTCTAATGGCAAGCCCCCTCAGTCCCAAGTCGTTGCTTGCCCCGCCCGCGGCAAAGAGTAAACGTGATCACATTGCCTGCGACATCGCGTTCCTAAGCTGCGTTATAATTGCACAAGAGGGTTGATTGGATCTGATGATTCCCGTAGCGAAAGACATATCAAAGCTGCTCATTGGAATCCTCAAGGGCGCGTGGGTGGCGCTGTCGAGCGATCAAGAACGGGTCATCGCCTATGCCGCGGAGCTGCGGGACGCGATCCAGAAGGCAAATGCCGCCGGGGAGCATGATCCCATTGTGCTTCGTATTCCCGAGAATGAAGCTGCCTTGATCCTTTTAGCCTAAAGCCGTGCCCACGTACGAGGTGCAATACAGTTCACATTCTCTAACTGCCATAGTGTTCTCCCGCGCGGGGCGGCATCCGCGAGGGCGTCAAATATTCGAAACATAAAGCGCCCAACTCAAAATCGATAAAGTTTTAGCTGAAAATTCATTTGACTTGAGATTTCCGGAACTTCACAATTCGCCCATCAGAAACACCCCAATCGGCCCCATCTCACTTACGAAGGAGAAGAAAATGACGCCGAAGTATTGGCTCCGGGCCGCGGCTATTGCCGCCGTTTTTGCTGGGATCATCTTTGCTGGACTCGTGTTCAGTTCAACGCGGGCTCGCGCTAACGAACAGGACGACGAAAATTCAAAAATTCAAATCGGTTTCGACATAGCACCGGTCCCCCTGAATCTCGCCGGCAAAAACCGGGAATTGGTGGGACTTGGCAGCTATATTGTCAACGCGCAGGCCGACTGCAATGGCTGCCACAGTACCGGCCCCGCGAACGAGTTCGCCGTCGGTGGAAATCCCTACTTTGGGCAGCCGACCAAGATCAACCCGGCCACCTACCTGGGCGGAGGCAGGGATTTCGGCGCTTTCCCTGGGCCAGGGCCGTTTCCTCACATCTTCTCGCGCAATTTGACGCCGGACAAAACCGGGCGGCCTGAAGGCGGTCACACGTTTTCGGAGTTTGTTCAGATCATCAGGAATGGCACTGACTTCGATCACGTCCATCCGACCTGTACCGGCGCTCCGGACGGAACTTGCCTGCCGGCTCCCTTCGATGGCAGTCTTCTCCAAATCATGCCATGGCCCATTCAAAAGAACATGACCTACCATGACCTGCGGGCCATCTACGAGTATCTGAGCGCGATCCCCTGTATTGAAGGGCCGCCAGCGCCCAGCATCCTGCATAACGACTGCCAGTAGTTCTACGAACTAGGTCGAGCGTGTCCAGTGCGTGCCGATGAGATCGAGACGGGCGGCTTTTCGGCCGCCCGTTTCTCTTGTATCGACCTTCCCGCCGTACTGAACGCGCTGCAATGAGCTTCGCCCAGAATGTAGCCGCTAATGTGAGCATTCACGTCCAACCAGTGAGGGTCTTGCTGCATTAATCGGCAGGCATAGCCGCGAACACGCCGCTTTGCGCCCGGAGTTCTTTCGCCGCTCGCGCCTTCAGGGGACATGCTGACTCGCTCGCTGATCACGATGCTGCATCTGCAAGCGGCAAGGAGCCTGCTCGCCTGGGCGCGTCGCTTGGGCGGGCCCGGCCTGATCGGGCTCGGCCTGATCGATAATTCCGCCATTCCGGTTCCCGGCAGCGTGGACGCCATGACCATCGTTCTGGCGGCTTCCCAGAAGAGCTGGTGGCTTTACTACGCGCTGATGGCCACCATCGGTGCGGTATTTGGCGGCTATATCACTTACCAACTGGCGCGCAAAGAGGGCAAGGCCATGCTGGAACGACGTGTCTCGCGCAGAAAAGCACAGAAGGTTTATAGCACGTTCGAGAAATGGGGCTTCTGGGCCGTGCTCATTCCGGCGATGCTGCCTCCTCCGCTGCCAACGTTTCCGTTTCTGCTGGCTGCCGGCGCGCTGCAGTATTCGAAAAGCAAATTCCTGGCCGCGCTGGCCCTCGGGCGGGGGATTCGTTACACGCTGCTGGCGTTTTTGGCGGAGCGATACGGACGCCAGATACTCCGGTCGATGGTAGAG
>Ga0210394_10004996_pt1 | contig 15094 bp, 14 predicted proteins | sample IncBWC12MmetaG_FD_160121 | JGI IMG/M metagenome (GOLD analysis project Ga0210394, IMG submission 160121) | Forest soil microbial communities from Barre Woods Harvard Forest LTER site, Petersham, Massachusetts, United States - Inc-BW-C-12-M | ecosystem: Environmental > Terrestrial > Soil >... | reverse complement strand
ATCAGGTCGCAATCTCTCGATAGTCCCGACTTTGCGCTCGCGCAACCGTCTTGCAAAGTCGGGCTGCAAAATATTGTAGGTGCCGGCCGAGCCGCAGCACAGATGACCGTCCGGCACGTCCTTCACGGCGAAGCCGAGTTTTGCCAGCAGCTCCTTTGGCTGCCGGTTGACGCGCTGGCCGTGCTGCAGCGAGCACGCCGAATGGTACGCCACGGTGAGCTGCGGTAGGTCTTGCACGGGCTCAAGCGGCAGCGCGACCAGATATTCGGAAACGTCCTTGGCTAGGCCCGAGATGCGGGCGGCGCGCTCGGCATAGGCCGGGTCGGTCCGCAGCATGAAGCCGTAGTCCTTCACCGTAGTGCCGCAGCCCGAGGTGTTGATGACGACGGCATCGAGGCCTTCAAGCGCAGTCCAGGCATCGATATTGGCGCGCGCCTGCGCCAAGGCCTCGTCGTCGCGGCCCATATGGTGGACCAGCGAGCCACAGCAGCCGGCGCCCTTGGCCAGCACCACCTCGATGCCGTGGCGCGTTAGCACGGCGATGGTGGCGGCATTGATCTGTGGCGCCAGCACGTCGTTGACGCAGCCGGCGAGCAAGGCGACGCGGCCCTTGCGTGCACCCACGGCCAAAAAAGTCTGCGGCCCGCGCGGGCGTTGCGGCCCCCGCCATGGCGCCAGGCGGAGCATGGCGGCCAGCCGCTTAAACCCGATCGCATCGAGAAGCGGCGCGAGCGGTTTTGCCGGCAGCGCAGCAAGCAGCGCCAGCCGGAAACGCTGCGGATAGGGCAAGAGCCAGGCCAGCAGGGCGCGCAACAGACGCTCGAACGGCGGACTGTCATAGGTGTTTTCGATATGGACGCGGGCGTGGTCGACCAGATGCATGTAGTGCACGCCCGACGGACAGGTGGTCATGCAGGCAAGACACGACAGACAGCGGTCGATGTGCACGACGACGTCCGCGGTCGCCGGCCGGTCGTGCTCCAGCATGTCCTTGATCAGGTAGATGCGGCCGCGCGGCGAATCGAGCTCGTTGCCGTCGAGCACATAGGTCGGGCAGGTCGCGGTGCAGAAGCCGCAATGCACGCAGGCGCGCAGGATTTTTTCCGATGCGGCGGTGTCCGGATCGGCAAGCTGCGCCAGGGTGAAATTGGTCTGCATGGCTATACGCCCGCCCACATGCGCCCGGCATTGAGCACGCCTTGCGGATCGAAACCTGCCCGCACCCGCGTCGTCAGCGCGGCAAGCGCCGGCTCTTCCGGGGTAAAGACTTCGACCGCGGCGCGCACCGCGGCCGGCGCGCGGATCAGCGTGGCGTGGCCGCTGGCGGACGCGATCGCCGCGCGCACCAGCGGCGCGTGGGCATCGTTCGCAGCCGGCAACGCCGCCCAGATGAGGCCGCCGGCCCAGTCGTAAAAAAGCTCGGCGTCGGCTTTTTCCGTGAGCGCGCGGCCGACGTCAGTGCCGTGGGTCGGCGCCGTCGAGATGCGCCAGAGGTCGCGTGCACCCGCCGGGCCCGCCGCCGCGAATGGCGTCACATCGCAGACTGCGCGCCACAGCGTGCGCGACGCCGCCTCGCCGAGCGAACCAAGCGTGCCGAACGGCGCCAAGAGCTTTTCCAGCGCGGACTTGCGCTCCGCCACCGACGGCGCAACGCCTTCGAGGCGGAATGCGGTCACGGCGGTTTGCGCGGCTGCAATCTCGGCAATGCGCGCTGCGGCAACAGCCGGCAGATGCGCCGCCGCCGAAACATCCGCGAACGAGCCCGTGGCCGCCGCCATGGCTTTGCGGGCCGCTACATCTTCGAGGCTCTGCACCAGCACCGTCGCTTCGGTTTCGGCCCGCGGCAGCGTCTTGATGGTCACGTCGGTCATGGCCGCGAGCGTGCCCCACGAGCCGGCGATGAGCTTGCAGAGGTCATAGCCGGTGACGTTTTTGACCACGCGGCCGCCGGACTTGAAGGTCTCGCCGCGGCCGGATACGGCGGTGAAGCCGAGGAAATGATCGCGCGCCGCGCCGGCCTTGATGCGCCGCGGGCCCGACAGGTTCGCCGCCAGCACGCCGCCGATGGTGGCGGCGCCGGGTGCCGTTCCGAGGAGCGGCCCATAATCCATCGGCTCGAAGGCGAGCTCTTGTTTGCTTGCCGCGACCAATGCCTCGATCTCGGCCAGCGGCGTGCCGGCTTTCGCCGACAGCACCAGTTCCTCCGGCTCATAGAGCGTGACGCCACCGAGCGCGGACAGATCGAGGGTGGCGTCCCATTGCGCGGCGCGGCCGATGGCGCGCTTGGTGCCGTGGCCGACGATTTCGAGCGCCTTGCCGTCGGCAAGCGCCGAACGGATCGCCTGCTCGACCTCGGCGGCATCGCGCGGTTTGAGCGGATCGGCCATGGCGCGATCACTCCGCCGCGTCGGCCACGGGTATGGAACCGGCGAAGGCCGGCATGATCTCGCCGGCGAAACGGCGTAGCTGCGCGCTGCCGCCGGCGACGGTGAGCAGGACATAGGCCACTCCGGCTTTCTGCAAGGCCTCGAGGTTCGCGCAGATCTCATCCGGCGTGCCGAAGAGCGCATTCTCCTCGGTGCCACCAGCCTTGTCGGCATAAGCGAGCACGTGCGAGCCGCCTGTGCCCGCAGGCTTGCGCGACACATCGACCGTGCGTTGGGTATAAGCGGCCTGGCGCTTGAGTGCGGCCTGTTTGTCGGCCTCGTCGTTGGCGACATAAAGCTGGCGCGCCACCGCCACCTGCATCGGGTCGAAGGCAAATCCTTGCGCCTTGCGCTCGGCTTTGTAGAAGCCGATGCGCTCGGCAATCTGCTCGGCGCTGGCATATTGATCGAGGATCAGGTTGAAGCCGCGCGCCGCAGCCCGGCGGATCGACTGTTCGCTGCCGGCCGCCACCCATAGCGGCGGATGCGGCTTTTGCGCCGGCGGCGGCTCGACCACGATGTCCTCGAAATGCCAGAAGCGGCCGTGGTGCGAGAAGCGCTGGCGCGTGGTCCACGCCTGCGTCATCACCGCAACGGCCTCCTCGAAGCGCGCCTCGGCCTCGTCCGGCGCGATCTGAAAGCCCTTGAACTCGCTGTGGCGGTAGCCCTTGCCGATGCCGAAATCGAAGCGGCCGCCGGAGATCAGATCGAGCGTCGCCGCCTGCTCGGCGAGCAGCACCGGATTGTGCCAAGGCAGCACGATCACCGCCGAGCCAAGCCGCAACGTTTTGGTGCGCATGGCGGCCGCCATCAACAGCATCACGGTCGCCGACACTTGGTTCCAGCCGGTGAAATGATGCTCGACCAGAAAGCTCGACTGAAAGCCAAGCGCCTCCGCCTCGACGTTGAAATCGAGATAGTCGCGGAACCCCTGGCCGCTCTCCGGGGGCAGATCGTTGCTATTGGCTTGCGCCGAGCTAAACAGACCGAATTTCATCGCATGTACTTTTTGGCGCGCGCTAAAACCGCGGAATATCGGGAAACGCCACCCGCCCGGCATGCACGTGCATGCGGTTGAGCTCGGCGCAGCGATGCAAGGTCGGGAATACTTTGCCGGGATTGAGCAGGCTCTTGTCGTCGAAGGCGCATTTGACGCGCTGCTGCTGGTTGAGATCGATTTCCGAGAACATCACCGGCATCAGATCGCGCTTCTCCACGCCGACGCCGTGCTCGCCGGTCAGCACGCCGCCGACCTCGACGCACAGGCGGAGAATATCGGCGCCGAATTGCTCGGCACGCTCGAGCTCGCCGGGATTGTTGGCGTCATAGAGGATCAGCGGATGCAGATTGCCATCGCCGGCATGGAATACATTGGCGACACGCAGGCCGTATTTCACCGACATTTCCTGCATGCGCTGCAGCACCAGCGGCAACTTGGCGCGCGGAATGGTGCCGTCCATGCACAGATAGTCCGGCGAGATGCGGCCGACCGCCGGGAACGCTGCCTTGCGGCCGGCCCAGAACAGCAGACGCTCTTCTTCCGAGTTGGAGACGCGGCAGGTCACCGCGCGGCAGGCATTGGCGATCTCCTGCACGCGATCGAGCAGGTGATCGACCTCGGCGCGCGGGCCGTCGAGCTCGACGATCAACAGCGCCTCGACGTCGAGCGGATAGCCGGCATGGACGAATTCCTCGACCGCATGGATCGCCGGCCGGTCCATCATCTCCATGCCGCCCGGAATGATTCCAGCGCCGATGATGCGCGCGACGCATTCGCCGCCGTCCTCGGATTTGTTAAAACCGATCAGCGCTGCGCGCGCGCTCTGCGGCTTCTTCAAGATGCGCACGGTGATTTCGGTGACGACGCCGAGCAGCCCCTCGGAGCCGGTGACGATGCCGAGGAGATCGTAGCCGCCGGCATCTAGATGCTTGCCGCCGAGCCGCAACACCTCGCCGGTCATCAGCACCAGCTCGCAGCCGAGCAGGTTGTTGGTGGTCATGCCGTATTTGAGGCAATGCACGCCGCCGGAATTCTCCGCCACATTGCCGCCGATGGTGCAGGCGATCTGCGACGACGGATCTGGCGCGTAATAGAAGCCGGCCTGCTCGACCGCCTGCGACACCGCCAGATTGGTGACGCCGGGCTCGACCACGGCGACGCGATTGTCGAAGTCGATCTCGCGGATGCGCTTGAACTTGGCCATGCCGAGCAGCACGCCGTCGCCAAGCGGCAGCGCGCCGCCCGACAGCGAGGTCCCTGCCCCGCGCGGCACCACCTTGATGCCTTCGCGGTAGCAGTAGGCGAGCACGGCCGAGACCTGCGCGGTGGTCTCCGGCAGCACCACCACCATGGGCAGCTGCCGATAGGCGGTGAGCCCGTCGCTCTCGTAAGGCCGCATCGCCTCTTCCGAGGCGATCACGCCCTCGCCCGGCACGAGGCGCTTAAGGGCTGCGACAATCTCGGCGCGCCGCTTCAGCACCGCATCGTCAAACAGCGGCATCAAAACCGGCATCGAACCACTCCGGCGTTTCTCCGTTGTCATTATAGCCGGAAAAGGCCGGCCGTACCGCGCGACAACGCCCCGGGGCGAACCGCGCGGCAGGCCGGCTATTTTGGCCGTTGACATACAGCGTTCCGGCCGCTTGAACGGCTGCGGCGCGAATTCGAGGCCGCATGGGGCGCGACCGGCACGATAGGCGAAAGGGAGAACTGATAATGAGGACGTTGATTGTAGCGGCCGCGTTGATTGCTGCGTCGGCCTGTACGGCATCGGCGCAGGACGTCGCCAAAGGCGAGATTTCGTTCCACAAATGCCTACCCTGCCATTCGATCGGCGACGACGCACAGAACAAGATCGGCCCGGAGCTCAACGGCATCGACGGCCGGCATTCCGGCAGCGTCCCCGATTTCTCCTATTCCGACGCCAACAAGAATTCCGGCATCGTCTGGAGCGAGGCGGAATTCAAGGACTACATCAAGGACCCGCGGGCCAAGGTGCCGGGCACCAAGATGATCTTCGCCGGCATCAAGAACGAGCAGGAGATCGCCGATCTGTGGGCCTATGTCAGCCAGTTCAACGCCGACGGCAGCATCAAGAAGAAGTAGCCGCCCGGGCGGGACCGACGGCTTGATTTGGCGCAAAAGAGCGACCGGCAGCGGGCATGACATAAAGACGCTATGATATTGGCCGCCCTGCCGCCCGCCACCGAGGAGACGCCGTCATGATCAAGGACATTGTCGTCAATCTCAGCACGCGCGAGGACGGCGGCGGCGTCGGCGACTATGCGGTGTCCGTCGCCGACACGCTTGGCGCCCACATCGCCGGGATCGCATTCGTGTTCGATCCGATCGTGCCGATTTCGGGCACCGGCTATATCCCGGCCGAAGTCATCGAGACGCAGCTCGCCGACAATCAGGCCGCGGCGAAAGCCGCCATCGACCGGTTCGCCGCGACGACCGCGCGCGTCGGCGTCTCGGCCGAGCCGATCACGCTCAGCGCCAGCGCCGCCGGCGCCGGCGACCAGTTCGCCCGCATCGCACGGCGCTTCGATCTCGCCATCGTCCCCCAGGCCGAACCGCAGGCTAACGAGGTTGAAGTGCTGATCGCCGAAAGCACGCTGTTCCAATCCGGCCGGCCGATGATCGTGGTGCCCTATATCCAGAAAGGGCCGCTCAAGCTCGATCGCGTCATGGTGTGCTGGGACGGCGGCCGCCAGGCGGCGCGCGCCATCGCCGACGCCATGCCGCTATTGGCAAAGGCCGGCAAGGTCGAAGTCGTCATCGTCGCCAACGAACGTGGCAAGCAGGACGAGATCGAAGGCGCCGATATGGGCCAGCATCTGGCGCGTCACGGCCTGAAAGTCGACGTCAAGCGCATCAGCGGCGGCAATATCGACGTCGCCGATGTGCTGTTGTCCCATGTCTCCGACAGCGGCACGGATTTCATCGTCATGGGCGGCTATGGCCATTCGCGCTTGCGCGAATTCATCCTCGGCGGCGTGACGCATTCGATCCTGCGCTCGATGACCGCGCCGGTGCTTTTGTCGCACTGAGCAGGGATCAGGAAACAGGGATCAGGGATCAAGATTCCTCTGATACCTCATACCTGTTTCCTGATCCCTGACTACTGATCCCTGATTCCTGAAACCACCAGCCCCCTCGCCCGCGCATCGGCGACGCCGAGCGCGCGCAGTGCAACGAGCGCCAGCAACTGCACCACGGCGCGCTCGCGGCCCGTGGCATCCGGCGCCAGCGGTCCGATCAATCCTTCGATGAGCAAGCCGACCAACGCGGCCGCGCTCAGCGCCGCGTCCTGCTCCGGCAGATGCGCGGCGGCTGCCGCAATGAGGGTCGCGAATTCAGCCGCCAGCGCTTTGCGAAAAGAAAGCCGCGCCGCATCGAGCTCGGCCTCGACCGGCTCGGCAATCGCCGCATAGGCAAGGCGGCGGTGGCGCAGTGCGCGTGTTGCAAACGTCATGATCGCCGCCGACAGCGCCGACAGCGGGCCCGGCGCGATGTCGGCGGCGGCGCGCAGCGCGCCGATTTCACGCTCGGAGATTTCCGTAAGGAGCGCCGCAACCAGGTCGGTCTTGCCTGGAAAATAGCGATAGACCGTGCCGGCGGCGATGCCGGCGCGCTGCGCCACCGGCGCGATCTGCACCGCCGCCATGCCGCCGTCGCTGGCCGCATCCCGCGCCGCGGCGATGATCGCCGCATGGCGGGCGGCGAGCCGGCGCGCGACATTTTCGGTGCGGCGATAGGGCATCGGTTCTGCGCAAGGTGGAATCGGCAACACTTGCCGCAACAAGTGAACCACGATTCAAAATCGCCGGCAACGCCCGGCTATACCGTCGCAGCGCGCGCTTTGTCCTTTGGAGCGGAAAAATCCTCTGGCATAGGAGGGGTCTGTCGCTTGCGCTGGGAGGGAATCATGATTGCACGGGTTGCCGCAGCCTTTGCCGCCTTGAGCTTTGCCACAGCTCTTCCCGCCGGCGCACAGACCTATCCCGATCATCCGATCACCATGATCGTGCCGCTCGCACCCGGCGGCTCGACCGACACGCTGGGCCGCATCATGGCCAAAGCCATGAGCGCGACATTGGGCCAGACCGTGGTGGTGGAAAACGTCAGCGGCGCCGCCGGCACCATCGGCGTCACCCGCGCCGAGCGCTCGGCGCCAGACGGCTACACCGTGCTGTGGGGCATGTGGGGCACCAACGTCGCCGACGGCGCCATCTACAATCTCGGCTACGATTATCTCACCGATTTCGAGCCGGTGGCGCTCGCCGTGACGCAGCCCTTCCTGATCGACGCGCGCAAAACCATGCCGGCGAACAATCTCAAAGAGCTGGTCGCCTGGATCAAAACCAATCCCGACAAAGTGACCATGGGCACGTCGGGCGTCGGCTCGCCGAGCCACGTTGCCGGCGTGCTGATGGAGAACATGATCGGCGTGAAATGGCAGATGGTGTCGTATCGCAGCGCCGGCCTTGCCACCCAGGATCTGCTCGCCGGCTTCACCGATATCCAGCTCGACACGCCGGCGGTGTCGCTGCCGCATGTGAAATCCGGCGATCTAAAAGCCTACGCCGTCACCGCCAAGGAGCGCATCGCGGTAGCGCCGGACATTCCGACCACCGACGAAGCCGGCCTGCCCGGTTATTACTTTTCATTCTGGCACGCGATGTGGGCGCCCCAGGGCACGCCACAGCCGATCGTCGCCAAGCTCAACGCCGCCATGGTCGCCGCCTTGGCCGATCCCGATACGCGGCAAAAGCTCCTCGACCTCGCGCAGGTCATCTATCCGCGCGAGCAACAGACGCCGCAAGCGCTGCACGCCTTCCAGAAAGCCGAGATCGAGAAATGGTGGCCGATCATCAAGGCCGCCGGCATCAAGGCGGAGTGAACTGCCGTGCTCAGGGCGGGCAAATATAGCCGGGTCCGCTCGGGTTTTTGAAACAGCCGACCGAAGCGGGGATGACTTGTTTCGGCAGCCATAACACGACTTTTGGAAAATAGATCGCAAACGAGATCGTGATCAGAAACACGACATAGATCGGCAGCGCTGCGCGAAGTGCTTTGGAGAATCGCACGCCGACGAACTTCGAGGCCATCAACAACACGAGTCCATAGGGTGGCGTTATCAGTCCGAATGCCAGCGTGGCGATCAGCACCACGCCCATGTGCACCGGATTGATATTGCCGGCCTGCGTCAGCGTATTCACCAGCGGCATGAAGATGATGATTGTCGGCACCGGCTCGATAAAATCGCCGATAATGGTGAACAGCGCCACCATGAGCAGCATCATCAGATGCGGGTCGTTGCCGGCAATCGAGGTGATCCAGTCGGCAATGACGAGCGCACCGCGTAGATAAGCCAGCATCCAGCCGAACGCGTTGGCGGCACCGATCGTGATCAAGGGCAATGAGAAGATCAGGCCCGCAAGACAGAAATCATACGGCAGTATTTTGAGATGACCCCGGTTGAGCGCCGGGATGACCGCGAAAATGATCCAGACCACCGCGACAACACCGGCTTCAGTCGGCGTGAACCAGCCCGTCAGAATGCCGCCCATCAGAATGACCGGGATCATCAGGGGAAGAGCTGCGTCTTTGGCCGCGAGCCCGACCGTCAATAAAGACGCGCGGGGCCGTCGCGCGCCGAGTGGACCGAAGAAATAGCAATAGATCATCAGCCCGAAGCCGATCATGAACCCAGGCACCACGCCCGCCATGAACAGGCCGGCGATCGAGACGTTACCGACAGCGCCATAGACCACCGCCGTGATGCTCGGCGGCACCAGCGCCGCGATCGTCGAGGCCGCCGCGATGATCGCGGCGATGAAAGGCGGATCATAGCCCTCGCGCTTCATCGGGCCGCCCAAGGCGCGGCTGATCACGGCGACATCGGCGGTTGTCGAACCCGACATTTCGGAGAACATCATGCTGAAAACGGTGACAACCTGCGACAGGCCGCCGCGAATGTGGCCGACCAGCGCCAACGCCAGATTGGCGACCCGCGTGACGACATTGGCGGAGCTCATCAGCTCGCCGACAAGAAGGAAGAACGGAATGGCGAGCAGAGCCTCGCTATCCATCCCGTCAAACATCTTTTGGATGATCGCCGGCATCGACACGTCGGTGAACGCGGCGCCGACCAGCACGCCTGCCAGCAGCGAGAAGGCGACGGGCACGCCCATATACCCGAAGACCAGGAACAGCGAAGTCATTAAACCCAAAATAAGCGAATTGCTCACCAGAGCTCCCTCTTCGCCACGAGGTCGATCGGCGTGACATGAACCGGCTCTTCGGGCGGCTCGGGATGGTCGAATCCGTTGCGGATTCCGTTGACGAGCTGCTCGATAGTGAACAGTGCAATAAGCACTCCGGAGATCGGGATCGCCGCATAAAGCGAGGCAATAGGCGTCATCGAGGGCATGCGAAAGCTGCCAAAACCCCGAAGAAAATTGATGTAGCCGAAATAAACCAGGCAGACGGCAACGCCCAGCACCACGAGGCGAATGACGATTTCAATCGCGAGCCGCGGCGCGCCGTGCATCGCTTCCGAAACCGCCGTCAGGTAAAGGTGATCGTTGCGGCGCGTGGCGACTGCTGTGCCGGTAAAAATCGCGTAGATGAAGAACGTGGACGTAACTTCCTGGAGCCACAGCCAGGGATGACCGATGCTGCGGGTGACGATATCCAGCGTCACCGTCGTCGAAAAGCCAAATAGCAATACCCCGCACAGCACCATGAGGGCGAGCTCGAGCAAGTCGAACGCGCGCCATTTCAAATGACGCTGACGCTTCAGCACGAGCTTGTCAGCGAACCGCATTGGCAGGCGCCTAGATCAACGCGACATCGAGAGGCCGAAAAGATGTCTCCGTGCCGGCGGGGACGACTAGTTGATGCTGCTGATCAGCTTTTCGATCTTGACGGCGTGCGGGCCGAGTTCAGCGGAAAACTTGTCCAGATACGGCGTGGCGATCCCGACAAAGCCCGACTTGTCGACGTCGGTGACGATCTTGACGCCGATTGCCTGGAGCTTGCCGACCGACTGGTGCTCCAGCTCGAACGCCTTGGCCGGCTGGTTTTTGTTGACCTCGGCGGCCGCTGTTTGCACCCACTGCTTCTGCTCGGCGGTGAGGCTTTGCCAGAGCTTGTCGCTGATCCAGACAAGGCTGTTATTGGCTTCGTGTTCGGTGAGCGAGAGCACCGGTGCCACTTCGTAATGCTTATTGACGAGATAGACATTGATACCGTTTTCGGCGACATCGACGACACCGGTCTGTAACGAGGTGTAGACGCTGCCAAACGGCATATGGACGACCTGCGCGCCATAAGCGGGGAAGATCGCGTCTTCGGTCGGTGTAGCCTGAACGCGAACCTTCAGGCCCTTGATATCCTCGACTTTGTGGATTTCCTTCTTGCTGTACATCGAGCGCAAACCGAGCGTGGCAAGCGCGATCACATGCGAGCCTTGCACCGTCTCCTCGATCATCGCCTTGACGGCTTCGGAAACCCGCGGATCGGCGAGCGCTTTCGTCAGATGGTCTTCGGAGCGAAACAGGAAGTGCAGCGACATCACACCGGCCTGCGGCGATACCGTCGCAGCGTTGGCGGACGACGAGATGGCGAAATCGATATCGCCGGATTTCAACAATTGCAGCACCTGCGGCTCCTGGCCGAGCTGCGCGCCGGGATATTGATCGACCAGGAACTGACCCTTGCTCAATTCCTTCATCTTGTTGGCGAAGATGTCGCCGACGACGCCGTAGCCGGTCGTTGTCGGCTGGTCATAGGCGAAGCGGTAGTGCTTTTCTTGCGCGTTGGCGCCAAACGGAATGGCGGCGACGGCTGCACTGAGCAGGATGTGTCGCAAAAGCGAAGAAACGCGAATGACAGACATTGGATTTCCCCCTATTTGGTCGTGTCTTGCACAGCGGCTGCCGCGTCTTGTCTTTTCGACAAGTATTTATTGGGCGAAAGGGTTGTCCGCTAATCCCCTTTTGTCAATCAGAATACCTCGCGGCGCCGCATATTGAGGCGGTGATCCGAGGCGGCGACTGCGCTGGATTACTGCTTCGGTGGTATAAAGATCGGCGCTAATTGGTGGCTTCACTGCGCGGGGCAAAGAAAAGCTCGTCGCCGTTGATGCGGTATGACGTGATCGCGGCAAGGCCGGCCTTCGACGTAAGCCACTCGTGCCACGTCTTCGCTTCTCTGAATTTTACCTGTGGCCACTTGGCGGGATCCATGAGGATGCTGCCGTATGGATTGAATAGAATTGGATCGCCTTCAGTCAGAATTTCGAGGTTCTGCCGGTTCTTAAAGTTAGCCCAAGCGGCTCGATCTGTGAGGGTGTAAGCATTGAGCGCGGCAGCAAAATTAAGAGTTGCACCGATACTTTGGGCCAAGTCGGGATACCAAGTTTGGCCCTGTGGCTCGACACCTGCCAACTTCCACAGCCGAAGCTCCATCCGGTAGGTGCCGCCGTCATCGCCCCGGCTCGCAAATAAAGCTCCCTTAGCGGCAATCGCCGCGAACGCCCTGCGGGCATCTTTGAACCCGCGAATACCTGCAGGGTCGGAGCTTGGTCCGACAATGACGAAATCGTTGTACATGACGTCGCGGCGATCAATGCCGTGACCGTCTGCCACAAACTTGTCCTCTCCAACCCTATCGTGAACGAGTAACGCATCGACGTTACCACGCGCCCCTATCGAAAGAGCCCGACCGGTCCCGAGCGCCTCGACGTGAATATCCAAGCCAGTTGCGGCTTGAAAGATCGGGAGGATGTAGCCAAAGAAGCCAGAGTCCTCGGTCGAGGTGGCCGATCCGAGTGTTATAAACGACTCGGCGGCTTGCGTGGTGCTTATGCCATTGGCGTCAACGTCTCGATCCAGCTTCGTGGGAAGCTTATTGTCGTGTTGTGGACCGTTGAACCATTCAGGGTAGTGCCAGACCATCTCTAGCCCGAGCATGGAGAGCAAGCAGCAGATGATGCAGATTTGCAGCGTCGTGTACTTGTATGCCGGCATTAGATTGCGCGCCTCTCACGCCAAACAGCCACTTTCGTTGCACTTTCTCCATCAGCCTCCGTCGCTAGCGCGTCACACGGCGGCTTGGCGATTTCGGACGTTCACGTAGGTAGATTGCATGCCAATAGCCGAAGCGATTCCATTCGCGCTTTATCAACGCCTCTTCGCATTTATCGAGGGCAAGATTTGCAAGCGGATTGCATTGCCGTTCCTGTCGACGCTGATACCATTCCCAAAAATCGACGATCACATCGTAATCGCGCATTTTCTCGGTCATGGAGCGCCTCCTAGAGCCACCCCGCCAGCGGCGTTACATCATCCCTGTGCGCTTCGTACTCGGCCGTGTCACCGAGGTCTGAGTTCGTCCACCGAACGATGACGTAGTCACCTTGAATCCTTGTCACGACCGCTATTCGATTTCGGCCGCTGCGCCGGACGGACACCTTCATTCCTAACTCGATACTTCCGTTATCGTTGCCGTCGTTCAGAGCCGCCATCGGGCAACCTCATCGAAAGGTGTGACTGAGTTTCCGTAACATCAACGCTATCATAATGGCGGGTCTGTCCGTATGCTCAAGGTGGTGGAATCAAGGGTCCGCGAGGTCTAATTTGCCGAAAAAGTTTGCAATATTCGACTACGATCAATGCGCCCGCAAGCATCGGCGCTTTCTGCGGCATGGCTGCTTCCGTCAGAAAAATGTAGTCATTCATGACTGCGATATTGAATGAGGAGAAAACCTGCGGTGACGATTTTCGACTTGCAGCAACGGGTTGCATTCATAACCGGCGGCAATGGCGGCATCGGACTCGGCATGGCGAGGGGTCTCGCCTCTGCGGGCGCCACGGTCGTCATAGCAGGCCGAAACAAGACAAAGGCTCAATCGGCACTCGCGGAGTTGCGCTCGCGCGGTGCCCAGGCTGATTTTGTCGAGCTGGATGTTCTCGAGGAAGCGTCCTGCCGGCAGGCGATCGAGCGCGCCGCCGAGCGATTTGGCCGTCTCGACATCCTTGTCAACAATGCCGGGACAACCGTTCGCGGGCAACCGCAAGACTTGACCGCGCAGGATTGGCGTCTGGTGATGGATACCAATCTCACCAGCGCATTTCTTTGCTCGCAGGCGGCGTATCCCCACATGGTGCGCGCCGGCGCCGGCAAGATCATCAATATCGGGTCGATGATGTCGGTGTTCGCATCGTCCTATGCCACGCCTTATGCAGCGAGCAAAGGCGGCATCGTGCAGATGGCGAAGGCGATGGCGGTCGCTTGGGCGAAGGACAACATCCAGGTCAACACGATATTGCCCGGGTGGGTCGATACCGATCTCACGCGGCAGGCGCGCGAACAGGTCCAAGGCCTTCACGAAAAGGTGCTGGCGCGCACGCCGGCTCAACGCTGGGGCAAGCCGGACGATTTTGCCGGCATCGCCGTCTTTCTGGCGGCTCCTGCTTCGGATTTCATTACCGGTGCGACCATTGCGGTCGACGGCGGATATTCGGTACAGGCGTAGTTGAATAGGCCAATGTTCAGCGCTTCTTCTCCGCCAGCGACCTGGCGCGAATTTTTGCGATCGTCGTCGTCGGCGTGATGGCTTCGCCGTCGATGGCCAAGCGGATGATGGCGGGCTTGCCGCAGGCTTGCGCCTGCTTGAACGCGTCGGGAAAATCCTCGGTGCGCTCGACCGAAACGCCGAAGCCGCCGAAGGCCCGCGCGTAAGCCGGAAAATCCGGATTGCGCAATTCGGTCGCCGAGACGCGGCCGGGATATTCGCGCTCCTGATGCATGCGGATGGTGCCGTACATGCTGTTGTCGGCAATGATGGTGACGAACGGCGCGCCGTATTGCACGGCCGTGGCGAATTCCTGGCCGTTCATCAGAAAATCGCCGTCGCCGGCGAGGCACACCACCGGCCGGTCGGGGTGCAGGCGCTTCATCGCCAGCGCCGCCGGCACGCCATAGCCCATGGAGCCCGAGGCCGGCGCCACATGCGAGCCGAAACGGCGGAAGCGGAAGAAGCGGTGAATCCACGCCGCATAATTGCCGGCGCCGTTGCACAGGATGGCGTTGGGCGGCAGATATTCGCGCAGCCACACCATGACGGCGCCGAAATTGACGCCGCCCGGCTGCTCGGTTGGCATTTCCGTCCATGCCAGATAGTCGGCGTGAGCGGCCTCGGCCTCCCCGCGGGCCTCTTTCAGATCGAGATTGTCGAGCGCCGCGGCAAACGCGGTCGGCGTGGCATGAATAGCGAGATGAGGACTATAGACGCGGCCGAGCTCCTCGGCGCCCGGATGCACGTGGACGAACGGCATCTGCGGGCGGGGAATGTCGAACAGCGTATAGCTCTGCGACGGCAATTCGCCGAGCCGACCGCCGACCATGATGACCAGATCGGCCGCCTTGATGCGCTCGAGCAGTTTTGGATTGGGACCGATGCCGAGATCGCCGGCGTAGCAGGGATGCAGCGCGTCGAACAAATGGCCGCGGCGAAACGTGGTGCACACCGGCAGCGCATATTTCTGCGCAAAGCGGCCGATGCCGTCAGAGGCCGCTTGCGACCAGCGGCTGCCGCCGAGCAGCATGATCGGCGCGCGGGCGCCGGAAAGCATTTGCGCGAACTTCGCCATCT
>Ga0210394_10004995_pt1 | contig 15095 bp, 14 predicted proteins | sample IncBWC12MmetaG_FD_160121 | JGI IMG/M metagenome (GOLD analysis project Ga0210394, IMG submission 160121) | Forest soil microbial communities from Barre Woods Harvard Forest LTER site, Petersham, Massachusetts, United States - Inc-BW-C-12-M | ecosystem: Environmental > Terrestrial > Soil >... | reverse complement strand
ACGGATCCGGGAAAAATGGCTGGTTCAACGATTCGCTGACTCAATCCCCGGATATTACGCCCCTGCTGGACGGCATTCTTCGCTATGTACCCGCACCGGAACAAAAAGAAGGAAGCCTGCAACTGCAGATTACTTCCCTGGATTATTCATCGTTTCTCGGCAGAATTGCGGTGGGCAAAATAACGCGGGGAGAACTGCGCGACGGGCAGCAAGTGACCCTGATGCAGGCCGACGGAATCCCGAAGCGCTCTAAAGTAAAGGAATTATATGTGTTTGAATCCCTGGGAAAAAAGCGGGCGGAACTCGTAACCTGCGGAGATATCTGCGCGGTAGTGGGACTCGAAGATTTTACGATCGGGGATACCATTGCCGATTCGGAACAGCCTGAAGCGCTGCCGGTGGTCCCCATCGATGAGCCGACCATGAGCATGCTTTTTTCGATCAACAACTCGCCCTATTACGGAAAGGATGGCAAGTTCGTAACCTCGCGGCATTTGCGCGACCGCCTGATCCGGGAAACCGAAAAGAATCTCGCCTTGCGGGTAGAAGATACCGACAGCGCCGACAGTTTCCAGGTTTTCGGCCGGGGCATCCTCCACCTGGGGATATTAATTGAGACTATGCGGCGGGAAGGATACGAACTGACCGTAGGTCAACCGCAGGTGATTGTAAAGGAAATCGAGGGGAAAAAAGCTGAACCTTTTGAAGTTTTGGTTGTGGATGTGCCGGGTGAGTTCAGCGGAAAAGTCATTGATATGGTTACGCAGCGCAAGGGCGAGCTCCACGTCATGGAAACGAAAGGCGAAATCCAGCACCTGGAATTCGAGATCCCTTCCCGGGGGCTGATTGGGCTTCGTTCCGGAATGCTGACCCAAACGGCTGGCGAAGCCGTGATGGCCCACCGGGTCAGCGAATACCGGCCCTGGAAGGGGCCGATCCCGGGCCGGATCAACGGAGTGCTGATTTCCAAAAACCAGGGATCGGCTACCGCGTATTCGATCGACAAGCTGCAGGACCGCGGATCCTTTTTTGTGGATCCGGGTGAAGAAATCTACATCGGCCAAATCATCGCCGAGCACATCAAGCCGGGCGACCTGGTGGTGAACGTCACGGAAGCCAAGAAGCTCACCAATATGCGCGCCAGCGGAAGCGACGATTCCTCCCGGATCATCCCCCGCATCCAAATGACGCTGGAAGAATGCATGGAATACATCCAGCAGGATGAATGCATCGAAGTAACTCCTAAGAATGTCCGCCTGCGCAAGACCATCCTGAACGAGGATGAGCGAAAGAAATTCCAGAAAATGCTGAAGGCTGAAGAAGTCAATTGACGGCCCAATGCCTCCTTTTGACCTATCTTTGTGCAAAGCGATCGATGAAACGCTGGACATGCATAGGATTGCTTTTCCTGGTTCTTCTCCTGGGCTCAGCACGGAAGGCGGATGCCCAGTGCTCGATCTGCAGCCGGACCGCCCAGCAAATGGGCGAACGGCCGGCTAAAGCGCTCAATGCGGGCATCATTTATCTCGCCATTATGCCCTTTCTCATATTTGGTTTCATTGGCTACCGGTGGTACCGCAGCAATCGGGAAGCTACCTGAGCCGTAGCGGGTCCGGCCGATGGATTCTTTTGCCCTATATTCGGCAAAAATTCTGCCTTTGGCCAGATGAAGGCGTCCTCACCCATCCAAAAAGTTCAAAGGAGCCGTCCTGCCCAGGCACAGTTCTCCATCCTGATCCCCAGCTGGAACAATCTTCCTTACCTCCAGCTTTGCATCGACAGTATCCGCAAGAACTCAGTTTATGAACACCAGATCATTGTCCATGTCAATGAAGGAATAGACGGAACCCTGGATTGGGTCAAGGACCATCCTGAACTGGACTACAGCTATTGTGCCGAGAACCTGGGCATTTGTTATGCGCTCAATATCGCCCGGGGCCTGGCACAAACTGAATATATTCTTTACTTGAACGACGACATGTACGTGTGCCCCGGTTGGGATCAGGAGCTCCTGCAGGCGGTCCGGAAAATCGGCCACCCCTTTTTTTTTCTATCTGCTACGGCGATAGAGCCTGTCGATAGCGGGAATCGATGCGTGATCATTCGGGACTGGGGGCAAAATTTGCATTCCTTTCAGGAAAAGGACTTGCTCGAGGGATTTGCCCAGCTGTCCGCGGCAGATTGGCAGGGGGCCACCTGGCCGCCCAACCTGGTACACCGCGACCTTTGGGATTTATGCGGTGGATACAGTACGGAATTTTCGCCGGGCATGTATTCCGACCCGGATTTTTCCATGAAACTTTGGCGACTGGGCGTGAGGCATTTTCAGGGATTGGGCGCTAGCCGCGTCTACCATTTCGGATCCAAATCCACGGCAAGGATTTCCGGCAATCCCGGATATTTTCGATTTATTTCCAAATGGGGAATGGCCCCCAGCCTGCTGGCTCAGAAATTTCTTCGCAGCGGCCAACCATTTGACGGGCCTTTGGCAGAACAGGAGCTGACCGCAGCCGAACGTTGGAAGAGCCGGTTCAAGCGGCTGCAGGCTGCGTGGCGAAATCCGCGATGAGCCCCATCAAAAGGCGTCAGCGAACCGGTATACATTGAAATCTTTCTGATTAAGCGATTCCCGGATCTGCTGGCGGATCTGGGTTTTGCTGATCTGGCGGCAACGCTTTTGCGCGATCAGCCGGTATGCTTGTTCAGCAAGCAATAGGCTCCGCCGGTCCAGGTCGACGCGGTTGCCATAAGCCTCGATCTTTTCCTTCAATTCGGCAATCCCCTTATTTTCGGTGGCGACGGTTTGCAGCAGGGCGATCTCGATCCCTTGCTCCTTTTCCCGTTCCATGATCCGGGTGCCAGGCTACGAGCCAGCATTCCGGCATCCGGCCTGTCGGATTTGTTCACCACCAGGATGTCGGCGACTTCCAATATGCCGGATTTCATGACCTGGATTTCGTCGCCCGATTCGGGAACTAGCACCAGGACAGTGGTGTCGGCAATGGCAGCAATCTCCACTTCATTTTGACCGACGCCTGCGGTTTCAATCAGGATCCGCTCAAAACCCGCCACACGAAGCAGGTCGATTACGGCGATAATTTTGGGATGCAGACCCCCCAGGGTGCCGCGCGTCGTGAGGGATCGGATAAAGACCTGGGGATTCGTATACCATTCGGACATCCGGATGCGGTCGCCGAGCAGGGAACCCGCATGGAATGGCGAAGAAGGGTCGATGCAGACTACGGCCGTTTTTTTCTCATCCAGAACGTAGGCAGCGATCAACCGGTCAATGAGAGTACTTTTTCCCGCACCGGGCGGTCCCGTGATCCCAATGACGCGGCTGCCTAGAGGAATGACCAGACTCTGCAAAAATTCCTCGTATCCTGGCGTTTCGTTTTCCACCCGGGAAATGAGGCGGGCCAGCGATCGGGATTCATCGTTGGCGATTTCTCGACGGAGTTGCTCCCACGACTGATCTGCCGGATGATGCGGTTCCATGGTAAACCAAATTTAGGGGCAAAAAGGGAGGCCGGCGCGCGGCTGGGATTAAATGTTAATTTTGATGCTTATTCCTCCAAGTAACCTGAAATCTTCTGTGGCGCGGGTCCTGGCCCGTATGCACGAGGCGGCATGACCAATTTCATTCCCATATTCCCATTGAGCATTGTCGTATACCCGCGAGAAAAGGTTAACCTGCATATTTTCGAGCCGAGATATAAGCAGCTGATCAGCGAATGCTACAAGGAAAGCAGGTCCTTTGGAATACCTACCGTTATCGATCAAAAGATAGGTGATATCGGGACCCTGGTGCGGGTTACCGAACTGGTTAAGATCTTTGACAATGGGGAGATGGACATCCGAACGGAAGGCGTGAGCGTGTTCCGCATTTTGGAGGTCATCCAGGCTGTCCCGGACAAACTGTATAGCGGGGCCATCGTGAACTATCCCGAAAACTCCGACGAGGCGGGAATGCGAGAGTTGATGGTTCGGGTGGTCAATGCGATCCGGGAACTGCATCGATTGTTGCACATCCGTAAGGATTTCCATAAGCCGGACGAACTGCTGGCCTCGTATGACGTGGCACACCATGCGGGTCTCACCCTACAGGAAGAATATGAATTGCTCGGACTATTCCGGGAAGAACAACGCCAGGAATACCTGAAAAGGCATTTGAGCAAAGTGATCCCGATAATTGCCGAGATGGAATTGCTTAAGGAAAAAGTGAAGTTGAACGGGCATTTCCAGAACCTATCTTCGTTTGATTTTGAAGCGTGACCCGCGAAGCGGTATATTTCCGACGGGATAATTCAAATCAGGATTTTTCATGTCTATCACCCTTTGTTTCGACTTCGGCAATACCCGGCTCAAATGCGCCATCTTTTCCGGCGACCAGATGCAGTCGATCGAAGTGCTGCCCGACGACCGCCCGGCGGCAATCCGCAAGTTGATCAAACAGTGGAAACCTGAATGGTCCATTCTTTCTTCCGTGATCGAACATGATCCCCGGGTCGATCAGCTCCTGGAGAAAAAAACGCGATTTCACCGGCTGGATCATCGATCGAAATTTCCAGTAACCACGCCTGTCGGTAAACCCGAAACAATCGGGGCCGACCGCTTGGCCCTGGTGGTGGCGGCCGTTGAACTCTTTCCGCAGCAGCACAACCTGGTCATCGGACTCGGCACTGCCGTAACGTACAACTTCGTCGATAAATACCAGGCCTTCCTGGGCGGGGGCATTTCCCCGGGCCTGGGCATGCGGTTTCGTTCGCTGAAGGAGTATACCCAGAAATTACCGCTGATCAAACCCGATTGGAATTTCCCGCTCGTCGGTTATGATACGCGCACCAATATCCAAAGCGGTGTCATCCTCGGCCTGGCGGCAGAGATCGATGGGATGATTGGCCACTATGAGGCGCGCTACACGCCCCTGAACGCCTTGCTTTGCGGCGGCGACGCTGATTTTATCGGCGGTTTCCTTAAAACGAGGATATTTGCTGACCCGGATTTGCTATTCAAGGGTTTACTGGCCATCAGCAAGCACAATCGCTGAAGCAGATTCAGCCTACCGAATGAAAGCCATAAGAAAACCTGAGCTGCTGACCGTTCTGGTCTGGCTCTCCGCATGGCTGCTGACAGCCTGCGAGAACAATGAAAAGGATCTGCCTTCTTTCCGCCAGAAGCATACTGGGGTGGAAGAAGGCAAAGGCATACTCATTTACTACAGCCGGGATGCCAAGATGAAATCCCGCCTTACTGCGCCCTATATGCTGCGCAACCTGGCCGATTCCCAAAAGGTGGAATTTCCGCAAACCCTCCATGTGGATTTCTTCAACGATAGCTTGCGCGTAGAGAGTCAGCTGGATGCCCATTACGGAAAATATTATGAATCCCTCAACAAGGTCTATCTCCGCGACAGTGTCGTGGTCAAAAACATCCTGAAGGGAGATACACTGTATTGCCGGGAGCTCTGGTGGGACCAAAAGACTGAAAAGTTCTATACCGATAAGCCGGTGCAGATCCACAAGAAGGGGGGAACGCTGATTTATGGCGAAGGGCTGGAAGCGCCCCAGGATTTCAGCGGATACTCGATATTCAAAGTAACGGGTCCACTGGCAGTGGAAGGCAAGCGACTGCCTTGAGAGAACCTTCCGGCAATTTCTTTATAATTGGTTTCTTTCGGAACCTCAATCAATCCACATTATGGAATACCGCTATTTGGGAAAAACGGGCCTTGAGCTAAGCGTCCTTTCATTCGGGAGCTGGGTAACCTTTCATAAACAGGTGCAGGACAACAGCGCCGATGAACTCATGGGGTTGGCCTACGACCAAGGAATCAACTTCTTCGACAATGCCGAGGTCTACGCCCTGGGCGAAAGCGAAAAGATCATGGGCCGGGTCCTGAAAAGAAAAAATTGGGAAAGAAGTTCCTTCGTTGTGTCTTCCAAAGTTTTCTTCGGGTGGCATGGCAAACAGAACCGGCCCAACCAGACCGGCCTGGGCAGAAAACACCTGGTAGAAGCCTGCCAGGAAGCGCTGCAACGTCTGCAACTGGAATACCTGGACCTGTTCTTTTGCCATCGGCCAGATAAAAAAGTGCCCATTGCTGAAGTAGTCTGGACCATGAACCACCTGATCCAGCAAGGAAAAATCCTGTATTGGGGGACCAGCGAATGGAGCGCGGCCGAGATCATGGAGGCGCACCGCTGCGCAGAGAAAGACCGTCTGCAGGGGCCTAGCATGGAGCAGCCCCAATATAACCTGCTCGAGCGGCAAAAGATGGATGCAGAATATCTCGACCTTTTCCGCACGGTGGGTATGGGGACGACCATTTGGAGCCCATTGGCCTCAGGCCTCTTGACGGGCAAGTATAATGAAGGAATACCCGAGGGCTCCCGCCTGGGCTTGGCAGGCTATGAATGGCTGAAAGATCTAGCCCTCCGCGAAGAAAGGATCGACAAAGTTCGCCAGTTGAACGCGCTGGCCAAGGAGTTAGGCGTATCGCTGGCTTCATTGAGCATCGCCTGGTGCATCCATAATCCTTTTGTTACCACGGCCATTCTCGGGGCGACCCGCAGGGAGCAATTGCTGGAGAATTTGAAGGCAGTGGAGCTTAGGGAGGGCTTGGATACCGAGCTGCTTGGACGCATCGAAGCCATTGTTCAAAATAAACCCAGGCTGCCTGAATTTTAAGGGCAAAAAATAATTGGACAGGGCAGTCCCGATTGATCGAACCATGTTGATACCGCCCGGGGAATATATTTCGTTGGGATTGACTATCATGAGGAAAAGCCCCGCGGGCAAGCGGGGCTTTTCAATTTGTTTGTACATTACCTAACCACATTGTTCTAGGTCATCAATAGGTACAAATTTTAAGTAGCATTCGTAGGAATTGGACTTGGATGGATCTTGGATTGTAAGCGCCAGTCAGGATAGATAAAGGACCCGGGTATATGCAGCGTTGGCTGACTTGTGTTTTTCTTAGGACCTGGATGCTGGATTGGTTTAACCTGGATATCGGATCTGGCATCCTGTATCTTCTTGCTTGGCTATGTAAACATACAATTGTATACTGCCCTCGCAAGCGCAGTAATGCTTGATCTGATCCCTGTTATTTTCTGTCAGTCCCTAGTAAAATTACCCGGCTTATAGCGGGTATTTTCCCCGGTTTTGGGGCGATGGAAAATTGCCCTATTTTAGATCAGCAATGACTAGCGGAAATTGATGGAATTCAAGGACAAGACGGTAGTTATTTCCGGGGGCAGCCGGGGTATCGGCAAGGCTATTGCTCTGCGGCTGGCTCGTGATGGAGCCAATATCGTCATTGCGGGCAAAACCGCCGTGCCCCATCCTAAATTGGAAGGCACGATTTACAGTGCCGCTGAAGAGATCTCGGCTGCCGGGCCGGGCAAAGTACTTCCTATCCAGGCGGACGTTCGTTCAGATGAAAATATCCGGCACCTCGTGGATATGGTCGTGAAGACCTTCGGAGGCATCGACATCCTGGTCAATAACGCCAGCGCCATAAATCTTTCGCCTACCGAACAAACTGAACCCAAGCGCTACGATCTCCTGCAGGATATCAACGTTCGGGGAACCTTTTTTTTGAGTCAGGCCTGTATACCCCATCTAAAAAAAGCCATCAATCCGCATATCCTGAACCTTTCCCCTCCCCTGCGGATGGATCCCCAATGGTTTTCCAAACACCTCGCATACACCTTGAGTAAATACGGCATGAGCATGATCGTACTAGGGCTTGCCGAGGAGCTAAAGCCTTGCCGGATCGGCGTCAATGCCCTATGGCCGCGCACGACGATTGCCACGGCTGCCGTGCAAAACCTACTGGGCGGTGACTTCCTCATCCAACGTAGCCGAAAACCGGAAATCGTCGCCGACGCAGCTGCTTTTATTCTCCGGCGCCCCTCGTACGAAACCACCGGCCAATTTTTTATCGATGAAGAAGTGTTGATGGAAGAAGGCATCTCCGATTTTGGCGCCTATGCCGTCAATCCGGAACAGAAACTCATGAACGATCTTTTCCTGTAGGCAAACTTCGCCTGGAGATTTTGGCATTTCAAAAACAAATCGGGTAATGCAGCTCATGACCGAGAGCGGCCGGCAATAATCAACGCTGCAGCGGCCAAGCCTGTATCCTTAACGAGGTTGGTCATCGGCGCGATTACCGCCTGATGATCGGGAGCATGGATCACGGAGGGAAGATGAATGGTGAATACGATCAGCAACAGAAATATGGCCAACAAGATGCCGGCCAGCTGAGTCGATTTTCCAATGAGAAAGGATATGGCGGCCAAAATGAGCGCCAGGCCGGTCAGGTAAACCCAAAACGCGCCGCCGGGAATAAAGGAGGGAACATAATTAACCATGGTCTTTCCGACCAGAAAGTGATTGACCCCAAAATATCCGATAACCAGGGCGTACAGAACGACGCCGATCCGGGAGATGGTAGCGTTATTCATAAAGCAATCGTTTTTTGATTCACCTAAATTTAACGAATCTTTATGATATGGCTTGCAGCTTTTGGGGAGCAATCACAAAGTCGGTTCGTTGCCAGGCGTCGAAGTCCGGCTTTCAGGCCTCATTTGAGGAAACAGGAGCACGTCCTGTATGGATGCCTGATTGGTGAGCAGCATGGCCAGTCGGTCGATACCCAGACCGATTCCGGAGGTGGGCGGCATGCCATATTCCAGGGCGCGGAGAAAATCCTGGTCGATGAACATGGCTTCCTGGTCGCCTCTTTCCATCAATTGCTGCTGTTCTTCAAACCGTTCCCGCTGTTCCAGCGGATCATTCAATTCCGAATAGGCATTGGCGATTTCCTTGCCGTTGACCAGGAGCTCGAATCGCTCCACCAGGCCCGGAAGCGACCGATGCCTCTTGGTAAGGGGCGACATCTCGACTGGGTAATCGATGATGAATGTGGGCTGGATGAATTGGTCTTCGCAGGTCGCTCCAAAAATCAAGTCGATCAATTTGCCCCTGCCCAGGCTCGGATCTGCCGGCAGGTGCAACGAACGGGCAGCCTCCCGTAGCTGGTTTTCGTCCATCGTACCGATGTCCCATCCGCTGTATTGGCGGATCGCTTCAGATATACTTATCCGGGGATAAGGAGCCTTAAAGTCCAGGAATCGCTCCCCGCAGGGCACCTGGGTAGACCCATTGGTCGCCAGGGCAGTCGTTTCCAGCAATTGCTCGGTGGTTTCCATCATCCAGAAATAATCCTTGTAGGCTACATAGAATTCCAAAATGGTAAACTCCGGGTTATGCGTCCGGTCCATCCCTTCGTTGCGGAAGTTTCGGCTGAACTCGAAGACCCAATCAAAGCCACCGACGATCAGCCGCTTCAGGTAAAGCTCGTTGGCAATCCGCAGGTAAAATGGGGTGTCCAGGGCATTGTGGTGCGTGATAAAAGGAAGCGCGGTTGCTCCCCCGGGAATATTCTGCAAAACTGGCGTATCCACTTCCAGACCCCCGCGACGGGCAAGGAAATCGCGCATGGCATTGATCATGCGGCTGCGCTTTATGAAGATCTCCCGAACCTGGGGGTTGACGATCAGATCGGCATACCGCTGCCGGTAGCGGAATTCCGGGTCCGTAACGGCGTCGAAGGTTTCCCCTTCTTTCTCTTTGACGACGGGCAGCGGTCTCAGGCCTTTGGCCAATAGAGTCAGTTCGCGGACATGGACGGAAATCTCCCCGGTCCGGGTGGTAAATACATAACCCTGCACGCCGAAAATGTCCCCGATATCGGTAAGGTGTTTCCACACCCGGTCATACAAAAACTTGTCTTCCCCCGGACTGATATCGTCCCGCCTGATATAGAGCTGGATCTTTCCGCTTGCATCCTGCAGCAAAGCAAAGGAGGCTTTGCCCATATCCCGGATGCTCATGATCCTGCCTGCAAGGCAAACGTCCGAAAATTCTGGTTTGTTTTGCCCTTCCTTATAATGATCCTTGATGTACGCGGCGCTTGAATTAACGGGGAAAAGCTCGGGCGGGTAGGGGTTAATGCCGAGTGTGCGCAACTCCGCGAGCTTTCCGCGGCGTATGATTTCCTGTTCCGACAGCGAGGGGGTGTTCATGGAGAATATCCAGGATAAAAATTTGCGCGAAGGTATACCAATTCAGGTTAGATCAAGAAGGTAACCCGGTGAGACAGTATCAAATGCCCGCTTCGAATTCCTCATGTTGTCCATGACGGATATCCCTTCGGCTTGCTTCATTGCCGGGAGATTAGTTTAGCCAACCGGCAGGTATGGCGATCAGGGGCTCGATCACGATATTTTTATAGAAGATTTCTGCTCCTTCAGACTGTATTTGTAATTTCCCCTTCGTCAAGGGCACTAGACTGCCGTTCTGCAGCTGGCTGGAATGATAAAGCACCATCATGACAGTCCCATTGATCACATGGACCGAGGTGTCGCCATGACAATACAAATCCAGGTTGTTCCACTCTCCCGACGGTTTTTCCGCATCGCCTCGCTTGACGCAATGCCTTCCTACCGGACTTTTTTCACTAAACGTATGCCATGATCCGCTCGGGTTGTACACCCAGTCGCCATTGGGCGACTGAGTTGCTGGAATATCCTCCGCACCGCCGGCCACGCCCCAGTATTCGCCGCAATTCCCTTCTTCGATCTGAAATTCCTGGGAGCGCATCCAGGCGCCATAATCAGCGCCGTTTTCACCTACGGAGAAATAAAGCAGGCCGCTATCCCTTTTCTTTTTTTTCTTGGAACTCCAGAGGAGCTTCCCCCATTTGAACATCAACCGCAGGTGAAAATCCGCATATTCATTCCGGGTGAACAGGCATCCCCAGTTTTCGCCGGAGACCCGGACGAGCTTTTCTCCCTGCTGGTCGACCACGGTGAAGACCCGATGGGGATCGTGATTGAGGCCGACCGGCTGCTGACTCAGCATTTTCCCGGAATCATCGAGAGGGGGACCAATATACGTGTCCCATCCCTTCAGATCCTTTCCGTCGAACAAATTGCCCCATTTTCCCTGCTGCGCCGGCAGGGGCTGTGCCGGGAATAGCCAAAGAAGGCCCAGGAATATCCATGCGCCGGAGGTTTTCATGACTGTGGTTTCGTTAAAGGTAGGAGAATTCTGAAGGGCTTGGGGCCGATTGCGGGCGATCCCGACTCATTCAAGTGAGTAGGACCTGCCAGGCTTCCCGCACCTTGCCCTCTTCCAGCAATTGACGCGCGTAACGGTGCAGTTCTCCCTCCAATTCGGCCGGGTCATGGGAATAATATTGAACGATCGACCGCAGCCGCTCGTCGGAAAAAGCGGGATCGACTTCCGGTACGCTGCTAAGGTTCGCCAGCTGGCCGAGGTTATTTCCCGTCAGCACCCGGCTTTCCCGGATCGCTACAGGAAGGGCATCCACACCAGCACCCAAATGGGTCATAGGTTTTTCCACTTCGAACAAATTGGACGGATCGACCCGGCAATACCAGTCGCCTCCGAGCCGAGCCACCAAGGAGATTTTCTTTTGGTCCATGCGGCCAGTGTCGGTCAACAGGCTATCGTCAATATGCATGCGCAAAATTTCGCAAAGGACCAGGTTCCCGGAGCCGGGAAGGTCTCCCAGCTGCTTGACTTCCAGGACGCGACATTCCATTTTGATTTTGCTTTCCCTGACCATGGGAGGCCGGACCAAGGTGGCCGGCTCCTGGGTAAACCCTGCCTTGACGAATTCATTTATTCCGCGGGGGTATTCACAACTGGCCAGGCTGGCCTGCTGCACCATGTCGTAATCCAGCATTTGAATGACCACTTCGGGTACCTCAAGGACATTTTCCAGGGTGTGCTTGGTGCTATTGTCCCTTCCGCTCCGGGAGGGTGAAAAGATGCAGACGGGCGGATTCAAGGAAAACAGGTTGAAAAAGCTGAATGGACTGAGATTCACCTGACCTTTCTCATCGACCGTGCTGGCAAAGCAAATAGGGCGTGGACCGATGGCGTGTTGAAGGTAGTGCGCCCTAGCGCCGAGACTGATAGTACTGATGTCCAGAATCATAGCGGCTGACCTGCCGTGTGGGTCTTCTTTAGGGCCAAAATGGAAAATTCTTCTTCTTCGCGGATCAACAGGTTCTCTAACCGGCCCAGCCCTTCAATTTCCATTTCGACTTTGTCTCCCTCCTGCAACCAGCGTTCGGTAAGGGCGGGATCTTCCATTCGGGCAGTGCCGTTCAATTCCAACAGACACCCGGTGCCTACCGTCCCGCTCCCGATAATATCCCCGGGGAACAACTCCGCTCCATAGGAAGCCCGTTCGATGATTTCCGCGAAGGTCCAATCCATATCGCGCAAATTTCCATCGCTAAGCTGGGCTCCGTTGACCCAGCAGCGCATGGGCAGGTCCCAGGCTTTGCCGCTATGCCCCGGGGGGGCAGCAATCTCCCGCTGCTCGAGCTCGTCCGTGGTGACCAGCCAGGGCCCGGTCGCCGTGCTGAAATCCTTGCCTTTGGCTGGACCCAGGTTCAGGACCATCTCTTCCATCTGAAGCGTTCTTGCACTGAAATCGTTCATTACCATCAGACCACCGATGTAGGCGTCCGCCGCTTCCGCCCGGATATTTCTTCCCTGCTTGCAGATGACCACAGCCACTTCCAGCTCGAAGTCCAGGCGATCAAAATGGTCAGGCATGCAGCGGACATTTCCCGGTCCCTGCACGCTGTGATGATTGGTAAAGTAAAATACCGGGAATTGATCGAAGGCCTCGATCATCGGTAAGCCGCGATTGCGACGAGCTGTTGCCACGTGCTGGCGGAAGGCATAGCCATCCCGGCAAGATCCCGGATAAGGAACCGGCGCTAAAATGAAAGCGCTGTCGTAGGGAATGCCTTTTGCCCGGTCTATATGCCCTTCCTGGACAGCCAATTCCCCCAGACGGGCCAATGGCAGGAAGTCGGACCAATAGTTGAGAAACATGCTAATGTTGCCCGGCAGGTCCGGATGAAGGTATTCCATATCAAAAAGCAGACCGTCGATCAATAGCGCTAGTTGGTCATGCTCTTCCCGGAGGTAAGAAACAAGTTTCATATTAAGGTCAAAAAGCGGTCAAATGTAGGCAATTCACTTCACCTGGAATGCCGACAGGAAGACAGAATGGACCGTTGGAAAAAGCCCTAACTTGAATGGATATTGGCTGGGATTTTCCGTCTGCAGCTCCCTCGATTCGGGAGTATGGCCGGGGTCCTGAATCCAAACCGCAGCCATGATTAGAAATATCGGATTATGCTTCCTGACGATTGTGTTGCCGCTGGCATCCCCGGCGCAAGGAGGGAAAGACATTCTCCGGCTCGTGGCCGACACCGTCAAAGACGAATATGGGTATAAAAATGCCCGTGGTGCCATGATCATACCTATGGGTAAATACCTGATTTGCTATACCGAAAGATTTGATCGATGCGCGATCGTAACCTCCGCCGAAGAGGGGATCATCGGAATTGACCGAAATGAACATATCCTGTTTCATGTGTTTGCAGTCGACAACGGTCCTGATCCGGCATCGGAAGGCCTTTTTCGGATCGTGAGGGACGGGAAGATCGGTTTCGCGGATACGGCTGGCCAGATTGTTATTCAGCCCCAATACGACGGAGGCTTTCCCTTTCATGATGGCCTGGCCAAGGTCGGCTCTGGCTGCAAAACCCAATCAGATGGGGAGCACAGTTGGTGGACGGGAGGAACCTGGTTCACGATTGACAGGAAAGGGAACCTCGTGAAGCCTTAGATGGGCACCTCATCGGCAGTTAGATCAAGCGAGGTTCCATATTTCATCCTGCTATGGGGTCATTCCATTCTTAGACTCAGGACGGGCCTGGCGAAAGCTGCCCGGATTGTCTGAAAACTCACTACCAGGATCGTAATGGCGACGGAGCCCAGGGCCGGAGCCGCAAAAAGCCACCAGGAAAGCGTGGTCCGGTACTCGTAGTTCTGGAGCCAGTTGTACATGAAATAGTAGGCCAGGGGCATCGCGACGATAAAGGAAAGCAATACCAGGAAAACAAAATCCATTGACAGCAGTTGCCACACATTGAGTATGGAAGCGCCCAATACCTTCCTGATCCCGATTTCCTTGGTCCTCTGTTCAGCCACGTAAGACGTTAATCCGAATAACCCGAGGCAAGAAATGATAACGGCCAGCAAGGCGAAGCAACTGGCCAGTTTGCCCACCCGTTCTTCGTTACTGAATTTTTGCGCATAATCATCGTCTACAAAGTGAAATTCGAAAGGCTGCTCCGTATTGTATTTCTTAAAGATCGGTCCGATCTGGTCTAATGCAACCTTGGCGCTGACTTTCGGATTGATTCGGACAATGATCACGTTCTCGGCGTCATTCAATAAATTGAAAACAGTAGGTCTTGGTTCATCATACGGCGACTGCATAATCAGGTCATCTACGACCCCGATCACCGTATACGGTTTGCCCCACCAGGTCACGATTTCTCCAATGGGATTTTTTAACTCCATGTAATGCGCGGCGGCCTGATTCAGAATCATCGCAGTGGAATCGGAAGGGTAGTCTTTGGAAAAATCTCGGCCCTGCTGGATTTGCCAATCGATGGTCTTGCCATAATCGTAAGAAACGTCAATGGCACTAAAATCAACCGATAAGCTGGGATCTTTTCCTCTCCAGGAAAGACCGCTGGTGCTGTTGTTGATTCCCGTAGGTGAGCTTCCGGATTCCGCCATGGATACGACGGCACCGGTTTGTTTCAATTCCTCCTGTACCGCGCTAAAATGGGAGTGGATGGAAGCATTCATCTGGGGTATGCTGATCAGCCCCTCACGGGCATATCCAACCGGGCGGTTTTTCGCAAATTGGATTTGCCGGTATACGATAATGGTGCCGATGATGAGCGTTACAGAAACGGTGAATTGCAAGACCACAAGGATCCTGCGGGGTAGGGCCGCATATCGACCAGCCTTGAAAGTTCCCTTGAGGACCTTCACCGGTTTGAACGAGGACAAATAGAACGCAGGATAACTGCCCGCGATTAAGGCGGTAATCAGGGTAAAACCCAGGCCGGCCAGCCAGAAAACGGGGTTGCCCCACAAGACGGCCATTT
>Ga0210394_10004993_pt1 | contig 15097 bp, 16 predicted proteins | sample IncBWC12MmetaG_FD_160121 | JGI IMG/M metagenome (GOLD analysis project Ga0210394, IMG submission 160121) | Forest soil microbial communities from Barre Woods Harvard Forest LTER site, Petersham, Massachusetts, United States - Inc-BW-C-12-M | ecosystem: Environmental > Terrestrial > Soil >... | reverse complement strand
CTTCCGCAGCATGAACCTGGTCGGCATCATCACGCGCGAGGAGCCCAACAAGGACGTTCGTATCAACCGCGAGCATGCCGCCGTCGCATGGCTGCGCGAATGCCGGCCTTCACGTTGGGCACGCTCTTGCCCCGCGGCGCGCCTCGCGGAAATAGCGCCTGGTGGACTTCGGACGAGTTGAAGCGTCCCGCCCGCCGGACCACGACGCTTCCATCCTGCTCGTGCCACTCGAGCACAGAGCCGGGTCCGATGCCGAGCTTCTTGCGCACCTCGGCCGGAACGGAGATCTGGCCTTGCGCAGTGACCTTGGATTGCGGTATCGACATGCAGATACATTACCGTGGTAATGGTAACTTCTCAACCGGCGCTCGAGCACCAAATGCAGCACCCATCAGCTATCACTCGCGACCGGCAACTCTGGGTCAACGGGAGGTAAAGCCAGCGCGACCGTCGCTGACCGGCCGTCAGCGCGGGGTAGGTTTCATGGTGGAGACTGATCTGCGAGACCTGTGATGTTTGGCCCTTCCGTCGGATCGGAATAGTAGTCGCGACACCGCTTGAAGACTTCTATAGAAACAAACCGCCCGCGCTTCTCCGATCCTGCCGCTCTCAATAGGGCTCCGATTTCATTTTAGAATAAGTGCACGAATATATTCAGTGCCCAGAACTTTTCTGTATTCACTTCGGGCCACTCTGGCCTTGTTCTGACACTCGGTGCTACAGATAACTTTCTTGGCCACATCTTCTAGCTCGACGCCTTTATCCAAAGCCGCCATGTTTTTATAGGTGATCCAGAGATATATATTGGGCTGATCCGGTGATTTTGGAGTGGCCCTGAAGACCTTGTAATCGATGATTAGCCCAGCTTTCTTCGTGGCTTCCATGGTCGGCTTCCATGTCGAATTTAGCCAATCGATGTACTCTTCAAAATGCCCGTACTCAACTTGTATGTAGTCCACCTCAGTGACCGGGCCGTCAGAATATTGGCGCTCATCCTGGGCACGTGCATTAGGCGATAGTGAGGAAGCTGCGAGACACATGGATAAGATAATAGTCTTAATCATTTTCTATTCACCTATTGTGATATGTTGAAGCAATGACGTTGTCCGAGTTCGCAAGGACGATAATCCTGATGAGGAATGTTTTGAAATCCCCTGAAGTGCACTTTGCGCACGGCGGGAGACTCTGTGCGTACCCCTCTCAGGGCTGAAACTGCGGTTCGATTCCCCGTGGGAGCGCCATTCGAATTCGCGCAATTCGCAATCCATCAATTTTGCGCGTCCGCTGCTTTCTGCGCCGCATCCCTCGCGGCGATGAACTTTTCCAACGCGCCGCTGCGGATCATTTCACGACCTTCTTCGAGGAACATATAAGCGATTGAAATATAAGCTGATGTTCAGTGTTGTCTGCGCGCAAACGCGGTCAGAAGATACAAGAGCGACCGTTCGTGCGTGAGTACGTTGGCGTTGCCATCAGCGGTAACATATCTAGTCCTGAGCGTTCGGGCCTCATCGTGCACTTGCCTAGGTCCTCTGTCGGGGAGTCGAAAAAGGGATTCGACGAATGCCCATTCATCCGGCCACGCAGATATTGAACGTCGGAGATGATTTTGGTCGATGCTTCCGACTGCGGAAAGCTCCGTCGCTGCTCTTGGAGTCGAAATCTCGACCGCAGTTGGCGGCAACTCGGATAACTGTTCCCTTTGGTCTCCCACAGCGGGTTGCGCCACTTCAACCGGAGCGGGGCTTCACGATCTCGGTGCATTTGCGAAAACCATTATGCAATGGTTGGGGGATGTGGCTCGACGGCAAATTCTCACCAACCCAGCACTGGGATGAGGGTGGGGTCGGAATCTACGACCTTGAAGCGGATCCGAGAGCCGTGCGACCAAGCGCGTTCGATAGTGTGCATTTCAATCTCCCACGCGCCACTCTCGACGCCTTTACGGCTGATTGCGACTTAGGGCCGGTGGGTTCCTTGTTATGCACGGAGGGTAGGAGGGATGAGATCCTGTTTGGGTTTGCCAGATTCATGGTCCCATGGCTCGGAAACAATGTCCGCATTTCCACATTGACATTCGACTTCTTCGTTCAGATGTTCTGCAGCCATGTTGCAATCACATATGGTGGCGTCGCGCAATTGCCGAAAGGCGTTGGCAGCCTAGCGGCATGGCAAAAGAGCCGTGTCATGGAGATAGTCCATACCGGATTGCATGGAGACCTCCGGTTGCCGACTCTCGCAAATGAATGCGGGCTTTCAATCAGTCATTTCTGCCGCGCATTTAAGCAGTCGTTCGGGATGTCCGTGCATCGGTATGTGATTCAGCGTCGAATCGAATTCGCAAAGTTTCTCCTCAAGAGTTCGTCGAGTTCACTCGCCGAGATTGCACTTCAAACGGGATTTTGCGATCAGGCTGCCTTTAGCAGAACGTTTGGTCGTCTCGTTGGGACCTCGCCAAGACGATGGCTCAACGAACAAAAAAAGCAAATGCAGCCAATTTCTGCAAGAAAGTCAGCGAAGGTGAGCCTACGGTGAGTGCAAGTCCAACGCGGTTCGCCGCGCGGGCGCTCTGTTAGGTCGGATCGGGTCGGGAGTGAACGGGCAGAGCGTATGCAGCTGATTGGCTGCGAACCGCTATAGCGTGGTTCCTGACCGATGCGAGACGTCGACATTGTACTCAAATCATAGAAACACCGTCTGCATAGGGAAGGAATATCGCCATGAAAGAGCTTTACAGCACGATCACGCGCACAGCCGCACTGATAGCTGCGATTCTGTTGACGGGGGGTATTCAAAACGTTGTCGCCGCACCGCCGGCAGGTATCAGGAATGTCCTCCTGGTGCATGGAGCATTTGCTGACGGGTCCGGCTGGGAAGCCGTCGCGAAGATTCTTGCGAAGGATGGCTACACGGTATCGGTGTTGCAGGAACCCGAGACCTCCTACGCCGAGGACCAAAAGTACGCCAAGGCGGCCCTCGACGCCATGGACGGCCCAGTGGTCCTGGTGGGCCACAGCTACGGCGGGTCCGTCATCACCGAAGCCGGCAACCATCCGAAGGTTGCTGCATTGGTTTATATCGCTGCCTTTGCGCTCGATGAAGGTGAGAGCTGTGCGTCGATCGAACAGGCTCTGCCGCAAGCATCCAAGGCGTTCAAGCCGGATAGCAACGGCAACTGGTGGATAGAGCAAGCGCATTTCGTGGCCGACTTCTCAGCGGACATTCCGCCGGAGAAGGCGGCGTTCATGGCCATATCTCAGGTGCCGATCTCCACCGACGCGTTCACCCACAAGGTCACGAATCCAGCCTGGAAGACCAAGCCCACCTGGTACATGGTTGCCACCGCAGACCGAGCGATCAACCCGGACCAGGAGCGGATGATGGCGAAGCGCGCCCATGCCAAGACGGTCGAAATAACCGGCTCCAGTCACGTGGCCTACATGTCTCATCCGAAGGAAGCAGTCAAGCTCATCGAAGAGGCCGCCACCTCCGCACATTAAAGAAACTTGAAGAGGAGTGATCAGGAGAAAGCGTCGCAGCAGCTCTTCTGCCATCTCGCTTGTTTCAAGAAGAGCATCGGCAGCTGCCTGACCAGCAGCAAGGACCCCGCAGTTGCATCGGCCTGCGGCGGGAGCGATGCTGTGCCTTGGGAACCGACCACTATCGAGTCGGAACTGCAAGGAGGTCTCATGCGAACGATCATCAGATCTGCACTATTAGCAGGGCGAATTGCATTGCTCAGCGGTGCCCCGGCGACTTGGCTTCTGGTCGCGGCGATCGTGTGCGGGATGCCATGCGCGGGCGCGGCCGATCAGCCCCCGGTGCCGGTGACCAACGGCAGCTTCGGTTGCATCAGCAAACTAACGCCGGTGCGCGGCTTCTTCGTCGGCAATCTAAGCGGGCATCTGCCCGATACGCTCAAGGTGGCGCGCTCGAAGGAGGGCGGCGTCTACCCGGTGGGCTCAGTCGTGCAGCTCGTGCCTACCGAGGTGATGGTCAAGCAGCCTGCGGGGTTCAATTCGATCACGCATGACTGGGAATTCTTCGAGCTCAATGTGGATGCGCAAGGCTCCACAATCCGCAAGCGCGGCTTCGCCGAGGTAGTCAACCGCTTTGGTGGCAATTGCTTTGGCTGCCACATCGCGGCGCGGCCACAATGGGATCTGATCTGCGAGACCGACCACGGCTGCGCGCCCATCCCGTTGACCACGCCGATGATTCGCGCACTACAGCACACGGATCCGCGTTGCCCGGGCTCAGATCACGTAAGCGCCGAGGACAGGAAGGCGCTGCAGGAGCTGGCCGAGCTGCAGAAGGTGCCACCGGCGCGCAGCGACGCCGCGCATTGACGGGCCGCACAAACCTACCGTGCAGGGAAACAGTCAGCGCTACCGATTCCCAAACGGATAGAACGTCGCAATTGCATCCGCGCGTTGACGCCGGCCGTTCATATCGCGCCAACGCCCTTCGTTGTTCCAACCACTGCTCGAAAGACTACGGGCGCGTTTTCGGCGCAGATGTCGCCGTCGTGCCGCTACGATCGAGGCGGGCGCGACTTGTTGCATCGCCTTGGCCACGCTTTGGTCGATGCACGCGAGATAGTTCGCCTGTTGCGAAAGGTCGAGCTCATCCGCGACCTGTGCGCACAGTTTGCGGGCCGTCTGACGAAGCCGCTCGCGGGCGGCGCTTGCTCCCTGGGGCGTCGACAGATCGAGACCCGCGATCGACACTTTTGCGCTCCGCGCGACGGAGGCGTCGACCTCAGAGCCTGCCAAAGCGGCTGCGGATCCGATGACGCACACGACATGAAGGCTAGTGGTGCCGATAATCAGATAAAGCCAGTAGGAGAAAGCGAGCTGCGAAATAGCTTTCATTAGATGATCTCCTAAGTTGGGGACGCGAATTAGGATCGACGAATCGACGCTGCGCGCTCCGGACCTGTCGGGTCCGGAGGAGGCGTTGAATACGGGCTGAGGAAGCGTCAAAGGCGGGCTGAAGGCCGCTCGCGAGATCCTGTAAATGCTATATTGTTCAGTAACTTGAGGAGATCGCCGAATCGGTGATCGTCTCGGATAGGAGGGTACTTCGAATCGGCGCCTGGCGCGTCGCCTCCGCGCTCGATGAAATTTCGAGGGACGGGGCGACCGTCAAACTCGAACCGCGTGCCATGAGACTTCTGTTGTGCCTTGCTGACCACGCCGGCCAGGTTGTGAGCGTCGATCAGCTACTGGATGCGGTATGGAAGGATGTGGTCGTCACGCCCGACTCTGTTTATCAGGCAGTGGCCGGGCTTCGGCGGGCACTTGGTGATACGTCAAAGGAGCCGGCCTACATCGCCAACGTACTGCGGCGTGGCTATCGTCTAGTGGCTTCGGTGGCTCCGTGGGATGACGCGGCTACCGCATCGAATCCGGAGCCGCGGCCTGCCGAGGCTCCGCTCTCGGTAACGGTCATACCCTCGACTACGCATTTGCGTGTCTGGCTATGGGCAGTGCTCCTCATAGCCGCGGCATTGGCAATCGGATATCCCATTGCTCGGAAGCTATGGCCATCGAAACAGGCGACGATCGCAGACCAGGAGACCAGCGCGGCGACTGTCGGTGTCGGCTTAGCATCGGTCGCTGTGCTGCCGTTCGTCGATATGAGCGACAAGAAGGACCAGGAGTACTTCGCCGATGGACTGTCAGAGGTGCTCATTGATCGATTGGCGATGGTCCCAGGACTGCACGTCCCGGCAAGAGTGTCGTCCTTCTATTTCAAAGGTAAGCAGGCGACCGTTTCCGATATTGGCAAGGCCCTTGGTGTCACACATTTACTCGAGGGCACTGTCCGCAAGGCGGGTAATTCGCTGCGCATTACCGCGCAGCTCGTACGCGTCGACAACGGCTACCAACCTGCACGCACTGCTGGCAAACGTATTGATATCGACGCACAAGGCAGCTGACGCGGTTGCTGAGGCGGAACGGGAGCCTGATGCTGAGTGGCGAGAGACCGCCCTGCTGTTTGCGCTCGACGCGGCAGGGTGCAAAAGCGATGCTGACCGGGCAATCGCCGCGTATCAGCTGAAATACGCCGACGAGGATCCTGGCGGGATCGCCGCGTTCTATGCCTGCCGACACGATACCGAACGTACCATCCAATGGCTCAGCCGCTTCCTCGCGACGCATCAGGGCGATTATCACGATCTTCTCGACCGAGAGCCATGCTTTCGGAACGTGGCGTCGGATCCCAGCTATATGGCATGGCGGCAGACATTGAAGCTGCCATGATCCGCCGAGCTTGCCACCATCGACGTTGCCCAGACGCGCAGCAGCTCCGCGGCAGTGGACTCGTGATAGATCCGCGCAGCGCGCACAGGCTGCGCAGTCCCGGGCGCCCACTTAATTCGCTCAGTGCGTCAGTACGCTCTGACCGAACGTGCCGCCGGTCGGCGCCGGGGCGCCGTGGCCGGCCGCCCACGGCGCATTGTTCATCATGTAGTTGTAGTAGACGCTAGAGCTGCCCGGATTGCCCTGGCCGTTGTTGGGGTCCCACGTGGCCCACGCCCAGAGCAGTACCCCAATGTCGTTCGACGCCGCCCACGCGTAGCCCGACGCATCGCTGCCGCCATCGAGCGCGCCGTCGAAGCCGAACGTCTCCGTCATGAGGATCGGATAGCCGGCAGCGAGCACCGCGAGCGGCGTGGAGGTGCCGGTCGACCAGCCATAGTTGTGCCAGTCCATGCCGAATTGGGCCAGCGGGTCCGGGTTACCGCTCGCCGTGCGCCCAAAGCTCGCCGTGGTATAGCTCGCAAGCCACGTTTGAATCGCGCCGGAGTACCAGATCGGCGGTGCGATGATGACGTTCTTCGCCCCGGTCGAGCGAATCGCGTTGATGAGACTTGGCATGCTGGCCACCTGGATCGCATTGCCGCCGTTGATCGTCACCAGTGTCGTGTCACTGGCCAACATCGAGAACGGCGTGTACGGGCCTCCGGCCATCATCGTGATCGCCGAGGAGCTGGGCGTCGCCGTTCTGCCGCCGCCAGACACAGCGCGCGGCGGCGAGGCTGCGCCGTTGTAGTTCGACGAGCCGTAGGGTTCATTGAACAGCGCGAAGATGACGTATGGATTGGACTGGAAGGCGTTGGCGATGCCGGTCCAGAACGCCGCACTCGTGTCGGCGTTGGGGAATGAGGTTTCTCCCACGCAGGCGATGTACTGGCCCGCGCTGTTCTTGGGTGCATCGCAGTGCAGGTCGATCACGACGACGATGCCGGCCGCGGTCATGTTGGCGACCGTCGCCTTGACCTGGGCCTGATAGGTACCGGTCGGGTCAGGCATGTATTGGTTCGGCCCGATGGTGGTGTAGCCATGAGCGGAGCCCAGGAAGCTCGACCCCAGCGCCATCGCTGCTGGATCGTCGTAAACGGTGTTGTTCAGCCAATAGGCAGAGTTCAGCGGCAAGCGGATCGTGTTGATGCCCCACTTGGCCGCAATCGCCGACCACTGCGGTGGGGTGATGCCGGCGATGTAACTCCATTGCTGGGGCTGAGCGGCGCCGCCTAAGTAGCCGGCACTGCCATCCAGGCCCGACATACTCGTGCCCATGAGCACGACCGTCTTGCCAGTCGCGGCATCGATGAACCTGTTACCGTTGACCTTGACACCAACTGCGCCCGAGCTTGAATAGCTTGAAGCGCCGGCGCTGAGTGAAGCGCTGCCGCTGGCTGAAGCGCTGGCGCTGGATGTGGAGCCGCCGCTGCTACCGGAACTGCTGCCAGCACTCGCCGAGCCCACGCCGCCAGTGGTAATGGAGTTGGACGAACCACCGCTGGAGCCTGCGCCAGGAGATGATCCTGTTGTGGAACTGGTGTTAGAAAAACCCGGATAGGAAATATCACACTGTCCGGAGGGGTCACAAACCACGATCTCGCACATCGTTGGTGCACCACAAAGCACCTTCGAGGTGGGAGAGTTCTGAGCGTATACGGCGCCCGACACGGCGATCATCGATAGCGCGGCGAGATAGTGTTTCATGGTCACCTTCAATCGCGCGGCGCCTATTTCGCGCGCATGGCATCAATAACGAGCGGCTGGAATCGGCGACCGCCGAACCTGCCGCGCATGTACTCCCAGGGTCTGGCCTTCTGCGCGGGACCGGACGACCAGCCCATCACACCGTGGCTCGCGATCATGTAAGTATCCGGGCCGGCTGCAATGACTTAGGTCGCGCCCGCACAACCGGCGACCCGTCGAGCGGCATCCTACGCGCGGTGACTATGTCGTGAAAAAGCGGAAAGACGGTAGATGCGCTTGGACTTCACTGTACAGGCATTCGATCTAAAGCAGATGCCGGCCGTTGACTACGCCGCCGGCGAGGGTGCGCTGCAGGTCGGGCAAGCCGTCCAGATTTTCGATTTCCAAGCCGGGCCGTCGCGGTGGGGAACCGCCTCAGAGCCTACAAATCAGCTTGTTTTATGGCCGCCTGGGGTTTCCGACCTGGCCTCCAATCGAGCTCAGGGAGCCGGATCCGGCGGCATCGAGTTCTTCCGGTGTCCGGACGGCGCGGCGATGAATACGTCCGGCTGCACCGTTGTGGTGTCGGTGTTGCGCCGGATGATTGCCCCAGATGTCGTGCCCCGGATCATCCGGACCGGTGCCCGATCGAATGGCTGCTACTGCCAGTAGAACCGATCCGCGCTTCGCAGCGCCCGAAACTGGCGCGCGATGATGGCCTGGAACGCCGGGCCAACGAGGCTGCCGCGGGCATGGTCCTCGGCCGGGCCGCCGATGAACACATCCACATCGTAGCCGAGACCGACGTCGCGCTCGCGCTGGATGTCGATGGCGATCAAAACCATCCGATCGATGTCGCCGCCGATCAATGGGGCGAACAGCAGATTGCGCAGTACCTCGGTGAAGGTGAGCTGGCCGTTGTGGTCCAGTCCCTCCTGCGTGTCCGAGTCCTGCGAGTGAGCGACCCGAAACACCGCAGTCGAGAACTCCTGCGTGACCTGCGCAGTGACGCGCGGATCATAACCCTGGTAGGAGCCGGCCGCGAGGCCGATCAGGATCGGCAGGTATTCGGTATAGACGATGTTCTGGTATTGCGCCGTCGTGATCGCCTTGGCCATCTGGTAGAGCTGATCGCCAGCACAATCCGGATGTTGTGCTCGCAATGCGGCAACCCAGTAATTGTGTTCGCGCATGAACCGGATCGTGACCGCGCTCAATTCGGGATTTTGCATGACGCGCGCATCGCCGGCGATGAATGCGTCGTTCACCACCGGCAGGTGCTGCCCGTTCGCTGAGCTTTTGAGGGTTCCGTCGCTGTTGCGTTGGCTGAGGGCGCTCGCGACGGTGGAACCGTATAGCTGCGAAAGATCGAGGTAGCCTGCGACCGCATTGATGATCGTGTTGCTGATCGGGCTTCTCGCATCGCGCGTCAGGGCGATGCTGGTCTCGGCATCTACGCCGTTGCTTGCGCTGCCGCCGGCGATCACGTTACTGATGGCTCGCGCATTCGGCCCGCCCACCAGGCCATCATCGGCGCCTTTGGCAAAGGCGAGCGGCGCCAGCGCCAGCTCCGCGCTGCCGGGCATCGCGTCAGAGCCTGGATTGTTCAAGTTGTTGCCGCCACCACCGATCGGGCGGAATTCCACCAGCAACGCGATCGGAGAATCGCTCTGGGCGAGCGGCTGCGACAGCATCGCTGCGGTCACAAGGCAGCCGGAAACGAGTGCCGGAAAAATGCTTTGGTGACGCATGGTTTGCTCCGTGAAGAGGTAGCCGCGGCAGGTAGCAGCGGCAATCATGCGAACATGCCTCCGGCGTAGAAACCTGGCGCCAAGCGCAGACGTGCGCAGTTGGCGACAGCATCGGTGGCTGCAGTGAGGTGGTGCCCCGGGCCGGAGTCGAACCGACATGGCCTTGCAGCCTGCGGATTTTCTTACCCACTGCGGCTTTCACCGCCGCGCCATGCGCGTTTGGGGTCCGGAGTGCGCCACGACCATAACCGCTGTTTCAAGCCGCCACAGGTCCCCGCCGTCCACTCTCTACACCTGCCGACGCCGCATCAGGCGGATCGGATTGGCTCGGCGTTGCCTCGGGCATTGCCCAGGGGATTCGCCGACTTTGACGGGATCCGGTCAGGCCGTTTCCGTGCCTGCCGCTCAATTGCTCAAGTCCGCTGCGTCTACCAGTTTCGCCACCGGGGCAATGCCGCTAAGTCTACCGGGACAAGACCGGAGCGGGGGAGTTTGCAGGCTGGAATAAACCAGGCCATTCGCCAGTCTTACAGATCGACAGAGCGGATACGGCCTGTAGTGACTTCCGAAAATCTAGAGGAGCAAGTGCGATGAATCGAGATGCCGACAGCAAGCTGTCGAGAGGTGTGCGCCGGGTTGCACTCGCGATCGTGGCGAGTAGCAGCGTGGCGGCGCCGGTGCTATACGCAAAGCCCGTGAACAACCTTGTTCTGGTGCCGCCGGCGCAGCTTCCGGAATTGGCGCGCCAATCCGGGGAGGCGTTGTTTCTGCACCGGACGCTGGATGGCAGAACGCTGCTGTATGTCGAACACGACCAGGGCGCCCGACTGGCGATCCTTGATGTGACCGATCCGAGCCGAATCAAAGATCGCGGATCGGTGCCACTCGAGCCCAATGGGCCATTCGACTTTGTCTCCTCACTGGGGGACCGGGCAGCACTGGTTCGCTTCCGACACGGCAATGCACACGCGGTGCTGGATCTGCACAACGACAGGGTACCCACCCTTAGAAGCATCCAGGGCCTGACGTTTCAGGGACACATCATGCCACTGGGTGCTGACGGATTTACGGTCAGTGCACAGACCGATGCGGAGGCATCCGCGACCCGGGACTATCAGGTGGTCGACACAGCCAATTTGCAGGCACTCAAGCGCGTCTTTGACGTGAGTCAGGTGCGCGCGGAAATTTCAAATAGCGACAGCGGCACCACCTTCCTGCTCACCGAGAGCGGTCTGTACCTGATCAGGCGACCTGCCGCCGAGAGCAGCCAGTGGCTTCGCGAGCAGCAGGACGCTCCCAATTGAACTGCGGCTAGCATGAGCGGTGCGGCGCTACCGGATCCCGGTAGCGCCGTGCTCGCGGCCGCCGACGCTTTGCCCTAACATTCGCTCCCATGCGGCATTGCACACCGATACCGGGTGGCGGGAGCGCCCCGTGCCCGGTAACTAATTGAATGTCAGGCAAAAATATCCAAATCAATCCAAACTCGGGGACCTTGGGATCTCATTGCTTGCAGGGAGTGCGGGTTGAATGAGCTGAGCGCTGAGAATCTACATCTGTGGCGCGGCGAGCAGCACGTACTGCGCGGTGTCTGCGTGGCGGTCGCGGGCGGACAGTGCCTGCAGGTCACCGGCGCCAATGGCGCCGGGAAGACCTCGCTGCTGCGTGCGCTGTGCGGCCTGGTGCCGCTGGAGCAGGGCCGCGTGTGCTGGCGCGGCACCGATATCGGCGACGATCGGGCCGCGTTTCACTGCGAGCTCAATTATCTGGGACACGACAATGGGCTCAAGGCCGACCTGACCGCCGGCGAGAATCTGCGCTACGCCGCGGCGCTGCGCCGCCGCGTGCAACCGCACGACATTGCCGCCGCGCTCGAGCGTGCCGGGATCGGCGAGGCAGCCGCACAACCGGTGCGTCGCCTGTCGGCCGGTCAGCGCCGGCGGGTCGCACTGGCGCGCCTGATGCTCGCCGGCGGTTCGTTGTGGGTGCTCGATGAGCCGGGCTCGAACCTCGATGCGCGCGGTCAGTCGTTGCTGCTCGAGCTGATCGACGAGCACTTGCGCGACAGCGGCGTGGCTGTGGTCGCAACGCACCAGCCGCTGGGCATGCCCGCGCCACGGCTGCGCTCGCTGACACTGCAATGAACGCGCCGCGGGTCGGTTTCGCGGCCGCGGCCGGTGCGCTGATCGCGCGCGATCTGCGCCTGGCGCTGCGCCGTTTGGGCGACACGCTGCAGCCGCTGGGTTTTTTTCTGGTCGTGACGACGCTGTTCCCCTTGGCGCTGGATCCGCAACTGTCGCTGCTGCGAGACATCGTACCGGCTGCCCTGTGGGTCGGGGCGCTGTTATCCTCGCTGCTGGCGCTGGATCTGCTGTTTCGTGAAGACGCGCAGGACGGCAGCCTCGAACAGCTGGCACTGTGTGGCCTGCCGTTTCAGGGGCTGCTGCTGGCCAAGACCGCGGTGCATTGGTTATTGACCGGATTACCGCTGGTACTGATTGCGCCATTGGCGGCGAGCGCACTGGGCGCGCCGTTCCGCTCCACGCCGGGGATTCTGGCGGCGCTGCTGCTGGGGAGCGTCGCGTTGAGCCTGATCGGCGCTGTGGGCGCCGGACTGACGATGAGCCTGAAGCGCAATGGATCGCTGCTGGCGCTGCTGGTGCTGCCGCTGGCCGTGCCGGTGCTGATTTTCGGCGCCCGGGCGACCGCGCTGGCGATCGCAGGGGAACCGCTCGCCGCGCCGCTGTATCTGCTGGCGGCGATGGCGGTGCTGGCAGCGACGCTGGCACCCCTGGCGCTGGCGGCCGCGGTGCGGATTGGCCTGGAATAAGGTTAGGAGTCAACGTGGCCTGGGTCTGGTTTCATCGCTTCGGTTCACCGCCGCACTTCTTCCGGCTGGCGGGCCGGCTGACGCCGTGGTTTGCGTGGCCCGCCGCCGTGCTGTGCCTGGGCGGCCTGATCGGCGGGCTGGTGCTGGCGCCACCCGACTATCAGCAGGGTGACGGCTTTCGCATCATCTATGTGCACGCGCCCGCGGCCTGGCTGTCGCTGATGGTCTACGTTGTGATGGCCAGCAGCGCCGCGGTCGGCTTGATCTGGCGCATGATGGTCGCCTACGCGGTGGCGGCGAGCTGCGCGGCGATCGGTGCCTCCTTTACCGCGCTGGCACTGGCCACCGGCATGCTCTGGGGCCGGCCGATGTGGGGCACGTATTGGGAATGGGACCCGCGGCTGACCTCGGAGCTGCTGCTGCTGTTTTTGTACCTGGGCTACATGGGGCTGCGCAACGCGATCGATGACATCGGGCGCGCTGACCGTGCCAGCGCGCTGCTGGCGATCGTCGGCGTGGTCAATGTGCCGATCATTCACTACTCGGTCATCTGGTGGAATTCGCTGCACCAGGCCCCGAGCGTGATGAAATTCGGCCAACCGACCATGCCGGCCGCGATGCTGATACCGTTGCTGCTGATGCTGGCGGGGTTCACCACCTATTTTGTGGCGCTGTTGCTGATTCGTTCGCGTGGCGAGGTGTTGCGCCGCGAGCGCAATGCGCGCTGGATCGCCGACGCACTGGGCGCCACGGCGAGCGGGCAGGTATGACATGCTGAAGTTTCTTGCCATGGGCGGATATGCGCGTTACGTGTGGCCGTGCTACGCGCTGACGGCGGCGGTCGTGGGTCTGAACATCCACTGGGCGCGCGCGTCGTTGCGCGCCGCCCGCGGCGATGCGCGCCGGCGGCTGGCCAGCCTCAGGGTGGCTTCATGACACCACGGCGGCGGCGGCTGTTGTGGGTGCTGGGAATCCTCGCCGGTGTGGGCCTCGCCGGCGGCCTTGCGCTGCGCGCGTTCCAGCAGAATGTCATGTTCTATTTCGATCCCAGCCGGATCGCAGCCGGGGAGGTGCGGCCCGGCCAGCGCTTTCGCCTCGGCGGCATGGTCGAGCAGGGCAGCCTGTCGCGCACGCCGGGCACGCTTGAGGTGCGCTTCGTGGTCACCGACTTTCGGCACGAGGTGCCGGTGCGCTATGCCAACGTGCTGCCGGACCTGTTCCGCGAGGGCGCCGGTGTCGTCGCCCACGGCCGTCTCGATGCCAACGGCACGTTCGTCGCCGACGAGGTGCTGGCCAAGCACGACGAGAAATACATGCCGCCCGAGGTCGCGCGCTCGCTCAAGCAGGGCACGGCCGCGAGCGCGCCGGCACCGGCGGCCCCGGCCGCAGTCGGCAGCGGCGAGGCCTACTGATGGTCGTCGAGCTCGGTCATTACGCGCTGATCCTCGCGCTGATGCTCGCCGCCGCGCAGGCATTCTTCGGACTGGCCGGCCCGGCATTGCAGCGCGAGCGCTGGCTTGCCGCAGTGCCTTCGGCGGCCTGCGGCCAGTTTGTGTTCGTCGCACTGGCGGTCGGCGTGCTGGTGCACGCCTTCATCGGCAATGATTTCTCGGTGCGCTACGTGGCGGAGAATTCCAATTCCGCGCTGCCGCTGTTCTATCGTGTCACGGCCATGTGGGGCGCGCACGAAGGCTCGATGCTGCTGTGGATTCTGGTGCTCTCGCTCTGGACCATCGCGCTGGTCGCCAACTCGCGCCATCTGCCGCCATTGTTCGCCGCGCGCGCGCTCGGCGTGCTCGGTCTCATCAGCTGCTGTTTCCTGCTGTTCACGCTGGCGACCTCCAACCCGTTCACGCGCCTGATTCCGGCGGTGCCCGACGGCCACGACCTCAATCCGGTGCTGCAGGATCCCGCCTTCGCGATACATCCGCCTATTCTCTATATGGGCTACGTCGGCTTCAGCGTCAGCTTCGCGCTCGCCTGCGCGGCGATGATCGAGGGCCGGCGCGATCAGCTTTGGGCGCATTGGATGCGGCCCTGGACCGTGATGGCGTGGGCGTTCCTTGCCTGCGGCATCGCGCTGGGCAGCTGGTGGGCTTACTACGAACTCGGCTGGGGCGGTTTCTGGTTCTGGGATCCGGTCGAAAACGCCTCGTTCATGCCGTGGCTGATCGGTACGGCGCTGATCCACTCGCTGGCGGTGACCGACAAGCGCGGGCTGTTCAAGAGCTGGACGCTGCTGCTGGCGGTGACCGCTTTCTCGCTGAGCCTGCTCGGGACCTTCCTGGTGCGCTCAGGCGTGCTGGTGTCGGTGCATTCATTCGCCGCCGATCCGAGCCGCGGCATTTTCATCCTGGCGCTGCTGGTGCTGATGATCGGTGGTGCGCTCGGCCTGTACGCCTGGCGCGCACCGCTGATGAAATCGAACGTCGGTTTCGACTTCATTTCGCGCGAGTCGTTTCTGCTGTTCAACAATATCCTGCTGACGATCGCCGCGGCGGTGGTGTTCGGCGGCACCA
>Ga0210394_10004989_pt1 | contig 15104 bp, 16 predicted proteins | sample IncBWC12MmetaG_FD_160121 | JGI IMG/M metagenome (GOLD analysis project Ga0210394, IMG submission 160121) | Forest soil microbial communities from Barre Woods Harvard Forest LTER site, Petersham, Massachusetts, United States - Inc-BW-C-12-M | ecosystem: Environmental > Terrestrial > Soil >... | reverse complement strand
CCGACCATCGGGATCAATCGGTAGGACGGCTTGAAGGCGGCAACGCCGCAGAACGCGGCGGGCCGGATTACCGAACCTGCCGTCTGCGTGCCGAACGTGATCGGCACCATGCCGGCGGCGACGGCGGCGGCGGAGCCCGCCGACGAGCCGCCCGGCGTGTGCGCGAGATTGTGCGGATTGCGCGTCGCCGACGGCACCAGCGACGCGAACTGGGTCGTCACCGTCTTGCCGATCATGATGCCGCCGGCGCGCCGCGTCAGCGCGACCGCCGTCGCATCGGCCCACGGACGATAGCCGGTATAGATAGGAGAGCCGTACTGCGTCGGCAGATCGGCGGTATCGAATATGTCCTTGAACGCCACGGGCAGGCCGCGCAGCGACGATGCGGTAAGGCGCGGCTCGTCGGCCGCGCGGCGCGCGGCGTCGAGATCGAGCGCAACGAAAGCGCCGACGTCTTTCTCCCGCGCGGCAATCGCCTCGGCGCAAAGCTCGACAATGGCGCGAGGTTTGAGTTCCCCGGCTTCAATGCGGCGGGCGAGATCGAGCGCGGAGAGCATCAGCTTTGCTCAATCGGCGCGACGCGAATGTTCCTCTTGCTCGCCATGATCCGCCCGCCTCCCCGAGTTGTCGCGATGTGGCCCGAAAGACGCGCCCGGATCAAGGGGTCATGGTTAACGGACTGCTGCCGACGTTACCGCGGCCTATCATTGAATAGTCCTTAACGGAATTCCTCGCATTGTCGGCGAATGACGCGTGGAGTTCGTTGGTATCTCGTCAGCTCCCTCGTCCTCGTCGTCCTTGGCATTCTTGCCGGCTGCAGCCACTACATGCCGGCCGAGCGCGAACCATGGCGGCACGAGGCGGAACTCACGTGTCTGAATTCCGGCGCAGTCAACGACACGGCGGGACGCGTGCGCATCTCCGCGATCGAAGGACCGGGCGCGTGCGGCATCGATTATCCGCTGCGCGTCTCGGCGCTGGGCGAAAGCGGGCCACTCTCTTACGAAGACGAGCCGGTGCCGCCAGGCTCGATCCCCAACGCTTCGATGCCGCGGACTTCGATGCCGCAGACTTCGATGCCGCAGAATTGGCCCGGCACATCGCCCGCGATCCAGTCGAGCGCCTTGCCGCCGCCGCAACCCGGCGCACCGCAATCTTATCCTGCGCCGCAAGCCTATCCCGCGCCGCAATCGTATCCGGCGCCGCTTCCGACCGCCCAAGCCGGACGACCGCTTTCGCTCGATCCTCCCGGTCTTCCTCCGCCCGGCGGCGACGACGACCTCGACATTCCCGGCGGCCCGCCGCATCCTTACTACGGCGGGCCCAGCGCCCCGGTCTATTCGCCAGCGCCGCAATCGCCAGTGCCGCCGCTCGGCCCATCCAGCACGCCGATGGCCACCGCGTCCGCCGCGCCGGTGCAAGTGGAACCGCCGGCGACGCTGGCCTGCCCGATCGTGTCCGCGCTCGATCAATGGATCGCCGGCGCGGTGCAGCCCGCGGCGCAGCATTGGTTTCGCCAGCCGGTCGTCGAGATCAAGCAAATCTCCGCCTATTCCTGCCGCGGCATGAACGGCAATCCGAATGCGCATATTTCCGAGCATGCCTTCGGCAACGCGCTCGACGTCGCCGAATTCGATCTTGCCGACGGCCACACGATCAGCGTGCAGTACGGCTGGCACGGCACGCCGGAGGAGCAGGGCTTTCTGCACGACGTGCAGTCAGCCGCGTGCGATCAATTCACCACGGTGCTGGCACCCGGCGCCAACGTCTATCACTACAATCACATTCACGTCGATCTGATGCGGCACTATAACGGCCGCCATATCTGCGAGCCCGCAGCGATTCCGGGCGAGGTCGCCGCCGCCCGCGTGCGCTCGCAATTCGCCGCGCAGCATTACGGCGATCACTATAGTGAGCCTGGCGTCACCGGCTCGATCAAGGAACGCAAAAGCGACGATGCCGGCGAGGACGACGACAGTCTGCCCGACGCCGTGCCGGGCAACGACTAGCTCCTCCTTCTCTCCGCGTGCGGGGAGAGGTTAGACGGGCATTCGCAGCACCGGCTTGATGGCAATGCCGGCCGAGGATTCCCGCGCCGCCAGATTGATGTCGGCAAAATCGTAAAACTTGATCATCTTCTCGATCGGAAATTTATCTTCGACGATCAGATCGACCAGCTTGGGGATGAATTCTTTCGGCACGCTGTCGCCCTGCACCACGCCGCGGACGCTGCGGCCCTGCTGCAAGAACGACATTTCAAAAGACGCGTCAGTGCCTTTTGGCGCGCTGCCGAGAAGCGTGCACATCCCGCCTGGTAGCAGCGACTCGATCGCCTCGCGCAGAACCGACGGCAGCGCCGAGGTCTCCGCCGTAAAGCGCGCCCCGCCGCTGGCGATTTTGCGAATCTCGCCGGCGACGTCGGCGCAGGCGGCATGGTCGATCACATGCGTAGCGCCGAGCTCGCGGGCGAGCGCCAGCCGGTGCGCGTGGATATCGACCGCGATGATCGGGTCGCAGCCTTCGATCTTCGCCGCCATCAAGGCCGAAAGCCCGACCGCGCCGACGCCGAATATAGCGATGCCGTCACCCGCGGTGGGCTTCATGACATTAAAGACGGCGCCGGCGCCGGTCTGACCGCTGCAAGCAAGCGGGCCGAGCTGTTCGAGCGGCGCATCCCGGCGCACCTTCACCGCATAGCGCTCCTGCGTCAGAGCAAAGGTGCCGAATGAGGATTGTTGAAAGAACGCGCTGTAGACCGGCGCGCCATTCTTCGAAAGCAGCGTCGAGCCGTCGGCGCGCGTTCCGCCCATCTTCAGGCCGCGGCCATGCAGGCAATGGTTGGTCCGCTGTTGCCGGCAATTCACGCAGGTGCCGCACCAGGGATAGGACATAACGACATGATCGCCTGGAACGAAACTGCGCACGGCGCTGCCGACGGCGTGGACGACGCCGGCGCCTTCGTGGCCGTAAACCGCGGGATAGGGACTGGCGAAATAGCCGTCACGGCCGTGCAGATCGGTCTGGCACATACCGCTGGCGACGATGCGGACGATCAATTCGTCCGCGCGCGGCTCGCATAGCTCCAAGGTGTCGATGACAAAGGGTCCCGACTTCTCGCTGACGACGGCGGCGTTGATGCGCATGATCCGTATTTTGAGAAATGAACCGGCAGTTCGTCAATTGCTTCCCGCAGCTTCCATCCGCTGCAACACGGCGGCGCTAGGCCAGCAGTCAACCTTCAGGCCGTTGCGTTTTTGATACGCGCCAAGCGCCGCGCGCGTCAGCATGCCCGCCTTGCCGTCGATCTTGTCGTGATAATAGCCGCGGGCAGTGAGAATTTGCTGCATGCGGTCGAGATCGTTCGTCGGCAGCTGCGCAATCTTCGCCCACGGCGTCTGGAACGGCCGCCCATCGGCAATGCGATCGCTCAAATGGCCGACAAAGAGCACGTAAAGGTCGGAATAATTGTATTCCTTGATGGCGAAATAGTTCGTGGTGGCGAGGAACGACGGACCATAGAGACTGGCGGGCTGCAGCAGCGAAGCGCTCTCATCACGCTCGGCGGCTGAGAGCGCGCGGCCATAGGCCGGTACAAAGCCGCGTTTGAGCCATTCGCCGATCGGCAGCGTGTAATCCGGCACGCCGATGGTGCAATCGACGTTGGCCGGTGCGCGCACTTCGTAGGCCCAGTGCACGCCAGGCTGCCAGCCCTCGCCGAGCAGCTGCTTCGCCGCCGAGGCGAGCGCGTCCGGCACCGAATTCCAGATATCGGCGTAGCCGGTACCGCCGAAATCGACGGCGTATTTCAGATAATCCGACGGCAGAAATTGCGTGAGCCCCATGGCGCCGGCCCAGGAGCTTTTCATATCGGCGATCTTGATCTTTCCCGTGTCGAGAATTTTCAGCGCGTCGAGGAATTCCTGCTCAAACTTGTCCTTGCGCTTGCTGAGATAGCCCTGCGTCGCCAAGACGCGGATCGCATTATGGGTATCCGCGGCGCGGCCGTAATCGGTCTCGCGGCCGAAGATCGCAAGCAGAATGGTCGGCGGCACGCCGAACTGATGCTCGATGGCATCAAGCGGCGCGCGGTATTGCTGGTAAAGCTTGCGGCCCTGCGCCGCGAGCTGCTCGATCGCCGGCTCTTTGAGATAATCAGCCGGCGTCTGGACAAATTCGGGCTGTGCCTGCGACGGCTTCTCCGGCCGGCCGGGCAAGACGAGATCGGGCAGCGTCAAATCCGGTTCGAGCCCGCGCGTCGCGGCTTCGTATGTCGCGCGCGACACGCCGAGCGCTTGCGCCTGCGGCCACAGCGATTGCAGCCAGGCCTCGAAGGCGGCGTCAGCATGGGCGTCACGAACACAAAGCGCGCCGCTCAGCAAAACAGCGCCGAGCAGCGCACGGAGGAACTTCATCGCACCGCCAGGATGAACAGGCGCGGGAACCGCAACAGCACCTTGCCGTCGTAACGCGGTCTATAGGCGCCGACGATTTTTGCCGTATAGGCGGCGAGGAATTTTTCGCGGTCCCCGGCATCGAGCGGCGACAGGAACGGCTGCAGCGAGGAGCCCTTGAACCATTCGGTGATCGCCTGCGGCGACGCCATGACGTGATTGTAGACGGTGTGCCAGATGTCGATGTGCGAACAGGCCGGCTTGAGCAGATCGTAATAGGCTTCCGGCGGCGGCAGGTGGTCGCGGGGCGCCGCCTTGATCTCCGGATGATCCTTCCAAGCACCGCTCTCGCCCACCTCTTTCTGGAAAACGAGCGCCGGCTCGCGCGTATTGTCGGGCATCTGGATCGCCAGCACGCCGCCTTGCGGCATCGCTTCGAGCAACCGCCGCATGATCGCGGGATGATCCGGCAGCCACTGCATGACGGCGTTGCCGAAAATGAGATCGGCGCCCGGGTCGGGCTTCCAGGTCGCGATATCGGCCTCGATGAATTTGCACTTGGGCAGCCGTTCGCGCGCCTTGCGCAGCATATCGGGTGACGAATCCAGTCCGACGATTTCCGATTGCGGATAGCGCTCGACCAGGAGCTCGGTCGAGTTGCCCGGTCCGCAACCGAGATCGACGACGAGCCGCGGACGCTGCAGCGGCACTTGCGCGACAAGATCGCGCGGCGGACGGGTGCGTTCGTCCTCGAATTTGAGATATTGGCGGGCGCTCCAGTCTTCCATGGCTTTTGAGTTCCAGGTTCGCGACTTTCCCGGTCGATTCGACTATGCTTTTCCCTACTAGCAGGAGTTTTCGCCGATGTCCTACCGGAGAGTCGCAATCGCTCTTCTGGTCGCTGCGGACTTCGTCGGCGCCGCAGCCGCGCAAGATAAGACAAACGAGTCGATACCCTGCGCGGCCATCGAGAGCATCGGCACCGCCGAAATGTCCAATGACGGCACCATCACGCTGCACTTGCGCTCGCTGTGGCCGGATCCGATCGCCGAAGGCGAACTCCGCTACGCGCCGGACGACCCGCAATACGAAGAGATCAAGCAGCACCTCGGCGGCATCGCGCCGGGAGATACCAAGCCGGTAAAACCGTGGTGCTGAGGGTGATTGCGGCGATCGACGGTCGCCGCCGAAGCGGCGCACCCGCTACGTCAGCGCGGTCTCGACCGACGCGAATGTTTAATGGAATTCTTTGTCACGCAATATTTGTGACTTAGACTTTTTTCTTCATGCGCCAGAGCTGGAAGCCGCAGTCGTTTATCGCCGTCTCGATCGCGTCGCGCGATAGATTATACGGTAACTCCTGGTCCGGCCCGATGGCGCCGGTCGCATGCCAGGGTTTGAACTGACTCGGCAGCTGGCTGCCGACCAGATCGCCGCCGAAGGCGCGCAGATCTGGCTTTGTCTCGGACTTGAAGATGAAGATTCGCATGGTCTCGCCTCTCTTTTTGCCCCGACGCCGGTGTCGTTACCGGACGTATCCTTTAGCGTAGAAAGTCACCGCCGACGATACTGGTTGCGTTGCGGCGGACGCGGACCCGTTCCGGCGCGTTCGTCCTTATGGCGAAAGATCATCCGCCCCTTCTCGAGATCATAGGGCGATACTTCGACCGTCACCCGATCGCCGGCGAGCGTCTTGATCCGATTCTTTTTCATTCGCCCCGCGGTGTAGGCGATGAGAGCATGTCCGTTATCGAGCTGAATGCGATAGCGCGCATCGGGCAAAATCTCGGTGACCAGGCCTTCGAATTCCAGGAGTTCTTCTTTGGCCATGTCACGATCCTTTTGAATGACCGGTCCAACGCCGTTCGCGTTGAGCCGTGCCGCGGTCCGCCGCAGCATCGCGACGCAGGAAGGCAACGGACGCGATGCCGGTTTCTCTTGACTGCTCGTGATGAGGTTGCTTGCTCGCGCCATTACCGCGGCGCCGCGACCTGCCGTGTCCATTGGCGGCGGGACGGTCGGATGCGTTCGCTACGCTCCGCGTCTCTGTGCGCTGCGGTTGGGAACGTCGATCGATCATCGGCAGCGACATGCGGATGAGCTTCTCGATGTCGCGCAGGAACGCCATTTCCTCGGCGTCGCACAGCGAGATCGCGATGCCCGCCGCGCCGGCGCGCGCGGTGCGGCCGATGCGATGCACATAGGTCTCCGGGACGTTCGGCAGATCGAAATTCACCACATGGCTGATGCCGTCGACATCGATGCCGCGCGCGGCAATGTCCGTTGCGACGAGTGTCCTGACCTTGCCATTGCGGAAGGCCGCGAGCACGCGCTCGCGCTGACCTTGCGACTTGTTGCCATGGATCGCCTCGGCCGCGATGCCGGCCTGCACCAGCCGCCGCACCACCTTGTCGGCACCATGTTTCGTGCGCGTGAAGATCAGCGCGCGCTCGACCGCTTCCCGTCGCAGCACGTCGACCAGGATTGCCGGCTTCGCCGCGCGGTCGACACGGATAATGCGCTGCTCGACGCGCTCCACCGTAGAAGCGCCCGGCGTTACCGCGACCTCGACCGGATCGCGCAGCATCTGCGCGGCGAGGTCGGCAATGGCGCGAGGCATGGTGGCGGAAAACATCAGCGTCTGCCGGTTCGCCGGAAGTTTTGCCACGATTTTGCGGATGTCGTTGATGAATCCCATGTCAAGCATGCGGTCGGCTTCATCGAGCACGAAACACTCGACGCCGCCGAGGCGCAGCGCATTGCTTTTGACGAGATCGAGAAGCCGGCCGGGCGTAGCGACGAGGATATCCAGGCCGGGAAGCAATGCGCGGACCTGCGCACCCATCGGCACGCCGCCGATCACCAGCGCGGATTTGATCCGCAGATGACGGCCGTAAGCGCGGAAGCTATCGAGAATCTGGCCCGACAGCTCGCGGGTCGGGCTTAAGACCAGGACGCGGCAAGTCTTGTGCTCAAGAGCGCGCGGGTTGCCGGCGAGACGATGCAGGATGGGCAGCGCGAACGCGGCGGTTTTGCCGGTTCCGGTCTGCGCGATGCCGATCACATCGCGACCCGACATGACGGTCGGGATGGTCTGCGTTTGGATCGGCGTTGGGGTTGAATATTTCTCTTCTTTAAGTGCACGCGTGATTGCGTCGTTCAGTCGAAAGTCGTGAAAGTCGGTCAAAGAAATTGCTTTCTATTATGCGCGCTGCCAAAGCCGTCGCGTGATACGCCACGGCTGGCTTTGCGGGAAAACCGGACACCCCGCGCGATCTGGGCTGTCGATGAGGGATTAAAGAGCGAGCCGGAAGCCATTTAACGGCTATTAGCCGTCGGGATCCCGTACACGCGGCTCGCAACAGGCCTATAAGGCCGCAAGTCTCATATGGGCCATTGATGTGTCGGTTTCAAGGCGCGGCGGCTTTAGCCCGGCTTGCGCCGCAACGTGCCGCCAAAACTAAAGTTTGCCGCGACCCGTTTTGCCGGCAAGTTCAGGCGATTCGCCCGCCGCTCCATCGGCCGCCTCTTTGGCCAGCCGAAGTGCCTTCAAACGCGCCATTTGTTCACGAATGACGCGGCTATTGGCCTGATATTCCGTCATTGCCTTGGCGCCGTCTTTGGCCCGCTCTTCCTTCTTGAAACTTGCTTCCGCACGGGCTTTGGCCTCAGTCGCCCGAGCCTCAGTCGCTCTCGTTGCCAATGTCTTCTCCTTTTTACGCGGGGAGCGCAGATACACCCTTCAAGCGCCGTTTCTTGGTTAAACCCGGCCGGTCTGCCGGCCTTTGCTAAACATGTATGTATTTGCTTCGGAAAACGGAACCCGCGCCCTTATGGCGAACAGGCCGCTACGGAGAGAAGAACACCATCTATCTTGAGAATTTCTTATACTTGATTCGCTGTGGGATGATCGAGCCTGTCCGCAACCGGCGCGGCTTGACCGGCCAGAGCCATGGTATTACCTTTATCAAGAATGTAATACCGAGGTGGCCATGATCACCACTGTTACCTCCAAAGGACAAGTGACGATCCCAAAGAGCGTTCGGAAAACCGCTGGAATCAAACCCGGCGACAAAGTTGTCGTACGCGCCACGGCATCGGGCGGCGTCTATGTCGGCCATCCGGATAAAGCTTCCGAGTATGAGGAAAAACTGCGCGCCTTGGCCAAGCGTAAAATCATCCGCGGCGGCATGACGACTGATGAGTTTATGGAATTCAGTCGAGGTGAAACGGCCACTTTTCGCCGCCGCATGAAATGACTTTAGTCGATACGAACGTCCTTCTCGACGTACTGTCGAATGATCCACGCTGGTCGGAGTGGTCGCTTCGCCAGCTAGCCCGGCGCGCGGCACTGGGACCGGTCATCGTCAACGAAATTGTCTATGCCGAGATGTCGGCGCGAATGGAAAGCCAGTCTCAGGTGGAGCGGGCTTTGGCAGATCTGGACGCGAGCTTCGATCGCGTGCCGACGCGCGCACTTTTTCTTGCCGGCAAAAGCTATAGCCGCTACCGCGCGTCGGGCGGCGTTCGCACTGGCGTCCTCCCCGACTTTTTCATCGGGGCGCACGCTCAAGTGCTCGGCTGTTCGCTGCTGACCCGCGATGTGCGGCGCTATCGCACCTATTTTCCCGACGTCGAACTCATCGCGCCGGACACGACGGAATCCTCACCGTAGCCGCTATCGCGAGAATTTCTTATACTTGATTCGCTCTGGGATGATCGAATCCGTCCCCAGCCGCCGCATCTTATCCTTCTCGTAGTCCTGGAAATTGCCCTCGAACCACTCGACATGGCTGTCGCCTTCAAAGGCGAGCATGTGGGTGGCGATGCGGTCGAGGAACCAGCGGTCGTGGCTGATGATGACGGCGCAGCCGGCGAAATCCTCCAGCGCCTCTTCGAGCGCGCGCAGCGTATCGACGTCGAGGTCGTTGGTCGGCTCGTCGAGCAGCAGCACATTGGCGCCGGATTTGAGCATTTTGGCGAGATGCACGCGGTTCCTCTCGCCGCCTGAGAGCGCACCGACCTTCTTTTGCTGGTCGGCACCCTTGAAGTTGAAAGCCGAGCAATAGGCGCGCGAATTCACTTCCCGCTTGCCGAGCTGGAGCTGGTCGAGGCCGCCGGAGATTTCCTCCCATACGCTTTTCTTGCCGTCGAGCGAATCGCGCGACTGGTCGACATAGCCGAGCTGCACCGACTCGCCGATCTTGATCGTGCCGCCGTCCGGCTTCTCCTGGCCGGTGATCATGCGGAACAGCGTCGTCTTCCCGGCGCCGTTCGGGCCGATGATGCCGACGATGCCGCCGGGCGGCAGTTTGAAGGTAAGGTCGTCGATCAGAAGATTGTTGCCGTAGCCCTTTCGCAGGTGCTCGAAATCGATCACGTTCTGGCCGAGCCGCTCGGCCACCGGGATCACGATCTGCGCGGTCTGGGTCTGCTTCTCGCCGGCCTTCTTCAGCAGTTCCTCGTAACGCTCGTAGCGTGCCTTGGATTTCGCCTGACGCGCGCGCGGCGAGGCTGATATCCATTCCTGCTCGCGGGCAAGCGTACGTTGGTGCGCCTCCTCTTCGCGGCCTTCCTGTTCGAGGCGTTTGCGCTTCTGCCCGAGCCAGGACGAGTAATTGCCCTCGTAGGGAATGCCGTGGCCGCGGTCGAGCTCGAGAATCCACCCGGTGACATTGTCGAGGAAGTAGCGGTCGTGGGTGACGATGAGGATGGCGCCGGGATAATTGCGCAAATGGCTTTCGAGCCACGCCACCGACTCGGCGTCGAGGTGGTTGGTCGGCTCGTCGAGCAGGAGAAGTTCGGGCGCTTCGAGCAGCAGCCGGCACAGCGCGACGCGGCGCCGCTCGCCGCCGGAGAGTTTCGTGACGTCGGCCTCATCGAATGGGCAGCGTAGCGCGTCCATCGCCTGATCGACCTTGGAATCGAGATCCCACAACCCCTTGGCCTCGATCTCGTCCTGGAGCTTGGTCATTTCGTCGGCGGTCTCGTCGGAATAATTGGCGGCAAGTTCGTTGTAGCGATCGAGAACCGCCTGCTGCGGCGCCAGGCCTTCCATGACGTTGTCGCGGACCGATTTCGCCGCATCGAGCTGCGGCTCCTGCGCCAGGTAGCCGACGCGGGCGCCGGCCGCCGCCCAGGCCTCGCCGCTATATTCGGTGTCGAGCCCGGCCATGATGCGAAGCAAGGTCGATTTACCGGAGCCGTTGACGCCAAGAACGCCAATCTTCGCATCGGGATAGAAGGACAGATTGATATTCTCCAAGACCTTCCGGTTGCCCGGATAAGTCTTGGTCAGGCCTTCCATATGATAGACGAATTGACGGGCCATTGAATTGCAGGCCGGGCGCCCTGCCCCTTTTTGCTGATTTCGGGAGAATCTGGTCGGGAGAATCTGGCGCTGATGTAGCGATGCGCGGCATCAAGGGCAAGAACGGTTCCGCCGGCCGGTACTCGCGCACCACGCCCGGGAACTTCGTTCCATTTTTAAGGACCGCGATAAAGCTTCGGTAAGCTTGATCACATTTGCGTCCCGGGTCCGCCGAAATCGCAACAAATTTTAATGATTTGTCCCGACACTGCGTGTCAAACACGCGTTTGAAAATGGAACTTGCGTTTTTACGGGTGGCGACATCCCAAGAAGGGCCTCAGCGAAGGCCGAAGGCAGCGTATCATGTGGCGTGATTTCTCCAAGGCGCTTCGCGGATTGTTGCAAATCCGCGGTTACGGCGCGGGTTCCTACCGGCCTGACCTGCACTACATGCGCGGCCCCGGCCCGAAATGGCACGCCAAGTACGGCAGCCTGGTTACCAAAACTTCCCAGACGGCTTCACCCTCGCGCCGCGTTCTCAGCGACGTCGCCGAACATCGCGCCTAGCCGTCATTCCGGGGCGCGCAAAGCGCGAGCCCGGAATCCATATTCACTAGCTTTCCAGAACAGACTCTTGAGTGCTGCCCCCCGGCGACCGTGGCTATGGATTCCGGGCTCCTCGCTCCGCTCGGCCCCGCAATGCCGCCGGTACGCGCTTGTCTTGGCTCGGCCGTTATGAGACGGCTAGGCTCGACGCGTATATGGGGTGGAAATCATGGCGGTTCGCTGCGCAATTCTCGACGACTACCAGAACGTCGTCCTCAAAGTCGCCGATTGGTCCAAGGTCAAAGCCGACGTCGAGATCAAGGTTTTCAACGAACACCTCGGCGGACCGGACAAGGTCATTGCGGCGTTGCAGGGCTTTGCCATCGTCGTCGCCATGCGCGAGCGCACCGGCTTTCCGCGGGAGGTGATCGAGGCGCTCCCCGACTTGAAACTCCTGATCACGACCGGCATGCGCAACGCCTCGATCGACACCGAGGCGGCGAAGGCGCGCGGCGTCACGGTCTGCGGCACGCCCAATTTCGGCAACCCAACCTCCGGCATCGCCATCGGGCTGATGCTCGAATTGACCCGCCATATCGGCTACGAGAACGCGCGGCTCCACGCCGGCGGCAAGTGGCAGACCACCATCGGCCCCGATCTCGAAGGCATGACGCTCGGCGTGCTCGGGCTCGGCAGGCTCGGCGCCCACACCGCCAATATCGCCAAGGCGTTCGGCATGAAGGTCATCGCCTGGAGCCAGAACCTGACGGCGGAAAAATGTCACGCAGCCGGCGTCGGCTATGTCAGCAAGGACGACCTGTTCCGCCAATCCGACTTCATCACCATCCATATCGTGCTGTCGCAGCGCTCGCGCGGCCTCGTCGGCGCGAGCGAACTCGGCCTGATGAAACCCACCGCGTTCATCATCAATACGTCGCGCGGCCCGATCATCGAAGAGGCGGCGCTACTTTCGGCGCTGCGCGACAAGAAGATCGGCGGCGCCGGCCTTGACGTGTTCGACGTCGAGCCGCTGCCGTTCGATCATCCACTGCGCAAGATGGATAATGTCGTCATCACGCCGCATCTCGGCTATGTATCCGAGCAGAATTACCGCGCCTATTTCGCCGGCGTGGTCGAAGACATTCGCGGCTTCCTCGACGGCAAGCCGGTGCGCGTGATCAGCTGACGGCGACAAAACCGCGAGGTCGGAGCCCCCTCACCCCATCCCTCTCCCCTCCGGGGCGAGGGAGGAGTTCGCCGCAAGTCTCCGCATTTCCGGAGATTCCGATATTTATGTAGCGATGCAGCTGCGATGCGATTGGTGTAATGTGGGGCGCCATGACGACGCATGAGCAGAACGACTTCCTCACCTTGACCGGTCCCGCAACGCCGATGGGCGAGCTGATGCGGCGCTATTGGATTCCGGCGCTGTTGTCCTCGGAAATCCCGGAACCCGATTGCCCGCCGGTGCGGGTAAAACTTCTCGGCGAGCGATTGATTGCGTTCCGCGACACCGCCGGCCGCGTCGGCGTGATGGACGAATTCTGCGCCCATCGCGGCGTCTCGTTGTGGTTCGGCCGCAACGAGGAAAACGGGCTGCGCTGCCCGTATCACGGCTGGAAATACGACGTCACCGGGCAGTGCGTCGAAGTGCCGTCGGAACCGGTCGAGAGCGGCTTCTGCAAGAAGATCATGCTCACGTCCTACGCTATCGCCGAGCTTGGCGACGTGATCTGGATCTATATGGGCCCAGCGGCACAACAGCCGCCGCTGCCGAATTTCGAATGGGCGACGGTGGCCGCATCGCACCGCTTCGTCAGTAAGCGCACCCAGGAATGCAACTGGCTGCAAGCCTTGGAGGGCGGCATCGACTCGGTGCACGTCTCCTTCCTGCACCGGCACGATCTACGCAGCGATCCGTTGCATGTCAGCCAGGGCGCCGAATTCACCCGCGAAACCGATGCGCGTTTCGAAGTGATTGAAACCAAAGGCGGCATGGTCATCGGCGTGCGGCGGCCGGCGACGCCGGGCAAGCTCTATTGGCGCATTACCCAATGGATCATGCCGTTCCACACCATGATCCCGCCCTACGGCGACAACGCGCTCAACGGCCACGCCTTCGTGCCGATCGACGACGAAAACTGCATGTCATGGTGCTTCACTCATCATCCGGCGCGGCCGCTCTCCGCGCATGAGCTCGACGTCATGCGCCACGGCGGCGGCATTCACGTCAATCTCATTCCCGGCTCGTTCCGCCCGGTGGTCAACAAGGACAACGACTACATGATCGACCGCATGGCGCAGAAGCACCACAAATCCTATTGCGGCGTCAAAGGCATCGCCATGCAGGACGCCGCGATCCAGGAATCGACCGGGCCGATCCAGGACCGCAGCAAAGAGAACCTCGTCTCGACCGACAACGGCGTCATCATGGCGCGGCAACGTTTGAACAAAGCGGCGCGCGCAGTTGCGCAGGGCAAAGAGCCGGACGGCATTGACCCCGCAACGCACGCGGTGCGCTCGGCCGCGATCGTGCTGCCGGAAGGCGCGAGCTTTTACGATGCCGCCGGCGACGCGCTGAAGGCCAAAACAGGCGTCGCGCCCGCGTCGGTGTGAGTGCGGCTAACCGCTCCAGAGCGGACGGAATTGCACGGCGACCAGCCGGTCATAGGGGACCGTTTCGGCGATCAGCCCCGCGGCCTTGGCGAATCCATTCAAGCCGTCGATCGCTTCGCGCGAAACGTTGGCGTCGTAGAACGGCGCATCGCGCTTGATCAGCTCGGCAATCAGTGGAGCCTCCTCCGGCGGGAATAGACGGTCTCCGATTGCAGCGGCAAGCGAAGGATCCACCTTGAGCGCATCTTGCGCCTTCACGATAGCGCGCACCGCGCCGGCGGCGATTCGCGGTTGCTCGTCGATCAACCGCTCGGTCGTTGTCAAGGCTGCGAAATTGTACCAGCGCGCTCCGGGCGGGCCGTCGCCGCGGCGCAGGTCGAGGTGCAGTTTGGCGATGCCGAGCTTTTCGCCGATGGCGACCCGCATGCCGTTGCCCCAATAAGCATCGGCGAGGCCGTGCTTGATGGCATCGACGCCGGCATGCCCCATCCACCGTCCTTCGATTGTGGGCGGGGCCGGCACGATGCGGACCTTGTCCCGCTCCAGATCGATACCAGCGTCGGCCAGAAGGTGCCTGAGGCCCAGGACCGGCGATTCCATGGAGGACGAAATCCGCATGCCCCGAAGCGCGCCGACATCGCCGCGTTTGACGTCGAGGTCGGCGCGAATAGCCAAGAACCAGTACGAATATTGCGCCAGCGCACAGAGAAGCTTGACGCCCTGCCAGGCCGGAAAAGCGCGGGTCGCGGCGTAAGCCGGGCCGGCGAAAAAATGGAGCGAACCGTCGCGCAAGCGTTCCGGACCGTTTCTGGCGCCGAATGCGCGTTCAAGCTCGATATCGACGCCCTCTCGCTTGAAGAAGCCAAGCTCGGCCGCCGCCGTCGCGACGAAATAGGAAGGCGAATCCAAGTCGGCAACCGAAAGCCGGAACATCCGATGCACTCCCCCGATGCCTGTTAGTTTTACTTGGTTCGCGAGGTCACGCGCTAGCGCTCCGCCAGCGCCCGCTTTCGCCACAGCGCCCACGGCCGCGCCGACGCGCGCAGCATCGCGTCGTTTGCGGTCAGCGCTTCGGCGCGCGTCATGAAATTGATCGGGCCGCCGATGGTGATGGCGGCAAGCTGCTGGCGCGCATTGATCTCGGTGTAATAGGCGCGGAACACGGCATTGGGCAGCGACGGCCCGACGACGGAATCGCCGTGGCCGCGCATCAGCACCACCGCGGCGTCTGGCCCGAGTTT
>Ga0210394_10004987_pt1 | contig 15106 bp, 13 predicted proteins | sample IncBWC12MmetaG_FD_160121 | JGI IMG/M metagenome (GOLD analysis project Ga0210394, IMG submission 160121) | Forest soil microbial communities from Barre Woods Harvard Forest LTER site, Petersham, Massachusetts, United States - Inc-BW-C-12-M | ecosystem: Environmental > Terrestrial > Soil >... | reverse complement strand
CCACCGGCACCATGGTCGATGTCGCCACTCTCACCTCGGACGCGGGCGGCTACGCCTGCAACGCTCTGCCGGCAAACAGCCTGAGCAACTCCATTGCGCTGATACAGCGCGGTTCCCCCTCCTCCGCCAGCTGTACCTTTCAAACCAAGTTGAACAACGCGCAGAATGCCGGCGCCGTCGGCGCGATTATATACGACAATACCAACCGCGCCTATTTCGATTACAGTCTATCCGGAGTGGACGTCTCGAATTATCAACTGGGGCTCGCCGATTCGCCGGTCGATAGCAATGGCAACGCTCTTCTCGTCGAATGGTCGATGGGCAATGCCACTCTCCCGTCGGTGATGGTCAGCCAGGCCGATGGCCAAGCTCTGAAAGCCGCGGCCGGCTCCTCGGCCGATATCGATTTCGACGGCAAAACTCCGCTATCTTTCCCCACCAACGTGCTGGCCGATTTCTCCAGCCTGGGACCCACGCCGTTAGGGAATGTGAAGCCGGATGTCGTTGCCGTAGGGGACTGGCTGGTCGCCCCATCGACCACCCAGTATGAGGTCAGCGGCTGCCAGGCCATCGGCTCTCCCAACAACTGCTACCCTCCTTATACATTCCTCGACAGCCCATTCACGCTGGATTATTTCTATCAGTTCGGCTACGGCCAGCTTTTTGACGACGGCGCCGGCACCAGTTTTGCCAGTCCCATGGTTGCCGGATCCGCGGCCGTCCTGATGGCGGCGATACCCGGGCTGTCTTCTCCGCAGTACCGCTCGTTGCTCACCAACGGCGCGGCGGAACTGGATCTATATCCGGCCAATAACATCGCGTTCCCGCAGTTGGCCGGCGCCGGCAAGCTGGATCTGCTGGGATCGCTGCAAGCCGGTTTGACCGCCGTGCCGGCCACCGTCAATTTTGTTCCCATCACCGTTTCTTCGGGAGGCTCCACATCCTTCGTCGGCGCGAAAGACACGACGGCGGCAGCGTCTGGCGTCTCGGAGACGGTAAACATCACCAACGTCGGCTCCTCCACCGATACCTTCTCGGTGGTCGTCAATTCCATCGACGGCGTCGCCACCCCCACGGTCAGTTCCACCAGCTTCAGCCTCGCCTCTAGAGCTTCGCAATCGTTCACCGTTGCTTTCTCCGGAGCCAGCAGTCTGGCCGCTGGCCAATACCACGGCTTTATCGTGGTCGCCGGAACCAAGGGGCAGACGCCCTTGCGCCTACCTTATTGGTACGGCGTCGCCGGACCGGCGGCCAACACCTTGGGCCTCTATGCCCCGTCGGTCGATCCGCCGTCCTGCACCGACTACATCGATTTCCGGCTCCTGGATGCTTCCGGAATGCCGGTGACCTCCTCCGCAACTCCTACGGTGACCACCACTTCTCCCCAAGCCTCGGTCGCCAGCGTCTATCCCGTGAGCGACTACGTCGGCGACTATTTCGCCACCAATTACATCCCGGGCACGTTTGAGGCCCAGATCAGCACCGGCCGCCCGGATATTAATGGAAACAACGTATTTACCATCACCAGCGGTTCCTTCAACTATAGCGTGACCTTTTCCATCGATACCAGCGGGGCCACTGTTTGCCCCACCTCGAGCAACTCTGCAACGACGGGAACTATTGCCCGCCGTGCGGTGTCTAAGTTAGCAGGCAGGAAGTTCGTCGAGAAAAAGAAAGCGCACATCGACGTGCAATAGAGCATAGAAAAAGCTGCTATTTTGGAGACGGTAGTGGCAGATATCGTTGTCGGCCTCGAACTCGACGTTGTAGCGGCACTCCGCACGCGGGAGGAAGATTGTATTCTGCTCCAGGGCCTGCGTACCGCCGAGGAATCCGCCTACGAGACGCTGATTCAGCGTTTTGAGCAGCCTATCTTCAACATCGTCAGCCGTTTACTGGACGATCCGGCGGACGCCGCCGACGTGGTCCAGGAAGTCTTTTTGAAGGTATTCCGCAATGTGGTCGCGTTTCGGGGGGAAAGCTCGCTCAAGACCTGGATCTACCGCATCGCGGTGAATGAGGCGCGCAACCAGCGCCGCTGGTTCAGCCGGCACCGCCGCCAGGAAGTGAATCTGGAGAGCGAGGAGCAGGGCGATCCGTATCAGGGTGGATACCAGAGAGGCTATCAGAACTGGCTGCCCGACCCGGGACGTTCGCCGTTCGAATTGACGCTCGACCGCGAGACGCAGGCCCTCATTGAAGCCGCCCTCGCCGAGGTGAACCCGAAGTTCCGCGCCGCGCTGGTACTTAGGGAAATTGAAGGTTTGAGTTATGAGGAGATCGGAGACATTCTCGAAATCTCCCTCGGAACCGTGAAATCGCGCATCCTGCGAGGACGGGACGCGCTGAAGAAACATCTGGCGGGACGGCTTGAGCCGGCCTCGCAATCGGAATGGCAGCTGGTAAGGAACTGTAATTCGTTATGACACGCGAACCAAACGATTCGGTAAGCCAGGTACTTCGCAATCTACCTGTGCGCATGCCACCATCGGGATTGCGGACGTCATTGCGCGTGCTCGCATCCAGGGAACGGCAGCGCCTGCTGGCGAATCAGATCAACTGGCGGGACCGCTTTCATTTGAGCGTGAAAAACCTTATGCGCCCGCTGGCGCTGCCGTTCGCGGGTGGCATTTTGTCGACCGTAGCGCTGTTCGGCATGTGCCTGACACCTATGTATCCCATGCGCATCGACGATTCCTCCGACGTTCCCACCGCCTTGACCACCGAAGCGGCCGTGAAATATACCGCGCCCATCGGCGGCAGTTGTGGAGAAGTCGTTGTCGATGTCACGGTGGACGAATCGGGCCGCATGGTCGATTACAAAATCGTCAGCGGTTTCAACGTGCTGACCAGCGCGCAGGTGCGCAGAAGTCTCGAAAACCGGCTGATTTTCACTGAATTCAAGCCCGTCACCCAGTTCGGCCACGCCATGTCCGGCAAGTTGCGCGTTTATTTCCGCAACAGCGAAGTCGACGTAAAAGGCTAATTTGGGTCGGCGCCTCGGCCAGCACTTCCTTTTTCGAAAATCGATCCTGGATCGCATCGCCGAAGCCGCCTGTGGCGATCGCGTGGAACGGGTCATCGAAATCGGCCCGGGCAAAGGAGCGCTTACCGATTCTCTGCTCGCACGCGCGGATAAAGTCGTGGCGATTGAGGTCGATCCGCATCTCGTCCATTATTTAAATCAAAAATTCCGCGACCAGATCGACGCAGGCCGCCTCGAAGTCATCGAAGGCGACGTTCTGCAAACCGATTTTTCGGGCGCCGTCATCGCCGGCAATCTGCCCTACTACATCACCTCGCCGATTCTTGAAAAGGTGTTCTCTCTGGAACACTGGACGAGCGCCGTTTTCCTGATGCAATCTGAAGTCGCGAAGAGATTGGCGGCAAAACCGGGAACTCGCGATTTTGGCTATTTAACCGTCCAAACGCAGGTTCACTCGAATCCCGAAATTCTGTTTCCGGTTCCGCGCGACGCGTTTCGTCCGCCCCCGAAAGTGGAAAGCGCCGTCGTGCGGCTCACCCGGCACAGCCTGCCTGAGGTTCCCGATCCCTCTTCTTTTCTAAAATTTGCCTCGATGTGCTTCCGCCATAAGCGGAAGACCCTGCGCAACAACCTGATGCCTCTTTATGACCTTTCGGCAATGGATGAAGGCCGCCTGCGGGCCGAGCAGATGAGCATTTCCGAGCTTGCGGCGTTATACGCGAAATTGCGGGCGTGAGGTGGCGCGAGCTTCAGCTTGCAGCGCCGGCTTGAGCCGGCGTTCAGAATCATCGGCTAAAGCCGATGCTGCAAGCTAAAGCTCGCGCCACCTCACGCATTCGATGTTGTACACTGAGAATGTCGGTTGGAGGTGGGTCTTCTCAAGTGCCCTGCTGACCAATATCGGCCGGTCGGTTCTGCCTTTCGCAGAAAAGGCGTTCTGCGGCCTTTTTCAGCAACTTTTCCCCGACGATTGCCGCGTGTGCGGCGAACCCCTCCGCGAAGTTTCCCGCGTTCCTGTTTGCCGCGGCTGTCTCAAGAAACCGGGCGCGATTTTAGCCGACTATTTCTGCAAGGACTGCCAGACTCCGTTCCTGAATCGTTTTCCGCTCGATGAAAACGGGCGCTGTTCGTTGTGCCGGCTGGGCTTGAATGGCTTCGATACCGTCTACACCTTCGGTTCTTATGAAGAGACGCTGCGGGAGCTGATTCATCTGTTCAAATACGATCGCGTGCGGCCGCTCAAGAAGCCCTTGGGGCGACTGCTGGCCAGGGCGATCCCAACGGAACGGGCTTTTGACCTGGTGGTTCCAATGCCTCTGCACTGGCGGAAGCGCTGGAGCCGTGGCTACAATCAAGCGGAGCTGCTGGCGCAAGAAATCTCGCGGCTCAGGGGCTTGCCGGTCGCAAAAATCGTGCGCCGGGTGAAGCCGACCGCGCCGCAGGCGGGCTTAAGCAATTCGAAGCGCCGCCTCAACGTGCGCGGAGCTTTCAAAATCCGCAAGGGTGCCGGCGTGAAAGGTCTGCGGGTACTGCTGATCGACGATGTGCTCACCACCGGCGCCACCGCCAGCGCCTGCGCCGGAGTATTGAAGCGTGCGGGAGCGAAACACGTAGCCGTAGCCGCGGTGGCGCGCACGGACCGGCGAATTTCTCTTGAATGGAGTGGAAACACATGATTGCCAATCATCAGGAGCGTGTGCTCCAACGCCTTCATAAACCGGTCCTCGTACTGAATTCGAGCTACGAACCGATCAACGTGTGCGCGGCGCGCAGGGCGCTGGTGCTGGTGCTGAAGGGCGTTGCGTCGGCGGAGGAGCACGCCAATTCGCAGGTTCATTCGGCCAGGCAGTCCATGCGCGTTCCGAGCGTGATCCGCTTGCTCGAATATCGCCGCATCCCCCATCAGACGCGCGCTCTATCGCGGAAAAACATTTTGATGCGCGACCGGTATACGTGCCAGTATTGCCTGCGTACCTTTAATTCCGGCGAACTGACGCTCGATCATGTGCAGCCGAGGTCGCGCGCGGGGGAGACGACGTGGGAAAACCTGGTCGCGTGCTGCCATCCCTGCAATAATCGCAAGGGTTCGCGCACTCCGGAAGAAGCGGGGATGCGCCTGGCGCGCGCGCCGCGTCCGTTCAGCCTGCATACCAGCCGCCACTTGATGAGGCTGCTCGGCAAGAGCGACGATCAGTGGCGAAAATACCTTTTCTATTGAAATGCGGTTAGAGACCGCTCCCTGTGGTCGCAGCTCGGTACCAATTCGCGGATATTCCGAGCCGCGACCACAGGGAGCGATCCGCACGTGATGCGCATCGCAATCGTCTCCGACATTCATGCAAATCCGACTGCGTTTGAGGCGGTGCTGGCCGACCTTCGTGAAACCGCTCCCGATGTGATTTTTCATGGCGGCGACTTGGCGAATGGAGGATCGAATCCGGCGGAAATTGTGGACCGGATTCGCGATCTGGGCTGGCCAGGAGTGGTCGGCAACACGGATGAAATGCTGTTCCGCCCCGAGTCACTGGTAGATTTCATGGGTCAATCGCCGCTGTTCGCGGTGATCGAAGAGATGGCGGCGTGGGAACGGGAAGCGCTAGGAGCAGAGAGGCTCGAATGGCTGCGCGGGCTAGCGTTCAAACAAGTTCATGGCCCGATGGCGCTGGTGCATGCGAGTCCCGAAAGCTGCTGGCGGTCTCCGATGCCGGAAGCGACGGACGCGGAGTTGGAGAAGGTCTACTCACCACTAGGGCAGCCGGTCGCGGTTTATGGGCATGTCCACCGTTCGTTCGTGCGGAAGGTCTCGTCGATGACGGTGGTCAACACGGGCAGCGCCAGTCTCTCGCACGATGGCGACCAGCGGGCTGCTTACCTACTGCTCGATGACGAAACGCCGACAATCCGGCGGGTCGATCACGACGTGGATCGGGAGTTGAAAGCGCTCGCCAGTTGCGGGCTGCCGCATGCGGATTGGATCGCGAGGATGCTTAAGAGTGCTCGGCCGCTGATGCCGTAAGGAACACATAGAGGCAGGGATTCGTGCGATCACCAGTTCGGAGCTAATCTTCGATCTCCAGTTGCTCTGATAGTGTGAGGTTCTTTCTGTTGCGGATGATGTTGTACCCGACCGTATAACAATATACGCTTGCCGGGACAAATCGAGTGGTGATGCCGTCGATCTTGCAAGTCAGCGTCTTTGTCTTCGATGTGACCAAGGTGTCGCCAAGGTGATTCGCTTGACAAAAACCTACGAGGGCTTTCAGCTCCTCGGGCTTTTCACAATAACGGTCTGACCATTTCACCTCAACCGCCCAACTTGCCTTCTGTTTCGGCCCACCTAGCATGACCATGTCTACTTCTCCATCCTGCCATCTTGCGTAGTGGAGGACACTGTCGCTGTGAAACCATTGAGCGAAGATAGCCGTCTCTGCAAGATACGGGATCGCAATGTCGTCTGATTTCAGCGGAGAGAATAGCGCCGCGCGCATTGATGGGTTAGTAAGGTAGACTTTAAAGAAATTTGCCCTGTGGAATCTTTTTGCGCTGCGGTCAACCCGATGGATGACTTTGATCAAGAAAGCCGCTTCAAGATACTCGATGTACCGTTTGATCGTATTTTTCGCGACTCCGGAATTCTGCGAGAGCTCACCTAAAGAAACCTCATTTGCTGTGTTGAACGCCAGCGTCGTGAAGAGATAGTTCAACTCTTGAATGTCTCCGATGCCGTATAGGCTTGGAAGGTCTCTTAGGAGCACCTTGTCAATAATATCGTTCTTGATGAAGCGAGCTGGATCAGCCTGAATTAGAGGCGAGAAAATCACCTCTGGGTAGCCGCCAAAGTTGAGATAGTAAACAAATTGCTCATTGAGTTGATCGATGTTCTTAGCCAAGAAAAAGCCTCTTCTGCGCTGGTCTCCTTGGAAAGGTGGTTCTTCTATGAGGCTATTCTTGTCGAGCAGATTCAGGTACTCGTAAAATGTCAAAGGCGGAAGAAGGAAATCGGTAAAACGCCCAGCTCCAGATTCATCGCTCTTCAGGCGCAGTGCGGCCGCCGCCGAGCCCGATGCTATGGACTTGATGTTGGGGTATGTATCGACGACGGCCTTAAGATGTACTTCCCATTTGCGCAGGTACTGGACCTCATCAAAAATCATAAAGATCTGTTCCGACTTATGGTCTACGCCACTTGCGTGTGAATAGTACGTTAGCAATTTCTCCATGCTGAGGCCGTTGTAAATGGGATGATCGACTGAGAAATAACAAATTGATCGTGGCGGAACGCCTTCTTTTAGGAGGGCTTGGATAGCGTGATGAATCATTACAGTCTTGCCAACGCGCCTCGGCCCCATCAGCACGATTGCCCTACGCACAGACCGCGCTTTCAAGAGAGGGAAAAAGAGATCGATGTAGGCGCGTGGCTTCCACGCTTTGTGGGACTCGCTGATGGTCTGATTTTCATCCCACCATGGGTTCTCCAGGTTGATCCTTCGAATGATGTCCTCTTGCGAAATCGCTTGCATAGATCCAGCTTACCCCTCTATTGCATTAGAGTCAACGCGCTGACTCTAGTTGAAAATATTATACCAAACTGTTTAATTTCATGTTGTTACGAGGGGGATTAGTATCACGGTGACCGGAAACCTGGGCGTGGCGGTGGGAAGGATTGACCGCTCAGTTATCGCGCCGAACCAGAAAGAATCTTTCGATGGCGACCTTTGCGCTTTTTGTTGCTCGATAATTGGCTCGCGGAAAGCGGATGGTTAGTTCGTCGAATTGCTGAATCATCGGCGACGGTGGGATCTTGAAGCTTAGGGTTTGCACCTTCTGCTCATTGACCGGTGCTCCGCCCAGCGTCTGTGAGGGACGGCCATCGAGCGTCGTATTTACCAGGATCAATTCCAGCGCGAGCGATCCGGTGAAAGCGTCGTCGTTGCGGATCGCCACGTCGATGCGGCTGCACGAGCTTACATCGATCAGGCGACCCAGGTTCTGGTGCGCTTCCATTTTGAGCGGCATTCGGTCAGCGGAACGGAACGTCACTTTATCCGGAGTTCCTTTTGCGCGGTATGCATCTTCGTTCGGGCCCTTATCGGGGAATTGGAAGAACCAATAGACGCCGTAAAAGGGAATGCCGATCGGGTCTTTGTGCGAGCGGAACGGATCGCGTCCCATGAAGGGGATCGGCGGCACCAGGATGGTGTGTTCTTCTTGCTCCGGGATCAGGACAACTCCTCGATACTTGCCGCCAACGGAGACGCCTGGCGATGGGGGATTGGTTTTCGATCCTGCGCCGCCCGACGCCGCCTCGGCCGAGCCGCCGAATTGCATAGGGAGATAAGCGGTCAGGCCGAAGATCGCCAGCAGCATGGCGATGGCGAGGGTCCACTTGGGTCCGAAAGGGCCGCGGAGGTCGCGCTCCTGCCGGATGCGCCAGAGGATGGGAGCCGTGGCGATTCCCACCGCTAGCGCGGAGAGGCGCGATTCTTCGCCCAGCGCGGAGGCGATTCCCAGTTGCAGCAGAACGGCGGCGAGGAACGACACTCCGAATTTCTCCCATTGTGGCTTGGCGGTCACCTGGGTCGGAGAGAGCGTCCAGGCAATGAAGGCTGCCGCGAGAGTCGCCCATAGAGAGCGTTGTTGAAGAAGAATCACCAGCGGCGCGAGACCGGCGGCAATGGCTGAAGTTCGGAGGATAACAGGGTCCGGGTCGAGTGCAGGAGAGAGCGCGGCGTAGGTGAGAAACATCGCGATGGCGCAGGCCAGCGATGTCGGCACGATGACGATGACGGATCTTGCTAGCAGCGCGGGCCAATGATAAGGATGTCCGGGCGGGGCGGTAACTAAAATGGCAATGAAGGCGGCGGCAAGCAGGCCGATCGTCTGCGGGAGCCACGTGTTGAGAGGGCGCATTTTTCGATAAACCGGGCTGCTCCTTTAGACACCGGGCGCTGCATTATTGTGCCGAGAGGGATTTTACCAGCTCATATAAGAATTGCTGGCCTTCGTAGAAGGACTGGACGCCCATCCGTTCATCGCGGCCGTGGAAGCGGATGTCGTCGCGATCCATGAAGAAACCTTGGATGCCGTACGTCGGGATGCCTGCCGAACGCAGCGATCTTCCATCGGTTGCGCCCATCACCATGATGGGGATGGCGGGCACGCCCGGCCACATCGTATCGGTCAACCGGCCGACGGCTTTCATGATGTCCGGGCGCATCGGCGAAGCGGGGCCTTTCGGAACGTCGCCGGTAATGATGATTTTCACCTGGTCGTCGGCGACGACTTTTTCGAGAGTCGATTTGACGTAATCGACGGAATCCTCCGGCAGCACGCGGCAGTTTACACCGGCGGCGGCCAGTTGCGGCAGCGCATTGCGGGCGTGGCCTCCTTCCAGTTGCGTGGCGACGCAGGTGGTGCGGAGGGTCGCGTTCCACGCTGGGGAGACTTGCGCGACCCGAGCCATGGCACGTTCATTGCCTCCGGCGGCGCTCGCCAGATCGGCTTTGAGCGGGTCCCTGTTCAGAGTCGCCATTTGCTTGAAGTAGGCGGCTGTGACTTCATTGGTCTTGAGAGGAAAACCGAACTTCGCCAGCCGGTCGAGCGCGGCGGCCAGGTGATAGATGGCGTTGTCAGGGACGGGCATGGAGCTGTGGCCGCCTTTATTGCGGACCTCGAATCGAAAATCGATGACGTACTTTTCGCTCACTTGGATGTCGTTGGCGATTTTCTTGCCGCCGGCTTCCTCGCCCCAGCCGCCTTCATTGAGGCAGAACTCGGCGTCGATCAATTCGCGATGGTTTTTGATCAGCCAGTCGACACCGTTATAAGGTCCACCGCCTTCCTCGTCGGCGGTGAGGGCGACGATGATGTCGCGGGCAGGCTTGAAGCCCTCGCGCTTGTAGCGGATCAGATTGGCGATCCAGACAGCGGCTTGCGCTTTATCGTCGCCGGTGCCGCGGCCGTAAAAGAAGCCGTCTTTTTCGATGAACTGGAACGGGTCCATGGACCAGTCCTCGCGCTTCGCTTCGACCACATCGGTATGGGCGAGGAGCAGGATCGGCTTGCTGGCTCCGGTTCCGTGATAACGGACAACGAGGTTAGCTTTTTTGGGGATGGCGCCGCCGATGAAGATGTCTGATTCGGGGAAACCCGCGGCTTTAAGTCGTCGGGCGGCGGCTTCGGCGACGGGGGTGGTGGACCCGGTGGAGAATCCGGACTGGATTTCGACGAACTCCTTATAGATGGAGCGGGCAAGCTGGCGGTCGGCGTCGGGGGAAGTGGTTTGGGCCATGGCGGCTGTTGCACATGCGGTCGCGCAGAGGAAGCAGGAAACTCGAAGCATTGGGATATTGTTTCATGAAAGACGCGCCGGCACGTGGCTTGTCGCAGCCAGATCGTTAACATAATCCCCTCCATGACTGTCGGGGTTCCATATCAGAACCGGGACGAGGCTCAACATTTCCAACAGAACCCCGACAGTTCATGGAGGGGATATACAGGCCATCCGGAATCCTACCAACACTGCGAGGGTCTGTTCTGCATATTCCGCCGAAACAGCTCGACCTGGTTCGCCTGCGCGGCGCCTTCCCCGGAAATACGCTTCAGGATCGGATCCAGAAACCTTCTGTAGCGGTCGAGCGCGGACCAGTCGCCCTTGGCCAAGGCCTGCTCCACTGCGCGCTCGGTTGCGGGAGTCACCAGTTCAATCCGGCCGACGAATACCCGCGCGGTATTGGAGGCCGCAGGCTCCACGTGAAGCGGCAGAACGGCATCGATTGCGTGGGACGGTACAATGTAGATCAGCCGCGAGCCTTCCTCGAACCAGGAATCTCTCCAGGTCTCGACCATTGCCAGCGCCTCCCTGCGATACAGGCCTTGCGCTTCCAGAGCGCCTGCGAGATCGGCAAGCAATTGCGAAAGCGAACCGTCGAGCGTAGGCGGATCGAGCGTGACCGTATCGCTCACCGCGCCTGCGTTGCGAAATCCCAGATGTCCTCCCCGATTCTCGAAAAGGATCGCCGCGGGAATCTGGTCGGTGCCGCGATTTCCCACGATCACCTTGCCGTCGCTCGCAAGTCTCGCCGTAAGGGGAACCTGGAATCGTCCGACTCCTCGATAGAAGAGGAATTTCTCATGTTGATCGCCTACCGTGACCGGTGCTGAATCCGTTCCACGCGCCGCGTAGTAACGGCTGGGAGCGCCCTCCAACGGAAAATCCGGAGCCGAGCCAGGCTGGATTTTGACGTCGTTCCATCCGATCGAGCCCATCAGGCGGCGCAGAGACGTGTCGATGCCGTTCAGCGACGAAGACAACCGGACCAGCGAGGCGTCAAGGCCGGCTGGCGGCGGGTCCATCAGGCTCTTCGTCGGGAAAACCGAGCCGTTTATGCGCATGGAATCCGTCAGACTCTTCGACTCATAAATCTCGTTGTCGCCCTTGGGGTACCACTCGGTGATCACGCCGAATGGAAAACGCACCTGGACGCTGGCCGCCATCTCGTGCGGACTGTAAAAATACATTACCGGGGTTTCCATGCGCACGGTCCCTTGCAGCCTGAACTTGAAGCCCCTGTAGCCAACGGCGTTGACGAACCCGGGCAGGTCGTCCTTGCAACCCAGCGTGTCCCATTCCACTGAGGAGCCGTCCTCACCCGCAACCGAGGTGAAAGTTCCCCACTCATGGACGGTCAGGTTGTTAGGTTGTACAGTGCTGCTATCGGCCGCGAGCAGAAAGATCGCGGCGGAGACTATGAAGACGGCGGTTTTCATTTGTTCCCTCCTTGGGCAAGCGCTTTTAACGAACTTTCGACCTCCGCGTCAGTGGCCGGACGAGGATAGAATTTCGCGGACTCACGAATAAAGCCTTTCGGGCCGATGGGCACAATCGCGCCCGCGGTCGCACCCGCGCACGTCCCTTTGAGGTTCACCACCCATTGGCCGTCCGAGGGCCAGTCCTCGAAGACGGCGTAAATGCCGGGTTTTGCGGCAGCTACGACCTTGAGAGCCACCGATCGCCGGACGCCCTTCACCAGTCCTTCGGCCGTCCCGCCGATCTGCGCCTTGGCTGGCTCAGCGCAGCCTTCCGTACGAAACACAAACGCCGCGGACTTCATATGAAAATCCTGAGAGGCCACCGGATTGCCGATCGTGAAGGTAAATCCTTCCCCCAGCAACGCCATAGCGAACGCCAGCGCAAGACAGAATCGCAACATCGATAGCTCCTTTGATCGCTTCCTGCGGTCGCGGCTCGGAATCGGCGCTTCATGAATCAACTGCTTACCGAGCCGCGACCACAGGGAGCGGAGTTTCAACACCCTCTTAGACGAACGCCCTTCCGGTTTTCTTCCCGATTCACCACGTCCAGGCCAATTCTTCTCGTAAATGGTTCAATGTTTCCGGATCCAGCCTCAACGCCTTCTCCCGCGAAATTCCCGCCGGGATGCTCGTCAGCGCGCCGATCCGATCGTACACCCGCTCCCGGTCACCCGGGTTCACCCGCGCCAACAGGTGCCACAGCGTGAGCGTGTCCCGAGCGCGAGCTTCGGCCAGGACGACGCTCAAAGGCACGTCAAGAGCCTGTTTCAGGGTCTCCGGCGCGTCGTCGAAGTAGGGAATCCCTGGGCCGATAGCCGTCCGCGTACGGCAGCTCGCCCCGGCAGGCACCAGCGATTCCAGATCCTTCCATTGAAAAGATACCCAACCCTTGGTGACGCTCAGCAACCCGGAGTCCGCATTGAGCGTATACTCGCAGCCAAGGTCGACCGCGGTCCCTGCCGCGGTATCGACGAAAAACAACCTGGGCGGCGCCGAAATCTTTGCGCGAATCTCCCCTTGCGCCAGGGCGATCCTGTGCTCGCCCGGCTTCGCCGTCACGACCCGCAGGCGCGTATTCGGCTCAACCTCGACGGACCCGATCTCGCCGACTTTTATCCGGGCGCGCGACGACGCGTCCGTTTCCATCCATTCGCCAACCGCGATTTTGCCGTTTTCCCGGAGCTGTTTCGAGCCCACCGACGGCGCACCGTCGAGCCGGGCCACTTCCCAACCCGCATTCGTCCGGTGGCCGACAACCCAATACGCGAGACCAGCAAGGGCCAGCGCCATCGCGGCGAAGGCCCAGCGAAACGTTCGGTTCTCCCGAGGCTTTGTTCTAAGCGCAGCCTCGATCGACGCCCAGATCGCCTCCGGCGCCTCGACGGATGGAAGGTGCTCCAACATGACCATCCCAAATTTGATCTGCTCGCACTCCGCCCTGCACGAAGGGCACTGCAACAGGTGCTGCCTGCATTGCTCCGATTCCCGAAGCGCGCCGTCGACATATGCCGCCAGCTCGTTCGCAACGTGCCTGGTAAACATCCTCATTCGCTACCTCGCAGCCCCTTCAGCCGCTCCGCCAGAATTCTATGCCCCCGGCTTAGCCTGGAAGCCACCGTCCCCATGGAACAATGGAGAGCCTTGGCCATCTCCTCATACGAAAGATCCTCAAAGTGGCGCAACAGAACGGCGATCCGGAACTTCGGCGGCAGGGCCGATACGCCGGCCCGTACGGAATCGGCCATCTGTCGGCGGGCGTAGTCTTCCTCCTGCGAGCCGGCCGCTGCCAGGTGATCTGAAATCGTCGCGTCCGATTTGCGCCGCCGGACTGCGTCCGTGCATGCGTTTACTACCAGCCGATACAGCCATGTGGAAAACTCTGCGTCTCCGCGAAACTGGCCGATCGTTGTCATCAATTTAAGGAAGACCTGCTGGGTAACGTCGCTGGCGGCGATGGGATCGCCATGAAAAAAATAGAGCGAAATGGAATATACGGTGTCTTTATATCTGTCGTAGAGCACACGAAAGGCCTCCCGATCGCCCGAGCGACAAGATTCGATGATCGCGGCGCTGATCTCGCGATCACTCAGATGAGCCACCGGTCATTAAGACGAAACATCTCAGGTTTTTCTTCCCTTTTCCGAAGGAGCAACCGCCGAATCCCCGCCCTGACGGGACGGGGTTATAACCCCTGGCGTCAGCCAGGGGATCTTGATAATACGGCCATAAACTTGCCTGCTCCTTCCATTCCGACCGTACCCTGCCCCGTTCTGTTGCGAAACGAACCCAGTGTGGTTGAAATTGATACGAAAATGATCAACACTTTGTGCTACTTGCAGCGTCTGTACTTAACAATGCTGGTGTCATGGCGCTGCACCATCCCCTTGCTGCTTGTGTGTTCGGTTTACGCGGGCGATTCAGACCCGTATTTCCCTAAACCCTCCTACTTTAAATCCTATTTGCGCCGCGCCGACACACGCGTGGAACTCCAGCCGCCGCTTCATTTTGAAGATTACGTCGTGGAAGGCAAGCTGGAGCTGTCGTTGAAGGCGTATCTCGACCTGGTCATGGCCAACAACCCGAACGTCAGTATCCAGCGGCTGTCAGTGATCAGCTTCGAGGACGCCGTGATGCGCGCTTTTGGCAATTTCGATCCTTTGGGGACGGGCAGTTTTCAGTCCACCCGTTCCGTGACTCCGGGGACGACGGCCCTGAGCGGGGCAAGCAAGCTCGACGTACTCACGCAACCGTTCTCGCTGGGCTGGCAACAACTGCTTCCCTCCGGCGCAACCTATAACATCGGTTATTTCGATACCAAGAGCTCCACGAATAGCAGCTTTGCGACCATCAATCCCACCTACAATTCCAGCCTGAACGTAAGCTTCAGCCAGCCCCTGCTGCGCGGCCGGGGGGCATTTATTACGAAGCTCCCCATCACCATCGCCAGGGCGCGCCTGGCCAGCGCGCACTCCACGGTGGAGGACCAGGTGATTCAGATCCTGGTCAACGCGGAACAAGCCTACTGGGCGGTGGTGGGTGCACGGGAAGGCGTGCGCGTGGCGGAGGAAAATTACAAGCTCGCCGATACCGCGTTGAAGCGCGCGAACAGGGAGCTGGAGTTGGGCGCTTCTTCGCCGCTGGATATTTTCCAACCACAGGCGAACTTCGCCAATGCGGAACTTGCCCGGACGCAAGCCCGATATAATCTTCAACAGATGGAAGACGCTCTGCGGATGCAGATGGGCGCGGATCTGGATGTGAAGTACCGTAGCATGCCGATTGTCGCGACCGAGCCGGTAACGCCTC
>Ga0210394_10004985_pt1 | contig 15114 bp, 12 predicted proteins | sample IncBWC12MmetaG_FD_160121 | JGI IMG/M metagenome (GOLD analysis project Ga0210394, IMG submission 160121) | Forest soil microbial communities from Barre Woods Harvard Forest LTER site, Petersham, Massachusetts, United States - Inc-BW-C-12-M | ecosystem: Environmental > Terrestrial > Soil >... | reverse complement strand
TGATGTTGAAACAATACGTCGATACCCTTCTGGTTATCAGTAACGACAAACTGCGGCATCAATTCGGAAACCTCAAGATGAAAGAGGCTTTTGCCAAAGCAGATAATGTGCTGGCCACAGCGGCCAAGTGCATCACCGACGTCATCAATAGCACAGGACAGATTAACGTGGATTTTGCGGATGTGTGCACCGTAATGCGGAATGGCGGAGTAGCCATTCTGGGCAGTTCTACGGTTGAAGGAGAGAACCGCGCACAACGGGCCATCGAAGAGGCATTGAGCTCACCTTTGCTGAATGACAATGATATACGTGGAGCCAAATGGATACTTATCAATATCAATTCCTCTGGAGACGAGCACGAGTTCACCATGGATGAAGTCGAGGTTATCCAGAATCATTTGCTGCGTGCCGCCGGGGAAAACACGGATATCATTCTGGGATTGGGCTATGATCACAACCTCGGGGCCAAAATCGGCATCACCATTATCGCCACCGGTTTTGAGTACAAAGATCCATTCGTCCGGCAGCCAATGACACAGGTTCCCGAGCAGCCCGAAGAAAAGATCGTCCTGACCCTGCGTCCGGTCGAAGATGCCGGGCGGAATTCAGTCAAGCCCCAGGAGGAAACTAAGATACATGCGGCTGTTCCGGTCCTTGTGGCGGATATGGCGGCCCAGACACTAGCTGCCAACCTCAGCCCGCGCTTGCACGAAGCCGAACCTTCCTCCCTAATACAGGAGCTCGGATTTCTTCCCAAAGAAGGATCCAGCCGAATTTCAGGAGACGAGCCCCCCGAAAAAGAGGACGGGGCCATTGTGGAGTGGATATTGACCCCTGAACCGCTGGTATCACGCAAAGAAAATAATCCTACCGTCCATAAGGAAACGCATTCGCCGTCACCCATTGGGTCCGGCGGATACCTTGCAAGGCCATCCAATATCTATGAAGAGGAGCCAATTTCGAACAAACAATCCCTACCAGAACACTTACCCGTGAAGGAACAAATCGTGGGTACGGCTGCGACCGATCCGTCCCGGGAAGCTGAACTTCCCACTGATATGCAGCTGGTATTCAAGGATGACATTCCAGCGGCGGATGAGCCTAGGGCCCATCAAACTCAACACCAGTTCATGGCGGATATTCCACCCGCTGAGGAGCCTGCAATGCAGGACGAAGCGGAAGAGCAGAAACGCCGTGCAGCAGAAAGGATCAACAAGTTGCGCAACTTGTCGTTCAATATTAATGCTGCTGAGCCGAATAATGAGTTTGAAACTGTGCCGGCTTACATCCGCCGTAATTTGGAATTGTACAACACCATTTCTAATGTTGAAAACTTCTACAGCAATTATCAGGTAAAAACCGACGAAAACAACAACAGCGAGATCAGTACGATAAATACGTTTTTAGATGGTAAAAAGCCGGATTAACCCTGTGCTTAACCGAGAAACCACAGTTTGTTTTTAGTTGTTTGTGTCCTCCCGGTTCTCCGGGGGGATTTTTATTCCCGCGTACAACCCTCACTGAATGGCCGCTCACTTGTTGAATTTCATCAGCCAGGCGTCCCAGTTTCCGTGTGCACCGTGGATGTCGCCATCATTGCTGGCAGATTGGCCGCAGAAGGCAAAATTGCCTTGCGAAACTTCGATGATTCCCCAAACATAGTCGTCCTTGGTACCTCCCAGGGATTTCTGCCAGAGTATGTTGCCGTTGTCGTCCAGCTCGAATAGCCAGGCGTCCATCCCGCCCCGGTTTCCGCCCGTGACGTCGCCGTCGCTGCTCTGTGAGTTCCCGCCTACCAGATAGTTTCCATCCTGAGTTGCTACTGCCACAAAATCTTCGTCAAATGCTGATCCGCCGTAGGATTTTGCCCAGCTGATGTTGCCGGATTCATCAATCCTGACAACAAACACATCATTTCCGCCATGGTTTCCGGAGACGTTGCCGTCATTACTGCTGCTGGTACCGGCCACTAAGTATCCCCCGTTGACCCCCTTCACCAGGAATGGTTCAATGTCCGATCCGCTACCACCAAAGGCATGTTGCCAAACATTGTTACCGCCTGAATCGACCTTGACGACCCAATAATCCACCGCGCCGTGGAAATCAGAAAGGTCTTGTGAGTTGGAAGAAGCCTGGCCGCACAAAACCCATCCACCGTCGGGAGACGCAACCGCAGAAAAGAAATTGTTGTTTTGATTGTGGCCAAAGGACTTCGACCACAAGACATTGCCGCTGCCATCAAGCTTCATGACCCAGCCGCCAGGACCTTTCACGGTTTTGGAAAGGTCTCCATCGAAGCTGTTCGACTGACCCGCAAGGATATACCCCCCGCCTGGCGCAGCAGTGACGAACCACAGGTAATCATCCGCCAAGCCTCCGTAGGTCTTCTGCCAAAGGGTATTTCCGTTCCCGTCAATTTTGATAACCCAGCCGTCAAAACCTCCGTGTGTGGAGGTTACGTCTCCGTCATTGCTGTTCGTGCTGCCCGCAATGAGGTAACCGCCGTCCGGGCAGGCGATGATGTAGCCTCCGTAATCATTTCCCGATCCTCCCATAGTCCTTTGCCAGAGCAATTTCCCGGCCGTATCCGTCCGGACGATCCAAAGGTCATGCGCCCCGTGATTACTGGTTACGTCGCCGTCATCACTTGCTGTATAGCCTACGGAAATGAATCCGCCACCCGCCGCAGCAACTGTAGAATAAAAGAGCTCTTCCTGCGTTCCCCCGTATACATTTCTGACCGAATCGCCTGTTGCCAATTGGGTCACTTGAATGGTCAGGGGAGCCAGGGAAGGAATGTTTGCTGCTGCAATCTGAATGCGTGCCCGGCGGGCTGTGTCCGCAGAATCCGCTGAAGTAGCCGTTACGATTATCCGTGCGTTCCCGTTGCCGGAACTCAGGCTGGCCCGAAGCCAGGATCCGGACGGGGAAAAAGTAATATTCCAGGCAACATTGGAATGGATGGAAAAAGAGTCCTGGCTTCCCGACCGGATGCCCAACGTGAGCGTCGAGCTGTCTGTCTGCAAAACCGGTTGGGGAGGCGGAGCATCGGCTCGTTTACATCCGAACCACAACACTATTGCACAGACCGAAGCCACCGATGCTTTGAACATTAGGACAGGTTTATGAGCGGATAAATATACCTGATTCCCCACGATACAGCAAGCCTGCGGGGCGTTTTGATTCACGGAATATGCCCGCTCTTCACAACAATGAATGGACCAGATAAATTGAGTCGAACCCTTATGCATGGGGAGTGGATGATTCCTCAGCATATTGCGATTCAGCCCATTCGCCGGCTTGGTAAGGGAGCGGTTTGGTTAGGGAGCTTCCATCCAGTTCCAATATTTTGCTTATTTGGCTTAAAGAAAACACTTTGGCCAAAATAAATTCGCCCCTAACATCAATTATGCGGGCAATCATTTTTTTATCTCAAAAAATGAAATACCTTAAATCCCCATTTACCACCAACTCCATTGAACCGCAGAGGCCAACATTTCAGTAATCTCCGATCTTGCTGCATTGCGATATGGCTTTTGACCATTTTTGTTCCTTCCTGCACCAAGGTGGAGAATGTGGAAGGGCCGGCCGGCCCTGCAGGTAGTCAGGGGGCTCCCGGGATGTCAGATAGTTCGGTAGGCAATATCCAAGGCCAGGTTCAATTGTATGATGTTTATGGCTCTGCCCTGGCAGACAACAGCGGCGCATCCGTTCTCATTGAGCATAGCGTACCGCTGATCGTAACTACAACCGCAGCCGACGGCAGTTTTACTCTACCATCCGTGCATTCCGGAAACTACGATCTGGATGTTCAAAAACCGGGCTATGGAACGATGCGCCTGCTCAACTTTCCGCATCCCGGAGGAACAACCTCTTCCCAAACAGGCGTTTTGACCGCAGGCCAGCAACTGGATTCACAATTCAATATCCGGCTTATCGTAGATACATCCTCCAATGGCGGGAGCAATTTTTCGCTAGTTATCACGGTCAAATTGGCCCATCCCCAAATAACAAGTAATCCGGTATTGCTCTTTTTCCGGGATTCACCCAATGTAACCAATGCCAACAGTCTGTATATTTTCCGGAGTAATTTTTTCCAGCAGGATGATTCTACGCTGGTATTCTCGCCTTTTGATACGCCGCTTGGCCAGTTTTCAGATCGATTGGGTACTTCAAATACTTTATATATAAGCGCAGCCCTGGATAATGTGCGATCTCTGTTCTACATCAACGAAAGCGGCATTTCCATTTATCCATGTGCCGGAATTCTGAGCAATGAAGTCCAAGTATTCAATGTTTTAAAAAATTAACGCCAAACCGATTTTTTTGAGATTATTCTTGCTGATATTACTGTTCACCCTGGGGCTAGCCGGCACATTTTATTCCTGCACCAAAACTGCTACTGGGACCCCGGGTCCTACCGGGCCCCAAGGTCCGGCCGGAGCCAATGCGATCGACACACCCAACGCCATTACCGGATATGTAAACCTGATCAATCAGTACGGGATTACCGAGTCAACCTTTGCCGGCGTTTCGGTTTCCACCCGTTCTGGTGACAGCGTAGTTAATTCGGCTACCGACCCGACCGGGAGTTTCAAGCTTCCCGGATTAGTCATCGGGAACTACGATCTGACCTTTCGAAAGAGTGGTTTCGATTCCTTGATGGTTCATGTGGAAAACAGTGGCGGAGATGAGGACAAGTTCATCGGAATCTTGCGCATGAACGAACAAGTCACCACGAACATACTTTCAGAGACCGTATCCCTGGTTCAAGGCGCTGACTATCCCTATGATTCAATTTTCACCGTCCAAATGCTGATCAATATTGACGGGCCGCCCCTGAGCCCGACAACGAGACGGGATTTCGGATTTTATTTCTCGCGATCGAGGTTGGTTAACAGCGATCAATATGATCTTTTAGCCTATACCTATGGATATTCCCTCAGCAGTTCCAATAACAGCTACACGTATCAATATGATTTATTGAATTTCATTAACAGGGGCTTGGGCTACCATTCGGGAGATACGATTTTTATCAAGACCTATGTATTACCAGTCAATAATATTTCCACTTGGTTCAACTATACAAGCTATCAAACAATCAATTATCCATATTTGGGCGATTCAACTCTAAATTTCTTTGTCTGGCCATAATATTTCGCATTTCATGAAAGGACTGCTATTCTTTGCGGTATTGCTGCTGCTACTAGATGGCTGCAAAAAGGAAGTAGGCGTCCAGGGTCCCCGGGGGCCCCAGGGACCTGCAGGACTTGCCGGGAGGAATAATCCGGATACCGGGTCCATTAGCGGGACTGCGTTTTTGTTCGATGAATTTTCCTTCAGGCATCCGAATCAATTGGGTATCGCTGTTACGCTGATCAGTGGCGCGTCCCAATGGGTAGGCACAACCGACAGCATGGGTCAATTTCGGTTTCATGGCGTTCCCACAGGAACCTATGATCTGACCTATGCCTTAGCAGGATTTGGGACCATGAAACGTTTCGGGATATCCCATTTTGGCGGAGGGAATGTTCCGACAACGGTTGACGAAGTGGATTTGATTCAGATTCCCGTGAAAACGGCCATTGACAGTGCTACCATACTATCGCTCTACCCAGACTACGTGGAAGACATTATTACCTTGGACACCTCCTCTTTGCAATATGTGCAGTACTATCAGAATTTCCTGATTTGCATAGGCAAGGATGCCGCAGTAGGTCCTACAGATTATGTAAAGCAATACGATCAGGTGACGGGGCCTGACGGAAATGGCAATTATGTCTTCCTATTTTCCAAATCGGATGTATCGTCTTTTTTCAATGCGGGAGATACCTTGTATATCTCCATTGGAACCTATAACCGGTATCTGCACCCCAACAGCAGTGCCCTTTATCTTCTTGACGATGCGCAAAATGAGTCTTATGTTGATCCGGCTGATGGGTACAATATCTTTCCGAGCGCCCGATTTTCGAATAAGCCGCTGGTAACCACCTTCTAGCCATTCGGGAAGAAATCGGCGTATTCCTTGCCGGCCAAATCCTTTTGCGATAAACCGCTATTTTAACCAATAAGTTTACAAAGCGTGCCAACAGTAGTCATCGCGGGCGGCAGCGGGTTGATCGGCAAGGCGCTTTCCCGCGCCTTGCTGGATAGGGGCTATGCGGTCACGGTACTCAGTCGGGACCCGGAAGGCCTTGCGCGTCTGAGCAAATCCGGGAGCTTGCCGAAAGGATTGCGATTTGCCGGCTGGGATATCCGCAGGCAATCGATGGACCCTGCTCTGCTAAGCGATGCCGATGCGGTCATTCAACTGGCCGGCGAGGGCATTGCAGATCAGCGTTGGACGGAAAAGCGCAAATCGGAAATCCGGGAAAGCCGGATTCGAAGTAGCGAGCTATTAGTTCGGACAATCCAGGCGTCTATCCGCAAGCCAGCGGTACTGGTCTCGGCTTCGGCCATCGGCTGGTACGGACCGGATCCGGCGATTCCGAATCCTTCCCCCTTCCGCGAGACTGACCCGCCGGATGCCGGTTATTTGGGCGAGACCTGCCGGCTTTGGGAAGAAAGTATTTCGACTGCAGCGCCCTGGGTCAGGCGACTGGTCATTTTGAGAACCGGAATTGTATTGAGCCGGGAGGGAGGTGCATTGGCCCAATGGGACAAGTCCACTAGACTGGGCATAGCCGCTATCCTGGGATCCGGACGCCAAATGGTCAGCTGGATTCACATCGGTGACCTTTGCCGCTTGTATGTCGAAGCCTTAGAAAACGAGCGATGGAAAGGCATATACAATGCCGTAGCGCCTGAGCCGGTGGAAAGCCGTAGCCTCAGCCTCGAATGGGCAAAGGTCCGCAAGGGTAGATTTTACATTCCTTTTCCTGTTCCGGCTTTCTTACTCAAAATCCTGCTTGGCGAAATGAGCATAGAAATTCTTAAGAGCAGCACGGTTAGTGCGGAAAAAATACGGGAGACTGGATTTCAATTTGCCTTTCCCTCGCTCCCGGCAGCTTTGGGGGCTTTAGAAAAGCCTCTCCCGATGGCTATAAATCGCGCCGGTGATTGAGCCAGAAGCAGAATCCCCAGGTGATTAGGCAAAGTAAAATGGTATAGGCGACATGATATTTTATCGCGTCGAGGGTGGCCTGGTATGCGGCTTGGTCAAATTTTTCGAAAAATGCGGGTTTGGGTAGCAGTCTTTGGGAAATCTCCAAGGGAAAAAATTCACCCAGCGAGCTCTTGAATTTATATTTGAGCACATTGACTGCGATCGGTTCCAGGATGATGAAATAAAAGCAAAAAACGGACAGGGCGAAGAAAGACTTGCGCAAAAGAAATCCTGTTAAAAAAGCGAGCGACAATTGGGAAAAGGTCTGTAAGGCAAATAATCCGATATAATAGGACATGGGCCAAACTTGGAAATCCGTTCCATTCCGGTTGGTCAGGCCAATGATGAGGGAGACGAGTGTAAACAAAAGAGTAACTATCAGGGACATCAACGCGACATCGGTCAGCTTTGCCCGCATGAATTGTTCCCGGCTCCAGCCATCGATTATGTTCTGGCGGTTGGTCTTATAGCTGTATTCATTGGTGATGAGCATTATGATCACAATGGCCGGGATAAATACGAATAAGGAAGAAAAATAGGCTACCGTCCGCCATGCCTCGGGAAAGGAAAAGGGATTGCCCAATAAAATTTTGACCACTTTGCCCGGAGCATTGCCTTTGTCGGTGATTTGCACATACACACTGTGAAACATGTAGTTCACGCCCGGATAGGTCAGCGCGGTGATGCCCATAACCCACCAAAATGCGGGATAATTTTTTATTTTCAGCCATTCTGTTTTGACGATTTGAGCCATGGTTGCCGGAGGGATTTTTTGAATTAGGATTGCGTAAGTTCAAAGAATTTGGCTTCGAGCTTCTTTTTTCGGATCATCAGGTGATTAAGCACAATGCCCCGGCTAAAGCAATACCGATTGATCTCTTCCGGATTAGCATAGCCATGTGGAAAGCTGAGCTGGATGCTGTTCCCGATGCGGACCGGTTTAGCGCCCTCGTTGAATCCGGTCATCGCGGCAGCCAACGCATCCAAGTCTGCGCTACTTATCTCCACCTGATCCTCTCCGGCCAATACTTCTTCAACTGCGCCGGCGGTGATCAATTCCCCTTTATTGAGGATAGCCATATGGGAACAAATTTTTTCAACCTCGTCCAGCAAATGACTGGCCATAATGATGGTATGTCCCTTCTGCCTCAGTTCCAGAATCAGGCTCCGGATTTCGGCTATGCCGACAGGATCCAATCCGTTGGTGGGCTCATCGAGGACCAGCACTTTGGGGTTGCCCAGAAGCGCAGCGCCTACCGCGAGTCGCTGTTTCATGCCTAAGCTGTAGCTGCTGAATCGGCTAAACCGGCGGTCATACAATTTGACGGTTTGCAATACTTCGTTTATGGCCTCCTCGGTACCCCGGCCGCTGATGGCGCGCGTAATCCGCAGGTTCTTGATCGCCGATAGGTAATGATAGAAATTGGGCGTCTCAAGCAGGGAGCCGATTTTTTTCCGGATTTCCGGACCGCCGGATTCTCCGAACCAAAAAAATTGCCCTTGATCTGCTTTGAGTACATCCAGGATGATGCTGAGCAAGGTCGTCTTCCCACTTCCATTGGGTCCCAAAATCCCGAAAACGGCGCCGGCGGGGACCTCAAAGCTGACATTCTTTAGGGCTCGAATCCTTCCGTAACTCTTAACGATTCCATTCAATTGGAGAATACTGTCCATTCTAGTTTAAATGATGCGCGGAAAGATAGCAAAAATATCATTGGTTGCAGCCCCATGGGTCTCATTAGGATCCGGTTTCTGGCTGGTGTTTTTCATGCCAGCAATTCGTGAATTCCCCCAGGACTGCTTCTCGGTTTCCATCCCGGAAAAGTTTGGAAAGCTTCAAATCGTCGATGTCCGCTTGCAGCACCTTGCGCGTAAACGGATTGAGCGTTCCGCCGGGCTGCAGCGGCTCCGCGGCAGGGTCATATTGAAATTCCGGGTCACATATGGTTCCCCGGGGATACATGATCCCGGGTTGGCCTTGTCCACGAATATCCAGGGTACCCGGATGCTCTAAACCAAGCGTATGCCCATATTCGTGGGCGGCGGTCGTCGAATGATCAAGCAGGTTGTCCACTTTAAAATATCCGGAGTTGGAACCGAGTCCGTCCACAAAAGAAACATGCTGAGAAGAGAATTCTTCTATCCGAAAAAAATTGAGCGCGGGGTCTGTGTTGTACCAAACGGAATCCGGACGCAGGAGGGGTTCGTGAATGGCCGTAATGGAGAAGACAACGGAATACCAGTTTCCGCCGATCCTTACGGTCGCTTTTGGAGCGTTCCAATGGGCTTCCATATCCTCGGCAAGGGCTGCCGCAAGCCCGGCATTGGATGCTTCTCCGTAGCAATAGAAAACGGACCGGATGCTTAGGCGACCTGATTTGGGATCGAGTTCTGCTTTGCCCATGAAATTCCTGCGTTGCGCCCGAATCGTCCGAAATCAGGCCGTCGGCGAGGGGTATAACTAGTTGCCCGCTCAATTGCGGATAGGCTTGCCGGTTTTCAATACGCTCTGGATCCGCTCCAGGGTCTTTTTTTCCCCGCAAAGCGAGAGAAAGGCCTCCCTTTCGAGGTCAAGAAGATATTCTTCGCTGACCAGGGAAGGCTCGCTCAGGTCTCCGCCGCAAATCACGTAAGCAAGTTTTTTGGCTACCAGGACATCGTGGTCTGTAGCGTAATTGCCCCTCCACATCCCGTTGATGCCGGCGTACAAAGCGCCGAGGGCCGACCGGCCCAATACCTTGATCTTTTTACCCGGGGCCGGCATCTGGTATCCGTCCTGCTGCCATTCCAGAACGGCCTGCTTCGCATCGGCAATCCGGCGAGCCGGGTTTATGCTGACAAAGTCCTTGCCTTTTCGCAGGTAGCCCAGCGTGAAGGATTCAGCCGCAGAAGTAGAAACTTTTGCCGTAGCTATCGTAAAGAACCGGTTTTTGAGCGTGATGGTATCGGGTTCGTCATGGTGCATTTCCTCGGCGGCGCGCAAGGCAAATTCCTTTGTTCCGCCGCCTGCCGGTATCAAACCAACGCCGGATTCGACCAAGCCGATATAGGATTCCGCCGCCGGAATCACCTGGTCAGCATGCAGGCTGAGCTCGCAGGCACCTCCCAGCGTCAGGCCGTGGGGCGCAATGACGACCGGAACTCCCGAATACCGGGCACGCATCGTCGTCCGCTGGAATTGGCTAACGGCCATTGATAGTTCGTCGAATTCCTGTTCGACCGCCAGCATAAAGAGCATGCCAACATTTGCCCCCGCACTGAAATTTGGTCCTTCGTTGGCGATCACCAATCCCTGGTAACCGGATTCGGCCACGTCAATGGATCGCAGGATGCCTTCCAATACTTCTCCTCCGATGCTTCCCACCTTGGTCTGCCATTGCAGGCCCAATACCCCGTCACCCAGGTGATAGAGGTGGCAGACGCTGTTTTTCCAAACCGTCTGGTCTTCAAAATGCTTCATGACGAGAAAGGCCTGCGCATCACCGGCCTGGTCCGAAGTGGCCGGGACGTAGGCTCCGCTTTGGGGAGAATAGGCCAGCTTCCGGCTATTTTCAATCCGGTAAAACCGTTGGTTTCCTGAAGCCAGCATTTGGTCGACCCAGGGCGCGACCGAATACCCCGACTCCCGCATGCCTTTGACGGTAGCCTCCAGACCCAGGGCATCCCAGCTTTCAAAAGCTCCGATTTCCCATCCGAATCCGGCCAGCATCGCATCGTCCACAGCAAAAATTTCGTCGGCAATCTCGGGTATGCGATAGGAGATATAAGAAAATAACCCGTAGTGGAAGTGCCGGAAGAATTCGGCAACCTGATCGCTACCCTGGACTAGCGCGCGCAGGCGGGAAGGCAGATCATCAATTTGCCGGACTGCGTCGAGCCGGGGAAATCGCGGTTTGCTCCTCGGGCCGTACTCGCCCGTCTTCAGGTTCAAAACCAGGATCTCCTTCTCCTTTCCTGGCGGTCCGGGCAATTTCTTGAAAAAGCCCTGTTTCGATTTATCCCCGAGCTGGCGGTTGCTGATCATTTTCTCCAGCCAGGACGGAATTTGGAATATCGACCGCTGTTCATCGTTCGGACAATTGGCATAGATTCCCTGGGCCACCTTAACCAAGGTATCGATACCAACCACATCTGCCGTGCGAAAGGTGGCCGATTTAGGTCTTCCGATCAGCGGTCCGGTCAGGGCATCTACTTCATCGATACTTAGCAGCAGCCGGTCCAACAAACGGAACACCGACATGATCCCGAAAACCCCGATGCGGTTCGCAATAAAAGCCGGAGTGTCTTTGCAGCGTACGGTAGTCTTTCCGAGATGCAGGTCGCCAAAATGCATTAGAAACCGAAGGACTTCGGGATCCGTAGCCGGGCCAGGAATGATTTCCAGCAGGCGCAAGTAGCGGGGAGGGTTGAAAAAATGGGTGCCACAGAAATGCTGCTGAAAGTCCTCGCTTCGTCCTTCCGACATGAGGCGGATAGGAATTCCAGAGGTGTTGGAGCTGATCAGGGTTCCCGGTTTCCGGTATTTTTCCACTTCCGAGAATATCTGCTGCTTGATGTCCAATCTTTCTACTACGACTTCGATGATCCAGTCACAGTGGACGATGTCCCGCATGTTATCGGTAAAATTGCCCGTCCGAATTTTCTCCGTCAGGTCGGGCGAATACAGCGGCGACGGATTGGATTTGACGGCGGCGTTCAAGGAATCATTGACGAGTCGGTTTTTTACCTGGGGATGGTCGAGCGTAAGACCCTTGGCCTTCTCCGTATCGGTCAGTTCAGCAGGAGCCATATCGAGCAGCAGCACTTCGACGCCAGCCCCAGCGAAGTGGCAGGCGATGCGGGAACCCATGACTCCACTTCCCAGTACCGCTACTTTGTTGATTATTCTATTCATTACGGGCAGTTAATATTGAATCCAATTTCCGGCAATATTGTTCAATGGCTGTCTGCCAAAGAAATGGCGCTCCAGTCCATCTCACCCCTGCCCAGGTCCACCATCCGTTGCATCCGGCTGCGCAATAATACGGCCAGGGGCATGGATTCATTTGCCTGGGATGCCAACTCGAGGACCAGATTTAAATCCTTCAGCCCCAACCGCATGGTGAAGGCCGCTGGTTCAAACTGTTGACGCAGGATAAGCTGACTATAGCTGTGGTATAAAGGAGTATTATACAAGGTCTGGGAGAACATGCTCCACATGGCTTGCGGATCGACTCCGTTGCCGGTGGCCAGACTGATACTTTCTCCGATGGCTTCCAGGGCCGAAGCGGCCAGAAAGTTCCCGCAAAGCTTAACCGTGTTGGCCGCCTCAATGGAGTCACCGAATTCCCATACGCCCAAAGCTCCCGCATCCTTCAGCAAGGGAGTAATCCGGGTGCGCAAGGATTCCTTTCCGCTGATGACAAAATGAAGCCTCCTGGCCGTTGCCGCCTCCGGCCTTCCAAAAACTGGCGAGGCCAGGTACTCCTGTCCTTCGGCCTGGTGAGCCGAAGCAAGCCGGGAAGCCGTTTGGGGAAGTATGGTACTTAAGGAGACGTGAACGCTTCCCGCGGCGAAGTGATGCAAAAGGCCATCCTGACCCTCGACCAGTTCCCGGATCGCCGCATCGTCGGAAACTATGCTGAACACCACGGTACATTGCGTGGCCAGATCGGCAACGCAGTCCGCTGCGATGGCCCCTTTGGCCACCAGCGGTTCCATTCGCGATGCAGTTCGGTTATAGACAACCAATGCATGCCCTGCTTCCAGCAGGTTCGCGGCAATGGGGGCGCCGAGATTTCCCAGTCCGATGAATCCTATTTTCATTTTTAAGGCAAGGATACCGCGCGCGCTTGCGTCGCGGAGGAATTGCCAACCCTTTTTAAAAATTCAAAGAAAGGAATTATTTTTGTGTGGTGAATCTCACCCTGAAAATAAAGCTGTTGCCCAGCCCTGATCAGGCTAAATCGTTGCTTCAAACGATCAAAAGAGCGAATGCCGCTTGTAATGCAATTTCCGAAGTAGCCTGGAGCAAAAAACTTTTTAATCAATTCAAGCTTCATAGAGAATCATATTATCGAGTTAGAGAAGAATTTGATCTTTCGGCTCAAATGGTTGTACGGTGCATTTCCAAGGTTGCTGATGCCTATAAACTTGATCGAAAAGTGAAAAGGCAGTTTAGGCCACTGGGGGCAATTGCTTATGATTCCAGAATATTGTCTTACCTGAAGGAAGGAATTTCTCTGTGGACTATTGATGGGAGAGGTAATATTCCGTTTGTTTGCCACAACATAAATTATTTTCCTTACATAAAAGGGGAAGCCGATCTGGTATTTAGGAAAAGAAAATTTTACATCCTTCAAACCGTTGAAGTGCCGGAAGAAGTCGTAATAGATGCAGAGCATTTTATCGGTTGCGATTTCGGTCAAACAGATATTTGTACTCTTTCTGACGGCACTAATTTCAATTCCGAGACCCTTAAAAATGTTCGTATAAAATACAATAAAGTAAGAGCCAGCGTTCAAAGCAAAGGCACAAGGGGAGCTAAAAAGGTCCTGAGACGGCTTAGTGGCAGAGAACGCAGGTTCGTTTCCATAAACAATCACTATATAAGCAAACAAATAGTACAAAAAGCAAAAGCGGAAGGAAAGGGGATTGCCATTGAGGAATTGAGTAAAATCCGCAGGACGGCAAAGCCAAAAAGCAAGAGCCAAAAGACAGAACTCAACCGTTGGAGTTTTAATCAGCTGAGGCAACACCTGACGTATAAGGCCAAGCTTTCCGGTATTAAGCTGTTCGCCGTTCCCGCTGCCTACACTTCTCAAATGTGTTCTCATTGTTTGCATATGGGCAAAAGAGCCGGGAAACGATTTAGCTGTGAAAATTGTGGCAATACGATGGATGCAGATCACAATGCAGCCCGGAATATTGCTACATGGGGTTGTGTTATAAACCAGCCTGAAAAGCCAAGCATTCTGTACTGTTCAGTGCATCGTGCTTAGGTTTAAAGCCTCGTCAGCTTGCTGCGAGGTAGTTTATAGTAGCTCCCGATGTGCAGCCGTTTTGATCAGCTGACTCCCGACCCGTCGTCGATGCGGCTATCGGGATGAATGAAATGTAGTTTTCCTTCCTTGTCTCCGGCCAGCAGGATCATGCCGTTGCTTTCTATGCCCCGCATCTTTCTCGGGGCCAGATTGGCTACGACAACCACCTGTCTTCCGGTAATTTCTTCCGGGGCAAATTGTTGGGCAATCCCCGACACGATCGTTCGTTTTTCTCCGCCCAGGTCAATTTCCAGCTTCAACAACTTGTCTGTCTTTTCTACTTTCTCGGCCCGAAGAATCGTGCCTACCAGCAAGTCAAGCTTGGCAAAATCCTCGAAACTGATTTCCGGTTTCCGAGCCGGTACATTCCCTTCCTGGCCGTTTCCTGGCGATGCCAGTGGGGCCGGGGACCCGGTTTCCTTGCGCAATTTGTCCATTTGATAATTGATTTCCTGGTCTTCAATTTTCCGAAAGAGCAGTTCTGGCGGCCGAAGGGAATATCCCACCCGCAGCAAATCGAGCTTGCCTGAATTCTCCCAGGCTAGCATCCGGTCGACCACTTTGAGCAAATGAAGCATATGGCGGGCGGTTACCGGCAGGAAGGGGTTGAACAGAATGGCAAGGTTGGCCGTCAATTGAAGGCATAAATGGAGGCAGTTGTCTATAAGGGCTTGCACCAAAGCCGTTTTTTGCCCATAGTCCGCATCCGTCCTCTTAGCCTCCTCCAGGGTCTTGGCTAGGATCCAGGGTTCCTTTTCCTGCATGTATTTATTGCCCTTGCGTGCGAGCTCCATGACCTCAAACTGGGCATCCCGAAACTTGTAGGCCTCCAGCAACTTTTCGACGCGCAGGGCTGCGTGCCGAATTTCCCCGGATAGCGCCCGGTCTGAATGATCCAGGTTCGCCTCATGCAATGGGGGCACTTTCCCTTTGCAAAGCTTGTGCATGAGGACGAGGGTGCGATTGACAAAGTTTCCGAAAATGGCA
>Ga0210394_10004984_pt1 | contig 15116 bp, 16 predicted proteins | sample IncBWC12MmetaG_FD_160121 | JGI IMG/M metagenome (GOLD analysis project Ga0210394, IMG submission 160121) | Forest soil microbial communities from Barre Woods Harvard Forest LTER site, Petersham, Massachusetts, United States - Inc-BW-C-12-M | ecosystem: Environmental > Terrestrial > Soil >... | reverse complement strand
CCGGCAGCGCACCGAGAAAATCCGCCAAATCATCCTCGTCCGCTGGCCGGAACAGCAATTCAGCCGGGCCGCCGACGCGGAACCACGTCAGATGCCCGATCGGGGCGTTGGCGGCCAGCCGGCCGCGGACCGGCGGCAGATGCCGCAGCCAATCGCCGTCGCTGGTCTCGGGTTGAACTCTCACGCCACCCGGCTCCGCGCGTCCAGCTCGGCGAGGTCGCCTGGCAGGCTGTTCGCCCAGTTGGTGATCGAACCGGCGCCGAGGCACACCACGATGTCGTCGGGACGGACCAACGAGCGCAGCAGCGCCGCGAGCGCTTCCGGCCCGGGCAGCGGCTGGGCATTCCTATGACCATGCGCGCTGAGGCCGGCCACCAGCGCGTCGCGCGACACGCCGGCGATCGGCGCTTCGCCCGCCGGATAGACATCGGCGACAAGCACCAGATCGGCATCGTTGAAGCAGGTGCAGAACCCGTCGAACAGATTAGCGAGGCGGGTATAGCGGTGCGGCTGCACGATGGCGATCACCCGGCCCTCCCGCTCGTCGAGGAGGGCGATCGCCCGCGCCGCCTTCAGCACGGCCGCGATTTCGACCGGATGATGACCGTAATCGTCGATTATCGTGACGCCGTTCCATTCGCCGGTCTTGGTGAAGCGTCGGCGAACACCCTTGAAGCTGGAGAGGCTGGCGCGCACCACCTCGTCGCCGAGCCCCATCTCCTCGGCCACGGCTAAGACGGTCAGAGAATTCTGGACGTTGTGTTCGCCGAACATCGGCAGGAACAAGCCGGCGAGGACCCGCTCCTGCCCGCTGAGCCGGTCGGCGATCACCGCGTCGAAATGGCTGCCGTCGCGGCCCAGCCGGATGTTGGTGGCGCGGATGTCGGCCTGCGGGCTGAGGCCGTAGGTCAGGATGCGGCGCTCCGACAGGCGAGCGATCATGCTCTGGACGACCGGATGGTCGATGCACAAGACGGCGAACCCGTAGAACGGGATATTGCCGACAAAGGTCTCGAAGGCTTGACTCAACGCGGCGAAGTCGCCGTAGAAATCGAGGTGTTCGGGATCGATGTTGGTGACGATCGCGACCGTCGCCGGCAGCCGCGTGAAGGTGCCGTCGCTCTCATCGGCCTCGACCGCCATCCAGTCGCCGGCGCCGAGCCTGGTATTGGTGCCGTACGCGTTGATGATACCGCCGTTGATCACGGTCGGGTCGAGCCCAGCGGTCTCCAGAAGCGCGCCGATCATCGAGGTCGTCGTTGTCTTGCCATGCGTGCCGGCGATCGCGATCGACCATTTGAGCCGCATCAGCTCGGCCAGCATCTCGGCGCGCCGGACCACCGGCAGGCGCCGCGCCCGCGCCGCCGCCACTTCCGGGTTGTCGGCTTGGACGGCGGACGAAATAACGATGACCTCAGCGCTGTCGAGGTTTTCCGCGGCGTGGCCGATCTTGACGGCAATGCCGAGCCCGGCGAGCCGGCGCGTATTGGCGCTCTCCGTGAGATCGCTGCCTTGCACCCGGTAGCCCAGATTGTGCAGCACCTCGGCAATCCCGCTCATCCCGATGCCGCCGATCCCGACGAAATGAATGGGGCCGATCGATTCGGGGAGCGATCTCATGCCGCGAACTCCCCGGACTTCTGAACCAGCGTGCCATCGGGCTCGCCATCGATGCCCGCCGCGAGGGCGAGGACGATCGAGGTGAGCCGCTCGGCTGCGTCGTCGCAGGCAAATCTGCGCGCCTGCGCGGCGCCATGGGCGAGACCGGCCGCGTCGGCGAGCCGCTCGGCGAGGATTGCGGTCAAGAGCGGCGCGTTCAGCCCCGCTTGCGGGACGAGCCAGCCGCCGCCGGAAGCGGCGAACGCACGGGCATTGGCCGCCTGGTGGTCGTCGGTCGCATGCGGGTAGGGCACCAGGAGCGCCGGCCGGCCGATCGCGGCGAGCTCGGCCACCGTCGAGGCCCCGGCCCGGCAGATCGCCAGCTGGGCCCGCGCGAGGCGCTCCGGCACATCGGTGAAGAAGCTGTTGACCTCGGCCGCGATGCCGGCTTCTTCCAGTTGCGCCGCGACCCGGGCGCAATCCTCGCGCCGGGCCTGCTGGCTGACGCGCAAGGCCGAGCGCAGTGCCGGCGGCAATCCCGCCAGAGCCGGCGGCACGATGTCGGAGAAAATCCGCGCCCCCTGACTGCCGCCGAGGATTACTAGCTCGATCGGCGCGCCGGTCCGGGGCGGCCGGTATCCGATGGCGGCGGCGGCAGCGATCGCCGGCCGCACCGGGTTCCCAGTATAGCGGGCGCGCGCGCGGTCGGCCGGCCGCAGACCGCTCGTCTCGGCAAAGCCGGTGGCGATCCGCCGGATCCGCGCCGCCAGCAGGCGATTGGCGCGTCCAAGCACCGCATTCTGCTCGTGGATCACGGTCGGCAAGCCGAGCCCAATCGCCGCGAGCATCGTTGGCACCGACGGATAGCCGCCGAAACCGACCACCGCTGCGGGGTCGAGCCGGCGTAAGAGGCGCCGCGCCTGGACGAGGCCGACCGCTATCGTGGCGACGCCGCGGGCGCTTTGTAGTGGACCGCCGCCAAGCCGTCCGGCGCGAATCTGGCGGATCTCGATGCCGGGCACCACTTCGGCAAAATTGTCTGCGCGCCGGTCGGTGACGAGGCACACTCTGGCGCCGTGCCGGACCAGCCGCTCGGCGAGCGCTTGCGCCGGAAAGAGATGCCCGCCGGTGCCGCCGGCGGCGAGGACGAATGGGCCCGCGCTCACAATTCGCTCCCGCCGAGGCGACGCCGGGTCAGGGCCAGCATCATGCCCATGCCCAACGCCAAGGCCAGCATCGACGACCCGCCATAGGACAAAAACGGCAGCGTCATGCCCTTGGTCGGAATGAGATGCAGGGTCGAGGCCATGTTGATGATCGCCTGCAGCCCGAACTGGATTAAGAGCCCCGTCGCCGAGAGCAGGACAAACAGATTGCCCTCCTGCAGCAGCCGCGAGAAGCCGCGCAGCACGATGAAGGCAAACACGCCGACGATCAGGATGCAAACGATGAGCCCGAACTCTTCGCCGGCAACCGCGAACACGAAATCGGCGTGCGCGTCGGGGAGGACGTCCTTGACCGTTCCCTCCCCGGGCCCGCGGCCCCACAGCCCGCCATTGACGAAGGCCTCGATCGAGCGGTTGACCTGATAAGAGTCGCCCGCCGCCGGATCGAGAAAGCGGTTGATCCGGCTGGTCACGTGCGGCAGCCACAGATAGGCGCCGACAAACCCGGCGAGCCCGGCGATCGTGCCGGCGGCGGCCCAATAGAGCCTGAGGCCGGCCATGAAGAATTGCGCGAACCAGACGATCGCGATGACCACCGCCATGCCGAGGTCGGGCTGCTTCATCAGAATCGCGATCAGCCCGACGAACAGCGCGATCGAGATCGCGTTGCCGGGAAAACCCGGGCGCTCCTTCTGTTCGGCGAACAGCCAGGCTGCCACCACGGTAAAGGTCGGCTTGATGAATTCCGATGGTTGCAAGGACAGGCCAAAGAGATTGATCCAGCGCCGGGCGCCCTTGATCTCGACCCCGAAGACAAAGGTCAGGGCGAGCAATGCGGCGGCGATCGCAAACCCGATGAACGCCACCCGCCGGATCGAGCGCGGCTGCAGCAAGGACACCCCGAACATCACCGCGAAGGCGATCGGCGCGGCCACCAGATGGCGCTCGGCGAAGTGCAGCCGCGCATAGCCGAGCCGCTCGGCGACGGCGGGGCTGGCCGCCATGCTCAACACCGAGCCGAAGGCGATCAAGAGGACGAGCGCACCCAGGCTCCAGCGGTCGATAGTCCACCACCAGCGGGCGACCGGGCTCTGGTCGATGCGGGCGAACATCATCGCGGCGGACCCTCGGCATGGTCCGAGCCGGCCGCGGCGGGATCCATGCCTGCCGCGCGGCGCTCGGCGACGAGGGCGCGGAAGGCGTCGCCGCGCGCCTCGAAATCGGCGAACTGGTCATAGGAGGCGCAGGCCGGCGACAACAAGACGACCGCCCCCGACGCGCGGTCGCGGCGTGCCTGTTCGGCCGCCGCTTCTATCGCGGTCCTGAGATCCCCGCAGCGCGTGAAGGGAACCGAATTACCCAGCGTCGCCGCAAACTCCTCCGTCGCGGTGCCGATCAAATAGGCGTGCCGCAGCCGTCTGAAATAAGGCGCGAGCGGAGTGATCCCCCCTGCCTTCGGCAGCCCGCCGGCGATCCAATAGATCGCCTCATAGCACGCCAACGCCTTTTCGGCCGCATCGGCGTTTGTCGCCTTTGAATCGTTGATATAGCGGACGCCGTCGATCGTATCTACCAGCTCTTGTCGATGCGCGAGGCCGGGGAACGAGCGAATCGCGCCCGCCGCTTCCTCGGCCGCAACCCCGACCGAGCGCGCGGCGGCATAAGCGGCGGCGGCGTTCTGCCAATTATGCGAACCGGGCAAGCGCTCGGCCAGGGCCAATTCGAGCACCTCGATCGGCCGCCGGCCGGTCGCGTCGACCAGCCGGCCTCGCTCGACATAAACCCCGCCCGGTGCACTCTCGGTGACCGATATCGGCACGACCCGGGCAAGGCCGCCACTGGGGCTGGCGCGCAACTCGTCGGCGATCGCGCGGCAGATCGGGTCGTCGATGCCGACGATCGCGGTGGAGGCGGCGCGTTGGCGCGCGAAAATGCGCCGTTTCGCGGCGATGTAGCCCGCCATTCCGCCATGCCGGTCGAGATGATCGGGGGTGATGTTGAGCAGCACCGCGACATCGAACGCGAGGCTGCCGATCAGCTCCAGCTGGAACGAGCTCATTTCCAGCACATAGGTGCCCTCGCCGCCGAGCGGCGCCAGGGACAGCGCCGGAGTGCCGAGATTGCCGCCGATTTCGACGCGCCGCCGGGCGGCGGTCAAGATGTGGCCGATCAGCGCAGTCGTCGTCGATTTGCCGTTGGTGCCGGTAATCCCGACATAGCGGGCATCGGGCTGGGCCCGGCCAAGGAGCTCGATGTCGCCGATGATTTCGCTGCCGGCCTCGCGGGCGCGTAAGACGGCGGGATGCGGCTCGGGATAGCGGTGCGGGATGCCGGGCGACAGCACGAGAGCCGGGATCTGCCGCCAATCTGCGGCGCCAAGGTCTGAGATCGGCATCTCGGCGGCGAGCCTGTCGCGCACCGCGGGATCGTCATCCCAGGCGAGGATTTGCGCGCCGCCGGCGGCAAGCGCGCGGACCGCGGCGCGGCCCGATCGCGCGAGACCCAAGACCGCGATGCGCCGACCGGCAAAGCTGTCGACCACGATGTGCGGAGCGCTGGGCATCGGCGGCTATCGCAACTTCAAGGTCGCCAGCCCGGCGATCGCCAGGATCGAGGCGATGATCCAAAAGCGGATCACGATGGTCGGCTCCTCCCAGCCCTTCTGCTCGAAATGATGGTGCAAGGGCGCCATGCGGAAGACGCGCCGCCCGGTCATCTTGAAGCTGGCGACCTGGACGATGACGGAGACCGCCTCCAATACGAAGAGGCCGCCGATGATCGCGAGCACCAGCTCGTGCTTGGTAATGATGCTGATCGTGCCGAGCGCGGCCCCGATCGCCAAGGATCCGGTGTCGCCCATGAAGACGCTGGCCGGCGGCGCGTTGAACCACAGGAACCCGAGGCTCGCCCCGACCATCGCGCCGCAAAACACCGTCAGCTCATCGGCGCGCGGGACGTGATGGAGCTGCAGGTAGTTGGCGAATACGGCGTTGCCGACGACGTAGGCGATCAAGGCGAAGCATCCGGCCGCGATCATCGAGGGCCCGATCGCCAGCCCGTCGAGGCCGTCGGTCAGATTGACCGCGTTCGAGGCGCCGATGATCACCAATACGCCGAACGGCAGAAAGGCCCAGCCGAGATTTAATAGGACGGTCTTGAAGAACGGCAGCGCGATCGCGTTCGCGAGCGGCGGCGGCATAATGAGTGACAGCACAACGCAAATGGCGCCAGCGAGGACGATCTCGATCAAGAGCTTGGTCCGACCGGGCAGTCCGTGATGGGAGCGCCGCGTCAGCTTCTTGTAATCGTCGAAGAAGCCAATGAGGCCAAAGCCGACCGTCGCCGCGAGCACCGCCCAGACATAGGGGTTGGCGAGATCGGCCCACAGCACGGTCGACACGGTCAAGGCGAGGAGGATGAGGAACCCCCCCATGGTCGGCGTGCCCTTTTTGCGGACGAGATGTCCTTCCGGGCCATCGGTGCGAATCGGCTGGCCGTCGCCCTGCTTCGATTTGAGCCAGACGATGATGCGCGGCCCTGTCAGAAAGCTGATCAACAGCGCCGTAACGACCGCCCCGCCGGAACGAAAGGTGATGTAACGCAGGACGTTGAGGGCGTGAACTTGGTCCGACAGCGAATAGAGGAAATAGAGCATGCGATCATGGTGCGCAAAGCATCGCGGGCGGGCGCAGCGAGAGGACGATGCGGCCGGGAGAGCTAGGCATAGCCGTATCAACGAAGGGGGACAACCCGCCGCGACGCATCAGGCGCGGTCCCCGGGTCCGAGCGCCTCGCGCGCCACGGCCGCATCGTCGAAGGGCAGGATGTCGCCGCCGACGATCTGTCCGGTCTCGTGGCCCTTGCCGGCGATCACGAGGACGTCGCCCTGGCGCAGTTCGGCGATGGCGGCAAGGATCGCGGCGCGCCGGTCGCCGATCTCGATGGCCTCTGGCGCTGCGGCGAGAATCGCGCGGCGAATCTCCGCCGCCGGCTCGCTGCGGGGATTGTCGTCGGTGACGTAGGCGAGGTCGGCAAGCTCGGCGGCGACGCGGCCCATCAGCGCGCGCTTGCCGCGATCGCGGTCGCCGCCGGCCCCGAAGACGATGGCGAGCCGGCGTTCGGCATGCGGGCGCAGCGCCGCGAGCACGCTCGCCAACGCATCCGGCGTATGGGCGTAATCGACAAAGACCGGGGCGCCGGTCCTCGTCTCTCCGACCAGCTGCATGCGCCCCGGGACGCCGGAGAGGCGCGTCAGTGCCGGCAGCACGGTATCGGTCGCCACCCCGGTCGCCACGACGAGGCCTAATGCCGCCAGCACGTTCATCGCCTGGAATTCGCCAACCAGCGGCAGATCGAGCGTGTGCCGCTCGCCAAAGATGTCTGCCGTGATGCGTTGCCCGAACGGGCGCGCCAGCCGGTCGAGGATGCGCAGTTCGGCCCCGGACGCGCGCCCATAGGCGATGACCTTGTGCCCACGCTGCCGGCACAAATTCGCGAGGCCCGCGAACTCGGGGCTGTCTGCATTAATGATTGCCGGCCCCTCGGGCTTTAGCAGGGCGGTGAACAGCCGCTCCTTTGCGGCGCGGTAGGAATCCATGGCGCCATGGTAGTCGAGGTGATCGCGGGTCAGATTGGTAAACGCCGCGGCGGCGATAGTGACGCCGTCGAGGCGAAATTGCGCCAAGCCGTGGCTCGATGCCTCGATCGCGATGTGATCGATGCCGCCTTGCGCCAGTTCGGCGAGATCCTTATGCAGGCCGACCGGGTCGGGCGTGGTCAACGCCCCCGCGCGCCGCCCGGCCGGCGATATGAGACCGAGCGTGCCGAGGCTCGCCGCCGGATAGCCGAGCGCGGCCCAGATCTCGCGGGTGAAATGGGCGACCGAGGTCTTGCCGTTGGTGCCGGTGACGGCGGCGATCGTGCGCGGCTGGCGCCGGTAGAAGCGGGCGGCGAAGAGGGCGAGGCGGAGCTGCGGATTGGCGTCGGCGATAACGATGACACGGCGGCTTGCGTCCGGGTCGAGAGTCAAGGCGACGGGGTCGTCGGTCAGGATCGCCACCGCGCCTTGCGCAACCGCGGCGCCGGCAAAGGCGCGTCCATCGCGCAGGGCGCCGCGCAGCGCGGCAAACAGAAAGCCCGGCCTCACCTGGCGCGAATCAGCGGTCAGGCCGACGATCTCGGGGTCGGCGAGCGGCGGAGCCCAACTGATGCCCGGCGAAGAGGTCGGGCCGGAGGTCGCGGCCGGGCTCGTCAGCTCAGTAAGTTTCAATCCGTTTGCCCTGCAAGCTCTCGATCATCAACGCTCGAGTGACCGCGGGAGATGCCTCGTCGACCGGCGGCACGCCCAAAATCGGCGCGATGCGCTCGATGATGCGGCTGGTCGCCGGTACCGCGGTCCAGCCGGCGGTCGCGTAGCCGTGGCTCTCCTTGGTGCCGTGCGGCTCATCGACCAGGATCAGGATGGCGTAGCGCGGATCCTGCATTGGAAACGCCCCGATGAACGACGACAACAACTTCTTCTCCTCGTAATGGCCGCCCGCATTCTTTTCCGCCGTGCCGGTCTTGCCGCCGACCACATAGCCCGGGGCGGCGGCCTGCCTGGCGGTGCCATATTCGACGACAAGCCGCATCAGCTTGCGCATCTCCTCGGAGGTCTTCGGCGCCATGACCTGCACGCCCGGCGGGGTCGCGCCGGGCGGCAGCTTCAAGAGGGTCGCACGGTGCAGGACGCCGCCATTGACGATCGCGGACACCGCGGTGATGACCTGGAGCGGGCTGACCGCGATGCCGTGACCGTAGGCAATCGTCATGACGTTGACCTCGCGCCACGGCACCGGGAAATGCGGCTTGGCGACCTCGTCCAGCTCGATCTCCGCCGGCTCCAATAGGCCGAGCCGCGCAAGAAAGCTGCGCTGCCGCTTGGCCCCGGCGTCGACCGCCATCCGCGCCGAGCCGATGTTCGAGGAATACATGAAGATTTCGGGGACGCTCAACCAGCGGTGCTTGCCGTGGTAATCCTCGATCGTGAAGCGGCCGATGTGGATGTCATGGCTGGCGTCGTATTGCTTGGTTAACGAGGCCACGCCGGAATCGAGCGCCATCGCGGTGTTAAAGATCTTGAACACCGAGCCCATCTCGTAGTCGCCGAGGGTGATCTTGTTAAAGGTCCGCTCCTTGGCCTCGGCCGGCGACAGCGCGGGATCGGTCGCGCCGGGGTGATTGGGATCGAAATCCGGCAATGAAAGCATCCCGACGATCTCACCGGTGCGCACATCCATGATGATGCCGGCGGCGCCTTTGGCGCTGAAATCGCCGATCACCTTGGTCAGCTCCTCGTGCAGGATGAATTGCACGCGCGCATCGAGCGACAATTGGATCGGCCCGGCATTGCCCTTGACCGCGCCGTCGAGCGCGCGTTCGATCCCGGCGAGCCCGTTATTGTCGATCCCGCAAAACCCGACGACATGGGCGGCCAGATCGCCGAACGGGTAGATCCGGCGCTCCTGATGCTCGAATTGCAGACCCGGGATACCGAGGCGATTGACGTCGTATTGCTGGTGCGGCGTCAACCGCCGCTTGATCCAGACAAAGCTCTTGCCCGAAATCAGCTTGGCGTGGATCTCGCCGGGATCAAGCTCGGGCAGCACCGAGATAATCGCCCGCGTTGCTTCGTCCGCATCGATGATCTGGCGGGGATCGGCGTAGAGCGAGGGGCTGTCGAGCGTCGTTGCGAGGAGTCTGTCGTTGCGGTCGACAATGTCGGCGCGCACCGGCGCCGCCGGCGGCGCCACCGCGCGGATGCGACCGGCATGCGATTCGGCACTGCCGCCCGACAGCACCACGATTTCGACGAGGCGCAACGCCACGACCAGAAAAACCACGGTGAACAACGCGGCAGCCGCGACCAGCCGGGTCCGGCAGGTTTCCAATAATGCGGTTGCGTGCTCGTCGTCGACCACCGGGGCGCAGGGCGGCGGCGGCCGGAAATGCCGCGGCCGGCACGGGTTCTCGTCCTGGCGCTGGAGCGACCGCATCACCGGGCCTCGGCAATCTGCGCGATCAGCGCGTCGAGTGAGTTCGGCGCCGGAAGAACCGGGCCGGCTTTCGCCAGCCGCACCGGGGTGGCGCTCGTGGGCGGCCGTGCGCCGTCGCCGGCGGACACTTCGTCCGGCGGGCTTATCACGTCGGCCTGGCGGGTCGTCTCGGCGATCGCCGGCGGCGGGTTGAGCGCGGCCGAGGTCACCGGAAGCGGGGTTGCCGCGGCTTGCGGCGCGGCCGGGCCGGGGCTGGCCTCGACCAGCGCATCGGGCGGTGCGGCGGGCGGTGCGGCCGGGGCACGCAGCGGAATCTCCTCGATACTGCGCTGCAGCTGCTTCGCAGTGATGGCGGCCAGCCCGAGGAAACGCCGGTTCAGCTCGGCGAGCCGCTCGGGCTGGTTGAGATAGGTCCATTCCGCGGTCAGCACCCGGGTTTCCTGCAGCTCGGCGATCGTCTGCCGGCGCGTCCGGTTGAGCTCATCCTCAATGTCCTGGACCGCGTATTTGACCTTGAAGGTGGTGAACCCGGCCGCCAGCACGAGCACCAACCAAAAGACGGTGCCGAGCCTTGTCATCGCGCCTCGCCCCCCGCGGCGTAACGCGCCATCTCCCCGACCGGGGCGATTTGCGGCCAGGGCGGCGCGGCGGTGCGCTCGGCGGCCCGCAGCCGGGCCGAACGCGCCCGCGGGTTGCGTCTGACCTCATCGGCGCTGGGCCGGACCGCGCGACGAGCGAGGAGGCGGAAGCTCGGCGGCGGCGCGGCGGGCAACGGCGGAGCGTGCCGCGAGGTCGCCGGGGCGACGCCGCTGCGCTGCCTCAGGAAGCTTTTGACCCGGGCGTCTTCGAGCGAATGGAAGGCAACAACGGCGAGCCTCCCGCCCGGCATCAACACCCGTTCGGCGGAAGCGAGACCGCGATCCAATTCCCCCAGCTCGTCGTTGACCGCGATGCGCAGCGCCTGAAAAGTGCGGGTCGCGGGGTCGAGCCCGGGCTCGCGCGTCGGGATCGCCGCGCGCACGATTCGCGCCAATTCGCCGGTGCGGCGGATCGGGCTGCCCTGCCGGGCGGCGACGATCGCCCGGGCAACGCGCCGGGCAAAGCGCTCCTCGCCGAGCGTGTGAATGAGGTCAGCGAGCGCCTCTTCTGAGAGGTCCGCGACGAGATCGGCCGCAGTGGTCCCCGCGCCGCCCATGCGCATATCGAGCGGGCCGTCGAGACGGAATGAAAACCCCCTTTCGGCGCCGTCGAGCTGCATCGAGGAGACCCCGAGATCGAGGGCGACACCGGCGACCGGGCCGGGCATCACCTCGCCGATCAGCCGCGCCATATCGCCGAACCGGCCTTCGATCACTCTGAAGCGCCCCGGATGCTGGGCCGCCAGCGCGGCGCCCCCTCGCACCGCTTCGGGATCCTGGTCGATCGCGACAACCCGGCACTGCGCCGCCCTGAGCAACGCCGCGCTGTAGCCCCCGGCGCCGAAGGTGCCGTCGAGGTAGACCGCGCCATCCGCCGGGATCAGTGCCGCCAGCACCGCGTCGACGAGGACCGGAAGATGGTCGGGCGAGGGGCCGGCTTCACCCTCGGACACCACCGGTGGCGTCGGCCGCGCCCTGGTCATGATGCCCTGGTCATGATGCCCGAATCATGATGCCCGGGTCATGATGCCCGGGTCATGATGGCCGTCGCGCCATGCCGCCGCGGGGCGGCAAGGTCGTGCCCTGGCGCCGCGAGCGCTCGCGCACGGCGCTGCTATGTTCCTCGTAGCGCGCCGGGTCCCACAGCTGGAACATCGCGCCGAGCCCGACAAACGCGACATCGTTGGTGATGTACGCGGACTGTTTGAGTTTTTCCGGCAGGGTGACGCGGCCTTCACCATCCATCATCAATTGCTGCGCCTCGGCGAAGAGTAAGGACAGGTTCTCGTATTCTTCGGAGAATTGCTCGAGGGTTTCGATGCGCTCGTGCATTTCGTCCATGCGGTCGCTGCCGGTGCATTCGAGCGCCGGCAGTCTGACCGAAGGAAACGCGATTACCAAATTGGGATGGCGATGAGTGGCGAGGGTGGAGCGAAAGGTCGCCGGCACTGAAACTCGCCCCTTGCGGTCGACCTTGTTCACGAAAGTGGAAATAAACAGTTCCACTTGCTTCCCCCAACGCTCCCCCACAGACGTCCGGCAAAGGGCGGGCCCGGTAGCACCATCGAGTTCCCCCCAGAACGCTGGTGCTCGCCCATGGGTAGAGGTGGGATATCATGGGATATCGTGGGACGTCAACACCTTTTCGTGACGCTTTTAGTAAAAAAGGATCATTTCCCAAATGTTCGGCCACGAGGGACTTCTGCCACATCATGTAGTCCTTGGCATATGCTTGTGGCAAGGAGCGAGGAATAAGGTTCTCATTTCGTTCTATGCCGAACCCGGGCGCAGCAGCACTGGCAAGACCACCGCAGCCACGCCGCGCTCGCTTTTGTCGATAGGCGGAAATGACCAAGGTTTGATATTAGTAGTATCGGGATACGAGGCAAGCACAAAATGTAGGATTGGACTGGGTCGTGCCCCGGACGATGCCAGACGGTCTGTAAGCCGGGTTCTGTCCCGCCTCGGCAGCGAACCACCGAAGCGGGGATGGCCATTCATCTGGGACGTCCGTCACCGAACGCCTCACGCGACCGACCCGAGCGGCGGCGCGGAAGGCCCGCCCGGCGGCGCCATTGCTGGCGGCCGCCTGCCGCTCCTACTTGGTCTTGCTCCCGGTGGGGTTTGCCCTGCCGCCCCCGTTACCGGCGGCGCGGTGCGCTCTTACCGCACCATTTCACCCTTGCCGCCCGCGCCCCCACCCCTACCCTCCCCGCAAGCGGAGGAGGGAAGGGTGGGGGCAGACGGGCTCGGCGGTATGTTTTCTGTGGCACTTTCCCTGGGGTCGCCCCCGCCGGGCGTTACCCGGCACCGTGCCTCCGTGGAGCCCGGACTTTCCTCCCCTCGCGAAATGCAAAGAGCGGCCATCCGACCGTCTGGCATGGGATCATGTGGGAAAGCCCGCCCCCAAATCAAAGGCGCATCAAAGCCGCATCAAGGATCAGGCGGCGGCGAGGCAGCGGGCGGAGCACCGCGGCCGGGCCGGCGGCGGAACGCGGCCCAGAACAGCACCCCCGCAAAAGCCAGGATGACGCCGCCGATAAATAGGCCATTCGCATCAGCCTCGGCGATCCCGACAAACAGAATGCAGCCGCCGGGAAGCAGCAGCGCGATCGCACACCCCAGCGCCGCGACCTGACCACCATTCATGCGCCTGCCTCCCGGTTTGGTCCACCGCGGCCGGTCCGGCGGCGCAAGGCCAGCCAGAACAAGAGCCCGGCCAGCGCAAGGATGGCGGCCGCCACCCCCAGCAATAGCGGAGCTGCGTCCGAAAACTGTCGGTTCTCGTCGGTCGCAAAGCCGATCCCGAACACCAGGAAACATCCGCCCGGCAGCAACAGCAGAATGGCGCAGATCAGCGCCGCAATCTGGCCACCCGTCATGCTCGCGCCATTCGCCGGGGCGCCGGTTCAGGGTGGCGGGGCATCCGGCGGGGCAGCGCGATCGGGCCGGCGCCGGAACGCGGCCCAGAACAGGAAGCCGGTCAAGGACAGGATCGCGACCGCGACGGGCAGCATCACCAGGGCGACGTCCGAATTATGCGGGTCGACGGCAAAGCCGATCCCGAACAAGAGGAAACACCCGCCGGGCAGCAACAGCAGGATGGCGAAGATCAGCGCCGCGATCTGGCCGCCGCTCATGCCGGAGCACCCGGCGAACCGGCTTGATCAGGACGGCGGCGGCGGAAGGCGAGCCAGAATAGCCGCCCGGCCAGCGCCAGGATCGCAGCCGCGATCGGCAGCAGCAGCAGGGCCGCGGGCCGGTTCTGATGGCTGGTGGCAAACATGATCCCGGTCACTAGGAAAAACCCGCCGGGCAGCAATAGCAGAATGGCGGGTGTGAGCGGCGGCCGGCGGCGGAACGCGACCCAAAACAGCAGCGCCGCCACCGCAAGAATTCCAAGGCCGATGAGCAGCTGCGACGGATCGAACTCATTCGATTGATGACCTTCAGGATTGAATCCGTGCAGAAAGATGATCCCGAAAAACACATTACAACCGCCGGGGAGCAGCAGCAGGATGGCGAGAAGCAGCGCGCTGGCCTGGCTCCCGCTCATTCGGCCTTGCCCGCTGGGGGGAGAAGGCGAGGTCATCCCGCCCTCTCGACCCGGGCGGGCAGGCCCGGGCGGTGGAACATGTTGCAGGTGTCGAACGGGATGATGCGGCCGTCATCGGTGACGAAGTGGATGCAGGAGCGCTTGACGCCGGCGAGGCAGAAGTTGAAGCGGTCGAGAAAACTGACCACGGTCACCCGGAAGACGCGGTCGTAGCCGGTCTCTGGCGGCACCTCGACCAGCGGCAGGTGGGCGTCAGGTCGCGCAAAGTTTGGTGGGTTCCGCTTCGGCTCACCCATCCTACGAGCTCTCTTCGGCATTGTCGCTCAACTCGGCTCGGGCCCATTCGAGAAAGGCGGCCTCATCGGGAAAATCGCGCGTCTCCCCGCTCGGCAGCCGGACGTCATGCCTGTTGCTCCCGAAGATGAAGCGCCTGACCACATAGTTTCTGAGCTCGAGTTCTCGCCGGGCACGCTCGGCCGTCAGCGGTATCGTCTGATCCAGGGGCGTTCGCGGCGCCCCGCCGACGGCGGCGAGCCGCGGGCGGCGGCGGAATGCGACCCAAAACAGCAGCGCCGCCACCGCAAGAATGCCAAGGCCGATTTGCAGCGGCACGGGATCGGACTGAACATGAGGATGTTCAGAAAGAAGACCCTCTCCATTCAAAAAGGCGACCCCGAACAACACAAAACAACCGCCTGGAAGCAGCAGCAGGATGGCGAGAAGCAGCGCCGCGATCTGGCCGCCCGTCATCCCGCCGGCCTCGCGGTCCGCGCCGGCAGCCCGGGGCGGTGGAACATGTTGTAGGTGTCGAACGGGATGACGCGGCCGTCGGAGGTGACAAAATGGATGCACGAGCGCTTGACGCCGGCGAGGCAGAAATTGAAGCGGTCGAGAAAGCTCACCACGGTCACCCGGAAGACCCGGTCGTAGCCGATCTCCGGCGGCACCTCGACGAGCGGCAGGCAACACAAGACCTCGCGCAGCACGTTGGCGGATTGCTGCCCGGCGCAGGACAAGGAGAGCAGCTCGACGAGCAGCTTCTTCATCGCGGGCTGGCCCTCGAAGGTGACCGAGTTGGGCACCGCCTGGACGAGGACCTCCTGCGGCAAGAGGTGCGTAAGCG